>Ga0105047_10000292_pt1 | contig 79582 bp, 72 predicted proteins | sample MAT04_FD_78384 | JGI IMG/M metagenome (GOLD analysis project Ga0105047, IMG submission 78384) | Freshwater microbial communities from Lake Fryxell liftoff mats and glacier meltwater in Antarctica - MAT-04 (megahit assembly) | ecosystem: Environmental > Aquatic > Freshwater > Ice > Liftoff... | reverse complement strand
GCTGCCGGCTCTTCTGGGCGTGCTGCGTCCCGGACTGCGGAACTGACCACACCCAGATCGAGCTATGGGACCATCGCTGCCCAGAAAGTCCTTGCGCACACAAATGGGTGCATTCCGTCTCGGATGGCGGACTTGGTGCCCGACGGTCCAGAAATGGCGCCCCACAACGCGCGAACGTTCGTGGTCAGAGCGCTAGCGATCGCGCAGCAACTCTTCCTTGCGGGTTGCAACGAACTCGGTCAACTGCTCGTCGATGGCGCCGTCGAGCGCTGGAGATTCGGATTCGTCGAGCAGTTGGCGCCACACGCGGTGGGCGCGTTCGCGGGCGTCGACGCTGCCCGCCTCGGCCCAGGTTTCATAGTTGCGCCAGTCGCTGACCAACGGCGAGTAGAACGCCGTCTCATACCGTTCGAGCGTGTGTGGCGAGCCGAAGAAGTGCCCGCCAGGGCCGACCGCAGCGATGGCGTCCAAGCCAAGTGACGCATCATCGACGACGATCGGCTGCAGGTATTCAGCCATCATCTGCAGCATCTCGGCGTCGATGATCAGCTTCTCGTAGCTCGCGGTGAGGCCGCCTTCCAACCATCCGGCCGCGTGATTGACCAGGTTTGCACCGCCCATCACCGCACCCCACAGCGACATCTGGCTTTCGTACGCTGCCTGCGCGTCGACCGTGTTGGCCGCGGTGGTGTTCGACGAACGAAACGGCAAGCCGTATCGACGCGCCAACTGGCCGCTGGCCTGCGCCGCTTTGGTGTACTCCGGCGTACCGAACGCTGGCGACCCGCTGCGCATGTCGACATTCGACGTGAACGAGCCGTAGACCATCGGCGCTCCGGCGCGCACCAACTGAATGAGGGTGCCGACTGCCAACATCTCCGCGTTCTGCAACACCAGCGCTCCGGCGAGAGTCGCCGGCGCCATTGCGCCCGCCAACGTGAACGGGGTGACGCACACTGCCTGCCCTGCCCCTGCGAGCTCGATCAGGCCCTCCGCCATCGGGATGTCCAAGGTCAGCGGCGTATTCGTGTTGACGATGGTCAGTAGCGCTGGCCGCTCGGCCAATCCGTCACGGTCGGTGCCGAGCGCGATGGCTGCCATCTCGATGCAGTCCGACGCTCGATCGCGGCCCAGCGCGATGCCCTGCCAGTTCTTGTCGAGCAACCGGATGAGCGAGTGACACAGGTCGAGGTGGCGAGTCTCGGGCGCGAGATCCATTGCCTCGAACGGACCCCCGCCCTCCTGCTGAATCACGTCGAGTGACTGCACCAGCCGCAGGTACTCCGTCTGCTCGGCCTGGGTGCCTGGGCGCCGACCGCGCTCGACGTCGTTCGCGAAGGCAGGCCCACCCACCGAAGTGAACACAACATTACGCCCACCAATCGTCAGATCGCGGGCCGGATTGCGAGCCCGCAGCGTGAACGTCGAGGGGGCCAACGCCACCATCGACTCGACCAGCTCCGGATCGAAGCGAACCATGAGGTCGTCAACGGTGCATCCGCCAGCAGCCAGAATCTCGCGAGCTTGCGGCTGCAGCACCCTCATTCCGGTGGTCTGCAGCAGACCCAGCGACGACTGATGAATGTGCTCGACGTGATCGTCGGAGAGCACCTTCGTCGGCTCGTACGGGTTCTGCAGGGCACGCCATGGCGAGGGATGCGCACCCGCAGACGGCCTGCGATCGCGTACTCGGTTGGTCCTGCTCATGACACAAGTCTCCTGGACACGAGGGCGCGCATACGACTCACTGTGGCACGAGCGATGACCCGCACGGTCAAGAAACCGTAAAGTTGGCGACAGTGCATGCCGAAGTAATGAACATGACCCGAACCCGTCGAGCCATTTCAGCGATGTTTCTCACAGTAACCACTGGTGCGTTGGCCCTGGTGGATACTGCTCAGGCCGGCTCACCAACGTCCTTCTTGCCAACGTCCTTCTTGCCGGCGCCGTTTTCCCCAACGGTGGCGCTTATGACGTACACCGTTCAGGCGGGTGACTACCTCTTCGGCATTGCCTCGCGTATGGGTGTCAAGTTGACTTCGTTGCTCGACACCAACAAGCTCACCGTCACCAGTTTGATCTACCCAGGTATGCAACTCGTGGTGCCTGCTGGTGGTGTCGTGCCGGCTCCCGCAGCGCCTGTGGTGGCACCGGCACCTGCCGCACCTGCTCTTGCCGTCACGTACACCGTTGTCTCGGGTGACTCATTGTCGGGCATCTCTGGGCGTATGGGCGTCAAGCTCTCCGCGCTGCTGGCCACCAACAAGTTGACAGTCACCAGCGTCATTCATCCTGGAGCGCAACTGGCCGTCCCCGCTGGTGGAGTTCTCCCGGTGGTCGCTCCCGCCCCTACGGCATCTCCTGCAGCGACCCCCGTGGTGGCCGCCCTGGACGTGCAGTACATCGTTCGCTCTGGCGACTACATCTCGGGAATTGCGCCAGCCATGGGCGTGCGTATGGCGGATCTCCTGGCAACGAACAAGTTGACCCTGACCAGCCTGATCTACCCCGGAATGAAACTGACGGTGCCGCCCGGCGGCAGGCTGCCAGTGGCGCCGGACCCCATCGTCCCTCCGGCAGCCGTTGTTCCTACGGTCAACACCCCCACGGTCGCCACCCCTGGTGCCACGCCGACGAGTGGCGCTACCACTCCGGACCCCCGGATCGCCACCGTGGTCGCATTCGTAAAGGCCCAACTCGGCGAGCCCTACAAGGCTTTCGCCGCCGGCCCTGACAGCTGGGACTGCAGCGGCCTGACCATGGCTGCCTACGCGGAGATCGGCGTCTCCCTGCAGCACTACAGCGGCTCTCAGATGACCAAGGGCGTCGCCGTCGACAGAGCGACGCAGCCAATCGTGGCAGGGGATCTGATCTTCCTCGAGACCAGTGTGGGCTCGGGCATCGTGGGCCATGTGGGCATTGCGATCAGCGCAACCCAGTGGATCCACGCCCCTCGCACCGGTGATGTAGTGCGCATCGGCAACATTCCCACGACGCGAGTGATCGCGATTCAGCGCCTGCTGCCAGCCACCTGAGCGAATTAGCCGAGTGAACTCGGGCTCAGCGAACGGCGACGAGGTCGACGACGAAGACGAGCGTCTCGCCACCCTTGATCGCGCCACCGGCCCCGCGACTGCCGTAGCCCAGGTCGGGCGGAATGGTCAGCTTGCGACGGCCGCCAACCTTCATGCCCTTGACGCCACGGTCCCAGCCCTCGATCACTTCCCGAGCACCCAGCCGGAAGTCGAAGGTGTCGCCGCGATTCCAGCTGGCATCGAACTCCTGACCAGTGCTCCAGGCCACGCCGACGTAGTGAACGATCACGCGCTTGCCGATGATGGCCTCGTCGCCATCGCCAACGATCTCGTCGTCGATGAGCAATTCGGCGGGCGGCTCGCCCTCAGGGATGGAGATGACTGGTTTGTCGGACATGGGCAGAAACGCTAGCGACCTGGCTGACCGCCGGAGTGCATCTCGCTGAGCTGTGTATCTAGCGCCGGCAGCCGCGCTCTGTGCGACATGCTCCTCGTACTGGCTGGTTCAGCGATGTTCTGCGTTGGCGGCGCCTTCATGAAGGCCTCCAACGGCTTCACCTACGTGGGCCCGAGCATTGTCGTTGCAGTGTCGTTCATGCTCGGATCCGTGTTTCTGTCCCGCGCAGTGAGCGGGCAGATGCTGTCCACGACCCTGATCGTCGGCCTCGGCATCGAGGCACTGGGCGCGGTTGCGTTCGGGGTGGCCGTGTTGGGAGAGCGACTCAACTCGTCGCAGACCGGTGGGGTTGCCCTGGTCATCACCGGCGTCGCACTGCTTCGGCTCTGACCGCGACCTGTGTCATCCGCCGGCGGCGATGAGCGCGACTGCCACAGCGGTGGTACCGACACCCAACCCCTGCCACCAGCGCATTCGCTCACGGTTGAAGGCCACCGAGAGAATCACCGCCACCGTGGCGAACTGACTGGAGGCCACCGATACGGGCCCTGTCTCGCCGCGTTGGAATGCCATCTGCAGCGCGCCGATGGCGACCAAACCCAACGCTCCCGCCACGACCGCGTGCCGGAGGCCGACTCCGGTGGCGATGAATGGGTCGCGACGCAAGCTGGCGATCACGACCAACAGCGCCAGCCCTGTCCCCCGCTGCGCGATCACCGGCGAGAGACCCGCCGCCTTGGTGACCTCACCCATGAGAGTGAACGCCGCACCGAACGCGACGCCGCTGGCGATGCCGAGCAGCGCACCCTGGCGAACACTTCCCTTGCCGCCCGGTGTGTACGAGGTGAGCACCAGCGCGACCAGGCCAAGTGCCATCCCAACCGAGGCCCAGCCGTTGGGCGTCACGCCGTGCAGTAGGTCCCACACCACGGGCACGGTCGCCAGCAGTACCGACGACAGCGGCGCGACGATGCCCATCCGTGCGACTGAATAGCCGTGGTAGAGCAGCATCAAGCCGGTGATCATTGCGAGGCCCGAGACTGCGCCGATGATGGTGTCATGCGCAGTCCACCGTGAGTCGACGAGCAGCAACAGCAAAGGAGAAAGTGCCGTGCTCACTCCTACGGCGGTACGCGTGACCGTGATCGACGCCGTAGTACGCGCGGACCGCGCCGCAAAGAAATCGGAGGTCCCCAGCAGTAGGGCCGCTGCGATCGCCAACGTCAGCGCCACGCTCATCGTCCAGCGACGCTACACGGCGACAGACATGATCAATGGAGGGTTCCAACCCCTCCCCAGGTCGTTGGAACCCTCCATCAGCGTCTGGACCTAGAGCACCTGCTTCAGCGCTGCCAGTAACGCATCTGAGTCGGCTTCGGTGTTGTGCGCGGCGAAGCTGACGCGGATGAACTTCTGGCCGTTCCACTCGGGCAGCGGCGCCTCGATGCGGAACTCGTCGAACAGGCGAGCCTTCGTCGCCAGTGTGTCGACGTGGTCGGGCAGTCGGATCGACGACAACTGTCCTATCCATTCGGTGGAATCAGGGCTGATCGACTCCAGGCCGGTGAGATCGTTCACACGCCCCCGCGTCAGCAGCGCGAGCCGATGACCTTCCGCCTGCACAGCTGACCAGTCGTGAGCCGCGCAGAAGTCGAGCGCTGCCGACACGGCGAGAAACGGCGAGAGATCTCTCGTTCCCTGCCACTCGTGATAGTCCACGAACTGTGAGTCGGTGGGGTGATCGCTCTCCCAGCCCCAGCTGACGACAAGCGGGTCGAGCCATGCCTGCGCCGCCGCTCTGGCGTACAGGAACGAACAGCCTTTCGGAGCGCACACCCACTTGTGCAACGCACCGGTGTAGATGTCGCAGTCAATCTGTGCGAGGTCGAGCGGTATGTGACCAGGCACGTGGGCACCATCCACGATGGACACGATGCCGGCAGCACGCGCCCGCCGGCACAGCTCCACCACGGGAAAGATCAGCGCCGTCGCGCTGGTGAGGTGGTCGAGGAACAACACCTTGGTGCGCGGCGTCACGGCAGCCCACATTCGCTCGACGAAGTCCTCGGCGGTGGTCACCGGTGTCGGGACGGCCACACGGACGTAGGTGGCCCCTGCCTCGGAACACAGCTTGCGCCACGTGCGGTACATCGCGCCGTACTCGTGGTCGGTGGTCAGCACCTCGTCGCCGGGCTGCAGGCGAAGGTTGCGGGCGACCATGTTGACGGCGGTCGTCGGGTTGGGAAAGAACACGACGTCATCGCCACTCACATCGAGGAACTCCGCGAGGCGTACACGTGCGCCGGCCATCAGCTCCGGAGCGCGCCGTTGCAGCCACGCGACAGGGTTGCGTTCCATCTCGCGCTGCAGGCCCCCGTACGCCTCCTGCACGACGCGGGGCACTGCGCCGAACGAACCATGGTTGAGGAAGACAAGGTCGGGGTCGAGCAGAAAGTCCGCACGGGTTGGAGTCGGCATGGGGAGGCAGCGTAGACGCCCACCCTCGTCGGGTACGTTGTGGGCATGGCACTCCTCTCTCATGGTCTCGATCGCGACGAGGTGTTGGCCCAGCTCGACGGCTTCAAGGCGAACGATGTTCGGTGGCGCGACGCGCGGGCCCCGACGTGCTGTCAATAGCAGAGTCCGCGTACGCCAAGTTCTCCAGCGAGAACGCACTCAACACCGACGCTTTCCCCGGCCTGCGCCGTATTCAAAACGACGTGGTCGGCATCGTCGGCGACTGGTTGGAAGCTGGACCGGAGGGCGCCGGTTTCATGACCACGGGTGGCACCGAAAGCCTGCTGATGGCGGTGAAGGCTGCCCGCGAAAGAGGCCGCAAGGAGCGCAGCATCGCCACCCCGAACGTGGTGTTGCCGGCCAGCGCACACGCGGCATTCGAGAAGGGCTGCTACTACTTCGGCGTGGAGAGCCGGCGCATCCCGGTGCTGCCCTACTGGCGCGCAGACGTGGCGGCGATGGAGGCAGCCATCGACGAGAACACGGTGCTGCTCGTCGGTTCGGCACCGCAGTATCCCTGGGCGTGATCGACCCGATTGCCGACATTGCCGCGCTCGCCGAAGCGCGCGATATCAACTGTCACGTCGACGGCTGCATGGGCGGCGTGGTGTTGACGTACATGGCCCGCCTCGGCCACGACATTCCGCCGTGGAACTTCTCCGTACCGGGCGTGACCAGCATCTCGGTCGACCTGCACAAGTTCGGGTACACCGCCAAGGGTGCGTCGGTGATCGTGCAGCGCAACAAGCGCCTACGGAACTACCAAACGTTCGTCACCGACAACTGGCTCGGCCGCGGGTACGGATCGTCGGGCGTGCTGGGCACCAAGGGCGGCGGCGCTATGGCCGCGGCGTGGGCCGTCATGAACTACCTCGGCGACGACGGCTATCTCAGGCTGACCACCGCCGCGCGTCAGGCGACGCTGCAGCTGGCAGCCGCAGTTGCCACGATGCCCGAGTTGCATGCGCTTGCGGCGCCCGACGCACGCTGCTGGCTTTCGCGGCCAGCGACCCGACCCAGCTCGACGTCTATGCGGTTGCCGACGCGCTCTGGCGCGAGGGCTGGTACGTGGACCGTCAAGGCCCACCTGCCTCTTTGCACTGCACCGTCAACGCAGTACACGAGGGCAAGATCGACACCTTCGCTGCCGCGCTACGTGCCGCGGTCGCCGAAGTCACCGCCGCGAAGAGCAGCGGTGACCTTGGCGCGTACGGCACTGTCGAATAGACGAGCGAACAGCTCAGCAGACCGGGCTCACCCAGTCGATCCAAAGACTGTTGGCGTTGGTCGGGTCGACCTTCACGTTCAACCGCATGCCCGGCTGGCAGCGGCCGAGGTGCACCTGCTGGACCGGCTCCTGACGAGTGGCCTGCATCGGCACGCCACTGGGCAGCATGACCAACAGGTCCAGCTCGACCACCGGATTGAAGTTGATCAGCGCCCCGGTTTGACGGGCTGCGGTGATCGTCGCCGTCGCGGCAACGCCGCTGGCGATAGCGGCGTTCGTCTGAGCGGCGCCCTGCGCCATTCCGGCCATCATCGCGTTCGCCTCAGCCATCTTCGATGACATGTTGGCCATCTTGTCCTTCATCGGCGGAGCGTTGTCGCGCATTTCCTTGCCCTGCGCGCTCAGGGTCCTGACGTCCTTGAAGAAGCCCATGACCCTCAGACGCCTCGGTAGATGTCGGAGAACGCACGAGCGACGGCCGGGTCACCCTGGATGCGGGCGTTCCAACCATCGTGCGCCTGCTGCCACGACGAGCTGTCGATGCCGTGGGATGCGGCAATGCCGGGCAGGGCCGACTGGTCGTAGTTGAGCGGTGCAATGGCCTTCACGATGACGGCGTACTGCTGCAGGCTGACACCGGCGATGGCTTCCAGCGCACCGGGCTGGGCCTGCAGGCTGCCCGCTGCAGCTGCCTGAGAGGCGGCAGCCTGCTGATACATGGCCTGCTGCTGCTGTGCGGCGGCCATTCTCTGCGCGTTGGCACTCATCTGGTTTGCCTGGTCGATCATGCCGGGGGCGGCATGGACCATGTCCTTCATTTCCTTCATCTGCTTGAAAAGTCCCAATTTGTTTCCTCCTGTTGAGTTGATGAGGCCATCGTGCACCCCGTCGCAGGAAGTGTCATGAGTACCGCACTACTCACTTCTTGAGGATGTCAGTGCCCACCCATGTGCTCACGCAACGCAACCGCCAGTGTCGCCAGCTCGGCAGCCTCCGACTCGGTCAAGACTGCGGCGTAGAGGCCCGACAGGATGTTGTCGGTCAGTGTCTCTGCGGCGGCCTTGGTGTCGGCTGCCACCAACGGATAGGGCTCGGGCCACCCGAACTGCTTTGCCTGCGCCTCGCCACCGCTGGCCAGAACGGCGTGGAACGCGCTGAGGCCAACAGCGACGATCGCGACGATGTGCACGCTACCGCGCAGCTCGCGCAGCATGTGCATCAAAAGGATCGCTCTGCCCGCAGCGTCGTCGGGCTGGGGTTGGGCGCGCCAGCCTGCGAACAGCGCCAGACCGGTGGGATCAACGTCGGCTGCGACTCGTGCGGCCAGCTCGACCAGGCGCTGCGTGCCTGCGAAGCCGGTGATGCGGCTGCGACTGAACTCGCAGCAAGCCGCCGTGTAACGAGCCGACGACGCACGAGCGCCCTCCACCGCTACTCCGGCCTCCCACAGCTTGCGCACCAGGCTGGGCTCGAAGAATCCGAAGGCGGACGTGATGACGTCGGCGTCGACATCGCCCAGCACGCCGCCGCGACCAGCGACGTAATACGCGTAACCGTTCGGGTAGCCGGCGTCACGGCAGGGACCCAGCACATCGGGATGCAGCAGCCACATCCCACCGAGGTCACCAATCGGATCGGTCAGGGCACGCACGCTTTCCATCAAGCTCGTCATGTCACGGAACGTAGCCCTCGTCATCACCGGCGCGGCTCATCGGACGAGGTAGCGTTCGGGGTGCCATTTGCACCCGGCCGGGAGAGCCACCGACGCAGCCAGCGTCGGGGCGCCGAAGGAGCAACCTCCCCGGAATCTCTCAGGCCAACGGACCGACCGGGTGGGGCAACGCTGGAAAGCAGTCGGCTCTGTCCGGCTCGCCGACGGGGAAATTTGCACGTCGCACACGCGGCGGGCCGAGAAGCTCTCAGGCATCCATGACAGCGGGGGAAGCAGTTCGCACGCGCCACGATGGCCTGGAGGCTCCCTATGACCGCTGATCACTCTCCCACCCCTCACGTGGGCCTGCCCCAACTGCTGGGTGCTGACGATTTCGTCGGCCGCCACATCGGGCCGACCACGGCCGAACAGGAACACATGCTGTCGGTCCTCGGCGTCGACTCGATGGAGACGCTGCTCGACCAGACCGTGCCGGCAGCCATCCGCATGGAAGGCGGCCTTCCGCTCGCGGGTAGCCGCACCGTGGAGGACGTGCTGGCCGAACTGCGTGGCCTGGCCGACCGCAACGTGCACCGCACCTGCCTCATCGGTCAGGGCTACTACGGCACCATCACCCCACCCGTGATTCAGCGAAATGTGTTGGAAAACCCGGCCTGGTACACCGCCTACACCCCTTACCAGCCCGAGATCAGCCAGGGTCGTCTGGAGACACTGCTCAACTTCCAAACGATGATCGGTGAGCTCACCGGCTTCCCTCTGGCCAATGCCTCGCTGTTGGATGAAGCCACCGCCGCGGCCGAGGCAATGACAATGGCGCGGCGCACCTCGAAGGTCGCCTGCGACCGTTTTCTCGTCCACCACGACACGCATCCGCAAACCATCGCCGTGCTGCACACCCGCGCCGAGCCGATCGGCATCGAGATCGTGACGCGCGACCTTGCCACCGAGACCATCGACTTCGATGGGTACTTCGGGGTGTTGCTCAGCCTGCCGACCTCAAGTGGCGCCGTACCTGATTGGCGAGCAACCATCGACCATGCGCACGCCGCCGGCGCCGTGGTGGTGGTCGCCACCGACCTCCTCGCCTGCGTGCTCACCACTCCCCCAGGTCAGTTGGGCGCGGACATCGCCATCGGTTCGGCACAGCGGTTCGGTGTACCGATGGGTTTCGGCGGCCCGCACGCGGCGTTCATCGCCACCAGCGATGCGCTGGCACGGTCGTTACCCGGCCGACTGGTCGGCGTCAGCACCGACACCGAAGGTCGCCCTGCGTTGCGCCTCGCGCTACAAACCCGCGAGCAGCACATTCGCCGCGAGAAGGCCACTTCGAACATCTGCACCGCTCAGGTGCTGTTGGCCAACATGGCTGGGCTCTACGCCAGCTGGCACGGCCCGGAGGGACTGTCGCTGATCGCCGAGCGGGTGCAGCGCTTGGCCTCGCTAGCTGCGGGCGCACTGCGTGCCAGCGGTGCGGTGCTGCGCCACGACAGATGGTTCGACACGATCTGCGTGGAATGCGCAGCTGCCGACGTCATCGCCGCCGGCCGCGCTGCGGGCCTCGACCTGCGACAGGTCGATGCCGGTGCCGTGTCGTTCAGTTTTGATGAGACCACCTCGCTCTCCACTGTGCGGGCGGTGCTTGCACTCTTCGGCGCCGATGCCCTGCTACCAGCCGACGATTCGACGCTCATCGATGGGCTGGGCAGTCGCCGCACCGACGAATTCCTCGCTCACGGCGTGTTCAGCAAGTTCCACACCGAGACGGAGATGATGCGTTACCTGCGTCGGTTGGCCGACAAGGATCTTGCGCTCGATCGCACCATGATCCCGCTCGGGTCGTGCACGATGAAGCTCAACGCAGCGGCAGAGATGATGCCCGTGACATGGCCAGAGTTCTCCGACGTGCACCCGTTCGCGCCAGACGACGAGACCATTGGTTACCGCGAGATGATCAGCCAGCTCGAACAGATGATGGTTGCTGTGACCGGCTATGACGCTGTCAGCCTGCAACCCAACGCCGGCAGCCAGGGCGAATTCGCCGGCCTGCTGGCGATCCGTGCGTACCACCGCAGCCGTGGCGACGAGCAGCGCACCATCTGCCTCATTCCGTCCAGCGCACATGGCACCAACGCGGCGAGCGCGGTGATGGCAGGCCTCAAGGTGGTCGTAGTTGCATGTGATGACCAAGGCAATATCGATCTCGCCGACCTCGCCGCTCGTGCTGCCACCGCCGGCGACCAACTGGCCGCGGCGATGGTGACCTACCCGTCCACCCACGGTGTCTTCGAAGAAGGCATTACCGAGGTGTGCAGCATCATCCACCGGCACGGCGGCCAGGTCTACGTCGATGGCGCCAATCTCAATGCGCTGGTCGGCCTGGCCCGGCCTGGTACGTTCGGAGCCGACGTCAGCCACCTCAACCTGCACAAGACGTTCTGTATCCCCCACGGTGGTGGTGGCCCTGGCGTTGGCCCGGTAGGCGTTCGGTCGCACCTCGCACCGTTCCTTCCCGGCCATCCGTTGGCCCACGACCAAACCGTCGGCCCGGTCTCGGCCGCGCCGTTCGGTTCGGCCAGCATCCTGCCCATCTCGTGGGTCTACGTCGCTCTGATGGGTGCACAGGGTCTCCGCGACGCCACCGCCGCGGCCATTCTCAGCGCCAACTATCTGGCGGCACGCCTCGACGATGCATACCCGGTGCTCTACACCGGCGCGCAGGGAAGGGTCGGCCACGAGTGCATCCTCGACCTGCGGCCGATCACGAAGGCCACCGGCGTCAGTGTCGACGATGTCGCCAAACGGCTCATGGACTACGGCTTCCACGCTCCGACGATGAGCTTCCCTGTGACGGGAACGCTGATGATCGAGCCGACCGAGAGCGAGAACCTGCACGAACTCGATCGCTTCTGCGATGCGATGTTGGCTATCCGTGCCGAGATCGAACAGGTAGCCGATGGCGTCTGGCCGCTCGAAGAAAGCCCGCTCCGGATGGCGCCGCACACCGCCGAGGATCTGCTCGGCGAGTGGCAGCGGCCGTACTCACGTGAGCTGGGTGCGTACCCGCTGCATTCCGTCCGTGCCTCGAAGTACTTTCCCTCCGTGTCACGCATCGACGCAGCGTACGGCGACCGCCACCTGATCTGTAGTTGCGAGCCACTCGAGGCCTACGCCAACCTCTGACCCATCGCTGCGCTACGGTCCAGCGCATGGCAGAGAGTTCCACACCCGGGCTGGGCGACCTGTTGGGTCTGTTCGGCAGCAGCAACCCGTTCGCAGGCATCAACAAGTCGATCGCTCAGTTCCAGCGTGGCGTCACGCAGTTCCTCGACAGTGTCGAAAAATTCAACGACACGATGGATGAGCTCAACGGCGTCGCCAAGCGAGTCAACGGTTTGCTCGACACCATCGAAGAGCCGATCAAGGCGTTCGTGCCACAGATCACGCGCACCATCAAGACCGCCGACGCGCTCGTCGAACAGCTCAGCGGGCCCATCGAGTTGGTTGCCCCCAGCCTCACTCGCTTTGCCGAGACGATCTCGAACCCGGCGCTGCTCGCGCTGCCCAACGAACTCGGCGCTTTCATGCTGACCCTTGGCGAACTGGCGCAGCGTCTGGCGCCGCTCGGCCAAATGGCCGAGACGGCCGGGGGATGGTTCGGGTTGCGCCCGTTGGCTGCACTGCGCTCGGGCGGCGGCACCGCCCGCGCCGGACAGTTCACCAGTAGCGCCACTCCCCCGCCAACTGCTCCGCCAGTCGAGAAGGCGCCGGCCAAGAAGGCCGCGCCGGTCAAGAAGGCCGCGCCTGCGAAGAAGGCCGCGCCGGTCAAGAAGGCCGCGCCTGCGAAGAAGGCCGCGCCTGCGAAGAAGGCCCCGCCTGCGAAGAAGGCCCCGGCGAAGCGAACGCCAGCAACCAGCCGCCCAGCCAACAAGGCGCGCTGAAAGCCGAGCCGAATCGGGCTTGGGCTTCGCAGCGGTTCACAGGCGCCGTCAGCGGTCTGTGGCACACCACAGAAGTACGTTCGTCTGTGGTGTGCCACAGAATGAGAATCGCAGAACTTCTGACGTTGCCGTGGCATGCGTTGCCGGCACTTCGGCGGACGCGGTCCGCGTCCGCACCCGACAGACGGCGTTACTTCTTGGCCACGAACGGCAGCGGCACGATACGGCCGGCCAGCACCGAGCCCCGAACATCGATGCTCACTTCGGCACCGTCAGGTAGTTCGGGAGGCAGGAACGCGAGCGCGATCCCGTGCTCGAGCATCGGTGAGAAGTTGCCACTGCTGACGGTGCCAACTGGCATCCCGTCGTGGAGCACGGGGCAGTCGGCCCTGGGTGGACGGCGGCCGTTTGTGGCGATGCCGCGCAGTAGACGAGTCACACCGTGCTCGCGCTCGAGTGCCAGCACCTCACGCCCACGGAACTCGTCCTTGCCCCACGCCACCACCCAGCCGAGCCCGGCCTGCAGTGAGGTGATGCCTGCGCCCAGCTCGTGGCCGTGAAGCGGCAAGCCGGCTTCCAGCCGCAAAGTGTCGCGCGCGCCGAGACCAGCGGGCATGACGCCGCAGGACATGATGGCCGACCACAGCTCGCCGGCGGCAGCAACGGGCACCGCGATTTCGACACCCGCCTCACCGGTGTAGCCGGTGCCGGCAACCACGCACTCCGCGCCGTGCCAATCCAGCTCCTGCACCCGAAAGCGACCGACCTCGGCCGCAGCAGCGAAGACCGCTGACAGCCGTTCCTTCGCTCGCGGGCCCTGAACTGCCAGCACCGCTCTGTCGCGGGTGGTTTCCGTGCCCCCGATTGCAGAACGGACGCGGTCCGTGTTGGAGGCATTCGGCATCACGTCGAAAACGTCGTCGCGCACCCACCACACGATGATGTCGTCGAGGACGGATGCATCGACCTCGTCGAGCAGGTGCGTGTACTGCGCTCGACCGGGAGCTACCTTGTGCAGGTCGTTGGTGAACGCCCACTGCAATCGATCGAGAGCGTCGGGGCCTTCGACGCGTACGGTGCCAAGGTGTGAGACGTCGAACACGACGGCGTCGTTGCGACACGCAAGATGCTCGTCGAGCGTGCCCGCCTGGTACGCAACGGGCATCTCCCAGCCGCCGAAGGGCACCATCTTGGCGCCCAGCTGGCGGTGAAAGGCATCCAGCGGGCTGACCTCGAAGTCGGTCATCACACAGCCTGAGCGGCGAGCAGCAGTGACCCATCGGGATCGCTGATCTGCAACAGCGACGCATCCAGATCCGTCTTGACACTGCCGATTGCCAACACGTTGAGCACGCCCTGACCGCCACGGCGAACGATGTCGATCAGCATTTCGCCGTCGCAGAGCAACACGTCGTTGCCACTGATCACCAAGGTCGCGGTGGCGATGTCGGTGTCGGCCTGATCGCGCAGGTAGGTGAACGCCTTGCGAACGGACTCCAGCTTGATACCCGCGTCGAGCAAGCTCTTGATCACGCGCAGCTCGAGCAGATCGCGGTAGCTGTACATGCGACGACTACCGCTGCCGGCCGCGTCGGTGAGCGACGGACGAATGAGATCGGTGCGAGCCCAGTAGTCCAGCTGACGGTAGGAAATACCCACCACGCTGGCGGCCTTGGTACCGCTGAAACCGTCTTCACTCATCGTTGCCTCCGGTTGGTGATCACACGCGAGTAACTACGCCTGTGTAACAGGGTTGCCATCGTAGGCGGCGAACTGTCTCGACGTCAAGCACTGATCGCGCGAGGAAATCGCGCGGTGCGCGCGATTCAGCTGCCGAAATCGTCGGGGCTGATGTCGTCGAGGAAGTCGCGGAACTCGTCGAGAATCGCTTCTTCGGTCACTTCATCGGCGACGATTGGAGCCTCCACCGCGGCCTCGTCCAGCAACGCCTCCTCGGCAAAGATCGGCGAGGCAGTGCGTACAGCGAGGGCAATGGCGTCGCTGGGGCGGCACGACAGCTGCTGCTCACCAGCGGCCGTGAGGAGGTGCAACTCGGCGTAGAAGGTGTGCTCGCGGACCTCGGTGATGACCACCCGTGTGAGCGAAGCGCCCAGGGCCTGGATCGCGATCACGAGCAGGTCGTGGGTGAGCGGGCGTGGCGGCACGATGCCTTCGAGCGCGCTGTGGATTGCCGAGGCCTCCGGCCCGCCGATGAGAATCGGCAACACCCGCGGGTGCTCTACCTTTTGCTCGCGCAACATGACCACCGGCGTGTTGGCCGGCAACTCCACACGTACCCCGAGCAATTCCATGCGAACCACGGCGTGATGGTATCTGGCGCTGAGACGTTCAGGCTTCAAGGTGATGCTGCAGCGCGGCGCTGAGTATCGCCGTGCGCAGCTCGCCACCTTGGCGTGCCAGTTCGGTGAGCAGCGCTGAGGCCTGCTGACGGCTCTGCGGATTGCGCTGACGAATCAGCGGCAGCACCAACTGCTCGAACAACGCCGCTTCGCGCTCAGCGGATTGGCGCCAGGCCCGCAGGTGTCGCGGCTCGATTCCGTGCTCGAGAAAGCCGGCAGCCGCGCGAGCGATGGCAAGGTCTGATGCGGTGTACAACGCGTTGGTGCCCGAGCCACGACCGGCGAGAAGGCCAAAGGACTCAAGCTCGGCGAGCTGCTTGCCGGTGATGCCGGCCATCGTGCAGAGCTCGGTGGCGACGTACGTGTCGTGCGCGGTCTCGATTGATTCGCCCGCGTCAGAACTCGCCGACCCGTTGCCGGAGAAGAACGCTGCCGCCGGGTTGTTCGTTGGCCGATCGGGAGCTGGCGCAGTTGGAACCGACGAGAGGTAGGAAGCGGCAGGTGGCGTGGAGGCAACGCGCAGCTGCGCGGCCGGGTGGTGCCCAGTCGGCACGACGGTTCCCTCCGGAATGTCCAGGTCGCCGGTCTCGTCGAACCCACTGTCGGCCGTGCCGGGCTCGCGCTCGAGCAGCGTCACATTGCGCAATCCGCGAGGCGGCGTCAGCGAACCGGTCTCGTCGATCTCACCGCTCTCCAGCCGATCGCGAATCACGCGCAGCGGCAAGAAGTTTTCGCGCTGCTCACGAAGGATCACGCGCAGCCGTTCGACGTCGAGATCGTAGAACTTGCGGTAGCCCGACGGCGTGCGTTCGGGGTCGATCAGCCCTTGACTCTCCAGAAATCGGATCTTCGAAATGGTGACGTCCGGAAACTCCTCGAGCAGCAGTGCCAGGACTTCACCGATTGACAGGTATGGATGCTCCGGCATCGATTCAGCCGTCGCCCTTTTGGAAGAACACCAAACGGAACTTGCCGATCTGTAGCTCGTCGCCCTGGGCCAGTGGCGCCTCGTCGATGCGAACACTGTTCACGTACGTGCCGTTCAGTGAGCCAGAGTCGCGTACCAGATACGAGTGCCCCGTGCGAATGATCTCTGCATGCCGACGCGACACGGTGATGTCGTCGAGACTGATCTCCCCATCACTCGAGCGACCCAGCCGCGTGACGTTGGCGGCGAGCGACATGGCGGCACCGGCCTGCGGGCCATTTCGCACTACCAGCGAGGCGGCTGCCATGGGAAGGTCGCTGAGGTTGACGATGATGTCGTCCTCGGGGCCAGCGGCATCCAGGAGTGGATCTGTCTTTGCCAGCGTGATGGTGTGGTCGCTGCGGCGGTCGAGGATGCCGCCGCACGACGAGCAGAAGGCTGCCTCCGGAGGGTTCCGGTGACCGCATTGGTTGCAGAACACGTACTCCATCGAGGCCAACCCTAACTGTCGATCAATGCTTGATATGCGGTTGCGTCGAGCAGGGCCGCCAGCTCGCTCTCATCGGAGAACTCGATTTCACACAGCCACCCTGCTCCGTACGGATCAGAGTTGAGGATCTCGGGGCTGTCGCCCAGCGCGTCGTTGACGGCGACGACCGTTCCCGAGAGCGGCGCGTACACATCGCTGACGGATTTCGTACTTTCCACTTCACCAAAACTGTCGCCAGCAGAGAAGGCCGACCCGAGAGTGGGCACCTGCACATACACCACGTCGCCCAGCGCATCTTGTGCATAGTCGGTGATACCAATGCGGGCGCGAGTGCCCTCAACGGACACCCATTCGTGATCGCTGCTGTAACGGAGGTGTTCGGGAACCTGCATGACGGCCACGTTAGCCGCGAGCGGACCGACCGGCCTTCAAGCTTGTGCGGATGGTGGGCACGTAGGTGATCGCGGTGTAGTAGCTGAGCACCAGGCCAGGGATGCCCATCAACCATGCGGCAATCAGGAAGAACTGATGCGCAAGAAAGTCCGTGGAGCCAAGCATGAATCCGGGCAGCGCGAACATCAGGAGAAACGTGGCGGTCTTGCCCCACCACGTCACATCGAAGCGCTTCATTCCGAGGAACAGGGTGGCGATGGCAATGACGCCGCCGAAGACCACCTCGCGGACGACAACGAGCCAGAAGAACCACAGTGGCGGGATGCCCTTGATGATGATGCCGCTGATACCGACGATGAAGAGCAGCCGATCGGCAGTCGGATCGAACATCTTCCCGAACTCGCTGACCTGATTGAACCGTCGGGCGAGCCATCCGTCCACCCAGTCAGTGGCACCCAACCCGCCCAACAGGAACGCTGCGCCAGCCACGTTGTGGCGAGAAAACAGCATCCAGATGAACAGCGGGATGCAGCACAGGCGGGCCAGCGTGAACAGGTTCGGCGCGGTCAACAGCGCGTGCGACGACAGTTGTGGGTCGGTCACGTCCGTTGCGTCCATCGCTGGTGAGCGTACTTGCGTACGCTTCGCCCATGAGCAACTCTTCAGTGTCACCCGGCGCACTGGCCGGCCAGGTCGCGTTCATCACTGGCGCCGGTTCTGGTCTCGGCGCCGCCTTCGCTCGGAGACTGGCCCGCGACGGCGCCACCATCATCGTCAACGACCTCCATCCGAACGCGGCAACTGACGTCGCCGCCGAAGTTGGTGGCGACACGGCCATCTTCGACGTCTGCGATTCTGTGGCCTTCGACGCCGAGATCGACAAGGCGGTCGCACGGCACGGGCGCCTCGACATTCTCATCAACAACGCCGGTATCGCCCCGCCCACGGACCCGGACCGCGTGCAGCAGGCAATTGCCAACCAGATGGCACGTATGGAGGGTCGCATCGGCGACCTGGTGCCGCCCAACACCACCGTCGAGCTCTCCGACGAGGATTGGGATCGCATGATCCGGGTGCACCTCTACGGCACCTTCTACGGCACCCGCGCTGCCCTGCGACACATGACACCGGCGCGCAATGGTGCCATCGTCAATGTGTCGTCGGTGCTCGGCTTGCGGCCGATGGCTGGGGCGTTGCACTACGCCACCGCCAAGGCTGGCATCATCGCGTTCACCAAGTCGGTCGGCCAAGAGGTTGCTGCGTTCGGAGTGCGCGTGAATGCCGTCTGTCCTGGATGGATCGACACACCGTTGCTGGGCGCCATGGACCCGATGATGATGGCCGGCATCGTGATGCAGATTCCCCAGGGTCGCATGGGTCGGCCGGAGGAACTTGCGGAGCTCGTGAGGTTTCTCTCCGGGCCGGAGAGCAGCTACTGCAACGGCGACATCTTTGCCGCCTCAGGTGGGTTCGCCTGATGACAACGGTCTTCACTCGCATCATCAGCGGCGAGATCCCAGGAACTTTCGTACACCGCGACGATCACTGCGTTGCGTTCCTCTCCATCAACCCTCTCGCTCACGGCCACACGCTGGTGGTGCCCATCGAGGAAGTCGACCACTGGGTCGACCTCTCCCCCGAACTTGCCGCCCATCTCTTCGAGGTCGCGCACCGCATCGGTCGCGCGCAGCAGGCTGCCTTCGATTGCGATCGAGTTGGGCTGATCATCGCTGGATACGAGGTGCCGCACACGCACCTGCACTTGATCCCCACACAGCACATGGGGCAACTCAACTTCGCCAACGCAGCCAGCGAGGTCGACCATGACGAGATGACCGACGCCGCACACGCCATCCGAGTTGCGTTACAGGCCCGGGCCGAGCTCGACTGAGCCGGTAGCCGCCGCCGGCTGCGTCAACTCGGGGCCCGCGTTGCGGACGTTGTTGACCGCGGTGCTGACGGTGTGCATCACCAACACCTCGTTCGGCGCCGGCACCAAGAGGTGCTGCAGCGCGTCGAGATCGTTGTTCGTCGGGTCCAGCCACCCCTCCCAGTCCTCGGGTGCCAGCAGCACCGGCATGCGGTCGTGCACCGGTGCCATCGTGTCGTTGGCTGCAGTGGTGATGACGGTGCAGCTGTGCAGCCATTCGGCATCCGGGCCACCGGCTTTGTCGCGCCACGTCGCCCACAGCCCGGCCACTGCGAGCATCTGGCCATCGGCGCGGTGGATGAACATCGGCGTCTTCATCGGCTTGCCGGCCTTCGTCAGTGGCGCGCCCGGCCCTGCCTGTTGCCACTCGTAGAAGCCGTCCATCGGAATGATCAGGCGGTGCTTCTTGAACAGCCCCTTGAAGGCTGGCTTCTCTCCGATGGTTTCGCTGCGGGCATTGATCATCTTGGAACCGATCTTGATGTCCTTCGCCCAACTCGGCACCAGCCCCCAATGGAACGGCTGCACCTCGCGGGCGCCCGTGGCATCGGCGACGACGGCGTACACATCCTGCGTTGGCGCCACGTTGTAGTTGGCCGGCAGCGTTGCCACGCCCTCGAACGAGGCGCCGAAGAACTCCGAGATCTTGTCGGCTGAATGGGACGAGACGAAGCGGCCGCACATGACGCCGACGGTAGCCGCCTCATCAGACCCCCGGGCCCCAGATCAGGATCTGATCAATTCGTTCGCACGGACTCAAGCGCTGGCGGGAGCGACCGATTGGATACATGTAGTGGTCCTCCTGACTGACAACGAAGAAGGCCCGCCCTCTGGGCGGGCCTTCTTTCATTCGTCGAGCTGATAGGCAGCTCGTTCACTCTTCGATGCGGTGGCCGACAACTATGCCCATGGTGGCCATGAAGTGTTCGGCGAACGCGGGTGCCTGCTGTGCGTCGAGTGCAATCGGCACGAGGCTGGTCGCGCCCACCATTCCGGCAACGTTCGTGCCGTGGAGCTGCGCACGCACGACCTTGATGTTGGAGACGTCAGCGTCGGTGAGGTCGCAGTCCCACCAGGCAACGGCAGTGAGCACGGAATCGCGGAGTTCTGCCTTCCGCATGCGGCAGCGCTCGAACCGCACGAACTCGCCGCGAACGAACCTGATGTTGGCACAGTCGAGGTGGCAGTCGATGAACCGCACATCGTGCCAGCGCGACTGCGCGAATTGCACACCGGCGAGCTTGCTGTTGCGGACCTCGACGCGTGTCAGTGCGGCGTGGTCCAGGTCAGCGCCGGAGAGGTCGCACCCGTCAATCACCACATCGACGAGCCGGGAACCGGCAAGCGACGCTCCGACCAGAGTTGCTCGTTCGATTCGACTCTGACTCAGCAGGACTGGCTCGTCGAAGTCGGCAGCCAGCGTGCCGCTCAGCAGCGCGTTGTCCCATTCGCCGTGCGGCAAACAGTCGAGATCAACTGATTCCAGAATAATCGGGACAAGCGGTGGAAGCGGACGATCGCTACGAGCCATGAGCAACTCTAAGCAGCCCAGCAAGGCCGCACCCCGGAATCGATGAAGGGCCAGCGCCTGCACTTCTGCAGGTCACCGGCCCCTCTTCATTCGTCGGGCTGACAGGATTTGAACCTGCGACCCCTTGTCCCCCAGACAAGTGCGCTACCAAGCTGCGCTACAGCCCGAATGTTTCGACGCAGAACTCTACCGACTGACGACCGCTTCGGCTCGCCGTCAGGTCAACAACTGGACGATCCGCCACGTCAGATAGACGATCAACAGCACCATCAGCAGCTTGAAGTGCCACGGCGCTTTCATGTCGTCCTCATCGCCGTCGACGCCTGCCGCCAGCTGGTGCAGGTTGAGGTTCTTGGCGGTGATCGGCTGCTGTGCCGCAACGCTTCGCCCACAGGTCGGGCACGTTCCGTCTTCGTTCATCGCCGACGGCGCCAGGTACTTGGCGCAGTCCTCACACCAGGGCATTTGACTCCTATTCGCTGCGCTTACGTACACGCAGCTTGATGGGCGTCGAGCCGAAGTCGAACGCCTCACGGATGGAGCGCTCAAGGTACCGCAGGTATGTGTGCGGCAGCTCGCGGTTGACGAACAACGTGAACGTCGGCGGGTCCGTGGCGCCCTGCAGCGCATACATCACCTTCACACCGTGGCCGGCTGGCTGACGTTGCTGTGCGTCGGAGATGACCTTGTTGACGTCGCGCGTCGGCACCCTGCGGTGGTACTGCACGATCGCTTCCTGCAGCACCGGGCGCAGCTTGTCGACACCCTTGCCGGTGAGTGCGGAAATCTTCAGGATCGGCGAATCACCCGTGAAGTACAGCTTGCGCTTCACTTCGGCGGTGATCTCCAACCGGCGGTCGGCGTCATCGATGAGTTCCCACTTGTTGAGCATGACCACGATCGGGCAGCCCGCCGCGTCGACTCTCTCCGCCAGCCGCTGGTCTTGACTGGTGACGCCTTCGGTTGCATCGATCACGAGCAGCGCGATGTCGGACACGTCGATTGCACGCAGCGCACGGACCATCGAGTAGTACTCGGCCGAGTCGTCGATGCGACTGCGACGACGCATACCGGCGGTGTCGACGAACACGATCGGGCCGTCGGGGGTGTCGACCAAGGTGTCGATCGCGTCGCGAGTTGTGCCCGCCATGTCGTGCACCACCGAACGGTCGGCGCCCACCAACCGGTTGAACAGCGTGCTCTTGCCCACGTTGGGGCGACCGACGATGGCAACACGCGGCGGTGCAACGTCGTTGGGGTTCCACAGCTGGTCGCCCTCATCGTCCACGGGAATATCGATGACCGGCTCGCGCTGGCCCTCGGGAAGCATGCTGACCACGACATCGAGCAGGTCGCCGGCGCGGCGGCCGTGGAGCGCGCTGACTGCCTGCGGCTCGCCGAGACCGAGGGCGAGGAACTCCCAACGATCGTTCTCGCGACGATCGTTGTCGGCCTTGTTGGCAACCAGGATGACTGGCGCCTTCAGGTGACGTAACCACTGTGCCACCGACTCGTCGTCCTCGGTCATTCCAACCGAGGCGTCGACCACGAAGAGCACCACATCGGCTTGTTTGACTGCGGCTTCGACCTGACGGCTGACCTTCTCGTCCAGCTCGTTGCCGCCCGGCAGCCAGCCACCGGTGTCGACCAGCATGAACGGGACGCTGAGCCACTCGGCTTCCACTTCCTTGCGGTCGCGAGTGACGCCGGGGCGGTCCTCCACGATGGCCACCTGACCACCGACGATGCGGTTGAACAAGGTGCTCTTGCCCACATTGGGGCGACCTACGACGACAACTGTGGGCAAACTCACGACAGATTCACATTCACGACACAGTCTCCAGGACTTCAACACTTACGTACTCGGCATTCAGGGCCCGCCGAAGGGCAATACCGTCGGTGGGAATCACTTCGACCGCGCGGGGCAGTTCGGCAACGGTGGTGCCGTCGAGGAAACGGCCCTCACTGAGGCAGACATCCGGCAACAGGTAACGATGGCCGGTGGGCTGTTCGGCGAGGACACGAGCCAGGTCGGCGCCAACCATGAGGCCGGTCACTGCCGTGTTGCCGCCGAAGAACTCGTTGACCACAGGGATGATGCGGATGTCGTCGCGACCGAGCGAGGCAACCAAGGGACCGATAATGCGGGCCCCGAATTCGCCGGTGAGCACACCAATCGGGGCATCCGGGCGCGGCCCGAGGCGCACGCTGACCGAACCGGCGGCGCCGCTGTCGATGCTGCAACCACGAAGACCGGTGTCGCCTGCTGGGTTGCGCGGGGCACGGTAGCCCTCGGCCGGCGCACCATCCACGGCAGCGAAGAAGCCGCTGAGCGGACCCGTCGGCTGCGACACCGAGCCGTTGAACTCGAGCTCGAACGTGCGCGCCATGCCGATGCCGTCCTCGTGCATGTGGAAGCCCTCGTACGAATCGGCCCCCGGGAACGGCAGGCCGGCCATCAGGTAGTACTCGTCGGCGGCGAAGACCATCCGACGGCCGAGCGTGCGCAGGAAGATCTCTTGCCAGTCGCGAATGGATGCAACCATCGCTCGCGCTTCCTGCTGCGTGTGCAAACGCATTGCGGACTCGGCGTTGAACTTGCTGAGGCCCAGCGGCACGACCGCCACCGACTCGAGCTCGGGGTAGGTATCCAGCACGCCCAACATCGTCTGCTCGAAGACCAGCCCGTCGTTGACGCCAGGGCACAACACGACCTGACCGCGAACGGCGATGCCATGGTCGAGCAGGGCACGCAGCCAGCGCAGCGACATCCCACCACGGGGGTTCTTCAGCATCCGGTTGCGCACCTCAGGGTCGGTGGCGTGAATGCTGACGTTGATGGGTGACAGGCGTTCCGTGATCACCCGCTCGAGGTCCGCCTCGGTGAAGCGGGTGAGGGTGGTGAAGTTGCCGTAGAGGAACGACAGGCGATAGTCGTCGTCCTTCAGGTAGAGGCTCTTACGCAACCCCTTGGGCAGTTGATAGATGAAACAGAACTCGCAGTGGTTGTCGCAGGTGCGCACTCGATCGAATACAGCACTCGAAACTTCGGCGCCGAGCGGCTCGCCGGCCCGCTTCTCGATCTCGATGGTCAACTCAAGCCCACCGCGCTGCACTTCCAGGGTGACCTCCGCGTCGTCAGCGGCGAAGCGCCATTCGATGATGTCACGAGGTACGGTGCCGTTGATGGTGAGCACGACGTCGCCAACGGCAACACCGGCCCGCTGAGCAGCGGAGCCAGGCGCGACAGCGGCGACGGAGGGCAGAGACATGGTGCTCAAGGCTACCGGCGGGCCTACCACGACCGCCGCTAGCCTGCCCAGCGTGACCGTTGACCGCGTGCTGCTCGCCGAACCGAGAGGCTTCTGTGCGGGCGTCGAGATGGCCATCAAGGCACTGGCCTGGATGGTGCGCACTCACGACACGCCGGTGTACTGCTACCACGAGATCGTGCACAACAAGATAGTCGTTGAGCGCTTCGAGGCACAGGGCGTCATCTTCGTCGACGACATCGAGGAAGTGCCCGTGGGTATGCCGATCATGCTGTCCGCCCACGGCTCGGCACCGGAGGTCGTTGCTGCGGCCCGCAGCCGCGGCAGCTACGTCGTCGACTCTGTGTGCCCACTGGTGACAAAAGTGCACCACGAGGTCAAGGTGCGTGCCGGCAAGGGCTTCCGCATCGTGTACGTCGGCCATGAGGGCCATGAAGAGGCGGTCGGCACGATGGCGGTTGCCCCCGAGGCCATCAGTCGCGTGGAGAGCGTGGCCGAGGTGTTGGCGCTCCCCCAGTTCGACGAGCCGGTGGCGCTGCTCGCTCAAACCACGCTGTCGCACCGCGATTGGGAAGGCGTGGCCGTCGCGGTCCGAGAGCGCTACCCGCAGGTGTGGGCGCCGGGCCGAAGCGACCTGTGCTTTGCCACCACCAACCGCCAATCGGCGCTGATGGCCATGGCACCTCGCTGCGACGCGATCATCGTCATCGGTTCGGCCAACTCGTCCAACACCCGTGCGCTGGAGAAGCTGGCCACCGATGCCGGCTGCGCCCAGGTCTTCCGGGTCAACGGTGCCGATGAGCTACCCAACGATCTGCACGGCACGGTCGGCGTCACCGCTGGTGCCTCGGCGCCCGAGGAACTGGTGGATGCCGTCATCGCCCGACTCGCGCCGACCGACGGCGTCGAGCTGTTGCGAGTGACCGACGAGGACGAGTACTTCCCGCCGCCACGCAACATCCGCGATCTGCAGGCCGCCATCGGCATCGCTGCAGCTGCAATGAGCGGCGGCCGCGTCGAACTCTCAACGGTGTTCGACGATCGCGGCTTGGCAGCCAGCGATGTGCTCGCGACACTCGTTGGTTCCTAACCTGTTCGCATGCTGTCCCCCACGCTCGCCACTTTCCGCCTGTTCCTGCACGTTCTGGCCGCTGCAATCTGGGTCGGCGGGCAGTTCACGCTGGCCGGAGTTGTCCCAGTACTCCGCAGGGTGGCAACCGATGCCACCAAGCCGGTGGCGCAGGCGTTCGCCCGTCTCGCGTGGCCGGCGTTCGTCGTGCTGGTTGTCACCGGCATGTGGAATGTGATGGCCATCGACATCGCGAACGCCTCCTCCGCATATCAGGGCACGATGCTGCTGCACATCGCAATCGCCGCCGGTGCGGGGGTGTTCGTCGCGGTGCATCAGTTCGGCTCATCCACCCTGGCGAAGGCACTCGGTGGCGCAGGGGGCGCGCTGCTCTCCGTCGCCGCCCTCTTCCTGGGACTTCTCCTGGGCACCGGCACCGCCTGAATCTCCGAGTCGCACGTCGGCTACCCGAGTACCAGGCCGTCGGTCCGAGTGACACAGGTTCATGCGAGTGGGTACTCGCACCCCGGGATACGAGTACCCACTCGCATGGACGGCTGGCCCTCCGATTGGACGGCTGGCCCTCCGATTGGGAGGCTGCCCCTCGGATTGGGGGGCTGCCCCTCGGATTGGGGGGCTGGCACTCGGACCCTCAGTTACGGGGGACTTGGCTCCAGGGGACCTCACGGTCGACGCGAACGTCGCCGGGCAGGCCCAGCACACGCTCGCCGAGGATGTTGAGCATCACTTCCGTGGTACCACCCTCGATCGTGTTGGCGCGGCTGCGCAGGAACGCCTTCTGCGGGGTGGCGTATTCCATTGCGTGCTCGGGGCGCACCATGGCGTAGCTGCCGTACAGCAATGCATCGGCACCCATCAGGTTGACCAGGCACTCGTAGATGTCCTGGTTCAGCGTGGCGCCGGCCATCTTGCTGATGCTGCCTTCCGGCCCTGGGTCGCCCATCTTGCGATTGTTGTTGGCCCGAATGTTGGTGAGGCGCAGGATCTCGGCACGGCTCCACAGCTTCATCACCTGGTCGCGGGTGGCGGCATCCTTCTTCCACTCCGGCGCCTTCGCCCACTCGAGCATCAGGTTGGCAATGGTGCCCGAACCGCGCTGCGGGATGGAGCCACCGATGGACTGGCGCTCGTTCATCAGCGTGGTCAGCGAGACACGCCACCCGTCGCCGGGCTGACCCAACATTTCCTTCTCGGCGATACGGGTGTCGGTGAAGAAGACCTCATTGAACTCAGCCTCGCCGGTCATCTGGCGCAGCGGCAGCGTCTGCACGTTGGCGTCGTGCATGTCCACGACGAAAGCGGTGAGGCCAGCGTGCTTGACAGCCTCCGGATTCGTGCGCACGACCAGCAGACCCCAGCGCGAGAGGTGGGCCAGGGTGGTCCACACTTTCTGGCCGTTGACGATCCACTCGCCGCCGTCCTTGACGCCCTTGCTGGACAGGCCGGCGAAGTCGCTGCCAGACCCGGGCTCGCTGAACAGCTGGCACCAGACCTCCTCGCCGGTGAACAGCGGGCGCAGGTAGCGCGCCTTCTGCTCCTCGCTGCCCCACACGGCAACCGTCGGGCCGCACATGCCGTGGCCGATCGGGTTGCGGTACATCGGGTTCGGTGCGCCCTGCGCGTAGATGCGCTCGTTGACCAGCTTCTGCAGCTTCGGGTTGAGTTCGAGCCCGCCGTGACCGACCGGGAAATTAACCCAGGCCAGGCCCTTGTCGAACTGCGCCCCCAGAAAGGTGACGACGTCGGTCTCCTTCGGTGGGAACTCGGCCAGCAGTGCATCGACCAGGTCGCTGACCAGTTGCTCGTCGGTGTTGAGCGGGGTGTCGATGACAGTCATTGATGACTCCGGATCTTTGGGGGCGCTAGCGGAACGACCAGCGCAGATTGGGTTCGACGATAGTTGCCGAGCGCCTGCGAAGCCGAAGCGGGCGGCAACCTCAGCGGCGGTGGAGGGTCAGGCCGGGCAGGCCCGCGAGCGTCTCTGCGGCAGCGTCACCGGCAGTGGCATCGATGTCGAGGACAACCTGCAGGAACGCCCACGCTGCAGCCACCTGCAGCTGCTCCACCTCGCGCCACCCGCGACCGTGCGCCTCGTGCGAACCGGCGGCGGTGTAGCGGAGGTACTCCCGAACGAGGTCCGGCAGCTCGGCAATGTGATCAGCGAGTTCCGCGTAGAGAGCGATGTCACTGATGGCCTGGTGCCCAGCACCAGCAAGGTCGAGCCGCCAGGTGGGCTCACCGGCCAGCAGCGCCCACGGTCGATCGGCGTCGACCGTAACCGGGGTCACCTGGTCCTCCTCGGAGACGATCAAGAGCGCAGGGACGCAGATCCGCGCCAACAGCTCATCGCTCATCGACCGCGTGTACGCCTGAAAGCCGATGATTGCTCGCACAGCCGGATGGGGGGCAACTCCCCTGCTGCCGGCTGCGACCGCAAACGCGGTGTATGCACCGTAAGAGTGGCCGGCCAACGCGACCCGGTCGTGGTCGATCGACTTGACGACGTCAGCTGGCGCGGCCGGGTGACCCTCGAGCAACGCGTTCAGTACGAGATGCGCATCGGCGACACGGTTGACCTCGTTGGTGCGGTCGTCGGACTGCGTGCCCGTCAGCCAGTCGAAGAGCGTGTCGCCGGGGTGTTCCGACGACACGACAACAGCGCCGCGAGCCGCGAGCGCCTCGCAGACCAGTGAATACGAGAGCCGCATCCCCGTACGACCGTGCGACAACACCACGAGCGGAAACTGGCCGTGGAGTGCGGGAGCATCGTGCTGTGCCGCGGCGCCAGCAAACGCAACGCCCGGGAACACCTCGTAGATCGACGGCTCGGCATCGGACGGCGCCGCCGGGTACCAGAGATCGACGGCGAGCGTTCGGCCATCCCGAGCCGGATCGACGAGCGAAATGGTGCGGCGACCAACGGGAAAGTGCGGTGCTTCCAACGGCGTGCCGGCGGTCAATGTCGTCATCACTCGTCTCCCTCTGGCTCGTCTTCCTCGGCAATCCCGAGCGCGGCTAGCCGCTCCAGAAGACCATCGCGGATCGACACGCCTGGCTCGCGGGCCTTGTCGCCGGCAATGCGCCAGCCCAGACGACTGGAGTACAGCAACGGTGGCTCCTTCAGCCGACCCGGCTGCACCGCCACGACGCGGGCGAAGAAGAGCACATGATCGGCCATCTTCTTCGTGTCGAAGACCTGGCACTGCAACCATGCGATTGCATCGCGCACCACGGGCAGTTCAGTGCCGGGGAACTTCACAAGGAACTCGTCCGCCAGATAGCGGAACTTGCGACCCGGATACGAGAAGTACTGGCCTGCTGCGACTTGATCACCGGCCAGCACACTGACAGCGAACTGGCCTGTCGCCACCAACAGCGGATACGTGTCGTGCTTCGGCGACACGCTGGCCATCAGGATCGGTTCCTCGAAACTGACCTGGCTGACCCAGTGGCTGCAGTACGCCCGGCTCACTCCATCGTGGTGGGCGCCGACAACTTGCACGCCATGCATCATCTGCCCGAGGGACCGCTTGAGGACTTGGTCGATCATCAGTTCCAGTGTCGCAGCCAACGGGCGTGTTCTGCTCGCTCCTGCGCCAACTCCGGAAAGGCGCCGCGCAGCGTGGCGAGCACGCGCAGCGGGCCTGGCTCGTCCATCGCCACCAGGATGTTCTTCAGGTTGTTGAGCATTCTCAGCAAGATCGAACGAGTGTGGGTGGGCTGCACGAAGCGCCGCTCCAAGTCGCCGGGAATGCCGGTGATGCGGTGCCAGGCCGGCTCGAGCTCATCAGCGCTGTAGCGGCGGCCGCCGTGGAACGGGTCGGCATACTCGCCGTCGCACATGATGAGAAAGTGGCCAGGAAGGCCGATTCCCTGAATCGGCACATCCAGCCGCCGGCCGACTTCCATGGCGCACACACTGAGCGTGATGGGAATTCCCAGCCCGGTGGTCAGCACGCGGTGCAGATACGAGTTCGAGGGGTCGCCGTAGTCGGCTCGGTTTCCGGCCAGCCGACCCGCCATGAAGAGCGCAGCGAGGATGGAGTCGAACGATGGAGCACACTCATCAGCAAGGTGGTCGAGACCAACGATGACCTGGCCGACGAGCGCTTCCGCCGTCTCGGCCCCGGCTCCGTTACCGGTGTCGAAGGCAGCTCCGATGAGGGCCGCCATCATGTCGAGATGGGTCTCCGATGCTGGTCGATTGACCAGTTCTGCGAAGCGGGCCGCCGGATCCATGCCGTGAAGGTACCGTCGGCTACGTTCGCCGCCATGTTTCCTGGCGCGTTCCTGAACACTCATCCCGACAAGCCCGCCATCGTCATGGGCGGCAGCGGCTACACGCAGACGTTCGCGCAGCTCGATGCGGCGGCCAACCGGCTCAGCCATTTGCTGCGAGCTGCAGGCGTGAATGCGGGCGACCATGTGGCCATCTGCATGGAGAACCACGACCGCTACATGGAGGTCGTGTGGGGCTGCCACTACGCCGGCGCGGTCTACACCTGTACGTCCAGCCGGCTCACCAGTGGCGAGCTCAGCTACATCATCAACGACTGTGCGGCGAAGGTGTTCATCACCTCGCACTACAAGGCAGACCAGGCCACTGAGATCGTTCCCACCACCGCCAACGTCGGCTTGCGACTGATGCTCGATGGCGTGGTCGACGGTTACGACTCGTACGAGTCGGCGGTCGCCGACCAGCCAGCGACACCGCTCCCGGGCGAGCGCATTGCCGGCCTCGACATGCTGTACTCGTCGGGCACCACCGGCCAGCCGAAGGGCGTGTCACGTGCGTTCGTTCCCCAGCCGTTGGAGACCACCGCCAACGGAGTTTCACCGTTGCTGTCGCTGCTGTTCGGTGTCACCGGTGAGAGCGTGTACCTCTCCCCCGCGCCGTTCTACCACGCTGCTCCGCTGCGCTTCTGCATGGCTGCGCAGCAGTTGGGCGCCACTGTTGTGGCGATGGAACACTTCGACCCTGAGCAGTATTTGGCGCTCGTTCAAGAGCATCAGGCCACGGTCAGCCAGGTCGTGCCCACCATGTTCATCCGCATGCTGAAGCTGCCCGCAGAGGTGCGCCCGAGGTACGATGTGTCGTCGCTGCAGTGCGTCATCCACGCTGCCGCCCCGTGCCCGGTGCCGGTGAAGCAGCAGATGATCGAGTGGTTCGGCCCCATCATCCACGAGTACTACGCGGGCACCGAGGGCAACGGCTTCGTGTACTGCAACAGCCTGCAATGGTTGGCGCACCCGGGCACGGTGGGCACTCCCATCGGCTGCGTGCTGCACATATGCGGCGAGGAAGGTGAAGACCTGCCGCAGGGCGAGTCGGGCACCGTCTACTTCGAGGGCGGCGCCCAGTTCGAGTACCACAACGATGCCGAGAAGACGAAGAGCTCGCGTCACCCCACCCAGCCGTGGAGCACGCTCGGCGACGTCGGATTCCTCGATGCCGACAACTTCCTGTATCTCACCGATCGCAAGGCGTACATGATCATCTCGGGTGGCGTGAACATCTACCCGCAGGAGGCGGAGAACGTGTTGGTCACGCATCCTAAGGTGATCGACGTTGCAGTCTTCGGCGTACCGAACGACGACTTCGGCGAAGAAGTGAAGGCGGTTGTCCAGCCCGTCGACATGCCTGCGTCGGATGAGGAGGCTGCTGCGTTGTCCCGGGAACTCATCGCGTTCTGCCGCTCGCAGCTGGCCGACGTGAAGTGCCCGCGCACCATCGACTTCCGCGAGGAACTCCCCCGCCATCCCACCGGCAAGCTCTACAAGCGCCTGCTGAAGGACGAGTACTGGAAAGCCGCGGGCCGCAGCATCTGAGGACATCTGCATGTGGGACGGTGCCCGATCAAGCGGCAGTCAGAACAAGTCGCCGAAACCAGGTTTGCCCTATGCGACCGGCTGTTGCAGTAACTGGTCCGGAGTGCAGGTGGCTTCGAGGGTTACGGGTCCGCCAGCGCTTGTGCCGGTGAAGCTGAGATGCTCGTCGACGAGCGTCCCCGCACCGCTCGCCTCAATGCCGTTCGCAGGCAGGTCCTTGAGCTTGCTCACCACGGCCTTTGTACCAGGCGCGAAGCTGACTTTGAATGGTTCACCCTCTAGCTGCGCGGCAAAGCCAGTCCACTCGCCCTGATCGGTCATCAGCGTGACGAGCGTGACGTCGATCCCGAGGATGCTGGTGCAGGCAACTGGGGAGAACTGATCTGCGACTACGAGGCCCGGCACGCGTGCCTTCACCGTCGGCTCACGCTCGATCGAATACGCGCACCGGGACGCTGCGAACTGCTCCTCGAACATGACTGCAGCCGTGCCGTACGGCGACTGGACGACGATCGAGCCGAAGACATCGTCCGTCAACACCGAGCCGGCGGGCAGCGGCGCATCGACGGCGTGATAGCCGGCCCGAGCGACGTCGCACGTTCCGGGTCGAGCCCATCGGTGATCACCGATCTGTTGGTCGCCGATGGCCGGCAGCGGGTACGACGGTAGGGCCAGCGTGTCCAACGCGTCGATGGCCGCAGCAGAGGGAAGCGCGTCGATTGGCGCGGAACCTGCGAGCGCGGCTCCTGAGCCGGTGCTCACCACGACAGCGAAGACGACTGCTCGAGCGGCGTGGTTCACTTGCACTCCGACGCGGTGTGCGTGAAATCGAATCGTCCTTCTATCGGCAGCGGCGCGCTGCCACCGGTCAGGAGCGTATTACCGGCCGACACGAGGCCGCTCGGAGTCCACACAACACCTTGCTGCATCCGGAGAGTTCCGGCGATGAAGGTGATCTGCGATTCACGGGGGTCCCATGTCGCCGAGCCAACCGTGATGCCGCCGGGCGAAGCGCTGCCGTTCAGCATCTGGATCTCCCCAAACGTCTCCGCCTGACCCGAGAACGTCACTGTCGTGCCGGGGCCGGGAAGACTGCTCGGGGGGTCGTAGTCGCACGTCCAGAAATGAGCGCCAATTTGAACAGCGGCGAAAAACGTGACGATGTACGTGCCCTTGGCGAGGTCGGCGCTGAGCGGACAGGTGAGCTTTGACACGTCGAGTGTGCTGCGCCGGATCAACCTCGTCATTGTCTGCGGCGAAACACTTGTCGAACCTCCCGACATGACGTCGCCGGTCGCCCCGACGATGGCCCCTCTGCTGACCGGATCGTAGGTCGAGTCCAGCCCGAGCACACGTCCGAACAACCTGCCGTAAGTGGCCGTCGAGCCGGTCAGCGGCCACACGCTAGAGCCGTTGAGGCTGCCAGTCGTTGGCTCGAAGGCGTCACTCGGACTCTCGCTCAGCGGGTCGGAGTTCCGGGCGCCGAAGAACGCGCGTCGAACCGACGGCGTACGCGTACTCAGCAGGGTGATCGGTGACTCGTCGCTGTTCGTGTCCGACAACGAGGACACCAGACGGGAGTTGATGACGACGTGCAGCTTGTAGCACTTGAACCGCTGACCCTCCCACACCGCTTTGATCGCTGCCTCGATAGCGGACACCCGCTGCTGGAGCGAGATGATGTCGTCTGATGACGTGATGGGCTCGCCGCGCTGGCTCAGGCCGTTGAACGTGAGGTTCACGGTCACCGTGATGACCTTGGCCGAGTGGTCGACAGTCCACGTCACCGCATCGCTCGCGGCCTGCGCCGGCGATGCGAGCCTCATCGGTGCAACGCCTGCGAACAGCACCAGCACTAGCGAGAGCAACAGGCGCGCAACTCGGGAACGTGTCATGAGGTGGTCCACACGCCGGTCGCTGCATCGAACGACAGCGAGCCAGCGTTCACATCGAGCCAGGCCTGCCAGCGCTGCTGGGCGAGAGCGAGCTGGCTCGCATTGGCGTCGAAGGGCGGTCCGTTGGAAGCAATGCCGGTGAACTGGACGAGCGCGACGTTCGCCGCCGACCAAGCCGGCTCACCGGTGTCATAATACTCGAGTGCGTTTGTGGAGGTGAGGGCGGCGATCAGCGGCGCAAACCCCTCGCGACCGCCCTGGGCGACGACACCAATTGCCGCCGTGAGCGCTATCGCTGGATCAGGGTCTGTGAGGAGCGGGACCAGCACGGCCGGGTCGTCGCCTACGTTGGCCCACACGTAGCTCGCAGCGAAGCGCAGCGGTGGCTCGGCGTCGCCAGACTCGAGCACCGTTCGCGCTGCACTGGCGACTGCGGGGTCACCGAGTTGGTCCGTGAGCACCTCGATGTCACCGTTCAAGAGGGCGAGGGCAGCGGCGGTATCGGTGGCCTCCGTCGGTGCCGTCGGAGAAGTCGGATCGCTCGCTGATGAACCCTCGACGCGCGAGTCGCTGCCCGCGCTGGTCTCGGAGCCCGACTTCGAGGCCGAGCACGAGACGCCGAGCGCGGTCACAACGATCAGCGCGGTCACCCGCAGGATCCGGATCGCCACCCTAGCTGCCACGTCGGAAAGCTAACACGGCTTGGTCGGCCTGCCGAGCTGTCGCTGATTCAGTGGGCGCTGGCAATGTGGAGGCGTTGCAGTACGTCGGCCAGACGTTCGCTCTCCACTCGGCCGAACACTGGCTCGGCGGCGCCGGCGACCACGTCTGCGAAGTGGCACACCAGCTCGGTATACGCATCTCCGCCCTCACACGCCAGTGTCTCGGTCGTGCCGTCGCGCCTGTCGAGGATCAGCTCGCTGGGCTCCAACGGGCCGGGGGCATGCCAGCCGGGAACGGTGACGACCGCATTGCTGCCGGTCACGGCCATCGAACGATGCGGCGGTGCTTCGAACGAGACGGCGAACGAGCTGCCGAAGCCGGCGCCCCAATCCACCCAGCCAGTCATCGCCACATCTACCCCGGCCATGTTGCGAACTGCATTCGCCCCAACCACAACCGCGTCTCGGCGGGCCATCAACATGAACGGCGCCAGGCAGTAGATGCCGACGTCGAACAACGCACCCGCACCACGCAGGTCCAGACGATGGTCGCCACCAGCCAGGTCCATCGGCCAGCTGAACGCGGCGTGCCCGCTCTGCAACCAACCGAGATCGCCGCCGCGCGCGAGCTGCAACAGGTGCCGTGCTCGCGGATGATGCGGCCACATGTATGCCTCGAGCACCGTCAAGCCCGCCGACTCGGCGTGGTCGAACACGCCGGCCGTGTCAGCCGGCGACAACGTCAACGGCTTCTCGCAGAGCACGTGCTTGCCTGCGTCGAGCGCTTTGTGCGTCCATTCCGCGTGCAGGTAGTTCGGCAGCGGGTTGTAGACCACGTCGACGTCGTCGCGAGCCAACATCGCCTCGTACGGTGCCAGCGACTCACCATCACGGCTTGGCTCGGCAACGACCGTGTGACCGGCCGCTGTGAACGCGGGCAGCAAGCTCTTGCGATAAATGTGGCTGGACCCGCCAAGGACTCCCCAGCGCAACGGCTGCCCGCTCACGACGAGAGCACGACCATGCGGATCTCGGTCATCTCCTTGACGCTGAACGCCGGGCCCTCGCGGGTGTTGCCACTGTCGCGCAGGCCGCCGTACGGCTGTTGGTCGGCACGCCAGGTGGGCACCTCGTTCACCAGCACGCCACCGAAGTCGAGCGACTTGACTGCGAGCAGTGCCTTGGCGATGTCGGAGGTGAAGATGGCCGCCTGGAGACCGAACTTGGTGTCGTTGGCAAGGGCAATCGCTTCGTCCAACGTGTCGTACGCGGTCACTGCGACGACCGGACCGAAAACCTCCTGCGAACAAACCTTCAGGTCAGGCGTCGCGTTCGCAATCACGGTCGGCAGCAGCACACCATCGGCGGTCAACGCTCCACCCGTAGCGACGGTGGCACCCGCAGCGCGAGCTTCCTCCACCCACGAGGCAACTCGGTCGCGCTCGCTGCGCGAGATGAGCGCCGACACATCGGTGGCCTCATCCATCGGATCGCCCACCACCAACGTGTTGACGTGTTCCACCAACGCAACGGTGAACTCATCGGCGATCGAGCGATGCACCAAAACGCGCTGCGTGCTGATACAGCTCTGACCGGCGTGGCTGAAGCCGGCCATCTTGATCTTGGCGGCGGCGCCGCGCCAGTCACCGTCGGCCTCGATGATGCACGGCGCGTTGTTGCCCAGCTCGAGGCCGACCCGCTTGCGCGGCGCCCGCGCACGAATACCCCAACCGACCTCCGGCGAACCGGTGAACGTGATGAGCGCGATGTCGGGATGGTCGACAATGGCGTTGCCCACAGTGCCGCCACCACCGGTGACGACGTGCAGGTATTCCGGCGGCAACCCGCACTCCTCGATCAGCATCTTCGCCAGCGCGAGACTGCTGAACGGCGTCTGGCTGGCCGGCTTGAGCACGACCGGGCAACCGGCAGCGATTGCCGGCGCGACTTTGTGCACCACCAGGTTCAGCGGAAAGTTGAACGGCGCGATTGCGCCGACGACACCGATGGGGATGCGCAGCGTGAAGCCGAGCTTGCCCTCGCCGGCCGAAATGGCGTCGAGGGGAATCATCTCGCCGCTCAGCTTGCGAGCCTCGGCCGCAGCGAACTGGAACGTGCCGACAGCACGCTCGGCCTCGACGCGTGCAGTCTTGATCGGTTTGGCCGCCTCGCGGGCGACGATCTGCGCGAACTCCTCCCGGCGCTCCGTCAATCGGGCAGCGGCACGGTCGAGAATCTCGGCCCGCTTCCACAGCGGCAGCGGGTTCGAATGCAGTGCCGCTTTCGCGATCGCCACCGCCCGATCCACGTCGGCTGCGTTCTGCGCAGGGATCTCACCGATGACGGAATCGTCGTAGGGCGAGCGGACAGTGATCACGTCGGTCATGTTTGCGACGATACTGGTCCAGATGAGTGCGCGCCTTCACCCCTACCTCGAATGGGATGGGCCGATCCCATTCGCTCACCGCGGCGGTGCCAGCGACGTACCGGAGAACACGATGCCGGCGTTCCAGTACGCGGTGGATGCCGGCTACCGATACGTGGAAACCGACGTACAGGTCACCGCTGACGGAGTACTGGTCGCGTTTCACGACAACGATCTCAGTCGGACATGCGGCCGCTCCGGCCGCATCAGCGATCTGCCGTGGAGCACGGTGAAGTCGGCGCTCGTCGACGGTGCCGCTCCGATCCCCTTACTCGAGGACATGCTCGCAACGTGGCCCGACTTGCGCGTCAACATCGACTGCAAGACCGACACCGCCGTAGCCGCACTCGTTGCTGCGCTCACTCGTTGCGACGCCCTCGACCGCGTCTGCGTCGGTGCCTTCAGTGACAAGCGGATGCGGAAGCTGAAGGCGTTACTCGGCGACAAGCTGTGCACTGCGCTGGCTCCGATGGGCGTCGCCTCTCTCCGCTTCGCCAGACCGCGCCGCGCCGAAGCCAACGCCGCACAGGTGCCGGTGAGCCAAGGCCCCCTCACGGTGGTCAATGAGAAGTTCCTCGCAAAGGCACAAGCGTTGGGCATCAAGGTGCATGTCTGGACTATTGATGAGCCTGTCGAAATGCACCGGCTGCTCGACCTCGGAGTCGACGGCATCATGACTGACAAACCACTGGTACTGAAGGACGTGTTCGAGACCAGAGGCATCTGGCGATGAGCGCACCGTTCAACACCACCCGCGCCCCGAACCACATGGTTGCCAGCGCCGACGCCCTCGCAACCCAGGCCGGCCTCGCGATCCTCACGGCTGGCGGTAACGCCGTCGATGCCGCGATCGCGACCAACACCGCCATGGCCGTCGTCGCACCCCACTTGTGCGGGATGGGTGGCGATCTCTTCGCGCTCATCCATGACGGTTCGACAGTGCACGCGCTGAACTCGAGCGGTCGCTCCGGCAGCGCGGCGAGCGCCGAGGCCGTTCGAGCCGACGGCCACACCGTGATGCCCTTTCGCCACGACATCCGCACGGTGACCATCCCCGGTTGTGTCGACGGTTGGATTGCGCTTCACGACCGCTTCGGAAACCTGCCGCTGGCAACGCTGCTCGCACCGGCCATCGCTCTCGCGGAAGATGGCTTTCCCGCCAGCGCGCTTCTGGTCGGGTCCATCTCCCGGTTGGACCCACAGGGTCGCGAGAACCTGAGCGAGCTGTGCAGTCAAGCCCGTCGGCCGGGCGATCGCGTTCGTCGACCGGGAGTCGCTACTGCCCTACGCGCAGTTGCCGCGGATGGGCGCAACGCTTTCTACGAGGGTGACTTCGGCGCCGGCCTGCGCGAGCTCGGTGCCGGCTGGTTCACCGCCGCCGACCTTGCCCGCAGCCAAGCGGAGTGGATCACTCCCCTGACTGCAAATGCCTGGGGTGTCGGCCTGTGGACCATTCCACCCAACTCGCAGGGCTACCTCACGTTGGGTGCAGCCGCGCTCGCCAGCGACCTCACGCTGCCGATGGACCCGAACGACGAACACACCGCGCACCTTCTCATCGAAGCTGCGAAGGTCGCCGGCTTCGATCGGCCGTCAGCCCTGCATGCCGCCGCCGATGGCCCTGCGCTGCTCGAGTCGATTGCCGCCCGCGCAGATCTACTGAACACCGAACGGGCGGCGGACTGGCCGATGCCCTCACGGCAGGGCGACACCACCTACCTCTGCACCACCGATTCGGGCGGAATGGGCGTCTCGCTGATCCAGTCGAACGCCTCCGGTTTCGGGTCCTGGCTGGTCGAACCCAACACGCAGATCAACCTGCACAACCGTGGTCTCGGCTTCAACCTCGAACCTGGCCACCCCGCCGAGCTGATGCCGCGCACTCGCCCACCACACACACTCTCCCCGGCACTCGCCACCCGCGACGGCCAACTGGCGGCGGTGTTCGGCACCATGGGTGGCGACGCGCAGCCCCAAATTCTCTTGCAACTCGCCGCTCGCCTGTTCCACTACGAGCAGTGCCCAGCGGTGGCCATGCACGCCGGCCGCTGGGCGCTTGCGGGCCCCACCACCGGCTTCGACACGTGGACAACACCGAGCGGCCCCATCGTCGAGATCGAAGGCCATGCTCCGCCGGGTTGGGCCGCGGCACTGACGGCACGCGGACACAGGGTCAGCGTGTTACCCGAATACGACAGCGGCTTCGGCCACGCGCAGGTCATCATCCGCGACGCCAACGGCTTCTGGGCGGGCGCCAGTGATCCGCGAGCGCGAGTGGGGTCGGTTGCCGGTGGCTGATCTCACCATCACCAATGCGCTGCTCGCCGATGGCACCGTCACCACCGTGCACATCGTGGACGGCGTCGTCAGTGCCGAACCGGCCATCGGCGCGATGACGCTCGACGCAGCTCACCGACTGGTGCTGCCCGCCATGGCAGAAGCGCACGCGCACCTCGACAAGGCCTTCCTCGCCGAAACGGTGCCGAACCCCACGGGCGACCTGATGGGCGCGATATTCAACATCGAAGCCGCCCGCGACCGCATCACCGAGGCCGACACCGAAGTACGCGCCGAGCGCGCAGCGCGCCTCATCGCCGCCAATGGCGCCACCGCGATTCGCACGCACGCAGACCTCACCGAGGCCAACGGGCTCACATCCATCAACGCGCTCCTGCGGGTGCGCGACCGTCTCGCAGGTCTGGTCAGCATCGAGATCTTCGCGCTCTGCGGCTGGCCCAGCGTCGGCTCTGCCGGCGCCCAACAGAGGGCGCTGCTGCGCGACGCCCTTGCGCTCGGTATCGACGGCATCGGTGGTTGCCCGCACCTGGAGGACGATCCGGCGGCGGCCAACGACAGCTTCCTGACGATGGCCGCCGAGGCCGGACTGCCCGTCGACCTGCACACCGACGAGACGTTGGACCCCACCCGCTTCGCACTGGAGGACCTGGCCGATCGAGTATTGCGCACCGGCTTCCCCCATGGGGTGGCCGCCAGCCACTGCGTCAGCCTGGTGATGCAACCGGAGGCGGTTCAGCAACGCGTTGCCGAAAAGCTGGCTGCGGCCAGCATCTCGGTCGTCGCGCTGCCCAGCAGCAACCTGTTCCTGCAGGGCCGTGAGCATCGCATTGGCACCCCGCGGGCGCTGGCCCCGGTCGGCCCACTGGCAGTGGCGGGAGTCAACGTTGCCGCCGGTGCCGACAACCTGCAGGACCCGTTCAATCCAGTCGGTCGCGGCGACTGTCTGGAGACGGCGTCGCTGATGATCATGGCCGGCCATGTCCTCCCGCCCGACGCATACGGCATGGTCAGCAGCGCGGTCCGCCGCATGATGGGTGTGGGCGCCGCCGGCGCCTCACTGGGCGATGTCGCTGACCTGGTAATACTTCCGGCAGAGACGGTCCGCGAGGCAATTGCCTTCGCCCCTGTCACGAGAGTCGTCATCAAAGCCGGGCAGATCGTCACCCCCTGACCCAGCGTTTGTGCAGTTTTCGCCGCCTGGCGATCGAAAGTGCACAAACGGTGGAGAGGGCCAGCTGATCACGAAACAGAGTGTTCACACCACTCCGCGCCGGTGGTAACAATCGCTGTCCTACGATGCTGGACGTCATGGTGACCGAACGCGATGCCCCCGCAGCAGGCCGCCTCGCCGGCAGGCGAGTCCTCATCACCGGGGCGGCGCGCGGAATTGGTGCCGCCATTGCGGAGACGTTCGCCGCCGAAGGCGCGAGCCTCGCTCTCCTAGACCGCGAAAGCGATCAGTGCAGGGCAACGGCCGAACGACTCGGCGCCGTGGCACTCGACGTCGATCTCATCGACCCCGCCAGCGCCCGCCAGGTCACGCAGACCGCAATCGACACACTCGGCGGCATCGACGTGCTGGTCAACAACGCTGGCATCCTGCACATGGCGCCGCTGCTCGACATCACAGTCGACGACTGGGACCGCACGTTCGACATCAACGTACGCGCGATGTTGCTGACCACGCAGGTGGCCGCGCGGGCGATGATCGACTCCGCACAGGGCGGTGGCTCCATCATCAACATGGCCAGCATGGGCGGCAAGATGGGCTCACCGAACCAGGCGCACTACGCCGCGTCGAAGGCCGCTGTCATCAGCCTCACCCGTGTTTCGGCCATCGAGCTGGGCGAGCACGGTATTCGGGTGAACTGCATCTGTCCGGGCTATGTACTCACCGAGATGGGCGCCGCCACGCGTACGCCGGAGATGGTTGCCAAGTGGTCTGCGATGTCGCCGTTGGGCCGCTGTGCGGAGCCCGGGGAGGTGGCCGATATGGCCCTCTTCTTGGCCTCTGACCAGGCCCGATACTGCACAGGTCAGGCAATGAATGTCAGCGGCGGAATGGTGATGCACTGATGAACCACGCGGCGCATGCAGAAACGGGTGCACCCACTATGGTTGCCCAGATGAGTACTGCTCCAGCACTGAGCTTCAACGGGGTTTCGATGGTCTACCCCGACGGCACGCATGCACTCAGCGAGACCAGCTTCGACGTGTCACCGGGCGAGTTCGTCACCGTCGTTGGCCCATCGGGCTGCGGCAAGAGCACACTGCTGAAAATCGCATCGGGCCTCAACCCACCCACCACCGGCTCGGTCATGGTCGATCGTACGAAGGTCGGATACGTGTTCCAGGACGCCACGCTGTTGCAGTGGCGTAACGTGCTGCGCAACGTGGAGTTGCTGGCCGAGCTGCAAGGTATACCAAAGGCTGAACGCCGGCGCCGTGCCCAAGCCAGCGTCGAGCTGGTCGGCCTCGCCGGCTTCGAACGCAAGTATCCCAAGCAACTCTCGGGCGGTATGAAGATGCGGGCATCGCTGGCGCGCACCCTGGTGCTCGATCCGAAGGTTTTTCTCTTCGACGAGCCGTTCGGTGCGGTCGACGAGATCACTCGTGAGCGACTCAACGACGAAGTCATCGGACTGTTCGGTCGTGAGCGCTTCGCTGGATTGTTCATCACCCACTCCATCAGCGAGGCCGTCTTCCTGTCCACACGTGTCCTGGTGATGAGCGCCCGTCCGGGCCGCATCATCGCCGAGTTCAAGGTGCCCTTCGAGTACCCACGTGTGCCCGAGCTGCGATTCAACCCGGAGTTTGCACGCCTCTCCGGCGAGATCTCCCTCCAACTGCGCGGAGCGCACGCATGAACACCCTCCCTTCCCCGTTCATCGTTCCGGGCACCGACGCCGGCGCCGTGGAGGACGCAATCCTCGATGCGCCCCCGCCCACGCCCACCGATCGCTTCGAATGGAGCACAGTGTTCGGGCCGTTGGCCCTGTTCGTGCTGTTCATCGCGCTGTGGCAATGGATGCACGAGAGCGGCTTGCGATTGTTGTTCGACAAGCCTGGCTTCCTGATCCCTTCTCCGTTCACCGTTGTCGATCAGGCCTTCCTCACCTCCGGCCCGCGTTCCAAGCTGCTCCACGGCCTTGCATGGACTGCGTTCGTGGCCGGCGTTGGGTTGATCATCACCATTGTGGTGGGGATGTCCCTTGCCGTCATCATGGCCAGAGCCAAATGGGCGGAGCGAGCGGTGTACCCGTACCTCGTCGCCTTGCAGGCCACGCCGGTGCTGGCGATCGTGCCCGTCATCGCGGCAATCTTTCCCTTCGGCCTGCAGCCCCGAATCTTCGTCTGCGTGATGATCTCCATCTTCCCGGTTGCCAGCAACACCTTGTTCGGGTTGCTGTCGGCCGACAAGGGCCAGCACGATCTGTTCACGCTCAGCGGAGTATCGCGGCCCACGCGACTCTTCAAGCTGCAGCTCCCATCCGCAATGCCTGCCATCTTCACCGGCTTTCGCATCGCGGCCGGCCTCTCCGTCATCGGTGCCGTTGTCGGTGAACAGTTCTTCCGGTCTGGAGGCAACCCTGGCATCGGAATCGTCATCGAGGAGTACCGGCAGAAGATCAAGTTCCCTTTGATCTACGGCGGCCTCGTCCTGGTGGCCCTGCTGGGCATCACCGTCTTCTTGTTCTTCGGATGGCTCACCAAGATCGTGGTGGGTCATTGGCATGAATCGACTCGCTGAACCACCAGCCACCAGATCCACAATCCAACCCGAGGCTGCTCGCAGCCTCCTGAACCCAGCGTGAACAACTACAAAGGAGCCCACATGATTAACCGACGCAGCAGCAAGCTGCTCGCGCTTCCCGTGCTCGCAGCATTCGTGCTCGCAGCTTGCGGCGACGACGCGACCAGCACCAGTAGCAACGCCACGACGCCCGCCAGCGAGACCACGATGCCTGCCAGCGACTCAACGGCGCCCGCCGGCGCCGCTGGGGCACTTGCCGGCATTTGCCCGGAGACTGTCACCATTCAGACCGACTGGATGCCCGAAGCCGAGCACGGCTTCCTGTACCAGATGGTCGGCGCGGGCTACACGATCGACAAGGCCAAGGCCATCGTCACCGGCCCGTTGATCGACGCCACCGGCGCCGACACCGGTGTCAAGATCTCCGTCCAGTCCGGTGGTGCAGCGCAGAACTTCCAGAGCGTCACGTCGATCATGTACCAGAACGAGGACATCCTCCTCGGCTACGTGTACACCGACGAGGCCATCCAGAACTCGGCAACATTCCCCACCGTGGCCATCGAGTCGGGCTTCGAGAAGAACCCGCAGATGATCATGTGGGATCCGGCGACGTACCCCGACGTCACTGACATTGCCGGCCTCGGCAAGGCCAACGTGAAGGTGCGTTACTTCGGCGGCGCGGCTTACATGGACTTCTTCACCGCCACAGGTGTGCTCTCCAAGGAACAGGTCGACGGCTCGTACACCGGCGATCCGAGCCTGTTCGTCACCGACGAGGGCAAGTCGGCGCAGCAGGGCTTCGGCTCGGCCGAGCCGTACCTCTACAAGAACGAGCTGAAGGACTGGGGCAAGGAAGTCAAGTACCAGTACATCAACGATGTCGGCTGGAAGAACTACGCCGAGTCCATCGCCACCAAGCCGGAGAACATCACCAAGTACTCCGATTGCTTCAAGAAGCTGGTACCGATCATCCAGCAGGCAAGTGTCGATTACGTCAACACTCCCGAACGGACCAACGCCATCATTCTCGACGCGTCAGCCACGTTCGGTGCCGACTTTGGTTGGACCTACACCCAGGGTGCAGCCGACTACGGCGTCGCAACCATCAAGGCTGACGGCCTCGTTGCCAACGGCGCCGATGGTGTGATGGGCAGCTTCGACATGGCTCGTGTCAACGACCTCATCGCAAAGGCGACGCCGGTCTACACCGCCAAGGACAGCCCGCCCAAGGAGGGCCTCAAGGCCGAGGACATCGTCACCAACGAGTTCCTCGATCCCTCGATCAAACTCTGATCGAATTCGACAACTGAAGTCGTACGTCGAAGGGGGCGTCGGCCGCGGCCGGCGCCCCCTTTGCGCGCCGTCCGGCTGGCCGTCCAGCGTCAGATCAGCAGCTGGACAAATATCAGTTTGAGGATCATGGCCAGCGGCAGCACGAGGGCGTAGCCGGCATCGACCCGTTCGTCGCCTTCGGTGCTCTCGGACGCATAGGCATGCACGGCCGGCTGGGTCTCGATGCCCGCAATCTGGCCGGCAGCCGACTCGGGCTCGCTGCCCAGAATCCGCATCAACAGCACACTGGCCAACGCCAACACGACCGTCACGATCAGCGCAGCGAGCGCAAGGCGTGCGCCCACCGCGGTACCCGCAGCATCGGCAAATGTAGCGCCGGATCGAATGCCGACCGAAGCGAGGAAGATCAAGATGCCGAGCTGGCGCAGCGTCAGGTTGGCTGCATGCGGCACTTGCCAGGTGATGCGACCGGTACGCGAGAACGTCCCGAGCACGAGGCCGGCAATCAGCGGGCCACCACCAACACCCAGCTGCACCGAGCCGCCACCGGGCAGCGGGATCGAGATCAGACCGATGAGCAAACCGATCGACATGCCGATCGCGAATCCCATTGCATCGACCTCTCCGAGCCCCCGGTCCGAATCGCCCAGCAGCACAGCGACTTCCGGCAGACGACTGGATGGTCCAACCACTCGCAGCCGATCGCCGAGACGTAGGACGAAGTCGAGGTCGGCAACGACGTCGCTGTCGCCGCGACGAACCCGCGTCACCGTTGCACCGAAGCGGCCTTCCAAGTCCAGTTCGCGAAGGTGCACTCCCGCCAATGCCCTGTTGGAGACCGAGATCCGACGGAAGTCGAAGGTGGTGCGATCGAGGGCAAGATGGCGGGTGCTGCGCTCACCGGCCCATGCAATGAACCGTTCGACTTCGTCGGGTGCGCCAATCACCACACAGAGGTCGCCGGGCACGAGCAGTATGTCAGTGGTCGCCAGCTCCACCTGGCCCTCGTGTTCGTATCGCGAGAAGGCCACGTGCGAACCCTGCCAGTGACGCAGCTCGCCAAGCGGGGGAAGGTCGGCTCGCTCCACCCGAACCGTGGCGCTGGTGGTGTTGCGAGTAGCGGGCGCGCTGGTTGCGTTCGCGGCCATTGACGGGGAGCGGCGCCTACGCAGCGACCACTGTGCGGCGAACAGCATCATCAGAACCCCGAACGGATACGCAAGCGAGTAGCCGACCACCGGGTCGGTGACCGCACCCGCCGTCACCTGCTTGCCCAGTGTCTGCAGTGCCGCGGAGAGTGCGGGTGTGTTCGTGAGCGAGCCGGCGAACAGTCCGGCACGCTCCCCGGCATCGAAGCCGAAGAGCTGACCGACCCCTGCGAGTGCGACGGTGAAGAGTGCCAGCAACGCCGTGACACCGACCAGCACCTTCGCGCCTCCGCGGCGAAGCTCAGCCAGGAACGATGGCCCCGAGGCCAGTCCGACCGTGTAGATGAACAGCGCCAGCCCGATCGAGGACACGATGGCGGGTGTGTTGGCCAGGCGGTCGTCGTAGGCGGAGACGGCCAACCCGACGAACAGCGCGGCCGCCGGGCCGAGCGCAACACCCTTCACACGCACGCTGCCCAGTGCGCCACCGACGCCGATCACGACGAACAGCAGCAGAACCGGGTTGTCGATCAGTACGTGCACCCGGAGGTTCTATCGCGTCGGGACACGGTCGCGTCAGGGCCGATAGGCACAGAGATCGAACTGGTTACCATCCGGGTCCGTCAGGTTGGCGATCGAGCCGTACGGTTCGTGACGCAGTGGATGGGCAAGCCCGGCCCCGAGCGCTACCAGCCGAGCGACCTCGCCAGTGAACTCGTCGAGCCGACAGACAAGGTCGAGATGTATGCCGCTGGGCATGTGCGCACCGCGCTGCAGGCCGATGCGGCGCACACCGGTGACGTCGCTGAGAACGAGCCAGCGGTCATCGTCCTCGCGTTGCGTCTCGTGCAGGCTCAACGCCGCGCACCAGAACGAAGCCAACACATCGGGCTGTGGCGAGTCGATCGTGACCAGGTCGAACGTGCTGCTCATCGGACGAGCTGCTCCTCAAGCGACTGGCCACAACGCGCCAGCGGCGGCGAGCACCACTTGAAGGAGAACGTCGGCTCCGGCGGTGACGTCCGCTGGCGTCGTGTACTCAGCGATGTTGTGCGACAGGCCGTTCACACTGGGTACGAACACCATCGAGGTGGGGCACACCCTCGCCAGCATCTGGGCATCGTGGCCGGCGCCGCTCGGCATCCGCCTGGTCGAGTGACCCAGTCGTCGTGCGGTTGCCTCCACCAGATCCACCATCGCTGCGTCGAACTCGACCGGCTCGAAACGCGCCAAGGTCCGCCGTTCGATGGTGACACCTTCCTCGAGTTCCAGGTGCTCACACAGTGCAGCGAAGACCGCTTCCGCCTGCTGCAGCAAACCCTCGTCGGTGTTGCGCAGATCGACCGTCATCGTCACCGTCGAGGGCACGACGTTCACCAGGTTGGGGTGGAACTCGCAGCGACCGACGGTGGAAACCTGAGTGCCACCCATCTCCACTGCAATGGCACGCACACCGGTGACGATTGCAGCGGCCACGTAGCCGGGGTCGCGACGCAACCGCATCGGAGTGGTACCCGCATGCGCCGACTGGCCGGTGATGGTCAGCTCTGTCCACGAGATGCCCTGCACGCCGGTGACCGCGCCGATGGTGATGCCTTCGTCCTCCAACACCGGTCCTTGCTCGACGTGGAGCTCGACGGCGACATGCGGCGCGGCGGCCACCGGGCACGGCTGCGACCCGGCATAGCCGATGCGCGTCAACTCGTCACCAAGGCGGGCGCCATCGTCGGCTGCGCGAACATCCAACGCGTCCTCGACTGCCATACCGCCGACGTAGACCAAGCTACCGAGCATGTCGGGCTGAAAGCGAGCGCCTTCCTCGTTGGTGAAGAACGCAACGCTGATGGGGTGCAGCGTCGCGACATCATGCTGCTCCAACGTCTCGAGCACCTCGAGACCCGCCAACACACCGAGATTGCCATCGAAGCGGCCACCGGTGCGGACGGTGTCGATGTGCGAACCAACGACGACGGGCGCAGCTCCAGCATTGGTTCCCGCACGGGTAGCGACCACGTTGCCCACTGCATCCATCACGACCGACAGACCAAGGTCGTGCATCCAGCTCATCACCAGATTGCGACCATCACGATCTTCATCGGTGAGCGCGAGCCGTGCGCTCCCCCGCTCGCCATTCGGGCCGTGCACCGCGCCGATTTCACCCAGCGCCTCCAGCCGCGCCCACAGCCGATCGCCGTCGACCCGTAGTGCCTCGTTGCTCATTGCGGCTTGCCGAAGTTGAAGGTGGAGATCTCGCGCAGCGCCTCGCCAAAACCGCGGACAGCGCCCTCGTACAATTGCTTGCCCAACTCAGGCGTGGCCGCTGTCGGGTCGCCGATGTACCCGTCCGGAAAGAAGTCGTTCGACATCCACCCGAAGCTCACCCGACCACCGAAACGAACGTACTGATTCATCGCCAGCGCCTCTGGCACACGGCGCTCGGCGAGGTCCATGTTCACCAGGTGCGGGGCGAGGTGCAGCATCATCGAGGTCTCGTCGGTGCCTCCGTGCACACCCATCCCCAGCTCGTCGGCGGGCGAGGTGCCACCCTGGTCCGGCGGCACGCCGGGGTGCGTCACGAACGTCATCAGCCCATGTGCAAGGCGCAGCTCACGAGTGGCGACGTTCAACAGCGCACTGTTGCCGCCGTGGCCGTTGAGAAACACAAGACGCTTCGCAGGTGTGGTTGCGATGCAGCGCCCGAGATCGTCGAGAACGGCCATGAGTGTGGTCGCGCTGAGCCAAACTGTGCCGGCACTCCACGCATGTTCGTTGCTCTTCGTGTACTCCAACGTCGGCAACAGCCAGACATCCAGTTCTTCGCCCACCTGCGCAATCGCCGCTTCAGCGACCGCCGTCGCGACCACCGAGTCGGTGCTGAGCGGAAGGTGCGGGCCATGCTGCTCGATGGCACCCAGCGGCTGCACGAGAATGCTGCGCTCGGTGAGCAGCGCGGCAACTTGTGGGCCGGTGAGGTCGGGAAAGTAACGAACGCGAGTCACGTGTGCACGCTACCTGCGCGGCCACTTCCACCCGGCAGAATGGGCGGATGAGTGCGACCCAGACTGCCAGCAGCGATTACGACGCAATTGTGGTGGGTGGCGGGCACAACGGGTTGGTGTGCGCGGCCTATCTCGCCCGTGGCGGCCTACGCACCCTCATCGTGGAAGCTCGCGATTCGGTGGGCGGTACCGCCGCCAGCGAAGAGTTCGTCGGCGCAATGGTCAACATCTGCAACTGCGACCACATCACCTTCCGCACGACCCCGGTGATCGAGGAGTTGGATCTCGTACGCCACGGTCTGCGCTATCTCGATGTCGAGCCGGCGCAGGTCAACATGTCGTGGAGCGGCGGCGCCGCCTGGGCCAGCTACCACTCACTGGATCAGACACTGGACTCGATCGGTCGTAACTACCCGCAAGAAGTCGATGGCTACCGCCGCTACGTGAAGGCCGCGATGCCCGCGGTGAAGCTGGTGTTCGATGCGGCCAACGACCCGCCGTCGTTCAGCGGGTTGACCAGGAAGGTTCTGGCCAAGAAGGGGCACGGCGTCTCCACGCTGCTGCGTTGGAGCAGACGGGCCGCTGCCGATGTGATGCGCGAATACTTCACCACCGACGCATTGCAAGGCCCGGGAATGTTGGTTGGGCCGATGGTGTGGGGCATCTCCCCCGAGTTCAAGGGCAGCGGCCTTGGTGCGCTGACCTATGCGCTGCGCCATGTGGGCACGGTTGGCCGCCCGATGGGCGGTAGCGGCGAGGTACCGCGCACGCTACGCGCAGCATTCGAGCTCGCCGGCGGCACAGTACGCACCGGCACACGGGTGGCCGCCATCACGTGTGAGGGCGAGCGTGTGCGCGGCGTCACCCTGACCGATGGCACTGAAGTGACGGCGCCGATCGTCATCTCCGCCTGTAACCCGCACGAGACCTTTCTCTCCTGGCTCACCAACCCGCCGCCGCAGGCACACGACATGGTCAACCGTTGGCGAGCCATCCCACACGACGACGGCTACGAGTCCAAGCTCGACGCGGTCATGTCGTCGGTGCCGCACCTGCGGGCTGCCCAGCAAGCCGGCCTCGATGGCGATCTCACCGCCACATACGCGATCGCACCAACCCTTGCCGACATGCACCGCGGGTATCAACTGATGGCGTCCGGCGGCGTGCTCGACCGACCAGGCCTGATCGCCAACGTACCCTCGGTGGGCGACACCACCCTCGCCGCCAAGGGCCGCCACATCCTGAGTCTGGAGACGCTCTACACCCCGTACGGGCTGCCGGGCGGCTGGGCCACCAGCGGTGAGCCCGCTCGCTGGCTCGACCTCTTCGCCGATCTCGCCGAGCCCGGCTTCAAGGACAGCATCGTCGAGTGGCGGGCCATGACGCCCGATCGCTACGAGCGCGAGTTCCACCTACCACATGGACACGCCACCAGCTTTGCGGGTGGCCCGTTGGCTGCGCTGCACAACAAGAACCCGGAGCTGACCCGCTACGAGACGCCTGTCAAGGGCCTCTACATCACCGGCGCGGCCACCTTCCCGGGCGCCGGCGTGTGGGGTGCCAGCGGCCGCAACGCCGCGCAGGTGATCCTGCGCGGCGTCTGACAGCCTCAGCCGGTCACCCTCCACCCATTTGCGCGCGCAACAAGTTCCTGGGTGGTGGACGTCCCAAAGTTGGATCTGGGTGTGTCCAGTCCCGGTTTACGGAACTGACGACACCCGGGTCGTGCGTGGAGCAAGTCGCCCAGATCCTCGAGGCACTCATCGACACCGGTGTTGAACGCCGACGATCTGACCAGCTTCTGCCCGGCACTGCGGGCGACGGGTGCAGCCCAGGACGTCAGGCGTCTTTGACGGACCAGTCGCGCTTGGCCACCGGGTCCTGGTCGCTCCACGGGAAGTTGATCCACTGGTCGGTGTGCTTCCACACGTACTCGCACTTGACGACCGAATGGCTCTTCTCGTAGAGGCACGCGGTGCGCACTTCGGCAACCTTGCCCTCGCAGAACTCCATCACGCTGCGCAACGTGTGGCCGGTGTCTGCGACGTCGTCCGCAATCAGGATGCGGGCATCGCTGACGTCCACGAAGTCGGGAGCCGGTGGCAGGATGCGAGGCACCTCGAGGCGCTCGTCGACACCGGTGTAGAACTCGACGTTCATCGTGTAGACGTTCTTCACGCTGAGGGCATATCCGAGGGTGCCGCCGATCAACAGACCGCCACGGGCGATCGACAAGATCATGTCTGGCTCGTAGTCGTCGGCGACCATCTGAGCAAGCGCACGAGACGCCTCACCGAAAATTTCCCAGGACATGATTTCACGTTCGTTCGACACGTCCTGCAACCTAACCGATGACACCACCGACCACGAAGAGCGCCACACGGTGACACCCGCTACGGAAGGCAGATGTCGTTGGGGCGCACCGGAACGCGCGTGAGATCGCGTCCGATGGCGTCGCGAATGGCGGCGACGATGGCTGGTGTCGACGAGATGGTGGGCGGCTCGCCGACGCCCTTCGCACCCAGTGGCGCCATCGGATCGGGCTCCTCGATCAACGAGATGGCCACGTCGGGCATGTCGAGGAACGTCGGCAGTAGATAGTCGGTGAAGCTGGCGTTACGCACGTGCCCGTCGATCTGGATGATCTCCTCCATCACCGCGAGGCCTAGTCCCTGCGCAATGCCGCCCTCGATCTGGCCAACGACGCTGAGCGGATTAAGTGCCCGCCCAATGTCTTGCGCAGTGGCGATCTGCACGACCTTCACCAGCCCCAACTCGACGTCGACATCGACCACGGCGCGATGGGCGACGAAGGCGAACGCGGTGTGGCAGTTGCCCTGGCCGAACTCGTCGAGATCCTCTGTCGGGCGGTGGTGGTGCTCGAACGTCTGGTCCAGTTCGAGCCCCGCTGAAGCATCGGTCACCGAGACACGAAGACTGCCTTCGGCGTCGACGACATCGCGTCCATCGATGGTGAGACGCAGTGGGTCGATGCCGTGCATCTGGCCGACATGTTGGAAGAGCTGCTCACGGACAAGCCGGCAGGCACCGTCGACCGCTCCCCCGCTCATCCACGTCTGCCGCGAGGCGGATGTGGACCCGGCGGAGCCAACCGTGGTGTCGATTGCCTCGATGATCACTTCGTCGACGCCAAGGATGCTGCGCACAATCTGCCCGGCGATGGTGACGAAACCCTGTCCGACTTCGGCCGTCGCGAACTTGACCGAGGCAACACCATCGGCCAGCCGCACACGAGCCGTCGAGTAGTCGTCGAACGCTTCGCTGTACATCAGGTTCTTGATGGCGACGCCCCATCCGATGCCACGCCGGATGTGGCTGACGTCGGCCGTCAGCCCACTGCCACCTGGCAGTCGCAGCGGGTCGAGGTCGTGACCGCCGACAGGCTGCGAGGGCAACGGCAGCGCCGCAGTCTCACGAATGCAACGAGCGACGGGAGCGACGTTCTCGATCACTTGGCCGGTGATCAGCCGGTCCCCGGTCTCCATCGCGTTGAGCAGACGAATGGCGACCGGATCGGAACCGACCGCGACGGCCAACTTGTCCATCTGGCCCTCGTGCGCAAAGCAGGCCTGCACCACGCCGAACCCGCGCATTGCGCCACACGGCAAGTTGTTGGTACGCACCGCCCACCCGTCGACGGTTGCGTTCTCGCACTTGTACGGGCCTTGCGCGTGGGTGATGCCGTTGATCAACACCGCGGAGGAGGTGGACGCATAGGCGCCGCCGTCGAATACGAAGCGCGCCTCGACGCGCAGAATTCGACCGTCGTAATCGGCGTGGTGCCGCATCCAGATGGTGCACGGATGACGGTGAACGTGCCCAAGGAAGCTTTCCTCACGGCTGTACGCCATGCGCACCGGCCGCCCAGTACGCAGTGCCAGCAGGCAGGTGTGAACCTGCAGACTGATGTCCTCTCGTGCGCCGAAGGCACCGCCGACACCTCCCAGGGTCAGGCGCACTTTGTCCTCGGGGAAGCCAAGGCACGCGGCAATCTGCTTCTGGTCTTCGTGCAGCCACTGGGTGGCAACGAACAGCTCGATGCCGTCGCCGCCACTGTCGGGCAACGCCAGCGCCGCCTCCAGCCCCAGGAACGCTTGGTCCTGCATTCCCAACTCATAGGTGCCTTCGACGATGACTGGGCCCTGAATGGTTTGGTCGCCGCGGACGATGCGCTGGTGACGGATCACGTTGCCGTCGGGATGGACGGGTGCATGCGACCCATCGATCGCGCGCTCGGGGTCCACCAGCGGTGGCAGTACCTCGTACTCGACGACAATCGCAGCCAGCGCCCGGCGACACGTTTCGGGATGGTCGGCCGCAACGGCCGCGATCGGCTCGCCGACGAAGCGAACGACATCGACGGCGAAGACGGGTTGGTCGTGACTGATCAACCCGTACGTGGACTTACCGGGGACATCGGTTGCCGTGATGACCGCCTCGACGCCGCTGATCTTCCACGCACCCGAGAGATCGATACTGATGATTCGTGCGTGAGGGTACGGCGACCGCAGCGTTGCTCCCCATAGGAAGCCGTCGGCGCTGAGGTCGCCGGAGAACGCGAACGTGCCCTGCACCTTGGGCACCCCGTCTGGTCGAGCGATGCTGTCGCCCAGCCGACCGCGCAGCTCGCTTCGGGTAGGGGCATCAGTCATGATTTGATACCGCCATCGATGCCACGACCATTGACCACGATGCGCGCCACTGCGACCCGTTGCACCGCATCGATGATGCGGCCATAACCGGTGCAGCGACAGATGTTGCCGGACAGCTCCTCGCGGATCTCCATCTCTGATGGCGCGGGTGAACGCTCCAGCAAGGAATGTGCGGCCATGATCAGACCGGGCGTACAGAAGCCGCATTGCACAGCACCCGCATCGACGAATGCCTGCTGCACATCGCTGGGCGAGCCCACCGGCGCCACACCCTCGATGGTGACGATCTGCTGGCCCACCGCGGCCGCAGCCAGTACCAGGCAGCTGCACACCAACGCGCCGTCGACCAGGACGCTGCACGAGCCGCACTCCCCTTGCTCGCACGCGCCCTTGCTGCCCATCAGCCCAAGACGCTCACGCAGCACGAACAGCAGGCTCTCGCCCAGCCATGCATCGGCGACCTCGCGCTGCTCACCATTGACGTGAAGTGAATAGATCTGGCTCTCAGCCATGGGGAAACGCCCTTCGTAGGAGGCGGCCGGCGAGCACACCGACGGCGTGACGGCGATACGCGGCAGACGATCGATGATCGTCGATGGGTCGCGCTGCAGTTCGCACGAGCCCGGCGAACTGATCCACGACGGAATCTGCCGCCGAGCCTGCGGCGAAGTCGACGTGAGCGGCAGCGAAGGCTTCCGCCTCGGGACAACGCAGAATTGTCGGACCAGCCGAGCCGAGTGCTACTCGGACTGTCCCAGCGTCGGAGTCGGCCACGAGGGCGGCGCTGGCCACTGCGATCACCATTGCGTTACGAACGCCAACCTTGCTGTAACCCTGCCAGCCACGCACGACCGGCACCGTGACACCGGTGATCAGTTCCCCGGGCAGACGCGCCGTGCGCTTCGGGCCAACCATGAAGTCAGCGAACGACAGCGTGCGCACGCCAGTGAGCGAAGCAAGGTGGATCATTGCGTCGAGCGCCGCCAAGACCGGCAGACCGTCACCAGCGGGCGAACAGGTACCCAGGTTTCCGCCGATCGTCGCCGCATGGCGGATCTGTGGCGAGCCGACCGTGCGGGCAGCCTGCGCAAGCGCTGGTACCCACTGCGCGATTGGCTCCCGAGCGATCTCGTCGTAGCTGATGCCGGCGCCGATGTTCAGCAGGCCAGCCACCGCGTCGTGCGACCAACTGCACAGCTCGGGGACGCGGCTGACAGCAATGACAGAAGCGACCTGCCGATGGCCACTGTTGAGTTCGACCATCAGGTCGGTGCCGCCCGCCAAGACAGTCGCTTCGGGGCTGTCGGCCAGCGCCTGCAGCGCGCTGTGCAAGGAGGTCGGGATGATCACGGACATAGTGGAGTGACTTTACAATTCGTCAAGCGCTGCGCGCCGCATCTCGCAATCTCTTCACATCGCGAAACAATTGCAGAGTAGGCCGCGCCATGGAACGAGCTACTGAACGAGCTACTGAACCAGCTACCGAACGACAAGCCCTTCCATGCCGTCCTCGGGCGGGGGCAGCTCCGGGTCGAGCTTCTCCAGATGATGCAGCAGGATCTTCGCGACGGCGAGGTTGCGCACCCAGTTGCGGTCGGCCGGCACCACGTACCACGGCGCCGCAGTAGTCGTCGTGCGCTCGATGGCATCCTGGTACGCCTTCTGGTACTTGGGCCACAGCTTGCGATCATCCAAGTCGCCAGCGCGAAACTTCCATCGCTTCTCGGGGTCGTCGACGCGCTCCTGCAATCGGACCCGCTGCTCCTCCTTCGAGACATTCAGGAAACACTTGACGACCGTGGTGCCCTCGTCACCGAGCAACTCCTCGAAGCCACGAATGTGGTCGTAACGCTTCGACCAGACAGAACGCGGCGCAAAGTTCTTCACTCGTACGACCAGCACGTCCTCGTAGTGGCTGCGATTGAAGATCCCGATGCGCCCTTTCGCGGGCGCCTCCGAGTGCACACGCCACAGATAGTCGTGCAGTACCTCGGGCCCGCCGGGCACACCAAAGTTGGACACGTGAAAACCCGCCGGGTTGAGCCCCGCAAGAATGTTGCGAATGGTGCCGTCCTTGCCGGCGGCGTCCATCGCCTGCAGGACGAGCAGCACACTCTGCTTCTCCTCGGCGTAGAGGCGCTGCTGCAGCACATCGAGGCGCAGCTTCACCCGATCCAACTCGACTTTGGCCTGCTCCTTGTGCCACCCAAGGGTCGCACCTGGGTCGTGCGACGCCAGCGAGAACGGTTTGTTGGGTGCGACTCGAAGGGAGGCGATGAAATCGTTGGCCATACGGCCGACGCTACTTCAACTCTCGCGAGACGTGTCGGGCGCGTACGGGCAGTGCCGACACCCGCTCTCGCAGCAGTAGCCGCGATCAGCGAGAAATGCCGCGGTGAACACCGAATTGCCCGTCGCCGGGTCGCGATACACCGGCGCTCCAGCAGCGACCGCCGCCGCGTGAAGCGCCATCGCGGGCTCGAAGCTGCGGTGTCGAATTGAATACCGATGCAGCAGCGGAACAGTCAAAAAGTGCTCACGCAGTCGCCGCATTCGTCGACGGTAGCTCCGTGTTGCCTACGGCCACACGGTTGTGGCTAAGGTGCGTTCACCGAGGTGTGATGGGGGTCACACCTGTGTCCACCGCGCCTCGGTCACGACGTACTCACGCACATACGAATTGGGGGAAGAGAATGGGTCAATTGAGCACTCAGTCACGGCGCAAGCCTGGCCGCCTGCTGGCCGTTCTGGTCATCAGTGCCGGGTTGATCGGCGCCGCTTGCGGCGGCGACGACACAAGCAGCAAAACCACCGATGGGACATCGCCTGGCTCGGAGACCACTGGTCCCGGAGGCAGCGACACCACCGCCGCGGTCGCAACGACGGCACCGCCGCCGACCAGCTCTGCCGAGATGCAGCCAGTTCCCGGTGGCAAGGTCGTGATGGGTATCGAGGCCGACACCTCCAGCCCGTGGCGCCCCTCCGAGATGGTCTGCGCAATCGGCTGCTATCAAGTCATTCGCAACATCTACGACTCGTTGGCCATGGCCAACGACGCCGGCTCATGGGGCCCGTACCTGGCGTCAGCTCTGACGCCGAATGACGACTTCACCCAGTGGACGATCACCGCCCGCGATGGCGTCACGTTCCACGACGGCACTCCGTTCGACGGCGCCGCCATCGTGGAGAACCTCAAGCGAGGCAAGGAGGGCATCCTCACCGGGAACGCCCTGCGCCCGGTCGACACCATCGAGGTCGACCCCGCCGATCCGATGTCGGCCATTGTCTCCATGAACACCTCGTGGGCAGCATTTCCGTACACGCTGGCCGGCCAGGTCGGCATGATGGCTTCGCCCACGTGGCTCGCCGCCAGCGACACCGACGACACGCTGAAGTCGAAGCCGGTTGGCACCGGTCCATTCGTGTACGCTGACTACAAGGCCGACGAGTCGTTCACGATGACCAAGAACCCGGACTACTGGAACGCCCCGTACCCGTACCTCGACTCCATCGAGTTCCGCGTCATTCCTGATGGCCTGAACCGTCGCGACGCCCTGAAGAGCGGCACCGTGGACCTGATTCACACCACGAACGGCGAAACGATCAGCGAGTTCCGCGACAGCACGGACTTCCCGATGGTGGAGATCGCGAACAACGCCGAGACCAGCTACACCCTGCTGCACGTGACGCAGGAAGGCTCGCCGCTCACCGACGTTCGCGTCCGTTGCGCCCTTGCCTATGCGTCCGACGAGCAACTGCTCATCGACACCATTGGTGCAGGCGTCCAACAGATCGCCTTCGGTCCGTTCTCGCCCACGCAGGTCGGCTACCTCGCCAGCACCGGTTTCCCGGAGGCGCAGGACATGGCCAAGGCGCAGGAACTGATCGCGGCGTACAAAGCCGATTTCCCCGGCCCGCTCAACCTGTCGCTGGCCACCACTCAGGACCAGACCAACCTGACCATTGCACAACAGCAGCAGCAGTGGTGGACGGAAGCAGGCGTGGACAACGTCACGATCGACCAGATCGACCAGGGCAACTACATCGTCACCGCCCTGCTCGGCAACTTCCAGGTCTTCCAGTGGCGTAACCACGGCGGTTTCGACCTCGACCAGCAGTACATCTGGTGGCACTCCAAGGCAGCGCCGCCCGTCGGCGAACTGGCACTGAACTTCGGTCGCATCCGCGACACGCAGCTCGATGCCTTGCTGGACGAGAACCGGGCAAGCGCCGACCCGGCCCGCAAGAAGGAAATTGCCGAGGAAGTCAACCGGCTGTTCGGCACCCAGTGCTACGACCTCTGGGGCAGCTACACCGTCTGGGGCATCGCCGGTAAGTCGACAGTGCACGGCGTGAACCTGTTCACGCTGCCCGATGGCACCGAGGCTCCGTTTGGTGCGGGCATCGCCGGCACGTTCTACCCAATGACCCTCTGGGTCGAGCAGTAATCATCCACTAGCAACTACTCAACAGCAGAAAGGGACCACCGCCACGTCATGCGATATGTGACCCGGAAACTCGCACAAACCGTATTCGTCGTGGTGGTGGTCACCTTCCTCACCTCCATTGCACTTCGCTTCCTTCCCGGCGGCACCGACGTCATCGTCGCTCTGAAGACCGGGCCCGGCGCCACGCCAGAACAAACAGCAAAGGTGCTGGAGGAACTCGGCCTCAACAAGTCGCTCCTCGGTCAGTACGTCAGCTGGGTCAGGGACTTTGTGACTGGCAATTGGGGAACCACGTTCCGCACCAACCAGTCCATTGCAACCGAAGTCAAGCGGGCAATGCCCATCTCGCTGTACTTGATGATCTACGGACAGATCTTTGCCCTCGGGCTCGCCGTGCCGACCGCCGTATGGTCGGCCTACAAGCAGAACTCACGCTTCGACCGTGCGGCCACCACCTCGGCGTTTGCCATGCTCAGCATGCCCAACTTCATCGTGGCGCCAATCCTGATCCTGTTCTTCAGCGTCAACAACAAGTGGTTCCCATACCCCTCGCTCTACACCAGCCTGTTTGATTCGCCGATCGATCACTTCAGGGCCTTTGCGTTGCCGACCGTCACCATCGCCATTCCCCTCTACGCGGGCTACATGCGTGTGCTACGGGCCGACATGATCGGCACGCTGCAGAGCGACTTCATCACCACCGCTCGCGCCAAGGGTGTGGGTACCGGCCCGATGTTGTTCAAACACGCGCTGCGCCCATCGCTCTTCTCACTGGTCACGTCCGCGGCAGTGAACATCGGTGCGTTGATGGGTGGCGTCGTAGTTGTCGAGCAGGTCTTCTCGCTCAACGGCATGGGGCGGCTCACCGTGCAGAGCGTGATCGGCCGCGAGTACCCGACCGTGCAGTACAGCGTTGTGATCCTTGCGCTGATCTACATCTTCATCAACCTGATGGTCGACCTTGCCTATGCCTGGATCGACCCGAGAGTCCGTGCCAGCCGGGCGCTGGGGTAAATCACATGACCGACATTGAAGTCATCACCGACAGCGACGCTCCCGAGGTTCCGCTCATGGCATCGCAGGCGCCCGCGAAGGTGCGCGTCAAGCGCCGCGGTCGAGTCACCAAGTGGCTTGCGATTGGCTGGTTGGCATTCATCACCATCAGCGCCGTCGGCGCCAATTCGCTGCCGTACATCTCTCAGGATTGCCCTTCGAACAGCAAGACCTGTGCGGACGCACTCACCAGCAACCTGCGGCTCTCCGAGGTCCCTCCGACGTGGGCAACGTTTGCCGAGACGCCAAAGCCCGTCAAGGACACGCCGAGCCACTTGGGAATCATGGGCACTGACAAGAACGGCCGAGACATCTTCGCTCGCTCGATGTTGGGTGCGCGCACCTCGCTGATCATCGCCGGTCTCGCCATTACATTCGGCCTGATCATCGGAACATTCCTCGGAATGGTGGCCGGCTACTTCCGGGGCTGGGTGGACACCGTGATCGAGAACCTGTCGAATGTGTTGCTGGCTTTTCCGGCCCTGTTGCTCGCCATCTTCCTCATCACTTTCTTCAACCCGCCAATCAGCACTGGAGAGGCGACGACGCGACCTATTTGGCCCATCATCCTGGCCTTGGTCATCTTGTCGATTCCGCCGCTCACCAGGCTGGTTCGCGCAAACACCATCGCCTACGCACAGCGCGACTTCGTCGTCGCTGCCCGCAGTCTTGGGGCGAAGGGCAGCCGAATTCTGTTCAAGGAGATTCTGCCCAACATCGTGCCGACACTCATCTCGTTCGCCTTGACCGGGCTGGCGCTGTTGATCGTCGCCGAGGGGGCATTGGCCTTCCTTGGTCTGTCCGTGGAAGCTCCCGTACCGACGTGGGGTTCGATGATCGCCGCCGGATCCGAGCCACTCCGAAACGGGGCCTGGTGGGTTGCGCTGATGCCTGCATTTGTGATGTTCCTCACAGTTCTCTCCGTCAACCTGCTCGGCGATGTGGTCGCCCAGCGTTTCAACACACGAGAGGCGCTCGGATGAGCCGGCAACCACAGGCATCGTCTCGTCAGGTCGAAGGGCCACTGCTGAAGGTCACGGACCTGCGCACCGCATTCCGCACCGACCGCGGTCTGGTCAAGTCGGTCGACGGCGTCAGCTTCACCCTCGATCGCGGCAAATCGTTGGGCATTGTGGGCGAGTCCGGGTCCGGAAAGACGGTGCTCTCGCGGTCGATCATGGGCCTTTTGCCAAAGCGCAACACCGAGCGGTCCGGCTCAGTCGTGTTCGAGGGGCAGGAGATCATCGATCTCGGGCTCAAGGAGCGCCGCAAAGTCTGGGGCAGGGAGATGTCGATGATCTTCCAGGACCCGATGACATCACTGAACCCGGTGATGCGGGTCGGCAAGCAGCTCACCGAGGGTCTCAAGATTCACCTCAACATGAGCAAGGAAGACGCTCGCGCCACCGCGCTCAAGCTCTTGCAGGACGTGCGCATTCCCGAGGCCGAGAAGCGGCTCGATCAGTATGCGTTCGAACTCAGTGGCGGCATGCGCCAGCGCATCATGATCGCCCTCGCCATGAGCTGCGGCCCCACACTGTTGTTCGCCGACGAGCCGACCACCGCGCTGGACGTAACAGTCCAGGCGCAGATTCTCGAGCTGATCGGCGAGCAGCGCCGCGATCGCAACATGTCGGTCATCCTGGTCACTCACGACCTGGGGGTCGTCGCCGGCCACACCGATGAGATCGCAGTCATGTACGGCGGCAAGCTGGTCGAGAAGGCGCCAACGCGAGTGCTGTTCGCCAACATGAAGATGCCCTACACGGAAGCGTTGCTGGAAAGTATCCCCAAGATCGAAGACCCCAGCCACACTCGGTTGCATGTCATTCCGGGTCGCCCGCCGGACCTGGTCAACCCGCCGCGCGGTTGCCGATTCTCGCCGCGCTGCTCGTTCGTCCAAGACCGCTGCCGGGAGGAAGAGCCGCCGCTGATGACAGCCGAGCACCCCGAGCACGTCTACGCCTGCTGGTACCCAGTGGGTTCGCCGGTTCACCGCGAACGCACCGCTCAACTGCAAGCCGAGAAGGTAGGGACACACTGATGGCAGGCAGCGGAAAGGCACATCTGCGCTCCGAGGGCGACGTGCTGCTACGAGTTGAAGACTTGGTCATGGAGTTTCCGGTCGGTCGTACTGGCCTCGTTGTGCACGCGGTGAGCGGCATCAGCTTCGATGTGTTGCGCGGCGAGACGTTGGGCGTGGTCGGCGAGAGTGGCTGCGGCAAGAGCACCACCGGCAAGGCGCTGATGATGTTGCCCAAACCAACCAGCGGTTCGGTCACCTTCGAAGGCGAGGAGCTCACGGCTCTGCCATCCGCCGAAATGCGGGCGGCGCGAACCCGTATGCAGATGATCTTCCAGGATCCCATCTCGTCGTTGAACCCGCGGCGAAAGGTTCGCGACATCGTGCGCGAGCCGTTGGCAATCTGGAAGCGAGGCTCGAATGCCGAGCAGCTCGCGAAGGTCGATGCGTTGCTGGAGGAAGTCGGTATCGATCCCCAGCGGGCGGCTGAAAGCCAGGCCCATCAGTTCTCCGGTGGCCAGTGCCAACGTATCTCCATCGCCCGTTCGCTGGTCCTCGACCCCACACTGATCATCTGCGACGAGCCGGTCAGCGCGCTCGACGTCAGCGTGCAGGCGCAGGTACTCAACTTGTTGGAGGACCTCAAGGCCAAGCATGGTCTCACCCTCGTGTTCATCGCCCACGACCTGGCGGTCGTCAAGAACATCAGTGATCGAATTCAGGTGATGTACCTCGGCAAGATCTGCGAAGTCGCACCGTCGAACTCGCTCTACGACTCACCGGCGCACCACTACACCAAAGTGCTGATCGACTCGATCCCGGTACCGAACCCCGACGTGGCCATCCACCAGGTTGCAATCCAAGGTGAGCCTCCGTCACCGGTGATGCCGCCGCCCGGTTGCCGCTTCAACCCTCGTTGCCCGGCGGCCGACGACCGCTGCCGCACCGAGGAGCCACAGTTGCGAGCGGTCGGCGAGGGCCACTTCGTCGCCTGCCACCATCCGCTCATCGGCGGCGAAGCCCCCGTGGCGGTGCGCCCGGTGCACGCCAAGTAGTTCAGCTGTTCGAGTCGTTCAGCTGTTCGTGTCGTTCAGCTGTTCGTGTCGTTCAGCTGTTCGTGTCGTTCAGCTGTTCGTGTCGTTCAGCTGTTCGTGTCGTTCAGCTGTTCGTGTAGAGCGGCGCACGTCGCTCGACGAATGCCGCCATCGCCTCACGGTGGTCGGCGGTGGCGCTGGCCATGATCTGCTGACGGTTCTCGATGTCAATGGCATTTTGCAAGGCAGGAATCTCCAGCGCGCCCCACATGCCTTCCTTGGTCAGGGCCACGCCGAAGGGGCTGTTGCGCATGATCTCGGCGGCCTTGGCGAGCGCCGCGTCCGTCAGCGTGTCGTCGTCAAGCAGGTCGACGACGAGGCCGATTCGATACGCCTCCTCCGCGTCGAAGACTCGGCCTGTCAGCATCAGCTCCTGCGCACGCGCAACGCCGACGATGCGCGGCAGTAGCCAACTGGTACCGATGTCGCACGCCGACAGCCCGATTCGAATGAATGCAGCGTTGAACTTGGCCGAGCGGGCCGCCAACCGGATATCTGACCCGAGAACGAGCGCGAACCCTCCCCCGGCGGCTGGACCATTGACGGCAGCAATCACCGGCTGCGGCAACGACCTCAGCGCAGGGATGAGAAACGCGATGTGCTTCTGGACTGCGAACCCGGCCTGAGTGTGACCAAGGTGTTCCGTGTGCGGCGCGGTGCCGTACCCGCGCAGGTCGAGACCAGCGCAGAAGCCCCGTCCGGCGCCAGTGAGGATCACCACGCGAGCAACCGGATCGACGGCGATCTCGCGAATGTGGTCGTGCAGCGACTGCACCAACTCGGCGGTCATCGAGTTCAACGACGACGGACGATTGAGCGTGAGGAGAACCACGCCTTCGGTGGGAGAGGTGCGTTCGATGACGGCCATGCACCATGCTGTCCGATTCCGTGTCGCACCGACGAGTTACGCTCGCCGGGTGCCTCGCGCGTCCGTTGCCCCGCCTCGTAGTGACCCGCTGCGTCGTGTGCTCTCGGCGTACCGGTTCGGCGCCTACGACCCCACCACGCAGCTCGGTCACGGCGAGTTCTGGCGAGCGACATACACGCCGCACGGCGCAGGCACACTGCACCTCGACTGGAGCGACGGCAACACGCGGGCCGAGGCCTTCGGTGATGGCGGCGATTGGTTGTTGGCGCACGTGCCCGCGCTCACCGGTGCGCTCGACGCCGGCTACACCTTCGAGACCTGCCATTCGCGGCTGCTCGCCGCGCAGCGATCGTCGCCTGCTGTGATCTTCGGCGCCAGCCACACGCTCTACCACGAACTGCTGCCGGTCATTCTGGGCCAGCGAATCACTGCCGGTGAGGCGACCCGCCAATGGCACCAGTTGGTGCGCCAGCTCGGCGCGCGGGCACCTGGGCCGCACCCGACCCTGCGCCTTCCCCCGTCGGCGGATGACCTGGCCAGCCGCCCCGCGTGGTGGTTTCACCCATTGGGCATCGAGGCCAAGCGAGCCAATGCCCTCCGCGAAGTCGCGCGCCACGCGCAACGACTTCACCAATGGGCAGAGTTACCACCCGCTCAGGCCGCGCATCAACTACGTCTTCTGCCCGGCATTGGTCAGTGGACCGTTGGCTCGGTGCTGGCCACCGCGCTGGGCGACCCGGATTCGCTGGCGGTCGGCGACTTTCACCTCAAGAACGCGATCACTTTCGCACTCACCGGCCGCGCCCGAGGGACCGATGACGAGATGCTGGAGCTCCTCGCGCCGTATGCCGGCCAGCGTGGCCGGGCGGCCAAGCTGCTGCTCGCCGCAAGCTCGCCACCGCCGAAGTTCGGGCCTCGCCAGCGTGTCATGCCCATGAGCCGCTGGTGACGACTCTTGGTGTTAGCGTCGCTGCGTTTCGACGCTCGACAACTCTCCGATGACCACCGCCACCGCTGAAATCCCCACCTTCGACCCGCTGACCGAGACTGCTGCCTGGCGTGGAGTCCTGCGCAAGGCTGGCCTCGTCTACCTGTTCTCCCGCCTTTGCGTGATGATCGGCGCGGCCGTTGTCGCCGCCGAACTGCGCGCTGACGCCAACCTCGTCACGACCAACTTCCCCGACGCCACCTTCGCTGACCCGCACTATGCGAGCAAGGCGATCCCGACCAGTGCCGTGCGCCCGATGATGGATGTTCTGACCTCGTGGGACGGCCTGTGGTACTTGAAGATCATCAGGTCCGGGTACCCGCGTGCGGTGCAGGCCAATGTCACATACGACGTCAGTGATGCTCGCGCCGCGTTCTTCCCGGCATACCCGATGCTGGTCCGGCTGGTCGACAAGGTACTGCCCGGCGGCGACACCGTTGCTGCGCTGTTCACCAACTTCGTACTGGGCGCTGTGGCGGTACTGCTCGTGGGCATGTTGGCCCGCGAGCTGTTCGGCGTGCGGATAGCCGAGCGCTCGATGGTGCTCATGGCCCTGTTCCCGGGCAGCTTCGTGCTCTCGTTTGCCTACACCGAGGCGCTGTTGCTCACGTTGGCCGCAGGCTGCATGTGGTTCTTGTTCAAGAATCAATGGCTCATCGCCGGGGTCCTTGCCGCGGTGGGAACAGCGACGCGACCCAATGGCATCGCGCTGATCGCCGCCTGTGCGATTGCGTCGTACTTCGCCATCCGTGATCGACGTGAGTGGCGGTCGCTGGTCGCTCCTCTGCTCGCTCCGATCGGGTTCATCGGGTTCATGCTCTGGATCGATGCACATACGGGTGAACGGGGTGTCTGGTTCCGGGTACAGACGGAGGCCTGGGGTGAAGGCACCAGCTTCGGACTCACCGCGATTCGTCGCACCCTCAAAGCCTTCACACATCCGCTGACCTCGCCGACCAACACCATCACCGCGGTCAGCGTGGTCACGATGGTGTTGCTGCTGTGGTTCCTGCGCAAGCATCGACTGCCCTCGTACTGCACCGCCTACGTTGCCGTCGTGCTGTTACTGATGCTGCTTCCCAGCACTGTCACGGCCCGCCCACGTTTCCTCTTCACTGCGTTCCCGCTGCTCATCTCCGCCGCTGTCTGGTTCGAGCGCGACAAGCGTGATTGGTGGCCATACGTCATCGGGGCGTGCTCCGCCGGCCTCGTGGGCCTGACGGCTCTCTACGGGGTCCTGGGGGCCATTCCGTGAGCCGCGGGCAACTCACGGCGCGCACCTCGCGGTGGACCGTGGGCCTGCTCGCCCTCATTGCCTACCTGCCGGCGCTGCTGACCAAGCCCGGCCGCATGCCAGCCGACACCAAGCTGTTCCTGTATCTGAACCCAGGTCGGCTGATCGCCGACGCGCCGTTCACGTGGGACACGCGCCAGTTCGGTGGTTGGGTGCCGCACCAGACGATTGCCTACCTGTGGCCACAGGGCCCGTGGTACTGGGTCTCCGACCAACTCGGCGTGCCGGACTGGGTTGCACACCGACTGTGGATCGGAACACTGCTGTTCCTCGCCGCCCTCGGCGTCTACTGGGCGGCGCGACTGCTCGGGATGCCCAAGCACGGTGCCTTGGTCGCGGCCGTTGTGTACCAGCTCTCGCCGTACATCCTTCCGTACGTCTCGCGCACGAGCGCGATGTTGCTGCCGTGGGCCGCAATCGGCTGGTTGGTGGGCCTCACCATTCGCGCCGTCACCAGCGAGCATCGCTGGCGCCACCCCGCACTGATGGCGCTGGTACTGTTCTCGTGCAGCGCGGTCAACGCGACCGCGGTGATGATGATTGCCCCGGCGCCGATCCTCTGGTTGCTCCACGCGCTGATGCAGCGCACGATCGAGTGGCGACGGGCCGTCGGTGCGGCCCTGCGTATCGGTGGCCTGGGGATCGCAGTGTCGCTGTGGTGGATCTTCATGTTGCGAGCGCAGGGCGCGTACGGCGCCGACGTTCTGGCATACAGCGAAAGCCTGCAGGCCACATCGTTGACATCTGCCTCGACCGAGACCTTGCGCGGCATGGGCTACTGGCTGTTCTATGTGCGCGACCCGTACGCGTTCACCACCACCGCTTCGCAGGCCTACATGGAGTCCGGTCGCGCGATCGCGATCAGCTTCGGGCTGCTAGTGACCTGCATCGCCGGGCTTGCACTCACCCGCTGGAGCCAGCGCCGTTATGCAGCGCTGTTGGTGCTCGCCGGCATCATCCTGGCGGTGGGGGTGCACCCGATCGACGACGCCTCGCCGTTGATGTCGCCACTGGCGGAGAACTCGCGTAGCTCGCTGGCCTTGGCGATTCGCAGCAGTACCCGAGCATTGCCGGTGTCGAACTTCGGACTGGCGCTCGGGGCCGGAGCGCTGGTGGCTGCGCTGGCCGCAACACGGTGGCGGTTGCGTTCCCTGGCGCCCACCCTGGTGATGCTGCTGGCAATCGTCAACCTGCCTGCACTCTTCGACGGCAACCTCGTCGACCCTGCGCTGGAACGAGCCCAGACGCCACCGGCCGCCTGGCTGCAGGCAGCCGACGGCCTCTCCAGCTCATCGTCCGAGTTTCGGGTCCTGCAGTTGCCCGGCTCCGAGTTCGGCGCATTTCGCTGGGGATACACCGTCGACCCTCCCCTGCCCGGGCTCACCACCAAGCCGCTGGTCACCCGCGATCTGTTGCCGTTGGGCTCCCCGGGCGCGATGGACCTGCTCTATTCGCTCGACGATCGAATGCAGGACCACACGTTGGACCCCGCATCCATCGCCGCCGTCGCTCGCTATCTGGGTGTCGACACCATCTGGGTCGCCAACGACCTTGCCTTCGATCGCTTCCGTACGCCGCGCCCCGAGGAAGTCGCCGACCTGTTTCGTCGTCGACCTGACGGCCTCGGTGAGCCGGCCGAATACGGCGTCTCGGTTCCGAACTCGCCGAACATTCCAATGGTCGACGAGACCGCACTCAGCTCCCCGGGCATCGGAACGCCATTGGCCCCCGTCGAGCTGGTTCCAGTGAACGACCCCGTCTCCATCGTGCGTGCGAGTGACCGTGTCGTGGTGCTGGTGGGTAGCGGCGACGGCGTTGTCGATGCCGCCGCCGCCGGCCTGCTGCACGGCGACGAGGCGCTGCGCTACGCGGCGGATCTCACGGCTGACGATCACCTCGACGGCGCCGTCGTCATCATCACCGATTCGAATCGCGATCGCGCCCACCACTGGCGCAGCTCGCAGGACATCAGCGGCTTCACCGAGATGGGCGGCGACGGCAGCGACGTGCAGCGCATCGACGAGGGCGATCAACGCCTTCCCGTGTTCGGTCTCGTTCCCAGTGCCGATGATCAGACGATCGCCACCCTCGACACCGGGCTGGTGGTCACCGCCAGCGGCTACGGCGAACCGTTTGCGTATCGCCCGGAGCAACGGCCGGCAATGGCTGTTGACGGAGACCCTTCCACCGCCTGGGTGGTCGGCGACCGCAGCGACCCCATCGGCCATTTCCTCAACGTGTCGACCACCGACGGCACAGTGCACCTCCTGCAGCAGCAGAGCACTGTCGCCAATCGGATGATCACCTCGGTTCGCATCTCCGATGGCACGAGCGCGTTGCTCGATGTCGCCCTCGGACCGGAATCGCTGAGTGGCGAGGGGCAGCCCGTGCCGGTGACGGCCGGTGTCCCCATCACGATCACCATCACGGGCGTGGCAACGCGTGACGGCGGCACCGACACGGGCCCCTCTGCCGTCGGTTTTGCCGAACTCGGGCTTGGTGTCAACACCGAGATCGTGCGAGTGCCGATCACCGACATCGCCGCCGCTGCCGGCACGCCCACCGCGGTTGTGCTGACTCGTCTGCGCGTGGACCCGCGCAACCGCTGGCGCAGCGACCCGGAGCAGACGATGCAGCGCGAGTTCACCCTCGCGGCAGCCCACGACTTCACGGTGACGGCAACGTTGCAGCGCAACGATCGCGCACTGGAATCAGTGCAGGATTCGCTCGACCTTGTCAGCGGAACCACCACATCGAACCGACATCTCACCGGTGTCCCGGAAGCTCGTGGCCTCTTCGCCGCCGATGGCGATGAGGCGACGGCATGGACCTCGCCCTTCGGAGAGGCCGTTGGCTCCACGTTGACCGTGCCGCTCACCGGCACACCGATGACAGGCCTCGACATCGTGCAGTCCGTCGACGCCCAGCACTCCCTGATCACTGGCGTGCAGCTGGTCGCCACCGATGGCGCCGCCTACGACACGGCGGTTCCGACGCCCGATGCCGAAGGGCGCAGCATTCTGGCCCTTCCGCAGCCGCTCAGCGGCACACAGTTCACCCTGACAGTGACAGCGATCGACGCCGCAACCACGATCGACCGCCGCTTCGGCGAGCTCACCACGCTGCCGGTGTCCATCCGGGAGCTGGTGTCGCCTGCGATTGCGTCGCCGGCGAAAGGACCGACTGCAGAGGCGCGCTGCGACGACACGCTGCTCGCGATCGACGGCCAGCCCATCGGACTACTGCTGCCTCCAGCGGGCGACACCACGCTCACCGACGCGCAGCACGTCAGTACTTGCGAGCCGCTCAGCCTTGCCGCGGGGACGCATCACATCAGCACCTCCAATGGCCTCGTCGGCGGCATCGACGTCAACCAGTTGGTTTTCGACGACGGCGTCGCCGCTGTCCAACGAACTGCTCCCCCGGCCGTCACCGTCGAGCGCACCCGCACGACGCGCACTGCCACGGTCGCCCCCTGCCCCACTGGTTGCTGGTTGATCATGGGCGAAGGCTTCAACACCGGGTGGGCGGCACGTAGCGGCGGCCACTCGTTGGGCGCACCGCAGCAGGTTGGTGGCGGCTTCAATGGATGGTGGCTGCCGCCGTCGACGACGCCGACGACCGTCGACATCGAGTGGCACGCGCAGACTCCAGTGACCGTTGCGCTCGCGCTGTCGGGCCTCGCGGTGGTGGGCTGCATTGCGCTGGCCGTCGGTCGCCGGAGGAGATGGCGAATGAACCCGATGAACCCCGCCGCGTTGGTGGTCGCCGAGCCGGCGAGCTTTGGCCGAGATGTTTGGCAGCCAGTTCCTCTTCGCCATGCGATGGCTTCCGCGGCAGCACTCATCGGGCTCACCGGCCTACTCGTCTCACCGTCGATGGCATTGGTTGCGCTCGTGCCCGCTGTCGCCGTCGTCGTCCTCCGACGGCCCGCCATCGCCGGCGTCGCGGCGCTGCTGCTGGCTGCGGCTATTGGCGCCCGCATCACCCAGCGCCAGATTGTCGGACGTTACGCAGCCAACGCCGGCTGGCCCGGTCTGTGGGACAAGCTCCACGGCCCTGGGCTGCTGGTGGTCACCCTGCTGGTTGCAGCGACGCTGCTGGATCGACCACCTCGTCGGGCGCAGTCGCAGCCCGTCGAATGAGCATCTGCAGAACGACGGCAGCGATGTACATGCAGAGGCCGGCAAGCAACGCCCTGTTGAACCCGAGGGACATCGACAGGATCGTGGTGAACGACGAACCGATGACGGAGAAGAACCCGTTCACCGCCCAACACCACGCGACCAGACGCCCACGAACGCTCTCGTCGACACCGGCGGCCGCAATCGCAGCGTCGATACCAGTGGGTAGGAACACGCCCAGCAACAAGCCGATCGGGAAGAGCAGCGCCACCACCACGGCGATGCGTGCCCACTGCCCCCAGGCCAACGCTGAGTCTGTGATCGACTCCGCAACGGCGATGTAGAGCACGCTGAGCGCGACCAGCGAAGCGGCAACACCTGGCAGTCCAGCCCGCGGCCAGCGCTTGATCACCGATGAGAAGCGTGCGCCTACCGCGGTTGCGATCAGGAGCGTGAACAGCGAGACGGAGAGCGAGAGTGTGGGGAAACCCAGCAGCAGCGCAAAACGCTGGATCATTGAGATCTCGATCAACATGAACCCCAGGCCCAGCGCGGCGAAATAGCCGAACAGACGCGCCCGCCCACGAACCTTGATGGCCTCGCCGCGGCGCCGGGTGAGGCCGAATGGCAGCCACAGGAAGATCGCCGCGACCACCGTGGAGACGACGACCAGCACCAGCAGAAGTCTTTCGCCGATGGCGATGTCGTTGTCCTCGAAGTGGCGCGACCAGTCGCTGATGACGGTACTGAAACTGGTGAAGTGCCAGAAGAACGGGCGGTCGTCGTCGATCGCGCCGATCTCGAACGGGTAGTCGTCCACGATCGCTTGCACCTGGTCGTCATCGAGGGTGATCAGGTCGGAGGTCAACCCATCCGCACGGACGACGCGGGGCAGGTACTTGGCCTGCGACTTGGGAAGGGCCGTCAGCGATGTCTGAATTCGGTCGAGTGCAGCGTCGGTGACCGGCGAGGCGAACAGCATGATGGTGCTGACCTTCTCCAGGTTGTCGTCGCCGCTGTCGATGATCAGCGCAACGTTGTCATCGAACGCTTTCACCCGGTCCTTCATCGCCGCTCGCGCGGTCAGCAGATAGCGAGCCGTGCGCGTTGGCCGCGTGTCGAACGCGAAGTCACCGAACTGCGCGACCACGGCGCCCTGCGGCGTGAGGTGATCGACTGCCGTCTCCACCATCTGACGGGTGTAGAGGTAGCTCTCCGACAGTACGAACGCCCCTGCCGTTGCCGCGTTGGAGGCCGCATAGCTGTCGGGTGCCACGAACCAGATCAGGTCGTACTTCGTGTTGGAGCGAGCGAGGAAGGTGCGCCCGTCGCCCTGCACGTAGTTGACTCGCGGGTCGTCCACCACATGGCCGGAGTAGTCGGCGAACGTGTTGCGTAGCAGGTTGACGGTGACAGGGTTCAGTTCCACGGCATCAACGTGGCCGGCGCCATAGGTGAGGGCGCCCATGATCTCGTTGCCGCCGGCGGCGCCGATGATCAGCACCGACGGCGCGTCGCTCTCCAGCGCGGCGAACGGCACCTGGCGAATGTCGGTGGCGAACCGAGCCGTGGTGGCCGGGGTGCCGTCGTAGCGCCAGATCGACGACCCCCACAGGCCATCGTGGTGCAGCACCTTCAAGTCGCCCAGGTCAACAGCATCCACGCGGAACACGGCACCCCAGTCACTGGCGGCCACCTTGTCGGTGTCCTTCAGTGTCTTGGTCGCGTCAGCCCTAATCTGCAACTGGCCGGCCGCCAAAGCCAATCCCGCCACGAGTGCAACGGACATCGCTGTTGGCACCCACGTGCGGCCCTCGGCAACCACCATGCCCAGCCCCAACAGCGCAAGCATCACGAGCGAGATCAGGATCATCGCCGGCGGGCCGATTGTCGATTCCAAGGGCACCGCCACCAGACAGCCTGCGGCTGCACCGGCCAGATCCCAGAAGTACAGCCGACGCATGTGAGCGGCTTGGTTGACGACAAGTGATGCGAACAACATGCCGACCGCGAAGAACACACCGGTGATGGACACCGACAGCACCAGCAGCAGGAGCAACTGCCACGCGGCCTGCTTGGTGCTGCCGATCCAGATCAGGTTGACATCAGTGGGAAGGCGGGCCACGACTGCATACCCGACCACGCCTGCGACCGCTGCGAGCGGCGCAACCCGCTGCACGAGTCGCACAGAATCGATCGAGCGGAGTCGGTTGGAGAGCGACGTGAACGCGCTCGCTGCACCAAGGCCGAGCAGCGCCAGACCGATCACGAAGTACGTGTAGTAGTAGAACAACTTGAAGGAGATGACACGCGTGTACGCGATCTCCAAGGTGAGGCTGACAAAGCCGATCACGAAGGCTGTCACCAACCGCAGGACCACGGTTCGGCGGCTGGCTGACGTCATGAACATGCTCCGCTGGGTTTCACGGAGGGTCACCGTAGCTGTGCGCGGCGACGGCCAACGGCTTCGACGCCCGCTACCACGGCCAGTGCGCTGAACAACACCAGCGACGGCTCCGCACTGGACCGAATGCGGTGGCCCCCGTAGAAGAGCACAGTGGTACACGCAACCACCAGGAATGGCAGCAGTAGCAGCCACCGGTTGCGACGACCGAGCTGTCGTACGCCGAACGCGGACGCCACTGCCATCATCCAGAACGACACGATGCCTGCCCACGCCGCCCACTCGGGGCGTTCCTCGCCCACGTCCTGGTGCACCAGGTCGCGTAGCCCATGGAGATCCAGCGTGCGGCCCACTCGGGCCAGCACCACAACGGGAACGTCGCCGAGGTGCCCACGCACGTAGTGCACCGCCAGCGAGCGCTGACGGGCGGAGCGGACGCTCGGCTCCTCGTCCATCCGATACTCCGGGTCGGCGAGCACGCAGTCGAGGTTCCAGCCACCGACACTTTCGCCGCCGTACGTCGAATCGCAGTTGGCCCCCAGCAAAGTGGTGCCGTCGTTCGTCGTCAGGAGCACAGGGTTCTCGAACCTGGCCAGGTTGAAGGCAACCCAGGGAAGCAGCACCGCTGCAACCACGGCGGCGAGCGGCAGCACCGCCGGCCACACCGCAACACTGTGTCGCCGGCGGCACAGCCCCAGCCACACCACAACCAGAGGCACCAGCACGATCAGTTCACTGCGAGCAAGTGCGGCAAGGCCCAACGCCATTCCCAGCAGGACGAACGACCGACGCGTGGCAGCCTCGACCGCGTCGAGGGCGAACCACAACACGCACGCAACCAGCAACATGCTGATGCTCTCCGACATGACCAGGCCATCGTTCATCCACAGGTTGGGGGCAACAGCGGCGACACCGGCCGCGCAGATGCCAACCCTCGGACCGCCCAGGCGAGACCCCAACTTGCCCAGCATCCACACGAGCGCGATTCCGCACGCCAGGGTGACCAAGCGCTGCCAACGTGCGTAGTCATCTCCGAAACTGACCGGCGCCATCAGTAGCGACGTCAGCGGACCATGCTCGGCGCCGGGCTGATCGACGAAGAGCTCCCGAAACAGGCTGCCGTGCGCCAACTGGTAGGCCTGGCCGCTGTAGTACAGCGAATCGTTGAGGCCCAGCGGGCGGTTCCACTTGGTCAGTACGTGGACAATGCGAATCGCGGCGCCCAGCCCGACCAGCAGGCGTATCAGGCGCCGGTCATTCGCAGTGAAGGGCTGAGCGCGCATGGCAGGCGCAACCGTAGCCTCGCAGTAGCCTTGCCCGCCGAAAGGGGTGCAGCCGTGAAGGTTGGTGTGCTGGTGGTTGCCTACAACGCAGAGAGCACGTTGGCGCGCGTCCTCGACCGCATTCCCGACGCCACGCAGCTGCAACTGGCAGAGGTGTTGGTGCACGACGACCACTCCACCGACGGCACACACGGCGTCGCCCAGCAGTACGTCTCGCAGGAGACCGTTGGCAACAATCCGCGGTTCCATCTGACCGTGGTGCGCCACCCCGAGAACCTGGGGTACGGCGGCAACCAGAAGGCCGGCTACACCTACGCCATCAACCACGGCTGGGATGTCGTGGTGCTGCTGCACGGCGATGGCCAGTACGCCCCCGAGATAATGGGCGACATCATCGACCCCATCGTCAACGGCGACGCCGACGCAGTGTTCGGGTCGCGCATGATGCACCGTGGCGAGGCCCGCAAGGGTGGCATGCCGATGTACAAGTACGTCGGCAATCGCATTCTCACCACCACACAGAATGCGCTCACCGGGCTCTCACTCAGCGAGTGGCACTCGGGCTATCGCGCCTACCGAGTCAGCTCGTTGGCGCAGCTACCGTTCATCGGCAACTCCGACGTGTTCGACTTCGACACCGAGATCATTCTTCAACTCGCCGACGCCAAGATGAAGATCGTGGAAGTGCCGATTCCCACGTATTACGGCGACGAGATCTGTCGCGTCAACGGCCTCGAGTACGCAAAGGACGTCGTCGTCGACACCGTGCGATATCGCCTCGGCCGCTCGGGTTTCGGCAGCGGAAACCTGGGCCATGTCGCCGAGCCGTACGCCTTCAAGCCATCGCCGTACAGCTCGCACGGCCGCATCCTGCAGATGGTGCAGGGGCGGCCTCCCATGCGCATTCTCGATGTCGGCTGTGGCCCGGGCTGGCTCGCGAAGGCGCTCACCGATGCCGGCCACACAGTCGTTGGCGTCGACATCGCCGAGGCCGATGGCGTTCGAGATCGGATGAGCAGCTTCGTGCCCGCCGACCTCAGCGAGGGCATTCCCGAAGAGGTCGGTGGCGACTTCGATCTGGTTCTCGCAGCCGACATCATCGAACACCTGCCCGACCCCGCACGCTTGCTCAGCGCGATGGCTGCCCGCGTGCGCCCGCAGGGTTCCATCATCGCCAGCGTGCCCAACATCAGCCACTGGTACCCGCGCTTTCGCATCACTGCCGGCCGCTTCGACTACGACCAGCGCGGGGTGCTGGATGCCACACACTTGCGCTTCTTCACCCGTCGCCGCTTCCTGCGGGTGGCGGAGGAAGCCGGGCTGGAGCACGTCGCGTTCCGGCACACCGGCCTGCCGCTCGACGCGCTGGGGCTCAGCTCGTCCAAAGTGGTCACGGCCACCATAGGAAAGGCAGATCGCCTGCTGGTCAGCCTGTGGCCGACCATGTTCGCCTACCAGTTCGTGTACGAGTTCAGCCCGTGGCGAGGCGGGGCACTGCGCAACGACCTCCCCGTATGACACCAACCTCGACGGGGACTGTGCCGCCCGCCACCGCCGGAACCAGTGCGCTCAACGCGTACGAGCCGTCGCTCGATGGAATGCGCGGCGTCTGCATCGCCGCCGTCGTGCTGTTTCACGGGTGTGCGCAGGCCGGGCTCGTCGGATGGGTGCGTGGCGGCTTCATCGGCGTCTCGGTGTTCTTCACGCTCAGCGGGTTCCTCATCACGTCGCTCTTGCTGCGCGAAAACTCGTCGGCCGGCCACATCCAGCTCACCCGGTTCTGGGCACGCCGCATCCGACGGTTGTGGCCGGCGGCATTCGTCGTCGTCGCGGCCGTCATTGCGCTCAGCGTCTCGGGTCCGCTCGCTGCCCAGTCCTCGGACACGATTGCAGGCACGTGGAACGTGACCAACTGGCACGTCATCGCCGGCGGTGAGAGCAAGCTGCTGCAGACCATCGTCGGGCCGTTGGGGCCAACGTGGTCATTGGCCGTCGAGGAACAGTTCTACGTCGTGCTCGCGCTGCTACTCGTCGTGGTCCTCAGGCTGCGGCGCTCGACGACGTGGCTCACGGTTGCCGCGCTACTCGGTGTCGTGGTACCGGTGGTGCTGTCGAACGTGGCGACCGACTGGCAACCATCGCTCGAGTTCAACACGGCCCTCCGCATGCCCGAACTTTTCATGGGTGTGCTGCTGGCGGTGTGGCACCGCAGCGGTCGCCGGCAACTCACGAGCACATCACTGGGGGATGCACTCGCCGGAGGCGGCATGGTGATTCTCGTCGGCTTGTTCCTGTTCGCCGACTACTCGCCGCCGTGGCTGCTACGCGGCGGATACACGTTGGTGGCAGTCGTGACCGCGCTGATCATCATCGGGCTGCTGCGGCATGGCCGTGTCGCCGCTGCGCTGTCCTGCAAACCGCTGCGCTCACTCGGCGTCGCCAGCTACTCGCTGTACCTGGTGCACTGGCCGGTGATGTCGGTACTCACACGCGATCGCACCGGGCTGCACGGCGCCACATTGCTTGCGGTACTGGTGGCCGTGTCGGTGGGGGTGGCGTGGGCGTTGCACATGTGTGTCGAGCGGCCCGTTCGTCGGCTGGACACCGCGCCGCTGCCCACCATCGCCGCTGGTCTCGCCGGCGCTGTGCTGCTGACGGTCGCCGGCCTGGTGGCACTGTGATCGCCACCTCCGTACGCCGCCTCTGGGCGTGGCAGCGCACTCCCGAGTCGCTGTGGTCACGCCGCATCACGTTGATCGCCACCATCATCTTCCTCCTGGTGGTCTGTCGTGGTCGGCCGTGGGACCTGTTCGCCCGTGGTGGTTTCAGTACCGACTTCTACGACGCGCAGGCGCACGCGTTCCTGCGCGGGCGACTCGATGTGCCGGCCAACATCCCAGGCCCAGAGGGCTTCCTCATCGACGGCAAGACATACCTGTACTACGGCCCCACGCTGGCCGTGCTGCGCCTGCCGTTCGCCGTGTTCGGGCACTGGGCGGATGGCCGTCTGTCACTGGTGTCGATGGTCGTCGCCTTCTTCGTTGCGTGTACTGCAACGTTCCACCTCTCGCGCCGCATCAGCGCTATCCTCGGTGGCGGTTCGGCCCGGCGGCATGCGGTGTTGGTCGCCGCCGTTGCGTGCTCACCGGCACTCAGCCTCGCCGGGTGGAACAGCGTGTACGACGAGACGGAGATGTGGGCCTTTGCATTGTTCCTGCTCACCGCCATCGCTGCGCTGCGCATGTGGGAGGTACCCACGCGGCGGTCAGTGATCGTCGCCGTTACAGGGGCCTGTTGCACGGTGCTGACGCGTTCCAGTGTCGGCCTCGGTGCGTTGTGTGCCGTCGGGTTGGTGGGGGCGCTGCTGTGGCGTCGTCATCGACGAGCAGCTGTTGCAGCCGGGCTGGGCGCCGTCGGCGGCGTGCTGCTGAATGTTGCGCTGAACGTCGCCAAGTTCGGCACGTTGTTCGATCTACCCGCTGATCGCCAACTCCTGAGCCTGCAGAACCCGGCGCGAGCGGCATGGTTCGCGGGCAACAACGGCAGCTTCTTCAGCCCGCGGTTCCTGCCGACGACCGTCGTGCAGTACCTCCGACCCGATGCGCTGCGGTTCGAGCGGCTGGTGCCGTTCGTGCGCTTCGGACCCGCCGCCCGTGAGTTCGGCTCGTACCCGCTCGAGGGCAACACGCCTGCGTCGTCACTGCCGACCTCAGCGACACTGCTCTTCCTGCTCGCACTTGTCGGTGTGTGGGTGTTGGTCAGTCGCCGGCCGTGGCCTCTCCTTGCGCTGTGGACGGGTGCACTGGCGGCGGCGGCGCCCAGCTTTCTCATCGGGTTCGTCGCCAATCGCTACCTCACCGACATGTTGCCGGCGCTCGTCGTCCCCGCCGCGGCTGCAGTCGCTGTCGTCATGCTCCCGGACGGGCTGCCCTGCCGCGCCGTTCGTTGGCTTGCCGTCGCTCTCACGGTGTGGGGCGTCTGGGTCAATGTCTCGCTGGCGTCATGGACACAGAACCTGAAGGAGCCCGGGTTCACGGCAATGCGCTACCGCATCGACGACGCCGTATTCGGTGGCGCTCCCCCGTCGGTCACCGATCTGGTGCGCGGAGTCGATGCACCGCGCGATGGCATCGTCGCGATCGACGGTGAGTGCGACGGCCTCTACATCTCGGAGCAGATGGGCTGGGTACCGCTGGAACTGGCTGACGGCGTGAGGCGCCTGGAAGGCACAGCATCACCCGATGCCGGCACCGGCAGCATCTTCTCGGTGGATGGCACGATCGAGATCTCGTTCAACGACGACGGGTCGAGCGCGAGGGCCACGTATCAGCCCATCGTGGGCGACCCCGTGGCCGGCCCCGCCGTCCCCGTCGCCGGTGGCGACACCGTCATCACGGTCGAGTCGGATCCTGTGACGGGTCACCTCACCGTTACAATCGGCGCAAGACCGGCGCTGTTTGCATTTGCGGCGCCCAACCTCTCCGACGCCGTAGTCAGCTCCTCCTTCGTCGTCCGCACCTCCGATGGCAACACACCGATCTGCGACGACCTGCAGGCGCGGCGCTAATGTCGACGCCGTTGAACCAGCAGCCGATCACCCCTCTCGAACAGCAGCAGATCTTGGTCGCCGGTGCAGCCGGCGACACGTTCTGGCATCGCGTCCGTTTCCATCTCGTCGGCCAGGCCGCTGCCCGCTCGGGCGCCGACACCGTGCTCGACATCGGCGCCGGCTCGGGCCAGCTCGGTGACTGGTTGGTGGCGCAAGGCCGTTCGCTTGCATACCGGTTCGAGGAGACGTCACCGGTGCTCGATGAAGGGCTGGCGGCACACTTCGGCGGCGATCATCGCAGTGCGATGACCGCTCCGATTCCGGCAACCACACTGGTCACCATGCTCGACGTACTCGAACACATCGAAGACGACATCGCCGCGCTCAGCACCATCAACGCCCGCATGGAGCCCGGCGCACGGTTACTCCTCACGGTGCCCGCCTTCCAGTGGGCGTTCACCTCCTGGGACACTGCGCTGGGCCACCACCGCCGGTACTCGCGTCGGCAGGTGCGCACACTCGCCACCGGCGCCGGTTTCGAACTGACGTCCAGTGCCTACCTGTTCCCCGAACTGTTGCCGTTGGTCGCAGTTCGTAAGCTGCAACGCGGCGAGCGCGAGCACGCCGACTTCCCGTCGCTGCCACGCTTCATCGACCGTTCCGCGGAGGTCTTCAGTCGGGGCACGACGGCGCTGCGCCGCATCTGGCCCGCCGGCACATCGGTGGTCGCGCTTCTCACCAAGCCCACCTCACCGTGATTCCGGTCGCACTGTGATCTGGGTGGTCAGCCCGATGCTGCACGACACGGAGTCGTACCGGCGGCTACGCGAGGAAGTCATCGCGGCTACTACCCCTGTATACGGTCCCGTCCGGTTCCTTGTCGTCGACGATTCGGCCGGCACCGATGCCGACGTCGAGACCCTGCACGGCTTCGACGACGTGCAGGTGCTGACCCCGCCGTTCAACCTCGGCCACCAGCGAGCGATCGTCTATGGGCTGCGGCATGTTGCACCAGCGCTGGCGGATGACGACGTCGTGATCACGATGGATTCCGATGGCGAGGACCAACCAGCCGACGTGCCCCGCCTGTTGGCCGCCCTGCGTGAATCCGGTGTTGCGCTGGTACTCGCCGAGCGCACCAAGCGCTCCGAGCCACTGTTGTTTCGCGTGTTGTACGTGATGTTCCGGGTCTTCTTCCGACTCATCGCCGGCATCACCGTCCTGTCGGGCAACTTCGCTGCGCAGCGCGGCGACTCGCTGAAGGCAACGGTGCATCACCCCAGCTTCGACCTCTGTTACTCATCCACGCTGCTCGCGCTGCGCCGGCCGACAACGACGGTGCCCTGTGCGCGAGGCAAGCGTTTCGCCGGCAAGTCGCGGATGAACACGTCGTCGCTGATCGCTCACGGAATTCGGATGCTGTTGCCGTTCTCCGAGCGCATCGCGGCGCGCATGTTGGTGATCGCAGCCACCACGTTCGTTGCCGTCGTGACGCTGCTGGTGCTGACGGCAACCGGTGCGGTGTCGGGTGTTGCCGGCACGGTCGGGTTCACGCTCACCATCGCCGCCGGCCTGGCGTTCGCAACCAGCTTCATCTGCTTCCTGGTGCTCTTCGCCGGCTTCTCACAGGCGTCGCTGCGTGACTGAAACTCCCGCCGCACATCCCACGGCAGAACCGAACGTGTGGGCTCGGCGCTTCGTGCTGGCGGTTGCGCTGCTGCCGATCGTGGCGGCCGTCGTTCGCGCGCTGATGCATCACTGGTTCCCCATCGGTGACAACGCGTTGCTCTACGTGCGCGTCGCAGACGTGCTCACCGAACACCACCCGTGGCTCGGCTCGTGGACATCGGCATCGCTGAGCGTCGGCGAGAACATGAACAACCCCGGTCCCATCTACGCCGATCTGGTGGCTCCGTTCGCCAAGCTGTTCAGCCCTGGGCCCGGCGCAGCGATCGGTGTCGGCGTCGTCAACATCCTGACGATCGTGGCGATCAGCGCCGCGGCACGCCGTATCGGTGGGTGGGTGTTGCAGCAGTGGGCGTTGCTCGCCGCTGCCGCACTGGCGTGGTCGATGGGCAGTGAGATGCTGTTCGACATCTGGCAGGCCCACGCACTGCTGCTGCCGTTCCTGCTCCTGCTGGTGCTGCTGCTGGGGGTCACCGACGGCCGGACCTGGTGCATCCCATGGTCGCTTGCCGTGATCTCCGTTCTCGTGCAGACGCACATCAGCTTCGCCTACATCCTCGCCGTCCTGTGCCCGGTCGCCGCGGTCAGCTATTGGTTGGCACGGCGGGCCGGGCCACACCTGCCGCTGAGAAATGCGCTTCGGTCGCGAATCGTGCTCTGGACCGGGCTCGCGATGTTCGCGATATGGAGCCAGACCCTTTACGAGCAGTTCTTCGGGCCAGGCAAGGGCAACCTCAGCCGACTGGCGGACAACACCGGCGGCGGCGACCTGCAGGTAGGCCCGGCCAAGGCGTTGGGCATCACGGCGCGCCTGTTCGCGCTGCCGCCTTGGTGGTTCCGCAGCGGCTTCTCAACCTCCGTTCCCAACACCACGCTCACCGGCACGCCAGAGGCGCCGAAGCTGGAGCTTCCCGGCCTGCCCGGGGCCGGTGTCGCGGCGGTACTGGTAGTCGCGATGGTTGCTGTCCTCGTGGCGCTGGTCGTGTACCACCGCCGCCGAGGTGCACATCTGCTGGCGGCAGCGTGCACGCTCGCAGTGGCGGCCGTCGTCGGCTCGGTGCTCTCGGTCAGTCAGCTCACCGTCGGCAGGGTCGGCTTCTCCTCGCACCACGTTCGCTTCCTGTGGCCGCTGGCAGTGTCCGTTCATCTCGCCCTCGGGTGGTCGCTGGTCGACCGGCTGCTGCGCGGGGTCCACCGACGCCAGTCGAACCCACGCGCGGCGCGCCTCGTGCCGTGGGCGCTGGGCGCTGCAACCGTGCTGCTCAGCCTCGCCGCCGTCCCCTACTTCGCCCAGCCACAGGGCCCGGTCGCGTTCTACTCGTCGATGCCGATTCTGCGCCGGGTGATGCCCGAGCTGGAGAAGCTGCGCGACGTGCAGCCGGTGCTGTACGACGTGTCGCAGGTGCGCATCTTCGAGCCGTTCAGCTCGACGGTGATGATGCGCCTGCAGGAGCTGGGCATCGAGTTCCGAGTGACCGACGAGGTCATGATCCGCCAGCTGGGCGAAGGGCGTCGTGCCGACGGGACCGAGCAGAGCCGCATCTTCCAGGTGCAGGGCTCGCCGGCGCTGCTGTCCAACCAGGAGTTCTGTCTCATCGCGTTGGCCAGCGAATTGCCGGCGGACGAGGAAGGGGTTGCCATCGAGTACGCCGACCAGATGGCACGGGAACTGTCCGATGGGCTGATCAACATCGACGACAGCGTGCTGCGCGGCAACGACGCCGCCATCGAGCCGGTGATGCGTGCCGCAATCGCCGGCGATTACTCGGCCGCACAACACATCGTCTACGAGGGCTACCTCAGCCGTTGGTATGCCAACGGCGAAGCACTCAGCGAACGCGACCTGACCGGCGAGTTCCCGCTGGTCGACCACTACATGGACACCGTCTACGGCCTCTTCAGCGACCAGTCCGCGCCGTGCCCTTGAACGACATGTGCTCTTGAACGACATGTGCCCTTGAACGACATGTGCCCTTGAACGACATGTGCCCTTGAACGACATGTGCCCTTG
>Ga0105047_10000291_pt1 | contig 79635 bp, 58 predicted proteins | sample MAT04_FD_78384 | JGI IMG/M metagenome (GOLD analysis project Ga0105047, IMG submission 78384) | Freshwater microbial communities from Lake Fryxell liftoff mats and glacier meltwater in Antarctica - MAT-04 (megahit assembly) | ecosystem: Environmental > Aquatic > Freshwater > Ice > Liftoff... | reverse complement strand
GCGAGCTTGCCGGAAGAATCTCGATAGAATTGCGCGAACACATCAACGTGACCGACTTCCAGACTTTTCTGAATCGCGGACAGCCCCTGACCAATCGGGCTGTTTTCATCCGGTGTCGCACCGAGTTTGTTTTCTTCGATAAGCCGGGTGATTTCCATGCGGAGGCCATCCATCATCTCGATGTAAGCGCTCTTGTCACGATCGGCCATCATCGAAGACAAGGAAAGTGAAACCGCCGCATTGTCATCCAGCAGCGGGATAAAGTAACTCTGTCGTTCTGTCGATTGCAGGATCTCTTTGAGCATTTTTGTGCCCTCCAGAGCATCGATCACCGTGTCAATGTTGATCGCGTGTTCCTCCTGCACGACGTCCAGACCAATCGTGATTTTCTGGCAATCCATGACAAACTGATTGAGCGTATCAAGCACGCGCGTGCCTTCCGTCTTTCGGATGCGATACGCACCTTCAGGCTCACCATCTCGTTGCTGCATCTGCGTTGAAAGTCCCGCAGTGACGACGTTCATCAGCAGCGTCCGTGTCGCGATCGGAAGCGATTCAACATCCAGACTGACGGACACGTCAAATTGTTGCGCATGACTGGCCAGCAACTGGGCCGGATTTGGAAAGTTGCGATCCAGAACTTTCTCGGAAGGATTATTGCCAATCGGGATGAAGGCATAGCCGTCGCGGAGCAGGACCGGGTACGTGCGATTCGGACCGATCACTTCATAGCGTCCCTCTTCGCTCGTCTTGCTGATCACGACAGGAGCTTTTTCGACGAGTTTCGTCGCGGCTTCCACTGAATCTACCGGGATGAAGCCAATGAACTCAGGAAGCGGCGGAAACGCGACTGGTAAGTACGCCATGATTCCAAAAGGTTTCCCCCGATTGAAACCTTCCAGATCGTTCAACGAACCAGATAGCCAGTCTTCGACAACTTTGAAGGCTGCAGGAGATCCCGCTGCGTCAAAGATGTAACGGGCTTCTTCCACGAAGCGATCGGCACTGGCAAATGTCACGGTCGCAAGCGGTCGAGTTCCCTCTTCGATGAGAGTAAAACCTTTCTCCGTCTGTTTTTCTTTCGAGTCTTTCGCTGCGGAGCTGGTCTGCCCGTTTGTTATTGACGAACAGCAAACGACGGCAATCACAATCCATGCGAAAAGCGGGACACGTCGTTGTGCGGTGTCACTGATGTATCGTCTTATGGATTGATGGATGGCCAGGGCCGAAGAGCGATAGCTTGAAGTGAATCGCATAGAAAAACCTGCGTCGCAAAAGGAAATTTGGAAATCCGATATCGATTCGCTGTCAATCGGAGTTTCTCGCCGACTATTCAGAAAACTCTCAGTGACACAAAAGGATTCGCACTGTCGTTCCGTGAGCTTTGTTTTCTCGCGATTGCACGGGAGAAAAAACGATCCTGGATTCATTTGGCCACAAAAATATGAACATAAGTTCATATGTTTGGCCGAAGCGTGATCGCCGCGACTTGAACCGAACAGGCGAAAGCTGCCGCGCGTGTGGACGCTGTTTCGGGTTTCCGCAGATGTATCGAGGTCAACAGACAATCGTCAAAAAATATAGGCCCGTCAACCCTGCAAACCGTGTTGCTGGCAATTCGCAGCAGAGTTACAAACGGCGTCGTCTCTTGATGGAATCGTTCCGCCCACGTTGCGGCGAAGCGAATTTATCGAAGCGGCTGATTCTGGATTCTGGTTTGAACACGAAGTTCAAAGTCCGGCGGTCAGTCAGAGACTCAACAAGCACCAGTGATCACGGACCCGCTTCCCCGGCGTGTCCATCGCGACTCCGATACGGTGGAGCGGATCACGATCTTGGTTTGAGGAACGTCATGAAGATCGTTCAGAACCCTAATCGCTGGCTGATGAAACTCTCCCGAGCTGCTGCTTTGGTGGGACTGATGACCAGTTCCGCAACTGCGTTGTCTCAGGACGGAGCCTACACGTTTGGCAGAGATCCGGGCGGCTCCGCAACGGAAGTCCAGGACTATAACCGCGACGGCTTCGGAGTGCAGCTTCGCGCCGGTCACACAGCGGGTGGCACGGTCGGCCGAACCGAATCAATCAGTCATATCAATCTAACGCCCTATTTTAATGTTGGAGACGGATTGCTCTTTAGCGATTCCAGGCTTGTCATGGCGAATCAAGGCGACCTGGCATGGGCATTCGGCGGCGGCTATCGACACTATATTTCTGCGTGGGACGTCGTTGTCGGTGGGAACGGCTACTTTGACGCTGACCAACTAACAGGTGCTCATCTGAAACAATGGGGTGTCGGTGCCGAACTTCTGGCGAACAACTGGGAAGCGCGCGGCAACTATTATCAGCCTTTCGATTCCGGCACGACGCTGGTTGGCCAGCGTGTCGATGGTTCCAGCGTCGCCTTTTCAGGCCAGAACATCTCATTTTCCCGTATCGACACATTTGCTGAGGCCTTGAAAGGCTTCGACGCGGAAACAGGCTTTCTGTTACCCGGAGAAATTTCGGAACGCTTCGACCTCCGCGCGTTTGGCGGTGGCTATCACTACGAAGGCGCGAACATTCCCGCGTTTTCTGGCTGGTCATCCCGACTTCAGGCGGATATCGGTCGATTTCTGGAACTTGGCCTGAAAGTCACCGACGACAAGCTCTTCAATACCACTGTCTCGTTCAACGCGATCGTTCATCTGGGTGGATTTAACAGCCAGGAACACACGAAACGTTCGGCCATTCAGCGATTCCGTGAACCTGTCCGGCGTAACATGAATATCATGGCGTCACGTTCGGACGTTACCACAGCAGGTCAGTTGGCGACAGGCGCTGGAGGTGTACCACTCACGGTCGCGCATGTGAACAGCAATACGACCGGGCCACTATTCAACGGAAGCGTCAACGATCCCTTCGCCCAACTGACTCAGGGACTTGGGTCGGGCGCGGATGTTGTGTTTGTCCACGCCGGAAGCCAGTTCAATGCCGCACCGCAGAACGTCGTCAATTTGCTGGCGAACCAACAGCTCATCGGCGAAGGCTTTATTCAGACTGGTCGCAAGACGAACTCGTCAGTGATCGTCGATCTGCTCGGGACACCAACATCAATCCCGCTCCCGGCTTCGCCGACATTCGCTGCCAACCCAACGTTCCTGAGACCGACAATCGGCAATACTGCGGGTAACACGGTGACAATGGCGCAGGGCAGTCAGTTCTCCGGATTTATTATCAACAGTCCGACCGGCAGCGGGATCTTCAGCAACGGCGTGGGCAACACGATTATCAATGACGTTCTGATCCAGAATGCCGGCGTATCCGGAATCAACCTGCAGAATACGATTGATACCACGAGGATCACAAACACAACGCTGGTTTCCAGTAATACAGCGACTGGCCCGCTGTTTAACGTCAGTGGTGGCAACGGCATCATTACCTTCGGCTCGACCGACACGAGTACCACGGGTGCCACGAACATCTTTGGACTGGCATCGCTGACAAACACTTCTGCTCAACCTGTGGTCCGGATCCAGAACATGACCGGTGGCCGAGTTGACATGACTGGCTCGTCAGTCAGTTCGACTGGCGGAGGCGGCATTCTGATTCAGAACAACACAGGCGGTTCCGCGACGATTGACAACCTGACGGTCACCAACAGTACTGGCAACGGAATCGCCGTCATAGACAGTGCAGGCATCTATACGTTTCGCAAATCCAGCTCGGCACTGGCGCAGATCGCGATCGACAATGCCGCACTTCAGAGTATCCTCATCAGCAACGCATCGGGTGAAGTCAACTTCACTGACACGCTGTTGATTACGAACCGCAATGCGGAAGGGATTGAAGTTCGCCAGTCTTCGGGAAAAGCCACGTTTGCAAACCCCGTGACCATCAACGGACTTGGAGCAGGAGTTGGCACGCAGGCTGGCGTCTCTGTTCATGATCAACTTGCCGGAAGTACGGTTTCGTTCCGGAACAATCTTGTGATCACAGGTCCGAATCGCGGAAGCAATGGAAACGGCGTTAATATCAGTAACAATGTTGCTGGCAGTCTATTCAATATTGAAGGTTCCGCCTCAGTCGATGGCACGGATCTCGCGGCCATTGCAATCGCATCGAATGCAGGCACTGTCCAGTTCAACGGATCAACTCGAATCACCCGCCGACAGCAGCAAGGCATTCTGGTCACCAATTCTTCGGGTCGGGTGAGTTTCGGCGATGCCCTGGCCGATATCACAACCGTTCTGAATGACGATACCACCGCATCACTGTTCGCAGCGATTTCGTTGACTGGTAACTCGGGAGCCATTTCCGTTTTGAATTCCAGTATCGGAAACGCTCAGGGCGGTGCCCTTGGCGGTGCGGGTATCAATGTTGTCAGCAATACGGGTGCCGTCAGCTTTGGCGCGATAGTAGTTGATTCCATCGACGGCATCGGACTCTTCGGTTTAAATAATACAAGTATCAGTGTCGGCGATGGCGTCATTAACACGGCTGGTGCGGCTGCGGTAGACATTGAACAGACGGGCGTCAACATTGCCCTGGCAAGCGTCACGAGTACCGATTCGCCTAACTACGGGATTCGGCTGGTGGAAACAAACAAAACTGGGTTTCGCACATTTACCGTCGATCCTCGCATCACGAATTCCGTCCCCGGCGACGGTGGTCAGATCGCCGGTGCCAAGGGAGATGGGCTTGATAATGATGATGCCGCTGGCGTCTTCCTGAGCAACGCCGGTCAGGTGCGTCTGCGAGCCATGCAGTTGCAGGACAATGAGTTCGGTGTTCGGATTCGCAACACCGAAACCACACCGGGCCTGGCAGACAACATCAAGCAAACCTTCACTCTGCAGGTTTCGAATGTGATCGATTCGGATATTCGAGGCCTGGACAGTCGTGATCTTATGGGTCTGGATATCGAAAACTCAACCTTTGACAACAATGGCGATGACCCAATAAACGGACGTGAGACAATTCTGCTGAACTACACGACGCGGCTGGATCTGGACACAATCACGCGATTCGATCAGGCACAGGATCCGTTCTTTGTGCTGATTCAGGATTCGGATTTCACGTCAAACACGTCGGATGTGATCAGAATCTCTCAGTCAGGTGCGGCGGCCAACGGCGCGGCGATCCAGACGGATCTCTTCCGCAATACGTTCAATGTCAACGATACTATCGACACGGTTGCTGACGTGCTTGCGAATGGAGTCACTGAAGGATCGTTTGACAATGCGATCATCTTTGACTGGAACGGACCTGTTCGGACTCACATTGATGCCAATACGTTTGACATGGTTGCCGCTCAACAGGCACAGGCCATCAGTTATCGAACTCGTTCAATAACCGATCGTGTCGAACTCTCGATTCAGAATAACATTATCAATGTCAACAACGTGACGCAGACTCTGGGAGCGGTGGATGTCCGAATTGATGGCCCCGCACTGATGAATTCGTTTGAATTTCGTACCGCTGGCAATCAGTTGAACATCGGTGATGGCGGTAACACGGGCACTGTTACCGGAGGTCGGCCGACGGGATTTCGATACACGCTGGCGTCGGACACTGCTCTGTCACTGGTCAACAACGACATCATTGCCAGTGGCGACGGAGGAACGGGCGTCCAGTTCGTCAGGACGGCAGCCAGTTCCAGCTTCCTGATCGAAGGCAACCGCATCGGTCTCGTCGATTTTGGCACCTCCGCCGAACGCGGGATCATCTTCAGTCAGGTCACAGGGGTGGTTCAGTTGTTCGGTACGATAAATAATCTGGTTGTCATCCAGCAGAACACTTTGCCGGGTAACGGCGTTGTCGAGACGCCATTCTTCATGCCGGTCGGCTCGAACAGCGGGCGGATTGTCGTGAATGGTGGTCTGGTTCCGTAACGTTTGTGACTTGTCGTCTAATTTAGCATTGAAAACAGGAAGCCTCGGTATGCGTACGATTGCCGTAATGAATCAAAAAGGTGGCGTTGGCAAGACCACATCCAGCGTCAACCTTGCCGCCGCTCTGGCGCGCGAAGGACGCCGTGTCTGCCTGATGGATCTCGATCCGCAGGGACACGCATCGTTTCATGTGGGCGTCGAAGCCGGTCCCGACATGCCGACTGTTTATGACGTCTTTACACAGCAGGCAATGCTTGACGAAACTCGACAACTTGTGGGCGAAAATCTCTCACTGGTGCCAGCGAACATCGACCTTGCGGCCGCTGAAGTTGAACTGGCCGGAGTCGCTGGCCGGGAATTCTTTCTGCGCAACTCGATGCAGCACTGGAAAGAACAGAATCGTTTCGATTACGTCGTGATGGATTGCCCGCCATCGCTGGGAATCCTGACCATCAATGCCCTGACTGCGGCCAGTGAAGTTTTTATCCCGCTTCAGCCACACTTCTTCGCGTTGCAGGGGTTGTCAAAACTGTTCGAAACAACAGCTCTGGTCACTCGACGATTGAATCGCGAACTTCGAGTCACCGGGATTCTGATGTGCCTGTACGAATCCGGAACTCGGCTTGCAGCCGATGTCACAGAAGACCTCAGGCAGTTTCTGAGCAAAAGTGACGGCGATACTCCATGGGCACATGCGCAGATCTTCAAGACCCGCATCCGACGAAATATCAAACTCGCGGAAGCACCCAGCTTTGGTCAATCCATTATGGACTACGCTCCCACGTGCCCCGGTGCCACTGACTACATCGCGATGAGTCAGGAAATTCTGGCGATGGAAGCCCAGATCGCAGGATTCGCGAAGCCGCCAGTCGCCCGAGCTGCGTAGGAATTTTCCAGATTTCGTTTCCTGAAATGAAACATCCCGTAGGGTGTGTGAAGCGGAGCGAAACACACCAACGCAAATCCCCGTGGTGCGTTTCGCGTTGCTTCACGCACCCCACGCCGCCATTTCACTTCGCTTCACGAAGTGCGGTACCGATGGTGAAGAAAATGATTCCAACCAGCAGAGACGCTGGCATCAGGATCAGGCGGAAACCGTAGATCAACTGGAAGACGACAAGGCAGGGCAGAACTCCCAGCGTCACGAGTTGAAGAAACATACCCACCAAATGTTTAGCCCGTTTCACGCAAGCATACCTTTTCTTGACCGATATCCTGCCCGTTTAGCATCGAGCATTTTTGTAGCCCGAAGCGTGAGCGAGCGATGTTTCAGCGATGTGCGACCTTGGTCCGGCCTACGGATCTTAATTCGGGACTGATGCTTAGCGTAAGAATTCAGGACCGTCGAGTGGAATTGCCGTGCCATCGACGGCGAGAATCTGCGAGTTTGTCAGGGAATCACCAAATCGCTCAAAGTCTCTGAAGGACCAGACAACTTGCTTTTCGCGATTGACTTCAATCAGTTGCGGATTCTCCGGGCCAGCGTGGCAATTATTGATCAGGATATTGCCGCCGGGAAGTACCTGCAGCGAAGTGACCCACGCCAGTTGAATGCCTGGCAGATCGTTTTGATGCACACTCCAGATGATCTGTTTCGCTGGTGTCACTTCCAGAATGCTGTGTCCGTTGCCGGTTCCAATGAGCGTGTTGCCGCTGGGTAGCCGAATTGCCGAAAAACACTGATTGCCAAACGCATCCACGCCGTGCCCGCTCGCAGGTTTTTGATCAAACAGCGGGACCGCATATTCCCAGACGGTCGTACCATCGAGATCGTATTCGCGGACAAGACCATCGCCTTCATGGCAAACAAGGTAGTTGCCGGATTCCAGTTTACGAACAAGCCGCGTATCCCGATGCGCGTCGGGCTTACGGACCTTGAATGCCATGGAATGCACGACGTTCAGGGCTTTGTCGAGTTCCACGATATGGCCCGGACCGGATTCCGCGACCATCGTCCGACCGTTGGCAAGCCGCTGAAATGCGTGGATCTCCAGCCGCTTGCCAGCATTGTCAGGACGCTTTCCGGCATCGTATCGCCAAACGATTTCGCCACTTTCCGGATGAATCTCCGCAACTTCAGTCCATGAAAGCTGCAACAATACGTTTCCATTCGGAAGGACGTGCAGGTCATGCAGTGAACCGATCTTGTGTTCCCATTCTGTCTTGCCTGTTTCGTCGATCATCGCAACACGGTTCTGCGACGAATCGGCAGCGATGAAACGCCGCGTCGGTTCAGTAGCCTGTGAAGTTTGCGACGTACTGACCGCGATCAGAATCGCCACCAGCAATGCTGTGTTGCCGAATCTTGTGGGCATGAACGCGGACAAGTACATCGGCAAGTTCTCCTAAAGCCAGGCCGCAGTTCGTCTAGTAGTACAATCCACCAAACAATCTTGCACCGACATAATACTGGGAAGCCTTCATGCGGCAAAGGAAAGGATGGTTTGAACTCTCACAGGCACAATTCATATTGTTCAGTAATTGCCGATCGCATTGGGCACGAGGAACACCAGCTGCAAGACAAGCGTCATGGGACGAGCACGAAGGGCGAAAGTCGGCTCCGAAAAACCCCTGAGCAATCAAACTGTTTCCACCCATCGTATTGCCGGGACCGCATGGTCTCCACGGCGGACATCCACCGGGACCACCGGCCTGGGCTGGAGTCACAAAGGCAGCAGCAACAATGAACACCATCAGAAATGCAAATCGCACGTTTTTCATCTGAATTACCTTGTTGAACAACGAATACGAGCATCCTCCGTGCAGGGATTTGATGTGTCGAACAGACCGAGACACTGGCAGTACGAAATGGTCGGCACGCCATCTGAGCTAACCAGATCCTCTTTCAATTTTCGGCATCACGAGGCACATAGTTTAGCATTTTGCCTTACCGCCACAAACTACCGAAACTACTTCTAAAAATTGAGCGACGCAGGACGCGAACTTCCGGGATACGAATTCCGAATTTGAGACGCCGCAGATCGCGGGAAGATAACGGAAAAACAGCCGAAAACGCTCACTTGCCCGTTCCACTCCGTTCTGTTCGATTGGCAACGCTCCATCTAGACGTCATAGTTCAAATACGCTGGTGCATAACCGGTAATCCGATCGTTCCTGCAGGATTGTCTGCTGTTTTCTCAAATCATCAATGTTCGCAGCCATTGCGTCGTGTGGATGCAGTCTGACTGACCATTATCACTTTGAAAGTTAGTCCCATGATATTTCGTGCATGTGCCCTGTTCCTTTTCGTGACAACAGCCGTCCCTGTGATCGCTCAAGACACGGCTCCAAAAAGTAAGACTCCAAAATTGGAAACGACTCTTGATAAAGCCAGTTATGCCATCGGTTACGATATTGGCCAGAACATGAAGAAGCAGGAACTTGACCCGAATCCCGAGGCACTTGTGGCAGGCATTGCGGCAGCACTTGCGGGTGAGAAGTCTGTATTGAGCCCGGAAGAAGTCCAGAAAGCCTTCACGGCACTAAAAGGGGAGATGCAGAAGAAAGCTGAAGCGAAAGCTGCGAAGAGTCTGGCAGATGGTGAAGCATTCCTTGAAGCCAACAAGAAAAAAGACGGCGTCAAAGTGACGAAGTCCGGGCTGCAGTACATCGTCCTCAAAGAAGGTACGGGTGCCAAACCGACTAGTGACAGCACTGTTTCAACCCACTATCGCGGCAAGTTGATCGATGGCACGGTCTTTGACAATTCTTATGAAGGCGAAGAGCCAACCGACGCTGACACGCCTGCCGAATTTGGCGTGACTCAGGTTATTAAAGGCTGGACTGAAGCGCTGCAGTTGATGAAAGTCGGTGCGAAGTATCGACTGTTTATCCCGAGTGGACTGGCCTACGGTGCCAACGGCCCGCCAACCATCGGGCCAAACGCTGTGCTTGTCTTTGACATTGAACTGGTGTCGGCGAAATAGGGGACATTTGTCGCGGGCGGTGAACAAACTGGAGAATCGGTCGAATGTTTGAAGCCGCCCGTTGGTTGCAGGATCGTAGCATCAGTGCCTGAGCGAGCAGCAGATCATCGAAATCCACTTGCCTTGTGGCGGGCGTATGGACCTCGTCAGCTACTCGCTCCTCGGTAGGAGTTCAGACTCCACTGAAACACGCGACGCGAAACCAGCAATGCGGCACCGGCGGCCGCCGCTGCCACCAGGGCAAATATCGGGTCGTTCAAAGTGCCGACAATAATCTGAGCTGGCACGGTGACCACCAGCAAAATTGGCACGATCCATGAAAAACCAAACTGCAAAGCTTCGCCTGCTTCGAATCGGCTGTCATCTATACCGTCGTAGATGTTGCGTGGATATTGGGCGAAAATCGTAATATAGAACCAGAAGTCATACAGGCCCTGGTTTCGTCCGAACCAGATACTGGTGCAGGCCATTGTGATCATCAGCGAATAGAAGAACGTCACTGCGACGACGATGTAGAAGGCATACATCGCGACCTGAGCCAATGAAATCGGCTGGCCAATGTTGACGAGGGCCCAGACCAGCAAAGTCGCCGCCAGCACGATCTGACTAATCATGGCCAGACTCACACGCTGCAACGACACCAGAAATTGGGGATCAATCGGTTTCGTCAGCGCAAAATCCAGTTTGCCGGTACGGATGTTGTCGCAGAACGCAGCACAGTTCGGCATAAAGAACGCTTCAACAATTGCGTTGATAAGCATCCCTGTCGCCATGAACGCAAAATACTGATATTGCGACCATCCCTGAATTTGATTCACTTCTTTGTAGATCACGACGAACAGCGCGACTCGCGCGAAGAACCAAAACAGACGTGTCACGACTTGAATCATGAAGTTGGCTGGAAACATCATCTCGCGAATCAGCGAGTTCCTGAGAAACATCCAGAAGACACCAGCGTAAAACATCAAACAGACTCTGAAGAAATCACAAACTGAGATGGGTATCGGCTGCAACCGAACGTCGCAACAGCTTTCAGAACAAGGATATCGGCGCGAGAGTCAGGTTGCAAATCGGAACAGACTTCTCGTGCAGTGGTGGAAGTTTCGGCTACAATTCGTTCAGGATACGATTGCTCAGCAATCTCCCTCTGGCTCTTGTTGAAGGACGAAACTGTGCTCAGCAAAGAAACACTTGAACGATATCGCCGGATGACGACATCCGAACGTGCAGCACTTGTTGTGCAGTCGATGCGAGAGAACTGGCCGGCGATGTTTGAAGGGTCCGAAGAAAAAGTGGGCAGACGCTTCGAGTTGTTGCGTCGGCAAAATGACGAAAGAAACCGCAACATGCTGGAAGCATTGGCGAGGATTCAACCCGATGCATCCTGATTTGATTTTTGCGATGCATGAATTCGCCGACATGTTTGAAACTCGCGGTTACCGTTACGCGCTCATGGGTGGAATCGCGGCCCGTGTCCTTGGCATTCCGAGGCCTACATACGACGTCGATTTCGCGCTGGCGGTTTCCAGAGATCTGCTTCCAGAACTTTTTGACGCAGCGGAATCTGCTGGCTACCACGTTCCCGTTGCGTATCGATCCGGATGGGTAGACACAGTAGCCAATATGCCAATGGTCAAATTGGGAATGCGGCTTGGAACACACGGAATTGATATTGACGTATTTCTGTCCGAAAGCAGCTTTCAGGAATCGATTCTTACCAGAAGAAGTCAGCATGATGTTGGAGGCAAACTTGTGTGGCTTGTTTCGCCCGAAGATCTCATTGTGCTGAAGGTTCTGGCTAATCGAGACCGCGATCGCGGCGACGTTCAGGACGTGCTCTTCATGCAGGGCGAACTGGATCGGGAGTACATGCGGCACTGGGCAGAGAAACTTGGTGTACTGTCGAATCTGGACGAAGCGTTGAAGAAATACGATCAGTCGCCGGACGAACGACCATAAGTGATATCCTGCCCTATCAAGCTCCGCACACTGCAAGTCACGCCAAACCCGTTCCTTTCATCCATTGAAACTCAGTAGTTCAAAGTTGAGCGTTTTCGTCCCGAGTTGAGCCATTTGATCGTGTGCCACGGGCTTTGCGAGTGTTTTGTTTTTCCGTGATTTTCCCGACAACACTGGCCGAGCCAGTGGCACACTCCGGATCACCCGCGTTTTCCATGCCCGCACTTGGAATTATTGAAACTGGATCCCGAACCTTATGCGACGTTCCTCAATCCTTTACTTCCTCGTCGCCCTGGCGGTTCTTACGTGCAACATCACAAAGGCCGCAGACCTAAAGTTGCTCTTCATGGGCGACAACGGGCATCATCGGCCTGTGGATTTATTTGATCAACTCGCGCCGGTACTGGAAAATCGCGGCATTGAATTGAAATATACAGACCGCATGGAAGATCTGACGGCAGATACGCTGAAAGATTTCAACGGGTTAGTGCTATATGCGAACATCGACAGGATCGAAGATGCTGAGGCGACGGCGGTACTTGATTATGTCAACGGCGGTAAGGCGTTTATTCCGATTCACTGTGCAACCTACTGCTGGCGCAACAATCCTGAGATCGTCAAGCTGATGGGCGGGCAGTTCCAGCGACACGGCGTGCAGGTGTTTGGAACTGAGATCGCGGAGCCCGCTCACCCAATCATGGAAGGCTTTGGTGGCTTTTCAAGTTGGGATGAAACTTACATACATCACCTGCACAACGCAGAAAATCGTACGGTTCTGGAATACCGCGTGGAAGGGGAACAGGCAGACGGCAGCGATCGTGAACCGTGGACATGGGTGAGACATCAGGGCAAGGGGCGAGTCTTCTATACCGCCTGGGGACATGACGAGCGGACATGGAGCAATCCAGGGTTCCAGAATCTTATGGAACGCGGAATTCGCTGGGCTTGCAGGAGGAATGTCTCCGTGGTTCCGGCGTTTGCGCACTTTGAAGCCTTCACCGCGCCAAACATGACTGAGATTTCAAAAGACATGGCACCTTTTGAATTCATCGACGTCGGACCAAAGATTCCCAACTACACGCCTGGCGCGAAATGGGGAGTTCAGAGTGAACCAAAGACGACGATGCAATTGCCGCTGTCCGTCGAAGAATCCATGAAGCACTATTCGACGGCCGAAGGCATGACGCTGCGATTGTATGCCGACGAGCGGAACTTCGACGCCAAGCCGATTGCCATGAATTGGGACGAACGCGGGCGACTATGGATCTGCGAAACGCTCGACTATCCCAATGAACTCGGCCAGAACCGCGACCGCATTCGAATCTGTGAAGACACCGATGGAGACAACATCGCGGATAAGTTCACGATCTTCGCTGAAGGTCTTTCCATCCCAACTGCGATCATGATCTATCGCGGCGGTGCCGTTGTGCAGAATGCGACTGAAACTCTGTATCTCAAAGACACCGACGGCGACGATCGAGCGGATCTTAGAACCGTGCTGATCAGCGGCTGGGCGGCAGGCGACACACACGGGGGTGTCAGCAACTTCCGTTACGGACTGGACAACTGGATCTGGGGAATGCAGGGTTACAACGACAGCACACCTGAATACAACGGTCAGAACTCGCAGTCGTTTCGTCAGGGATTCTGGCGTTTCAAACTATCGCAGGAAGATCCGCCAAAGGTAACCGCCCTGGAATTCATTCGTTCCACGAACAACAACACGTGGGGACTTGGCATCAGTGAAGAAGGGCTGATCTTTGGATCTACTGCGAATCATAATCCCAGCACGTTCGTGCCAATTCCGAATCGATACTATGAAAAAGTGCGAGGTTGGGCGGCACCGGATATCGGCACGATTGCAGACAGCCACCTCTTCAAAGCCATCACCGAAAACGTACGGCAGGTCGATCAATTCGGTGGCTACACTGCCGGGGCGGGACATGCGTTGTACACCGCGCGGACGTTTCCTCAGCAGTGGTGGAACAGGACCGCGTTCGTGTGCGAGCCGACTGGTCATCTTGTCGGGACGTTTTTACTGCGTCGCGATGGAGCGGGATACACATCCACAAGTCCGACGAATCTGATTGCCAGTGACGACGAATGGTCATCGCCGATCATGGCGGAAGTCGGTCCCGACGGAGCTGTCTGGATGATCGATTGGTACAACTTTGTCATTCAGCATAACCCAACGCCGCAGGGCTTCAAGACGGGCAAGGGCAATGCCTACGAAAGCGATCTGCGGGATAAAAAGCATGGACGGGTTTATCGAGTCGTTCCCGTCGATGAGGACGGCGAAATTCTGCATCCGTGGACGAGTCTTGCCAATGCCACCAACACAGAACTCGCCGACACGCTGACACATCCGTCGATGCTTTGGCGTTTGCAGGCTCAGCGTCTTTTGGTCGAACGGAACGCCACCGACATAGTGCCGCAACTGCTGGATTTGATCGCCGATAAATCAGTCGATCAGATTGGGTTAAATGTTGGCGCGATTCACGCATTGCAGACACTCGCCGGTCTTGGTGCTGTTGAAACCAATCTCACATCAATAGCGGCTGCGCTCAAGCATCCTTCTGCGGGCGTTCGACGAAATGCGGTTGCGGTATTGCCTCATAACGAGAATGGCCTGCGTGTCCTTCTGGATAATGAACATGTTTTAACAGACCTGGATACGGAACTTAAGCTGTTAGATACGCAGGTTCAGTTGCAGGCGATTCTTGCGATTTCGGACATGCCTGCTGATGACGATGTGACGAAGACAGTTGTGGACGGCGCTGTCGTCAGCGTGTTTAAGACGGCTTTTGATGTCGCTAACAAGGATCCAACGGATCCTGCGATCATTGATGCGTTGACGATTGCCGCCTCGGTACACTGCACAAAACGCTTGAGCGGTTTTTCTCTGCGTGTGAGCGTAGTCAAGGAGCGGGCGGACGGAACTCAACAGACAATAACCCGCGCCAGAACTCCCAAATCATCACTACAAATCGCACGGCGAGTCGCTGAACATATTGGTCGCAGTCGATCGACCGGTGTGGAACTTGAAGCCGTTGTGGCGGAGTTGAAAAAGCTGACGAACCCGGATTATCAAGATCCGCCGCTGCTGAATGCAATTCTTGACGGCCTGAACGCAGGAATTCACCCGACGTTCGAGATCACTGCCACTGACAAGTTCGATGCGTTACTGATTGACGTGATCAAAACCTGCGATCAGACAAGCAAAAGCAAGGTCGTTCGTCTCGCATCTCAATGCGGATCGAAGGCGTTAAGTTCTTATGCGAGTGAGCTCGTCGCATCGCTCTTGAAAGTGGTGCATGACGCCGAAGTAACCACGCCAGATCGCATCAACGCCGCCAAAGAAGCAGTTGGATTCCAGTCCGAAAACGCTGAAGTGTTATTCACAGTACTCGACGTAATTACTCTGCAAACAACACCTGATCTGGCCATTGGACTCATTGAAGCCGCTGGTTTGAGTGATTGCGAAACGACTGGTGATCAAATCGTCGCACGCACAGAACAGATGACTCCGCAGATGAAGTCAGCCGCAGTCCGAATTCTCCTTGCGCGCCCGGCAAGTACGACGGCATTGCTTAAAGCGATCGAAGCGAAGACGCTGGAAATTGGTGACCTGACGCTCGACCAGAAACAGGCGCTGCGAGTCCATCCAGATAAAGAGATTCGCAGAACTGCAGAGACCCTGATGGCGGTTGCTGGTGGGCTTCCGGATGCAGACCGCGACAAGGTTTTCAAATCGCTGCTTCCGTTGTGCGAAGAAACGGGCGATATAAAAACCGGTCAAGCCATGTTCGTCAAACATTGCTCGAAGTGCCACATGCACGGCACGGAAGGCAAAACCATCGGCCCGAATTTAACGGGTATGTCCGTGCATCCGAAACATGAACTGCTGACACATATCATCGACCCTAGTCGCAGTGTCGAAGGGAACTTCCGGATTTACACAATTATCAAGACGGACGGTCTTGTCATCAGCGGAATGATGTCAGGGGAATCACGCACTGCGATCACGCTGATCGATACCGAGGCTAAGGAGCACAATATCGCTCGTGAAGATATCGAAGAACTTGTGCGATCTCGAAAATCGGTGATGCCGGAAGGCTTTGAAAAGCAAATGACGCCGGAAGAACTGGCGAGTCTGCTGGAATTCCTGACAGACAAGGGCCAGTTTATGCCAATCTCACTGGATCGCTACGCCACAGCGATCAGCACAAAGGGATTGTTCAGCCCAACCGATGACGGGCCGGATCGCATGGTCTTCAGTGACTGGACGCCAAAGATTTTCAAGGATATTCCGTTCATTCTGACCGATCCGCGAGGTAAGTCAGTTCCCAACATCATCCTGCTATACGGCCCGAATTCACCGCTTCCTGAGTCCATGCCAAAGTCAGTGATGCTGCCCTGCAATTCTGAAGCGAAAGCTATTCATCTGTTGAGCGGCGTCGGTGGCTGGAACTTTCCAGCCGAATCAAAAAAAACTGTTTCGATGATCGTTCGGCTGCATTACAAAGATGGTGCGACCGAAGACATTGAACTTGTCAACGGAATCCACTTCGCGGACTACATTCGTCGTGTGGATGTTCCCGAATCGGAATTTGCGTATGCCCTTGGTGGCCAGCAGATTCGCCGCATCACCGTCACTCCAAAGAAGCACGATCTCATTGATACAATTGAACTGATCAAAGGTCCGGACTCGACAGCCCCGATCGTGATGGCTGTGACGGTGGAACGGATGTAGCGCCTGCGGTGCCTGGCACCATACGGAACATCTTTGTAGTCAATCCGCGTTAAGAATCTCGTCAACCGTCAAATCATCCTTCCAGCCCGCCGTCCACTCACGGATCATCTTCGCAACGGCTCCTGCGTGGTTGGCGATTCGGCGATGTCGAGTCTCATACGGTGACTTCCCGTACGACGAACCAAATCCAGGTGGACATGACAACGCCTCAATGAAAGAAGATGAAGTGGCCTAAGGATCGCTCGATTAATAAGTTTCAGATTAGCCGGAATGCGCTAGCGTCCGGTTTCTTATAAATCGGGAGCTAGCGCTCTGCGGCTGATTTAATCAGGACAGTTATCAGTCGAACGATCCATCAGCCGAGGTTTGTACGCTGACCGTCGAGCGACTTACTATGCTCCGAATCCTCGTTTTACCGGGAATCAACCTTATCGGTGAGTAGGCTCGTTGTCGCTGCGGACGGTCCGAACCTCGCATGGTCGGATTTCATCCCCTGAACAGTTGAAACTGGCTTTTTTGTAGATCAGAATCCGATAGAAATTCGTATCAGCGGTGCCTGGCAGAAAGGCTGCTAAGGTGATTGGCAGGTGAAAATTTCACGACCGATGCTGGCAGGCTGTCGTTTTACCAGCCACCGGATTCATTCCGGTGGTTCTCGGGATTCTGCACTACTCGATGAGACGGTTTCGCGTGAACATACGGAGTTTCGAGAAGAACTCGGCAAGTACTGGTTAAAGGACTGTGGCAGTCGGAATGGCACTTTTGTCAACAGCAAACCTGTCACAGAGTCAGTCTTAGCGTTCGGTGATCTGATCCAATTGGGTGACGTTGTCCTGAAGATTGAGAATGAAACGTATGTGATGCAGTGCTCAGCGGCTTTTCAGACCGTTGAGACGAAATCTTTTCGTCTACCAGACGAAGACAACCAACCAGCTTATGAGTCGGCGATTCAAAAATTGTCGCCCACACAGGCTCGCGTGCTGCGTCGGTTGCTGACCGGGAAATCCGAAAAGGAAATGGCCGCTGATCTGCACGTCAGCCACCACACGATCCACTCCCAAATTCGCGTAGTTTACCAGGCACTACAGGTCACTTCCCGTCCGGAACTTATGGCGTTGTTTATCAGCCGAGCCACTAATGAAATGTCGCGAATTGAGGGCTGATGATTTGATGTCGATGTTGAGACTGCCGGTTCCGATATGGCAGACTCCGGATAGCCGCGTCATTAACTTCCTCCAGTGTCACAGATGAACACAAAAACGCCGATCCGATAGACAGCAGGATCGATCCGGTAGATACTGGGTCTGACGACGCTCCGCTCGCCAGGACGCGATTCTCGTTCATCGAGCCGACGTCCTGTAGTTTCCGAACCTTTAGGGTCTGCGACAAATGTTTCACCTTGGCACATGTCTTCTCTTCATGATTGGAGTCACCGGTTTGGCCCAGATAAATGATGATGCTCCGTCTGCAGTCAATAACTCAGATCAATCACAAAATGTTCCGATTGTCATCGGCCACCGAGGCGCATGCGGTTATCTGCCGGAACACACGACCGAATCGGCAGTGTTAGCGCACGCGATGCACGCCGACTACATTGAACAGGACGTGGTTCTCAGCAAAGATGGCGTTCCGGTGGTGATGCACGACCTGACGCTGGATGACGTGACCAACGTGGCGGCCGTTTTTCCGGATCGGAAGAGGGCCGACAATCACTGGTACTCATTTGACTTCACGTTGGACGAATTGAGAACTCTTCGAGTGACCGAGCGTCGTTCTCCGGGGCGTCCGTGGAAGGACAAAGGGACCCGGTTTCCTCTGGAATCCGGATATTTTCGAATCTCCACACTGGCCGAACATCTGCAGTTAATTCAGGGGCTGAACAAATCGCGTGGGCACGAAGCTGGAGTCTATGTCGAGATTAAAGGGGCCGCCGAGCATCGTGCTGAAGGACTGGACCTGTCCCAGGCGATTCTGCATGTGCTGACCGAATACGGCTATGACTCGGTCGAAGACCGCGTCTACCTGCAGTGCTTTGATCCTGCCGAAGTGCGAAGGCTGCGAAACGAACTTAAGACGCCGCTGATGATCATTCAGTTGCTCATTGACCCGGTGGATGCAGCACAGTTGAAATCAATTGCTGAAGTCGCTGACGGCATTGGTGTTCCACTGCATCACGTCGTGTCCGGCAAGAACGATGATGGCACTCCGCAACTGACCGATCTTGTAAAGAACGCCCACGCGAACGGTTTGCAGGTCCACGTCTGGACGTTTCGCACAGATGCCTTGCCAGCGTATGTCGGAACACCGGCGGAATACCTTGAATGGCTGATCGTTGCGGCTGGCGTTGACGGAATCTTTGCCGATCAGCCGGATGTCGTCGTCCAGTGGCGAGCGACTCGCCGACAGCAGGTGAATGGCGGAAATCAATTTCGGCTGTTGAATGAACGAGGCCGAGAAGAATCGCCGACGGAGTGAAGGACACTGGAACAATTCTGTAGGCCGGACCAAGGTCGCACGTTGCCGGAACATCGCTCGCTGAGTGATTCGCTGTCGAATACTATACCATTCGCCACGTCAAAACACTGCGACCGCAGTTCCGGAGGTGCGGCGAGCTTGGTCCGGCCTACTCAAGAAACGGTGAGGTTCAACCACATGGCAGAATTCAGAGGATCTGAACTCGGACAAGTCGCCTCGATCCGGCGATATCCCGTCAAGTCAATGATCGGCGAAGAACTGAAAGTCGCCGAAGTGACAGCAACCGGGCTTGTTGGTGATCGAGTTCTGGCATTGATCGATCGCGAAACCGGAAAAGTCGCCAGTGCGAAGAATCCGCGACTCTGGCCGAATTTCTTTGCACACAGTGCTGCCTGGCTGAGTCCATCGAGGAACGCACGGTCGATGCCCCTGGTGCGAATTGGTTTGCCCGGCGGTCAGTCGATGACAACGGAAGACCCGCAACTCGAACAACAACTTTCCGCCGGTCTCGGGCGAGCTGTACGGATTCAGCGACTGTCCGACGAAATTGTGACGTCCGAAGGATACTGGCCCGACTTCGACTGGCTGGCAAATCGCGATGAAATGTTTGAGTTTCCGCTGCCGCAGGGAACATTTTTCGACGGCATGACGATTCATCTTCTGACAACAGCAACGCTGGAGTGTCTGCGCACCGCTTCCCCGGAAAGTCGCTTCGACGTCGCCCGGTTTCGCCCCAACTTTGTGATCAAAACCCCGGATGGTGAAACCGGTTTTGTGGAAGACAACTGGATCGGTAAGACGCTGGCTCTAGGTGACGTAACATTCCACATCGAACGACCGTGTCCCCGCTGCGTGATGACAACGTTAAGTCAAGGCAGCCTGCCGAAAGATTCCGCAGTCCTCCGCACTGCTGTCCAGCGGCATGCTGGGAATGTTGGCGTCTACGCAACAGTAGTCACGAGCGGGCAGGTTCGTTGTGGCGATGCAGTCCGAATCTCACCCGCCACGCCGCGATGAACCTGCCACGTAAAAATCGGAGGACTCACGTCCTGCCGCTCGCCGGTGTGATATCAAACTCTGCACACGCTCGCCGCCGGCGTCGAATCCACTTTTGTTGAGTGGTTTACGGTTCTGGGATTCCAAGGTCGCGACATATTTTGCTTGCAAGATAGTTGGATATTTCCCGATGGCGCGGCACAGCCGATCGCGCCCCTGTGAGTGGATTGCCCCACCATGAATGGTTGCCGCCCTCGCGTACAAGCTCGCACCTGTGGTCGAGAAGATGTCGGATGAGATCGCGACGTTTCACGGCTGGATCGCAATTTCTTCATAGATCGCGCCAGCGGCCTTCCGCGCATCGTCCCGGTTCATTTCGATCGCCTCAGCAAGAGCTTCCCGCAGATTCGCGATCAGTTCGTCACGAGTTGCGCCCTGCGAGTTAACGCCTGGCACTTCTTCGATCCAGCCAATCCACCAATCGCCATCCTGGCGAATGACAGCGTTGTAGTTGGGAGCAATCATCGGGTTTCCTTTTTGGCAGGCTGGACAACAGAAAGTTTCTCCGACGCGTTTCGTGACCGAAGCGAGAATGCGTGGCAGTCCAGTTGATTCTACCAACGAAGAAAAACGTTGCCAACCAAATCTCCGGCACCGGGAGCGACGTCAGTCACCCAATCCCACGCGCCACGCCGCGATGACCCTGACACGTAAAAATCGGAGGACTGACGTCCTGCCGCTCGCCGGTGTGTGATATCAAACTCTGCGGCTGTGCGCTGTTGGGCGGGCCCCGTCCACGAACAGCCTGCTTTGCTTCAACTTTACCCGACTCTGATCCGACAATTTGGTCTAAGTAATGGTTGGAGACACGCACGGCGAGACGCCAAACAATTGAGTTGGCAACCAACCAGCAAAAGATCAGCAGCGGTCATCGCGTCTCGAGGGGTTTCGCCTACGCCATCTCAGCGGGTGCGTGTTTTTTGATCGCGAAGACGACTGCCTGATGCGACTTTCCATTCGTCACCACCATGCCTTCATTCTGTGTCAGTGATGCGCCTTGCGTGAAGTCGGGGTTCCGTCCATGAATGTCAGTGACGTGTCCTCCCGCTTCCTGAACGACCAGAATTCCTGCGGCATGATCCCAGATTTTTTCCTGATAGCCCTTGCGAGTTGGCAGACGCAGGTACAGGTCAGCGTCGCCGCGAGCGACGGCGAGATACTTGCATTGGCTGTCCATTCGAATTGGGTCCAGATGAATGCCAAGCTCGGTCGCAATCAATCCGGACCAGTCGTGCGAGCTGTGTCCGGATTCGACGGATTCACAAAATCGCATGTCAGTCGTATTTGATGCCTGTGCTACCGCGATCCGTGTTGGTGCGGAATCGGGTTCGTTGAGAGGCTGCATCCACGCACCCTGACCTCGTACCGCCCATGCCAGCACACCAGTCCCATCCGGTTTGCCGTCCATCGGCATGTTGGGACATCCAAGAACTCCCACTGCGATTTGGCCGTCAATGATCAGAGCCAAAGCAATCGCATATTGTTCCTTCCGCAAAAATCCTTTCGTACCATCGATCGGGTCCAGCGTCCAGAATCGCGGGCTGTACTGCGATGCACCGCCTCGATCGATCCAGTCGCAGACTTCCGTGGCTGATGCAGCAAGACCTGCAACACCACATTCCTGGACGACTCGGTTCAGAAATTCCGCACCTGTCGGTAATTTCAGTTCTGCTGCTCCTTCTTCACCGATCACAGGATCGGCGGGAAAGTCGAGCTGCAACTGGCGACAAATGATTGCCTGGCTTGCAAAATCCGCAACGGTCACCGGGCTTTTGTCTTTCTTCGCCAGGGCTTCCGTAGTGATCGACGACTGGACCGAGCGGCAGGCAATCGCGGCCTGTCGAACGGCTTCGAGTGCGCTTTGAAGTTCGCGCTGATACGAATCTGTCATAGTTCTGAATTTCAATGAGTTGCCGCAGAGCTCTTTAATCGATGTAGATGAATTCGTTCGAATTGAACAACACTAGACAGAGCGATGCCAGAGCCAACTCCTGCGTAGAGTGTGATCTGTTGATTTTCTCAGAATCCACCACACGGAATCTCTGCACTTGTCGCTCGATATGTTCCGTTGCCATGCGAAGTTCCTCCTCAGATGGCACACGATTCAGGATGGCTCGCCATGTTGCATCGATCTGAGCAGACACTCGATCGGGATAATTCACGCAGAGACTGGCAGCGAGCGTTTCAGTACGCCGATGAATGAACTCATTGTTGAGCAGCGTTAATGCCTGCGGAGCCACGATTGTGACGTCGCGCTGACCACAGGGCAATGTGGAATCACACAGATCAAACGCCGTCATCATGGGTGACAGCAGGCTTCGCTGCGTGAAGAGATACAGACTGCGGCGATGCTGATCAGACTCCGGAGACGCGGTCCATGCAGCAGCTTTCCGTGAGAGGCCCTCCAGAGCCTCCGCGCTGATTGTGGGGAAAAAGCTGGGGCCACCAATGCGAAGATCCAGTTCTCCACTGGCTGCGAGAAGTGCGTCACGAAGAGATTCTGCGTCCAGCCTTCTTCGATTGGATCGCCACAGAAATCGGTTTGCTGAATCCTTTTGTGCGAGCCTGGGCTGCTCCGGATGCCGTGAAGACTGCTGCCATGTGGTGGATGTCAGAATCAGCCGATGAATGTGCTTCAGACTCCAGCCGCTGTCGATAAGCTGGATCGCCAGCCAGTCGAGTAACTCCGGATGCGTCGGTTTTTCACCCGTAAAACCGAAATTGTTGGATGATCTGACAAGTCCCTCACCAAAATGATGTTGCCACAGACGATTCACAATGACGCGAGCCGTCAGGGGATTGCGCGGACTTGCGATCCAGTTCGCGAGCTGAAGGCGAGTACCAACGGCGTTTGCACTATTCGATACGTCACGTGATTCCATGTCCTTATCGTGCGATGAATCGTGCGTTGAGCAACAACTGAGAATTCCCGCAGTCACGGCCTGCATGGGATGAGTGCGTTCGCCATTTTTGAGTACATGCAGTGGCTCTGGCGTTGTGTTTGTGTCGGTCCATCCCAGAACGTCCCGGTATCCAAGTTGATCGGGACTTGGGCCACCAAGCAAATCGCCAGCCCCCGGTGAGATCGGTCCCGTCCAGAATGACGCAGCGATACGGTAATAGTCTTCCTGTGGAATTGGATCGAATTTGTGATCGTGGCATCGAGCACATTTGGTGGTCATTCCAAGAAATGCGGACGACGTCACATGAACCATATCTTCGAGTCGTTCATACATGTAATCTTCTGCGTCATTCGGTTCATCGTTCCAAGTGCCAAGTCGCAGGAATCCGGTGGCGATCACCGTGGATTCTGTTCGATCTGAAACCTGGTCGCCCGCAAGTTGCTCACGGATGAATTCGTTATAAGGTTTGTCGTCGTTGAACGCATTGACAACCCAGTCGCGGTACTTCCAGGCAAACGGTTTTGTCTGATCGCGTTCGTAGCCGCAGGTTTCCGCAAATCGTACGACATCCAGCCAATGCCTTGCCCAGCGTGTGCCGAATTGTTCTGAGTCCAGGAATTTGTTGATGAATTGCGCAGTCGCATCCGGTGATGAGTCCAGCGTAAAATCGGCGATCTGGTTTTCAGACGCGGGCAGGCCCGTCAACGTCCACGACAAGCGTCGCAGCAATTCAGAGGGAATCGCGCGCGGTGCGGCGGTCAGACCTTGCTCCTGCAACGCAACCTGAATGAAGGCATCAATCGGATTGGAACCAGCAGGCACCTCAGCAGACCATGGTGGTTCCACTGGTCGCAGTGGCTGAAACGACCACCAATCGCGACCACCGCGAAGATCAGTCGTCTGCTCATAGATGTCCAGCTTTCGACCGGCTGGAAATTCTGCTCCTGAAGCAATCCAACGCCGGAGAATCTCCACTTCATTCGCCGGAAGTGCTGTTGGCATACCGTGTTTCGGTGGGGGCATCTCCCCGTCGCGAAGACGTTTCAGCAGCAGACTGTCGGGCGAAGAATCTGCATTGACCATCGCTCCGCTGTCGCCACCCTTGGCGAAAGATGCGGCAGTGTCCAGCGCCAACCCGCCTGAAGAATTTGCGGACTGATGGCATTCAAGACAGCGGCGAATCAGGACTGTCGCGACATCGCCTTCAAAATCAACGGCAATAGGTTCGTCAGCAAATCCGACACTTATGAAAAAGCACAGACAACCAAGGATGACAGGTGCTACCTGTCTGAGCGATTGAAATCTCGGCATCGTGGTTAGCTTTCTGTCGGCACGCGGGTTCCGACCTGAGGAGAGGTCGGTATTTAGACTGTCAGATTTTCGCAATCAACCTCCCCCACGCGGAGCGTATGGGGGAGGTCGGACGAGCGTAGCAAAGTCCGGGAGGGGGCGTGCATTGTGATTGAACACTATTCGAGAATTCACAACTCACAGCGGCCCTCCCCCGGCCCATCGCTACGCTCGGCCCGACCCCTCCCTGCCTTCGGCGGGCGGGGTTGTGAAATAACCACTCATATTCATAGTTTCGAAGTAGGGTGGCACAAGCGGCAGCTAAGCCGCGCCGGCCCACCATTGTGAGATTCATCCATTGGTGGGCCGGCGCTCGCATGCGCTCGCTGGTCCCACCCTACTAAAATTCACAGCCTCTCCAACTTTAGATATAGCGATTGATCAGGTTTTCCAGCATTTCCTGGCGACCACTCGTATTTCCTGTGACTTCGCCTTTCTCAAGAATATAAGTCTCCAGTTCATTCAGGTTTGTCGTCCCGTTTTCAATCTTGCGCCCGATACCGGCGTTGTAACTGCTGTAACGATTCTGGAGAAACTCAGTCAGAATTCCATCAGCACGAATCGCAGCGGCGATCTTGAGGCCGCGGGCAAACGCATCCATGCCACCAATGTGAGCATAAAACAGATCGATCGGATCAATGCTTTCGCGGCGAACTTTCGCATCGAAATTTGTACCGCCAGGTCGAAGGCCACCCTGCTTCATGATCACCAGCATCACTTGAGTGGTCAGGTAGATATCCGTTGGGAATTGATCTGTATCCCAGCCCAGCAGCAGATCGCCGGTGTTGGCGTCGATACTTCCCAGAACACCCTGAATGGATGCGTATTCCAGTTCATGCATCATGGAATGACCCGCCAGAGTTGCGTGGTTTGTTTCGATATTCAGCTTCACGACATCAAGCAGACCATATTGCCGGATGAAGTTCAGACAGGCGGCGGCGTCGAAATCGTATTGATGTTTGGTTGGCTCCTTGGGTTTTGGTTCGAACAGGAATTGTCCCTTAAAGCCGATAGACTGCGCGTAGTCGTTGGCCATGTGCATGAAACGAGCCAGATGATCCAGTTCGCGCTTCATGTCGGTGTTGTACGAAGACATGTAGCCTTCGCGACCACCCCAGAACACATAGTTTTCTCCGCCCAGGTCATGCGTGACCTGGATGGCTTTGCGAACCTGACCTGCGGCATAGGCAAACACGTCTGCGTTAGGACTCGTGGCTGCACCGTGCATAAATCGTGGATTAGAAAACAGATTCGCGGTACCCCAGAGCAGCTTGATTCCGCTGCTTTTCTGCGCGGCTTTCAGTTTTTCTGCGACCGCATCCAGATTGGCGTGACTCTCCCGCAGCGTCGAACCCTCGGGAGCCACATCCCGATCATGAAAGCAGTAATAGGGCACTCCGAGTTTTGTCATGAACTCAAACGCGACATCGACGCGACGGAGTGCGTTATCCAGAGAATCCGTGCCGTCATCCCATGGCCGATTCAGCGTCGGCGCGCCGAAAGGATCGGCTCCAGTGCCTCGAAAGGTATGCCAGTAGCACACGGCGAATCGAAGCCAGTCATTCATGGATCGGCCTTCAACAATTTCGGCAGCGTCGTAGTGCCGAAATGCGAGCGGATTTTTCGACTGTGGACCTTCAAACGAGATTTTGTCCACTTCAGGAAAATATGCGGGCATTGATGTCAGACTTTCAATTCTGAAAAATAATCTGGGTAGGCAATCTTGTCTTGTTCTGAATTCTAACAGCCAGCGGAACGGATTGAAGCTAACACCGCAATCGACACACGTGTGAAAATACGTTCTGTCGCCAAAGCCATCCCAGCAGGGTCAAAACTCCGATACTCTGTAACCTGACTTGATCTGTCTCGCCGACGCAAATTGCGGCGGTGTCTGCAGTTCTTCGGATTGATATTTGCGAGGAAACCGGGTAGATTTCAGGGTTTGGGACCGAGCGAGCGGGCGTTTTGCCGGATGTAATCGCTCGCAGCGAGAAACTTCAAACGCGACGAATTCGCGCAAGATGGGTCGATCGCTGAATGCTATTCAGTTCCTGTTCTTCAGACCTGCTTTTCAGGCCGATCCATGCTGTTCAAAAGTCTCGGCGATCTTGCCGCTCACAAAGCCGTACTGATTTTGCTGGGCTGGGGAGCGCTGCTGGCAGCGTGTATCTGGGCGGCTCCGGACTTCAGTGCCGTGGCTCAAAACGGCGAGTTTGCGTTTTTGCCGGAAGATGCCTCCAGTCGCGTTGCCGAATCCAAATTCAAGGAAGCGTTTCCCGACGATCTGCATTCCAGCAATATCGTGCTTGTCGTGCGTCGCGAACAGCCTGAAGGCTTACTGCCGGAAGACTATGAATTCCTGTCGCGGGCCGTGATTCCGGAACTCCATCGCATCGCGGGTCTGCCGACTGCCGAACAACGTCGTGACGCCGATGAACAGGAAACTGCGGCTGAGGACGCCGCCGCCAAAGTTCGCATTGCCCAGGGAATCGATTCGTTTGAAGCCAAACACATTGGCGACATGTTCATCAGTGACAATAAGCAGGCTACTTCGATTGTTGTCTGGCTGCAAACCGAGTTTCTCGATCAGTCGAACACAGATCTTGTCGATCAAATCGATGCTTTCGTCAACAAACTGAAGCACACACCTGCAGGCCAGGCCGAGCCATCGCTTCCGGCCGGTATGGAGATCGCGCTCAGCGGTACGGCGACGTTCGGTCGTGACATGATTCAGGAATCTCGCAACAGCGCAAAATCGACAGAAAAATGGACCGTGATTCTTGTCGTAGGATTGCTGATCGTCATTTATCGTGCGCCAACTCTGGCCATGATTCCACTTGTGACCGTTGCCGTGTCCACCATCATTTCGATGAAACTGCTGACCCTGATGGCTCAGGCTGGATGGATCACTCTGTTCAATGGAATTGAAACGTATGTCACGGTCCTGATCTACGGAGCTGGTGTTGACTATTGCCTGTTTCTGGTAGCGCGGTATCGTGAAGAACTGGACGGCGGTTTGACAATTGAGGACGCCGTTTCCGGGACACTGGAACGAATCGGAGCCGCCCTCACAGCGAGCGCCGGCACCGTTGTCTGCGGAATCGGAATGATGATTTTTGCAGAATTTGGCAAGTTCCGTGAAGCCGGGATCGCGATTTCCTTCGGCCTCACCGTCTGCCTGTGTGCCGCATTGACGCTGACACCCGCCATTCTGCGGCTCACTGGACGATTCGCATTCTGGCCGAATGCACCGCGAGCGACGTCTCGCAATGACACAGGGTTTCTGTCGAGTTCCGATCTCACGTCGCGGATCCAGCGTGCAAATCTGCTGACTCAGGGTTGGAAATGGATCGGACACGTGATCGAACGTCGCGCTTGGACCGCATGGTCGCTCAGTATTCTGATGATGCTGCCCTTCGCAGTCGCAGGCGTTGTATTTTACGGCAATCTGAGTTACGGGTTGCTGTCAGAACTGCCGGACACTGCGGCCAGTGTCTACGGTGCTCAGGCGGCTCAAAGGCATTTCCCCGCCGGTGAAGTCGCGCCGTTAAAGGTTTTACTGGAAGTCAAAGGCATGGATTTCAGCCCCATTCAGGGCGAATCCGAAAGTCTGGTTCAAAAGTTTACTGACAACCTTGTCCGTCAAAAAGACGCCCTGGGATTGTATGCCGTTCGATCGTTAGCCGCTCCCAAGGGCCAGCGCGATATGGGTGTCCTGAAGGCTACGGAAAAGGCGGCAATGAAATTGTTTGTACGCCGCGAATTTGTCAGCTCCGCCGACAGTTCGATCATGCGTGTGGTCCTGATCTTCAAAAATGATCCGTTTTCGCGGAGCAGCATCAGCGATTACCGCAATCTTCGCGATCGTCTGCACGATCATCTTCCAGAAGGACTTAAGAATGCCAACATGTACTTTGTGGGATCAGTCCCGCAAATCAGCGACTTGAAAGACGTCACCGATTCCGACCAAATTCGTATCGACGCCCTGGTACTGGGCGGTGTGTACGTGATTCTTGTCTTGCTGCTGAAAAGACCGGGTGTCTGCGCGTATTTGATGTTCACCGTTTTTTACAGCTACCTCGCAACACTGGGATTCACGTATTTGGTCTTCTGGATGATGTCCGCTAATCCATCTGAGTTCGCAGGCCTGGACTGGAAAGTCCCGATGTTTCTCTTCACGATCCTGATCGCCGTCGGCGAAGACTACAACATCTTCCTGATGGCTCGTATCGAAGAGGAACAGAGAGTTCATGGTCCGGTAAAAGGAATCACCGTGGCTCTGGAACGCACAGGAAGCATTATTTCCAGTTGCGGTATCATTATGGCAGGTACCTTCTGTTCTCTGATGGCAGGCAGTCTCGTCGGAATGGACCAGCTAGGACTGGCGCTGGCAGTAGGGGTGCTGCTCGACACATTCGTGATCAGGCCAATTATGGTTCCTTCTATGCTGATTTTGCTGGCAACAGGACGCCTCGGCCTCCTGAGTCGATGGGGGGGCTTCCAAAAAAAAGTCGAGATGAAAGTTGTACCGACTGAAAACGTCAAATCTCCTGCTGCATAGTGTATTCTCCCTGAACAAAGTGTCCGGCCGCGATCGTCTACGAACGTGGCGAACCCGGTTTCAATCGCCGAGTGCTTTCGGACATGAACGACCGCATCGAAATTCCTGACATCAACGTGGCTCTGGGACTTGCCTTGGTTTACAACGGCGTCGAATTCAGCGAAGAATCGACGTAGGCCGAGCTTTGCTTCCGCGACAGCTACCTCAAGCTGAAAATCGGTCGGATTGATTTCGAGTAGCACGTCGCCCTTTTTTGACGACGTGTCGCTGGCGCGATGAGATGATGCGTCAAGAGGATTCCTGTTCCGACAACTGGCACTGGGACGCGGAGGCAACAAATGAAGAAGACCAGACACACCAAAATCGGAAAATACGGACTCTGCAAGGGGTTCAACTGGAAATCCTCGCGTCTGCCGTGAAGAATCAGTATTATGACAGTTCGCTATTGAATACCGATCCTGGGAGTCTGTCTGATGTGGAATCACAGAGTATTTCTAGTCTGCTGCGCGGCCACTATGCTGATTTCTGCTGGTCCTGGCACATTGGCGCAGGATGAGGTGGAATTTAACCGCGACGTGCGGCCCATTCTGGCTGAGAACTGTCTCGATTGTCACGGTTTCGACGCCAAAACCCGTCAGGCCGATCTGCGACTCGATACGGCGGAGGGTGCCTATGCCGATCACGACGGTTCAGTGGCCATCAAGCCCGGTGATCTTGTCGGCAGCGAACTCTGGAATCGGGTCACCAGCAGCGACACCGAGGTCGTAATGCCTCCACCGGAATCGAAGAAATCGCTGAAGCCAGAGGAAAAGGAAATCCTGAGGCGATGGATCGAACAGGGAGCGACCTTTCAAAAACATTGGGCGTTCGAACCACCGAAGACATCTCGTATTCCCGAGGTGGACAATTCGGGATGGGTTCGTAATGCGGTCGATGCGTTTATTCTGTCAAAGCTGGAGCAGCACAAACTCAAACCGCAGCGCGAGGCCGATCGGGAAACACTCATTCGCCGTGTTGCGTTCACTCTCACTGGGCTGCCACCGAAAATTGCAGAGGTCGATGGATACCTGAACGACTCCTCGCCAGATGCGTACGAGAAAATGGTTGACCGCTATCTCGCGTCGCCGCATTTTGGGGAAGAACAGGCGAGGCAGTGGCTGGACGTGGCGCGTTACGCGGACACGCATGGATTGCATCTGGATAACGAACGTGACATGTGGGCGTATCGTGACTGGGTTGTCAGAGCATTCAATCAGAATCTGCCGTTTGATGAATTCAGCACATGGCAGATTGCCGGTGACTTACTGCCTGAGCCGACGCAGGATCAACTGATCGCGACCGGATTCAGTCGCTGCAATGTCACGACGGGCGAAGGCGGGGCCATCGCCGATGAATGGCTGTTTCGCTACGCTGTCGATCGCGCCAGCACCACAATGCAAACATGGATGGGACTAACGGCAGGCTGTGCCGTATGTCACGATCACAAATACGATCCGGTGACTCAACGGGACTTCTATTCGATGTACTCGTTTTTCTATTCCACGTCCGACCCGGCGATGGACGGAAATGTTAACAACACGAATCCATTTTTGAAAGTGCCGACGGTCGAGCAAAAGGCGGCTCTGGAGGCCGCCGAACAACGGTCCGGGATCGCAAAGAAAGACCTGGACGAAGCCGTTTCGGTCCTTGAATACGCCGACCCCGCAGTTGCCAATTCTGAATCAGGCGATGACACAATTACCGTCAGTGACAGCATCATGGATGACTCATTTCCGCTGGGCACCAAAACGCGAAATACTTCGCGAAATGATACAACCTGGCGGCTGGATCCAGAGTTCGGTGCGAAGTCCGGTCGCCGTGTGATCGAATTGGCCTACGGATCACACTATGACTTGAACATTGACTTCACATTGATTCCTGTGATTGTGCCGGACGCTGGAAAACTGGAATTCAGCCTGCGGATTGATCAATTCAGTCCACCGACTGCGTTTGTTGTGCAGTTCCATGACGGCGCTACTCGCCGAATTGTGTGGGGCGATAAATCAACGGTGGGTATTGACAATGCCAGTGTTGATATGGGACCCATTCCGAACGCTGGCAAGTGGATTGATGTTTCCATTCCGTTCGAGACGATTGGAACGAAGGCCGGCTCGCGAATTACCAGTCTGGTCTTAATCGAGAACGGCGGGAAAGCGTGGTTCGACGACATGCGAATCGCTGGCACGAGCAGCCGCGATCAGGATCCACTTTCGTCTTTTCAGCGATGGTGGGAACTGAGCAAAGGTATCGATCCGACCGGAATTGTTGGCGAGTTGCGTACTGTCCTGGTCGGCGGTCCGAATGATTCAGTGACTGCCGAGCAACGCGATAATCTATTGCGTTTCTGGCAGAAAAACGTACAGCGAGTGTCAGAATCACCGGTTGCCGAGCTTCGAAATGCGTCTGGGTTGGCCGCACAGGAAGTCGCGAATATCAGCGGGACGATCAATGGAACGATGATCTTCAACGACATGCCAAAACCTCGCGACGCATTCGTTATGCTGAGAGGCCAATACGATAAGCCTGGAGAAAAAGTCGAGCCACAAGTACCAACTGCGTTTGCTCCATTGCAAACTGCTGATGGTCAATCGTTTCCGGCTGATCAACGTGCCAATCGGCTGGATCTGGCCCGCTGGTTCCTTGCCGCAGAGAATCCGCTGACAAGTCGAGTGACCGTGAATCGAATCTGGCAACAAGCCTTTGGACTTGGTCTGGTCAAGACCAGCGATGACTTTGGCACGCGCGGGGATCTACCCAGCCATCCGGAACTCCTGGATTGGCTGGCTGTTCGTTTTCGTGAATCGGGTTGGGACATGAAGCAAATGTACCGACTAATAATAACGTCGGCGACGTTTCGGCAGGACTCGGCGACCAATTACGATCTCCAGGCGCTAGATCCTGAAAATCGTTTGCTGGTGCACGGACCGCGTTTGCGACTGGATGGCGAACAACTTCGTGACAATGCATTAGCCGTGAGTGGGCTGCTGAATTCCACGATGGGCGGTCGTGGCGTCATGCCTTATCAGCCGCCGGATATCTGGGAACCGGTGGGCTATGAAAACAGCAATACTCGATTTTACATTCAGGACCACGGAGCCGACCTGTATCGCCGCAGCGTCTACTGTTTTCTCAAGCGAACTGCACCACCGCCATTTATGACGAATTTCGACGGCCCGAACCGCGAACAATTCTGTGCTCGTCGCGAACGCAGCAATACGCCGCTTCAGGCATTGCAGTTAATGAACGATGTGCAGCACTTTGAAGCGGCGCGAGCTCTTGCAGAACGTGTTTTGGCAGAAGGTGGTACAGACACAGCTTCTCGTCTGGAGTTTCTGTACCGCACCGTCTTGTCGCGGAAGCCAGACGCAGAGGAAATTCGCATCGTGACTGCAGCATTGACGAAGCAATTGAAACTGTTTGCTGCCGAAGGAGATGCTGCAACCAAAGCCATCCACGTCGGTGAATCTGAACCGAAAAAAGTTGCCGCCGACCTTGCGACGGCGGCATGGACGATGATCGCGAATCTTGTTTTGAATCTGGATGAAACGGTAGTAAGGAATTGACATGAATACAATCCACGACTATCTGTTAACTGAAACACGTCGCCAGTTCTTTGGTCACGGGGCGCTGCGGATGGGTGGTGTCTCAATGGCGTTGATGGCGGCTCAACGATCGACGGTGGCTCAGGAAGCTGTCCCGGTCGAACGAGTTCACCCGCCACTGTCAGGGTTTCCGCATTTTGCGCCCAGAGCGAAGTCCGTCATTTATCTGCACATGAACGGTGGTCCTTCGCAGCTCGACACATGGGACTATAAGCCGCACCTCGGCAGCCATTTCGACAAAGATCTGCCGGATTCTATCCGGATGGGGCAGCGGATCACGACCATGACCAGCGGACAGGCACGGTTGCCAGTGGCACCGTCGCTGTTCAAATTTGCGCGATATGGTCAGGCGGGAATCTGGGCCAGCGAACTTCTCAGCCAGACCGCCCAGCATGTCGATGATATCGCGCTGGTTCGCAGTGTGCATACCAATGCCATCAATCACGATCCGGCCTGTACGTTCGTAACGACAGGCAGCGAAGTTCCCGGCAAACCAAGTGTCGGTTCATGGCTGGCGTACGGACTTGGCAGCGAAAGTAATAATCTGCCGGCCTTCGTGGTGCTGACACCGCGCTGGTCATCGAAGCAGGCGGCTCAGGCGTTGTTTTCTCGCATGTGGAGCAGCGGGTTTTTGCCATCGAAATACACCGGTGTGGCACTTCGGAGCGTGGGAGATCCGGTGCTGTACATCGACAATCCCGACGGAATCAGCGCCGGTCATCGGCGAGCCATGCTGGACAGTCTTTCAGAACTGAATCATCGCACTTTTGAGCGCTACGGCGATCCGGAAACGCAGACTCGCATTGCGCAGTACGAAATGGCGTTTCGCATGCAGAGCAGCGTGCCGGAACTCGTCGATATGTCCGATGAGACACAGGCGACACTCGACATGTACGGGCCGGAAGTTTCGAAGCCCGGAACATTCGCCGCCAGTGCGTTGCTTGCGCGACGTATGGTGGAACGCGGAGTGCGTGTTGTTCAGATTCTGCATCGCGGCTGGGATCAGCATGGTTCTCTGCCGAGCGAAATTCGCCATCAATGCGCCGACACAGACCAGCCCTGTGCCGCGTTACTGCAGGATCTGAAACAGCGCGGGCTGTTGCAGGACACACTGGTGGTCTGGGGCGGAGAGTTCGGTCGCACGGTCTATTCGCAGGGGACGCTCACATCGACAAATTACGGCCGCGACCATCATCCACGATGTTTCAGCATGTGGATGGCGGGCGGTGGAATCAAGGGTGGCACAGTGTACGGCGAGACGGATGATTTCAGTTACAACATTGTTGACAAGCCATGTCACGTTAATGACCTGAACGCGACACTCCTGCACTGCCTGGGTATCGATCATGAGCGCTTCTCGTATCGGTTTCAGGGACTCGATCAGCGTCTGACCGGCGTGGAACCGCAGCATGTCGTGCAGGAAATTCTTGCGTGAAACGAAATGATGAACTCACGCCCAAGTCCAGATCGGAGGACTAACGTCCTGCCGCTCGCCGAGATGATTAATACGTTCGATCGCGTTCTGCGAACAGCGTCGAACCCGCGTGGATCGTCAGATTGTTTGTGAACATTGGCATAATCCAGCCGCACTGGTTTGCCGGAATGTCAATCGAGACGGTGACACGAGTTGCTGCCAGTGTGATCGGATTCGGATTCACAGTCAGGGTAAATGTCCTCACACCAAAGATGCTTAACAGGCGTGATGCTTCAGCGTTCGCATCGGCCACTGTGGCACCCGGGACCATCACTCGTCGCGTCGCCTGATAGGCGGCGTTATGGGCGGCATTGCGAACCAGACAAATGCGTGAAAACTCAAACCCGGCGAAAACGATCATCAGGAAGACCGGCAGCACAACGCTGAATTCAACCATCGTGACACCGCGGCGATTGCCGTGCTTCGGAGTTCGCGACTGAAGTTTGTTTTTCATGGTGACATTCTCTTTACAAACACGACGACTGCACCCGTATTCTGGTTTCCGGAGTACAGAACTCAGGCGTGTCTAGCGGGTCAGCATCGTCGGCAAAGTCCTGGCAAGTACTTCGAAAATATCGACCAATGCCGAACCGCTTGCCGCGTGATAATGCAGACCTCCGCCTGCCGCAGCGATCGCGGCACCTTCCACCTGATCGGCATCGTTACTGAATGTAATGACATGAAGCACGATTCCGTGATTCTGATAAGCATCGGCGGCCCGAACGATCGGATCAGATCCTCTATTCTGAATCCCGTCAGTCATCACGATCATTGTTCGTTTGGCAAAAGTCCGCGAACGCGAAGGATCGGTGACCAGACTGATTCCTTCGACAATTCCATCGCCGATCGCCGTGTAACCGCCGTCGAAGTTTTGCGTGATATAGTTCAGTCGATTTTCTACGCTCGTTGTATTGTACGACATTGACGAATCCTGACTCGCGGTCGTGGCAAATGTCGCAAGCGAAAGCTGTTCATTCAACGGTGTCGTGTTCAAAAAGTCGTTGAAAACGCCTACGGCTGTTACAAGTTCTCGCCAGCGAGACCCGTAGTAGGCTTCACCCGGTCCCGCTGGTCCCCAGTTAGCGGTGTCGGTGGAGTATTCGTTCATCGAACCGGATCGATCGAGTACCAGTACGATATCCCGATCAAACTGAGTGGACGTTGCCGTGGAACCCGGTGTGTATCCGCTTGGTGCACTGAGCAACGGTATTGGCATCGGCATTTCGCCGAAGCCAAAATTCTGTGATGCATTGACTTGAATCGCATTCACCCAGATCTGTCCGGGGCCAGTGCCCAGCGTTCCCTGAGTCACGCTTTTTGGGGTGAAGGGAGCAATCTCGGTTGATGATGCGGTAACAATTGTCGATTCACCGAATACGATATCGGAATTACTGAGCGTCAAGACACGTCCACCGACTTTGTTTTGCTGAATTGCCTGTCGGGCTCGATTCCGAGCGCTTGACAGATTCTGTGTTCTGGTGAATTCCGTCCCCGCAGCGCGGGCGGACGTGTCACTGGCGATCTGCATTTCCGAATCCACCAGGCTCATCCAGGCCACGTTGATCGCAAACGCACCAAGGACCAGAATGATGGGAATGAAAATCGCGAACATCGGGAGAATAGCGCCGCGCCGATCAGATTTGCCACACTTATGGATTCGAGTCGTGCTTTTCATGGTTTTGCCGCCAGGCTCATATTGTCGAAGATAATTACAGCAGATAGAAGTTCCAATTGCAGATCACATTTCTGCGTGTGTCAGTATTCTTTCATCATCTTGACGGTACTCCGCAGTGTAATGCCGCTAAACAACCATCCGGGGATGAGTGAATTCGTATTGTACGGAGCCTCTGCTCGAACACTGATATAGGTTCCGTAGGCCGCACTGGATGGCAGACTCGGCGTAATCACAGTCGTCCCGTTCGCGATCCCGCGATCCGTCAGTACCTGATTGCTGCGATTATTGATACTGCTGAGGGGCATGCCCTTCACAATTGCCGCACGGGCTCCCTCGTAGGCAGAGACTGTCAGAGACTGCTTGATGTAAAACAGATGGCAGCTTTCGACAATGCCGACCACCAGAATCATCAGCACAGGCAGTACAATCGACAGTTCCACCGTCGCGACGGCTGATCGCGAATTGCGTGTTGGAGGACTGTGTAGTTTTCTTCTTGAAGTTTGCATCGCGGACACGGCTCATTCTTCAATGAGAATCAGTAGCCAATCGGAACAGGAACAACCTGCCTGATGCCAAACCCTAGCCCGGCAAACACAGAACGCAATCGGATCGCGGCAAGGTTTTCGGACGCGCCCATGTGGCATTACGGACGCAACGTTATGCTGCCTGAAGGAAACGTCCAGCGTTGCCAAAATGCCACATGTTGCAATAAAGCAACATGATACTTGAATTCCAGGGATTTCTCGATCAATCCGTACTCCACTCCGCTCGCCCGTGCTCATTTCTCGCCGCGTTGAGTCGAATTGTCTGCCTCGCCCAGCAACTCAGACGCCGAACGCAGTTCCTGCGCAATCCGATCTGCAAGTGACGCTGATTCGTCGGCTGATTCGTCTGGCATCACGGGCCAGGTATAGGTCTCAACTTCCAGATGCGGTGCGTAACTCAACGCAGCGATTTTTCGCAGCGCAACAGCCAGTTCCGGGCGAGTTGTTCGCAGCGCCCCGAGAGACTCTGCGAAAATTGGTACATGAAAATGCACGCGCCAGCTTTCTGCTTTCATAAAATCGTCGGCTGGCTGACAATCGATGTCGTCGAGTGCCAGATCCAGTCGAGTCTCAATCCGACCATCGGAGAATCGAGCATAGGTCTGATGCAGATAACGCGGCTCCACAAACTGCCGGAGTGCCTGGCGGCCTGCCATGTTTTCAGATGGATTCAATAACTCGACCGCATTGGTGATATGAACTTTGTTGATGCGAATTCCCCGCTGAACAATTTGTTCCAGGGATTCTTCCACGTCTTCAAACTCAACCGCCTGATGACAGACATCAAAACAGAGGCCGATGTATTCGCGTACAACCGACTCGCAGCCCAGGGCCTCGGCCTGACGAAACAGTCGTTCAAACACCGGTAACGTCCACTGCAATGTGCCCGACATTTCGCACATCGGTTCCGGTTCCAGACCGAGGCGAATACGGCGACCGGTCGTTTCGTAAAGGTGATGCAGGTATTTTGCCATTCGGATCAAATGACTGAAACAGACTGCGTGAAAGTCTGCCGCCTGCGGATTCATGCGTCCGCCCAACGGCACGGTTGACAGACTTCCTTCGCCAGCGTCCGGAAGTAACTGTCCCAGAATTGCTGCACATTGTTCCGTGTAGTTGATTCTCGCGCTGGAGGTCCAGTCGGGCAGATAGACCTGTTCTTTGACTCGCGCGCTGTGAAAATCTCCGTACGGAAATGTATTCAGCGTGTAACAACACAGATCATGCTGCCACAATGCCTGAGCGAGGCGTTCCAGTTGCTCGCGATTCTCCGACAGTTCCCTTGCGACTGCGGCCGACAGCCACAACCCCGCAGCCATTGGAAAAGCCAGCAACCGCTGCACTTCGGCTGAGTAAGTCGTAAGTCCATCAATCACCTCCTCAACCGTTTGTCCCGGATGAACGTTGGTGCAATAACTGAGGGGCAGGCGAGAAAGTGTCATGGAGTATGGGGCCGATCGCGCAGGACGAGCAACAGGAATGAGTTCATCGAAATGCCGCAGGATTGTATCTCGCCACGCTTACGCCTTAAACTCACTTTCAATCCTGCGACAAATTTCATCTCTGACACGCCGGAGGCAGGGAGGGTGGGGTTGGGCCGAGCGAAGCGATGATCCGGGGGGAGGGCGGGCAAGGACCGCAAATAACGAATCACTCACCCTCCCCCAAAGCTACGCTTGGGAGAGGTGATTTTCTGCCGATCTGGTCGCAAGACCGACAATTGTTTCCAGAATGATCCATATGCCACTTCGCTCGCCCGCAGATTACCGATTACCGGTCCAGGATTCTCTACTGATGCTGCGCGATGCCATACAACAGATCCCTTTCACAATGGCGGATGAGCGGTCGAACATAGACACGAACGCACGGAACAAGTGCCGCGTTGATGCTGCTCCGGGATTGCAACCTCGTCCATTCCGTCGCCCATTCGTACGCAAGCGACTCAGCCTGCTTCATCACCAACTCTATGGCGGCAAGTTGTGAATCTGGTGGGTATTTGTACTTCCTGAGCAAACGGCGGACGAGATTTCGAAGTTTCGCTCGAACGCTGTCTCGTACCTGCCAATCGACCGAAGTGCTTTCGCGTGGTTTCTCAGTGATTTCGATCGCAAGATTCTGCAGTGGCATATTGCGGACATCAGCGAGAAACTCGTCCGACAGCAACCCGATGTTCGGTTTGTCCAAATTGGCCAAAGCGAACACGTCGATCACGCCTTCAACGATCACAGCATTGTCCAGAATCTGCTTCATGGCAGAATTCTTTTGTTCCTGAACCAGCTTTTTGTCAACGGTCGTGTTCTTGACGATCGCCGCCCGCACAGCAGAGAGGAACGCGATCTCGTGATGGTACTCCGCTGCTTCATCCAGCGTGCAACACAGCGAATAAGATTTCGTGACCGACGCCATAATGTCCAGAAATCGCTCCTTTCCGGTTTTCTCGTTCTTCTTCTCCAGCCCCAAAATATGGTTGGCCGTCGGAGGGAGCAGTTGCAGAGCTTTTGTTTTGTATTCGGAGTAATCGAAGCCGTGGAACAAGCCGCGCAGTGCATCCATTTTCGCCGCCAGCACTCGCAATGCTTCTTCGGCCCGCAGAGTCGGCTGGCCCTTGCCTTTCGCGTCCGTGTACGCCTTCAGAGCTTTCTTTAGCTCCGCGCCAATACCGATGTAATCGACAACAATACCGCCCGTCTTGTCTTTGAAGACGCGATTGACGCGGGCAATTGCCTGCATCAGGTTATGCCCTGCCATTGGTTTGTCAACGTACATCGTGTGACAACAGGGAGCGTCGAACCCCGTCAGTTCTACGGCGTCCACAACGAGGGCCGGTGGTCCGCTGGTCCCATCTACATAGATTCCCGCCTCTGCGTAACACCCTTCGCCCCACGTCGGCTTGCCCGACATAAGCGTACGTTTTGAAATTCAAATCCGCACCTCAAAAAGCCGGCCCCCTTCGTCGGCCCGTCCGGCAGGAAGCAAAGTTTCAAGGGCCACGCCATGCCCGTGTTGTTCTTGAAAGCCAACGCGATCTCAGCGGGACTGTTAGCACTGCGCTACTTCAGGGGGCGTGGCATATTCGCCTGACACGGCAAATTCATCCTGCAGTATTTCACCTGAAGCGCGAACGACTCATCGAACCATTGCTTCCGATGATCATGGTTATTGCTTGTCGTCCGCGCATCCCCGAGAAGAAATCAACGCCGAACGGCCCGAGTCATCGCGTGAACGACGGCAATCTCTTCCGCAGCAAGATTTCGACGCGAGCCATTCCACTCATGATTTCAGCCTCTTTCCTGCTGATACGGTTCGTCGGTACGCTAGAAATTGAAAAACTACGCCTCATCGGTCCATAAATGTTGCCTCGCCATGCTCAGTGCTACGTGTGCCATTCAATACGGTACAAGTGACTAAAATTCTGCTCGACAGCAGCCGGAGATGCTGGACGGACAAAAATGAAAAGACGAATCAACCTCACGAATCGGCCAAAATTTAGTTACTTTTCAAAGATACAGATTGCCAAGCGCTGTAACCGTTGTACAATGATCACAACGGACGCGGTTTGCAAGGTAGCATGAGCACGCGAGTCTTGTTGCAGAGATCATGTTGCGGGGGAGGGTTACGCGCATGTCAAAGAAGTTTGGAGCTTTGGTAAAGGCTCATCGAATAGCTTTAGGTTTATCACTTCGAGAGTTCTGTTTGAAGAATCAAATTGATGCCGGAAATTTTTCTCGCGTTGAACGAGGGCTTTATCCGCCGCCAGAGTCGCGAGAACGAGTGGAGCATTTGGCGAAATGTTTGCAGTTGACAGAAGGATCTGATCAATGGGTTGAATTCTTCGACGTCGCATCAGTGGAACGCGGAGCGATTCCAAGCGACTTACTGGAAGACCAAGAACTGGTCGAGAAACTACCGGTCTTCTTTCGAACTCTGAGGGCGACATCAATCGACCCGAAAGCGTTGGAGAGGCTGGTAGATCAAATTCGGAGTACTTGAATTGGAAGCGCCATTTTTCAGCAACGAAGATCTCAGGCAGCATGCCTATCAGTTTTTGTCTGATTTCAACGTAAATCAAACTATACCGGTGCCCATCGAATTGATCGTCGAACAGGATTTGGTAATCGACATCGTCCCTATGCCTGGATTGCAAGGCGCTTTCGATGTTGTGGCGTATATCTCAGCTGATAAAACCGAAATTCGTGTCGATGAGTACGTTTACTACCATCGCCCCGAACGATATCGGTTCAGCCTCGCTCATGAGGTTGGACACTGGTACCTGCACTCGGATCTGTGGGGTGAATTGACTTTTTCTACAGTCACTGACTGGAAGAATGCAGTCTCCCAAATACCCGACAAAGAGAATGCGTTTCTGGAGTGGCACGCGAATCAGTTCGCCGGGTTGATTCTTGTTCCACCATGTGAATTGCAAATAGTAGTTGATGGAGAAATAGAGAAACTTCGTGCGATCGGAAGTTCACCTTCCCGTTTCCCAATGCAACAACTAACTGCGGCGATTGCAGTTCCTGTCGCCCGACATTTCGAAGTCTCCACAATCGTAGCGGAACGACGAATCAGAGACGATCAATCGCTGCAGCGCTACTATTGACGAGAGCGGGGGGGAGATCCAACGTTTTCATTCACTTCGACGCAAACAGCACTGGAGGCCACGATTTGTTTGTAGCAGGGGCGAACCACTGACGCCCACCAAAGAAAAATGCTTCGTACTTGCGGTTTGGTCGCCAGCAAGAGTACGAAGCATTCAGTCGGACGAAATGTGTTGCTCACGGCTCCACACTTCGGCACGGTCTTTTCAATGTATCGGAATTTGAGCCGTGATTCCTCCATTCTGTTTCGCGCGACGTCCTGAAGTCAAGGACAGTTGTGAAACTTATAAAACTTAATTGGAGTAGATGTCATGGCATTATCGCCATTCTGGATGGACGACTTGTTTGCAGGTGGTCCTAAATCGTTCGTCGATGCTCTCACGAAGTGTAAGCGTTTTCAGGCTGCTTTGGCGAAGGCCGAAGCCACATTTTTGGAAACGCAGGATACGCTTGAGAAGAACCCCGAGATCTGTGGAGCCGGCGCAGAACAAGCTGCATGCCGAGCGTTTCTGGCGTCGATGGGGCTGTGTATTGCTGATTAGTCAGTGAGATCCACAAACTTTTTTGAGAGAGTTGGCCGACGTCAGCTCTTTCTTTTCTCTCCTTCTTTCTGATTTCATAATTTACTAATTTCAGCATTAACTGTGCGTGGGCGGACAGCCTTTTTTTGAAGGACTGGGATGGAAACAAACAAAGTAAGTCTGGACTCACTCACAGCCGATGGCCGCCAATTAAATTCTGAGGACAATCCTTGTTGGGCACACCGAAATTTTGGGGCATGGGTGGAACAGTGCGCATTGTGGCTTGACGACACCGAACCGGAGACAGGCTTGTCCGCCGATTGGTCGAGTCTTCCACTGTCGCAATTAGTTGTGGGGAACCAATACGATGGTTCATATGAAGCACGATTGCGCTTCAATCAGGTCGTCGGGATTCGCCTCAAGTGGCTGGGACAATTGGGGCAGAAATTGCAAGATTCCCGCCGTGCTACAAGCTTGCGTACGGAAGAATCAGACGCGTTGTTCAAGGCTGCGATCGATACCCTCAATCGATCTTTTTTACCGGAACGATTCAAGTCTGTTATCCTCGCGGACATTGACGACGCGCATAAATCATATCATGCGGAATCGTTCAAGGGCTGTGTTGTGATGCTAGGTGCGGCCCTCGAAGGCATAATGCTCGGCACATTGCAGCGTTCAGACGTTATTACCCACCTTGCCACGTGCAAGTCACCGCCGGGACCAATCAAAAATTTGGGCAGCAGTCACCCAAATCTGGCTGACGAAATCGGCAGAGATCTAGGTTTCGAGGAATACAAGGTCTGCATTCACGATCTGATTCCCGGGTCCGATAGTTTGAGAGTCGATAACATTCAAGATTTCCGCAACGCCATCCATCCATGGAAGGCGATTCAAGAGCCACTGAGGTACATGGTTTTCGACCGCCCCCGAGCACTCCATTTCTTAGGATCGTTTCAGAAGATCCTTGAGGCCATTTGTCATTGGAAACCCTGAGGCATAACCTTTGGGGAAGGTAGATTTTTTGCGGATGGCTCGTTGAGCCGTGAGGGAGGCCCCACAATGATAGTCGTGAAAGAGCATCGATAACTCTCACACTCTGCCTGGAAATGAAGAAGCGGCCCCTAGTTTTAGTCGGTTTGTAACCACGTTGCCGTTACTCCTTGACTGAGATTCCTCAGAGGGCTGACGACTATAGGCATTCGGATTGTTCGCTGCTGGATGATCTCCAACCGAACACCGGCGGCATCGAAAGCAAAAAAAATCTCACACTTTGATCTACGGCGTGGGCGAGTCATGCTTTCGAATCCCAAGCGAATGGCCATGGTTTTGGTCCATTGACTGTCTCCGAAAGGAAAGTCCGCGTTTGACGCTGCTCCAGACGGCTTCCAATTCGGCTTCCGCCTCGACTTTGTTGACCCATGAACTCGAGTTTCGCGGCAGAGGAGTATGATCAGGAATCGCCAGCCAGCGACGCTCCTGTTCCGGTCCACGTCGAACGCAGGCCGAACTTCAGTACGAGTCCTCGGTAAGATCAAGGAAGTTGCCTCCACTGGGATTTAGCTCCACACGATGCATCATCATGAGCAGATGGTCGTCGTTTTGATTCGAAAATTTCGGCGGCATTCAGCCGTTCCCGCCTTCAGATTGCGCGACAACGAGCGTTGGAGTTTTCCACTTGTCGTGAGCGGTTGGATTCTTCGATAATGCGAAGCCAAATGTTTCACTAGAAGGAGTCCGCTCATGTGGTCGGGAAGTGTTGACGATCGAATCCTGCAACTCGAGCAGAAAGTTCGTCAGCTGGAGAGCAATGCTCAGCAAACCATGACTTCGCAACCGTGGTGGGAGCGAGTTGCCGGGACCTTCAAAACTCGCCAGCCTCATGTTTGGCTGAGCCGCATTGGCTCGGGCATGGATGACTTCGGCGGCGGTGTGACCGTGAGCGGCCCAGTGCATCTTGTTCTGAATTGTTCTGAATTGTTTTGAAGAACAGCGTTGATGATTCGGCACCGGGGTCGTAGTCGATGCTCGTCGCGTAAATGTCCAGCACTTTTCGCCAGAACACACGTTCGCTGCTGCGTATGTCGCGGATACGAGCCAGCAACTCGTCAAAGTACTCACCACCACCGGCACGTTTGAGCCGGTCATCATCCATGGCGAATCCCTTGACCAGGTAATCGCGAAGCGTTTCCGTCGCCCAGCGGCGAAACTGCGTGCCGCGAGAACTGCGCACTCGGTAGCCGATGGCGATGATCATCTCCAGGTTGTAGATGGACAGAGTCCGTTTGACCTGCCGATTTCCTTCAGTTTGAACTGTCAAGTAATTCTTGACAGTTGCCTCGGGAAGTAATTCGCCTTCGTCGTAAATATTTTGGACATGGAGACTTACGTTCTGTTTTGTTGTATCAAACAAATCGGCAATCTGGCTTTGAGGCATCCAGCAGGTCCTGCCATCCAAAAGCACCTGGATTCGGGTTTTCCCATCTTCGGTGTTGTAGAACAGGAACTGGCCTTCCGTGGGTTCCGGCAGATTGTCACTCATCGAGCCTCTCCGTCCGGCAGCGGGAATCCGATGGCTGCCAGGTTGGATCGAATCTTTGCAGTATCTTCGTCGGTGAACGCTCGCAAGACGCGATCCACCATGTAACCGAGCTTGCGGGCGTCAATAAACAGGACTTCGTCTTCGCGGTCTCGAAACGCAGCGGCCCCACGTCCGCGTTTTTTCTTTGTCTTCGTCAGGAACCAAATGCAGGCCGGGATTTGAGTGTTGGTAAATAACTGGCCCGGCAAGGCGACCATACATTCGACAAGGTCTTTCCCGACGATGGCTTCACGAATTTCCCCTTCGCCTTTCGTGTTACTACTCATCGAACCATTGGCAAGAAGCAGCGCCATTGAACCTTTCGGGGCAAGGTGATACAGCATGTGCTGCAGCCAGGCAAAGTTTGCATTTCCCTGCGGCGGATCGCCATGTTCCCAGCGGGGATCGCCTTCAAGCTTTGCGTCCCACCATTCCTTCATGTTGAATGGCGGATTGGCCATCACATAGTCGGCTCGCAGGTCGGCATGCTGCTCATTGGTAAAGGTGTTGGCGGGTTCCTTGCCAAAGTTAAAGTCGATGCCGCGGATGGCCATGTTCATGGCGGCCAGTCGCCATGTGGTGGGATTGGATTCCTGGCCGTAGACGGAGACGTCCCCAATCTTTCCGCCGTGTTCTTCAATGAATCTTTCGCTGGAAACGAAGAAGCCGCCGCTGCCCATCGCCGGGTCGTAGACTCGTCCCTTGAAGGGTTCCAGCATTTCCACGATCAGGTTAACGATCGACTTGGGCGTATAGAACTGTCCGCCCTGTTTGCCCTCCGCCAATGCGAATTGACCGAGGAAATACTCGTAGACATGGCCCAGAATGTCTTTTGCGTCGAGTCCCTCGTGCTGGAACGGGATCTCTGCGATGAGATTGATCAAGCCAATGAGGCTTGACTGGGGAAGCTGCAACTGGGTGTATCGCTTGTCGAGTACGCCCTTCAGCTTTGGGTTTTCCTTTTCGACTTCACCCAAGGCATCGTCGATCAATTTGCCGATCGACGTGATTTTGTACGTCACCGCTTTACCGTTCTTGACTGTGATTTCAGTGCCGGAGGGTAACGGGGCGTTTTCCTGGATTGTTTTCCAGCGTGCGAGTGCGGGAACCCAGAAGACGTTTTCTTCGATGTAGTAGTCGCGAACCTCGAGCTCGTCATGAATCGCGGCCGTGTATTCCTCGTCACTGTCGTACTCTTCCGCATCAAGGTAGTAGTCGTGATTTGGGTCGCGAAGTTGTGCTTCGATCGTCTGCTGTCGCAGCTCAAAGGCGTCGGAGACGTACTTCAGGAAGATGAGTCCCAGTACCGCATGTTTGTAGACGGCCGCGTCCAGATTGGAACGCAGCCGATCCGCCGCTGTCCAGAGCTTCTTGTCGAGGTCGGACAGAAATTGATGTGCGTCAGGTGCAGCCATGGTTGTTCAAATACTCAGAAATCAGACTCTATCTTGCGCGCCACCCGAGACGAGCCAATTTTTCAAACTCTCACACCTACGCCATGCTATTTACTGCCGCAGTCGGTGGCAAGCCGGTGATGATTCCGTCGGTGCGATTCAGGCGCTTCAACAGGTTCTGGGTGACGGGGTTTCCGGCGTTCAGGAGTTATCCTGTCATTCGGACATGGAACTGAAAACAAACTTGGCCGCAGGTTCGACCGGCAGCCAAAAAGATACTCGCATAATGCGAGATTGCTGTGAAGGAAGAGACTAAGCGGCGTCTGCTCTTTTCGTCGCGATGATCGCACGCAATTCGCCGATCATGACACTGTTCAGTGTCTGTTCGAGGCGTTGCAGGATTTCGGCAATCAGCGCACCGTCCATGATCCGGTGATCGTAAGCCAGGGTGACTCGCGATTTCCCGTTTTCGTCCAGGGGGCCGAAGGTCAGGCAGCCGGTATGGATTGATGGTGGCAATTGAATTTCGGAACCTCGACCGGCGAGTGTCGACAAAAAAAATGTCCCGAGACGTTTGGCGCGAGAAGCGGTCGCGATATTGAGATTGCACCACCAGATCAGGCGACGAAACAGCGTTGGCAGTTTTGCAAGTTGCAACTGCCGGCGAAAGACTTCACGAACATCGCCATCACGAAATCGATCGACCAGTCTCTGCAATTCTTCGAGAGACATTGATTCAGGGTTTACGATTTGTCCCCAGAACAACCATGGCTCATCATCGATTTGCCGTTGCACGGTCAGCGTCGCAACGCTGAAAGGATGCTGGTAGAGATGCGCCCAAGGCCACCGATACCAGGTCTGGCGCAGTTCGGGAAACTCCTGTGCCACAATTGCATACGATTTTATGAAAATCGCCGGCCACGAAATTCGAACCGGGCAGGCATCTCGAGCTACCGACACGTCAGCAACATTCATTCGCCGATCATGCGCGCACAGAGGAACGTTCTGATGAAAATACAACAGATCCCAGCTTAGCCGCCGACTTGCGGGAATTCTGATTCTCCGTCCGTCTCGTACATCTGTCATTCGTTGATAATCCGATCCATAAATGAGCAGGATGAAGTAAAGGGTCGGGAGTCTTTTTCGGAGGGTTGCCTGGTGAAAAACGCTGACGTTTCCGTCCGAAAAAGACTCCCGACCCTCTGCTCACACCAATATGGGCCAGTCCAATTAGCATCATTCCGACAGCCCGGAATCTACTATGACTGTCCATTAACCGAAAGGTCGCTTTTGTCCCCGTTCTTCTGGATCATTTCTGCACGCCGCCATTGCATGGTCAGAATGATTTGTTTCGCAATGGCGTGAGCCACCAGTGGCACAACTGCGTTACCGAACTGCTTGTAGGCTCGTGTATCCGAAACGACCTGATTCCTGATCAGCTCTTCCGGAAACCCCATCAACCGTCCTGCTTCGATCGGCATCAGTCGGCGGGGATTCCTTCCCTTCGTTTGTGGAATCAGGATTTCCGCACCGTCTTTGTAGTATCGAGCGCTCAGTGTGCGGCTGATGCCATCCAGCGGTGCAAGTCCATATCCGAATCCGTTCCCTTTGGCTTCGTGTTTTGCGCGGTAGTTCTGAAGATATTGCCACAACAGATCGGAGAGTGTATATCGCGCCGGAATTGTTCGAGACGGTTCAAGCACGTCGCGAAACTTTGGCGCGGGTTCTGATGGCCGTTGAGGAAACTCGAACGGCGGATCGTCACCGTACAGATCACGCCGGAAGCCGACAATAAAAATTCGCTCACGATGCTGCGGCACGTAATGTTGCGCATCAACGACTTCGGAAAAAACTGTGTAACCCAGCTCGTCCAGCGTCTGCAGAATAACCTTCCATGTTTGGCCATGATCGTGAGACCGCAGATTTTTGACGTTTTCGAGGAACAACACTTCCGGACGTCGGATTTCGATCAGACTGGCTAACTGAAAGAACAGTGTTCCCTGCGTTTTGTCCTTAAATCCATGTTCCCGCCCAAGACTTTTTTTCTTGGACACGCCAGCAATGGAAAACGGCTGACACGGGAATCCGGCGGCCAGCAGTTCATGCTCAGGAACATTTTGGCCATCAACAAACTCATTGATGTCGCCAACCGGCACTTCGCCGAACCAGGCCGCATACGTCTTTTGAGCGTAGGGATCGATCTCGCTGGAGAACACGCACTGACCGCCGACTTTTTCGAGGCCGATACGTAAACCGCCAATCCCAGCAAACAGATCGATAAAGCGGAAACTTAGTGTCTGATTTCCCGCTTCAGGCTTGCCACCTTGCACCTCGCGCTTTGACCCTGATGAAGAAAAGTTCAGAGTCCGTTGTTTTCGGGATTCCATAGCGAAACTCAGACGTCCGATCTGCCGACGCAGCCCGACCTGTCCTCACGTCGGGATCTATTCCCGTGATCAGAGAGTCATCAGAATTTCTGCTGCCGCCCGCCTTACGCCGCGATCGGGTAGTAATATACGATCGACTCAGAACTGACAAATGCTGTATGCTCCACCATCACGAACAATACCAGAATTCTCTGCAGTGACGACCTCTGTCCTGCGATACAAGATCAGGCAGTATTCAAAAGATGGATGCAAAAACTCACGGTTCGCTGAATCCGGACGTCGCACACAATCGGCACTTGAATGCCAAACGAGTCTCGGACGTGCGATTTCTGAGCGGACCGCAATCGCGATTTCGTGAACTGCTGATGGCATTGAAAGCCTTTCGTGAACTTATATCGGGATTTCGGCAACTGCACTTTGTCGGTCCGTGCGTCACTGTCTTCGGATCAGCGCGATTTCCGGAAACGCATCCGTACTATAAACTCGCCCGACATGTCGGTGAGAGTCTGGCGATGGCCGGATTCACTGTCATGACAGGCGGTGGACCAGGGACTATGGAAGCCGCCAACCGAGGCGCGAAGGATGTCGGCGGACGCAGCGTCGGTTGCAATATCGTGCTTCCACTGGAGCAGGAACCCAATCCGTACGTCGACAAATTCGTGGATTTTGACTACTTCTTCGTTCGCAAGCTGATGCTGGCGAAGTACTCGTATGCGTTCGTTGCGCTGCCTGGTGGTTTCGGCACGCTCGACGAACTGTTTGAAATCGCGACACTTGTCCAGACCCGTAAGATTGAAGAATTTCCGATCGTCCTGGTCGGGTCAGAATTCTGGAAACCCATGCTGGATTTTCTGCGAGACACCATGGCAAAGGATGGCACGATCAGTATCGCTGATGTTGATCGCTTCCATGTCAGTGATTCACCCGAAGAAATCGCCGCGATCATCAGCGAAGTCGCGTCAAAGAAATTCGGACTGCAACAAGGTATTCCTAAGCCGCACTGGTGGATGTTTGAGCGATAGTGGCTACTTTCTTGCAAAGCGGTAGCCGATACCGCGGACGGTTTCGATGAGTTCCGTGGCATCGCCCAGTTTCTTTCTCAGAGCCCTGACATGGACATCGATCGTGCGTTCAAGGGAGTTTGCGTCTTCACCGCGTGAGGTTTCCATCAATTCGTTTCTGGAAAACGGACGCCCCGGCTGAGACATCAGCGTCCACAACATGCGAAATTCCGTTGGGGTCAAGACCAGTTCGATGCCTTTCTGCTTAGCAACATGATTGGCGCGGTCAATTTCAATACCATGTAGTTCGAGCTGATTCTTTGCATTTTCGACATTGTCCAGTCGCCGCAACAGAGCTTTGATTCGATGAATCAGCGGCTGAATTCGAAATGGTTTCGTCACATAATCGTCAGCGCCCATATTGAACCCGACGATTTCGTCGGTTTCCGCACTGCGGGCCGTAAGCATCATGACTGGCACGTCCCTGGTGCGGGCATCGGACTTCAGCGAGCGACAGATTTGCAACCCGTCGATGCCTGGCAGCATCAGATCCAGGATGCAGAGGTCCGGAATAAGAGACATCGCGGTCTGCAACCCATTGCGTCCGTCGCGTTCCCAGTGGACGATAAAGTCTTCCTTCTGCAGGTTGTAGACGATGACTTCCGCGATGGCTTTTTCATCTTCAATCACAAGAATTGTCGATGGCATAGGAAAGAGATTACCTTTGAAACTTCAGCGATGTAGTTTGGGATGCCTTATGATCGAAGCCTCGACCATATAAACGACGTCTTCTGCAATATTTGTCGCATGGTCTGCTACGCGTTCCACATGCCGAATCACCGAGAACAAATGCAAACACGGTTCGACGAGTTCCGTTTGCCTTTTCATCACATTGACAACTTCTTCAATCAACTCACTGTTCAGCTTATCGACCACATCGTCCCGTTGACAGATCACACGGGCTGCTCCTGAGTTCTCTTCCACGAAGGCATCAATACTGTCATGTAACATACTGAGCGACTCTTCAGTCATTTGACTCAGGCGACCCGGCATCTGAAAGGCTCCGTGCGCCGCTATTCCGACGGATCGTTCAGCAATGCTGACAGCGAGGTCGGCTACACGTTCCAGTTCTCCTGCAATTTTCATCACGACAGTCACGCGACGAAGATCATTCGCAACTGGATGATAGAGTGCCAGGATCTTGAGACACTCTTCTTCGATTCGAATATCCCATTCATCAACTTCACGATCTCGAACGGATAGTTCCTCAGCCAGTTCGTTGCGACCATGCTTCAGACCATCGACAGCGTCGTGAATCAATTCTTCCACTTTGGAACACATCGAAAGTATATCTCGATGCAAATGTTCCATTTCACGCACAAAGTGAATTGTCATACTTTGCTAATCCTGTGGCACTCTGAAAAGGAATGATTAACGAATTGTTAAGATCGTAAGCATATTTCAAAGTCGATGGGAAATTCCGGTAAATTGCTGACGATTGGGGTCAAAAGAGCTGAAAACCGACTACCCGAAGCGCCCGGTAATGTAGTTTTCGGTTTGTTTCTCCGAGGGGCTGGTAAATATCTTCATGGTCGGCCCGGTTTCGACGAGTACACCCTTGTAGAAGAACGCGGTTTGATGACTGACACGTGATGCCTGTTGCATGTTGTGTGTCACAATGACAATCGTGTAGTTGGCGCAAAGTTCTCCGATCAGATTCTCGATCCGGTCGGTACTGGCAGGGTCGAGAGCTGAAGCAGGTTCGTCCATCAGTATGATCCGAGGATTTGTTGCCAGGGTCCTGGCGATACATAGCCGCTGTTGCTGTCCGCCTGACAAAGCCATTGCCGACGTCGTAAGTCGATCTTTGACTTCGTCCCACAACGCCGCTTTTTTCAGGCAGGACTCTACGAGGTCTGCAAGAATCGATCGGTTTTTTTCTCCGGAAATGCGTGGCCCATAGGCAACGTTGTCGAAAACCGATTTGGGAAATGGCGTCGACTTTTGAAATACCATCCCGACATGTTTTCGCAGCAGCACGACATCGACAGCCGGGTCCATGATGTCCTGACCTTCGACCAGAATCTCACCACGGCATCGAGAGCCTTCGATCAGGTCGTTCATGCGGTTGAGCGTTCGCAGGAAAGTACTTTTTCCGCAACCGGATGGTCCAATCAAGGCCGTGACTGATCGCTCCGGCACAGTGAGAGACACATTGAAAAGAACCTGATGTTCGCCGTAATAAAAGTCGAGACCCTTCGCCTGAATCGCAGCGGAATGGGTCGACATGTCAAGATTTCGATCGACACCCGCAACAGACGGCGGCACGGAACTCGAATTCATGGCGGGCATATCGTTTGAAGTCCAATAGATGTCCTGGCGAGCGGTGGGTGTCAGCCCATCGAGTTTTACGCTGGTGCCTCGGAGGGCTTACGCCGCTCCGCTCGCCTAGTGGGTATTTTCGCCGCGTTGGGTATAGAAACAGAATCCGTCGTGATCACCATTTCAATCGCCGACTCGCATAATGCCGCACTATCATTGCCGCAGCATTGATGGTCAATAGTACCATTAACAGGACAATGATCCCGGATGCGGCGACCGCAGTGAACTGCGAATCTGTTTGTCTGGACCAGTCGTAGATTTCGATGGGCATCGCAGTAAACTGGTCCAGCGGTGCGTGCAGCACCTGCATCGGGCGGGTAATCAGTTTCAGAGGAGAATCGATGTTGCCGGGAACCATCGTCGTGATCGTCAGGGCTCCAAGCATAATCAGTGGTGCCGCTTCTCCAACCACTCGTGAAGTCGATAAAATGACTCCCGTGGAGATTCCGGGCAATGCGGCTGGAATCACCTGTCGCCAGATTGTCTGCCAACGAGTCGCTCCCAAAGCCAGCGACGCCATGCGTATCGAACTGGGAACCGATCGAAGCGCTTCCTGGGCGGCGGCGATTACGGTCGGCAACACGACCAGCGTCAGAGTAAGCGCCCCAACCAGAATGTTGTCTTCATAGATCGGCAATTTGAGCAGGCGTATCCGAAATAGTCCCATAATGTTGAATGCATGTTGCCCGTCGAACCAGACTTTCAGAACAGCCGCCGAACTTCGAAATACCGTATAGCCCAAAATCCCGTAAACGATGGACGGGACACCGGCGAGATTGGAAAGGTTCGTTTTGATTACACGGACGAAGAAATTATCGCGAGCAATCTCTTCCAGATAGACGGCAGAGCCGACACCGACTGGAACTGAAAACAGTGCCGTGAAGAGAATGAGCCAGAACGACCCCCAGATTCCTGCCAGAATTCCTGCCTTGGTTGGATCGGAGGAATTCGTGTTTGAGACGAAGTCGAATGCCAGACGTCCGATGCTGCTCCAGATAATCGCAGCCAGCAGTACGACAAGCACCGCCAGCGACGCATACGTTGCCGTGCGACACGCCCACGCGAAGACCCGCGACAGAAACAGCCGACGACGAATTGTGCGATCCCCACCGGAGATGAAGCTGATTGCTGGATTTCTGGGTAAGGAGGCAGGATTCAGCAGAGTCATTGATATACTTCCCGATAACGTCGCAGAATCCATCCGGAGAGGATATTGATTGTGAGTGTCATCGCAAAGAGGGCGATGCCAACGGCGTAAACGCTCATGCGACTGATCGAATCTGCGGAGCTGTCACCGGTACTGGCATGCACCATGAAACCGGTCATCGTCTGTGCCCCCTGAAGCGGATTGAGCGTTGCAATCGCCTGCTGTCCGCCAGCGATTGTGACCGCCATCGTTTCGCCTACGGCTCGCGAAAACGCCAGCAGAAACGCCGCCAGAATTCCGGATAACGCTGCGGGAACGACTATCCGTACTGAAACATCGAATCGCGTACTACCCAGTGCAAAGGCCGCTTCTCTCAGACTGCGCGGAACCGAACGGATCACATCTTCACTGAGCGATGCAATCAGTGGTGTGACCATGATCCCGACGACGATCCCGGCGCTCAGCGTGTTGAAAATCTGGAGGTTCAATCCGATCGTGCTGAACAAGGGTTTCAGAATCCACGGCGTGATGAACTTTAGCGCGAAAAAACCGAACACAACTGACGGAATGCCGGCAAGGACTTCGAGAACCGGCTTCAGGAACTCGCGTTCCCGCGGTGCGGCATACTCACTCATATAAATTGCCGCACCAAGTCCCGCCGGGACGCTGACCAACGATGCAATCACCGCCACCATCATCGTGCCACACAGCAGCGGAATGATGCCGAATCGTCCCGCTTCGCCATCCACCGGCTTCCAGTGCAGTCCGGTGAGAAAATCCCACATCGAAACACGTTCAAAAAAAGCCATCTTAGCGCCGGGTGCGTAAACGGCATTGGTCAGCAGCACCAGAATGATGGCGGCCGTCGTCAGCACCGACAGAGCCGCGCACAGAAGCAGCGCAGCCTGAATCAGTTTCTCATGACGGCGAGAGACTCGCCGACTGGCCCATGCCGGTAATTTGACTGGTGTCATAAGGCTGATACTACTCGATCGCCGCTTCCAATGCGTCTCGGCTGGCTTTCAATTGCTCGTCGCTGATGTCCACGTAACCGACGGCGCTCACCTGTTTCTGGCCTCCATTGAGGTAGAACCGTACGAAATCCTGCACTTCCTGACGAGCGAGCGACGACTTCTTTACATAAATGAACAACGGTCGAGCCAGAGGTTTGTATTTACCTGCTTTCACTGTTTCCGGCGTTGGGGCAACGGCGTTCGTTACACTGTCAGTTGGCGAGATTCTCAGAGCTTTGACCTTGTCCTGATTGGCGAAGTAATAGGCACAGCCGAAAAACCCCATTCCGCCTTTTTCACCCGAAACTCCAGTAACCGTGACGTTGTCATCAGCACTGGGACTGTAGTCTTCTCGAATGGCATCTTCCTTGCCATTGATCACTTCTGTAAAGAAGTCAAACGTACCTGATTCTTCGCCGGGACCGTATAATGTGATCGGAACGGCAGGCCATGAAGCATCAACATCATTCCATGTCTGCACAGTGCTGCCCGACTCCCAGATCATGTTCAGTTGAGCCGTCGTTACTGCGTCAACCCAGTCATTTTCTTTGTTGACACAGACAGTCAGTCCATCCAGCGCCACGATCAATTCAACAAGTTCAATACCGTTCTTCGCGCAGTCTGTTTTTTCCGATTCTTTGATTGATCGCGAGGCATTTGCGATATCGATGCGACCAGCGATCATTTCTTTGAAGCCGGTACCGGTGCCGGTGACTTTCAAAGCGATCTTAACGTCGCTGAATTTTGCTTCGAACTCTTCGCCAATCGCGGCAGTAATCATTTTCACTGTGCTGGAACCGTCGATTTGAATTCGACTCACTTCGCCACTACCAAACGTCATCGCCGGTACTGCAGGGTCCGTGTCTGTCGTGGGCGGTCCGATATTCTCAACCGTGCAGCCCGAAAACAGTGCCGACACAATAGCCATCGTGAAATTCACAAACAAACGCCGCTTCGATTTCATTCAAGCTGTCCTGGAAACTGTTTAGTAACACAACGTACCCCGACCTGTCTTCAGGTCGGGTTACCTGGACTCTCCGCAAGTTTCAGGGAACGATCCCCTGACGATGGACTAACAGGAATTGAACGAATCGATTGTTAAGATTTGATGAATCCGCAACTGTTGCTGCAGAATTCCGTGGCATTCATGCTGAATCCGTGCGTTTCTTCGAAAACAGGACACGAAACTCGCTGCCTTGTCCCGGTTGACTTGTCACAGAGACTTCGGCCCCGACGGCCTGACACAGATGCTTCACGATCGCCAGCCCCAGACCACTTCCGCCACGGTCCCGGGAGCGGTCTCTATCGACCCGGTAGAACCTCTCAAAAATTCGCCCAAGAACGTCCTCTGGTATGCCCGTGCCTGTGTCACGCACAACAATTTCCGGCGCGAATGTATTTGCAATTAATTCCACACTCACTGAACCGCCAGCAGCAGTGTGCTTCAATGCATTGTCCACGAGATTGTTGATGATCGTCTGCAGTGCCTGCTCGTCTGACACAACCATCATTTCGTCTGTCGCGACCAGTGTCAATTTTACGGACTTTGTATCAGCGACAGTCCGAAACCCTCGGAGTACATCATCTGCGACCGTTACAATGTCTATTGGTTCCATGTGAAAAACCTGTTGGCCGGATTCGACGTGTGCGAGTTGCAGCATACCCAGTATTAACTGCAACAAACGCTCGGACTGTTCGTTAATCTGCGTCAAGAATCTCACAGCCGCATCGGAATCGGAAAGAGCCCCGCCCAGTAAAGTATCGGTACACGCCTGAATGACGGTCAGAGGAGTCTTGAGTTCGTGCGACACTCCGCTTACAAAGTCGCGGCGCATGGCTTCCAGTCGCCTTATTTCTGATACGTCACGGACAACAACAACGGCACCGGCATGCGGCCCCTTCACGATTGGGGTCACGACAAGGACCAGATTCACATGCTCTCGCGAACTGCGATACTCCAGTGTTTCCATTTTCTCTGAAGTCAGAGCGTCCTGTACAGTTTCCAGAAATGCCGGAAATCTTACCGCCTCGTAGAGTCGATGGCCGACACCTATGACTTTGCTGATACCTAACAGTCGGCGTGCTCCGGCATTTAGAAATACAATCCGCTGCTCACGATCGATCGCGATCACACCCTCGACCATCGAATCCAGGACTGCAGAGAGCAAATCTGACGACGAACGCGCTTCACGTTCGGCCATTCTGAGTTTTGCAATGCGTTCTTCTCTTTCTTCTTCAAGCCGATGTAGCGAGCTGGCAACCTGCCCTAACTCGTCTCGTCGTTCGGAAATTGACAGCAGCATGTCTTCTCGCTGAGCTTTTTCAATCGACTGATTGAGGTCTCGTGACATCCTGTGCAGTGGTTCAACAATTCCTGCGGATACAAACCCAACACACAGAACGCCAATGACCCATGTGAACACTGCTGCCCGAGTGGCTGCTGCGGAAACTAAAGTGTGATCCCGTTGAAAAATGTCAGGATCAACGACCGTCAGAAGCACTTGAGGATGGTCTTTATCCAACGAGGCATCGAGAGCAAACGCCACCATTTCAGGATCGCTGGCGCTGATGTGAATGCGTCGCACAGACTGTCCGGCACGAAGCGCAGACTGAACTACAGACTGAAGTGTAATTTCAACAGGAGGATTTTCGTCGACAGTCGTCAACGTTCGGCAATTCCGGTCAACCAGCCACAATCGCTGACCTTCACGCTGAAACGTCTGCTGCCACGACGGCATCACAACCTCAGCATCTTCAACTGCAGCTAACTCCGTCCGAATAATCCTCAACCGTTCCTGAACCTCGGAGGTTCGATCGGTGATTGTGGTAATCGACTGCCTGGCGTTTGTCGCCACCAGAAGTCCTGTCAGGGAAAGGAACGACAGCGCAGCGTAAAGCCCCAGAATCTTCCAGAAAAGCTGCGATCTGATCCACTTCACACAACACCATCTCTGACAGAAAAGGCCATGCTAAACATTCAGCACGCGATCGACGATGAAAAATGTATGGACGACTATGCAGACATCGTTCACGAATCGCTATGCCTCACGCCACGAAAACGGCCCAAATTAACACTTTTCTCCAATTCTGTTCGACTGGACATGTCCACAACCAGCTCAATACTAAAATGTTGGCTTATTTCGGTATTTGCCAAATCCTTGCCGTGCATTCACACAATCTGAACATTTGAAACGCAAAGTCTCCGCCTTGGTGCTATCACGCAGAACATTCGCATTCAGAAGGAGACAGATTCCGATGGTGTTCAAATTAAGGTGCCGATTCCAACCTGGACGTTGGCTACTGTCATTGGCAGCGTTACTGGTCGCTCTGCAAATCAGCGGCTGTGGACCGTCAGCGACTTCACCCGAAGTGCTGAAACAATTGGTGCCAGTTCGCGGCACAATGACCTTTCAGGGACAACCGGTTGCTGGGGCTGTACTTGCATTTCATCCTGCCGACGGATCGCCCAATGCAGATAATAGCTGGACCTCTGCTGTCATCGATCCCGATGGCAGATTTGAAGTCAAAACTTCCGTATCACGCGAGATGGGTCATGGGGCGGTGCCCGGCGATTATATAGTTGCCGTGTCCTGGACAAAGCCGCTGCAGCCGAACAGCTCGGACAGCGATTTGGGCCCGGAACTCCTCCCGCGAAAGTACCAGGATCCAAAGTCGTCTCCGTTGCGTATCACGGTAGAAGACGACAGCAACGAACTGCCACAAATCGAACTGACCCCGTAGACAATTGGTCGGGCGCAAACCGGACGGGGCGCATCAGTGTACTGGATGTCCGATTAAAGTGACCGGAATCCGTGACTTCCAGTTTTCAATATGCCAATCAAGTCTCGTAACTGTTACGAGCTTCTCAACAGACCATTCAGATCCTTTTCCCTAACAAATTTGGAGTGACAAATGCAGAGTTTACGAACTGATCGCCGCAATGGATTTACACTGATCGAACTGTTGGTGGTGATTGCCATCATCGCCGTGCTGGTATCACTTCTGTTGCCTGCCGTGCAACAAGCTCGCGAAGCAGCCCGAAGAACACAATGCCGCAACAATTTGAAGCAAATCGGTCTCTCGATGCACAACTACGAAAGCAGCTACGGAATGTTTCCGCCGAGTCGCATCAACCTGACCAGCCCGACAATCTTCCAGCAATCCTGGGCTGTTATGGTACTGCCGTATCTTGATCAGGCACCGATGTACAATCTTTACAACTTCAACATAAACTGGTACGACCCATTGAACGATGCCGTTACGACCACGCGACTTTCGGCGATGATGTGCCCGTCTGTATCGGTTGACGGTATCGGTTCTCCCGACACCGCAATCGTTTCCGCGCTGACGAGTGCTCAACGAACAACGGCACCCGCATGGGGCCGGACTGACTACGGTTCAATCAATGCGGTTCGAAATTCCGTCTTTGTGTTGAGCGGTCTACCGTCAACCAACACCAAAGACACATTCAGCGCGATGGGACGCGGACCGGGTGGAGTCAAGATTGCAGAAATCACAGATGGCACTTCGAACACCATGATGATTACTGAGGACGCTGGACGGTCCGTACAATTTATCTCCGGAAAACCAGGCACCAATCCCCGCGTTGGCAATATTGCCTATGGCACAAAGTACGTTGCCGATGGATGGAACTGGGCGGATATCAACGGAGGATTCAGCATGGACGGTGCCGATCCGGGCGGCGTGCAAAACAACACGTCCGGCAGCGGCACAGTCACGGGAGGCGGAACTTGCTGGATCAACTGCACTAACGACAGCGAAATGTATTCGTTCCACACCGGAGGGGCGATGGCTTTAAATGCCGATGGATCAGTCCATTTCCTCAGCCAGAACATGTCGGGTGCTGTCCTCGCAGCGCTGGCAACGCGTTCACAGGGCGATATCGTGGGCGAATTCTGAGATCGATCGCTTAGTCCTGGCTGGTCCATCTGGCCCGGCCAGGTTCGAAGAAGCTCATCACGGGGTTCCGCTGTATCGAATGGCGGAACCCCTTTTTTTCAGACAGATCAACAGTGAGTTTTCCACGATGAAGATTTCATGTGCTGCTGTACATGCCGTCGTTTCAATACTGGCAGCCCTGTATTCTCCGCAGGCAACAGCTCAGCCTGAGCTGGTCGCACAAGGACAATTCTCAGGCAGCGATCGAGATCACTCCGGGCTGACTGAGGAAATTGCGCCCGGAGTCGTTCACAACCAGCTCGGCGGATTCTCGGCCCTTGAATACAGCGGCTTCGGCACAACCTATTATGCGCTTCCAGATCGCGGAGCGCAGGATGGGGCGTTCCCGTACCAGTGTCGATTTCAGGTTGTTGACATCCGGGTCTCAGCCACAGCCTCTTCCGAGGGCTGCTTATCAGAGAAACTGAGTCTTAAACTTCTGGAAACTCGCCTGCTGTTCAACGCCGGCGGCAGTGTATTGACGGGACTGGCATCGGCCATCGATTCCGCAGATCCGGAACATAGTCTGCGATTTGACCCTGAGGGTTTCCGATGTGCAACGGGCGGAAGTTTCTTTGTCTCCGATGAATATGGTCCAACGGTGTCGGAGTTTGTTTCTGGGGGAAGAAGGCTCCGTTCGTTCGCTATTCCGGAACACTTTCGGATTAAACACCCGTCGGGATCACCGCAGGAAGAAGCTGACGCGAACTCGTCCGGTCGTCAGCCAAACCGTGGATTCGAAGGACTCGCCATTTCCCCGAATGGCGGGAAGCTTTTTGCCGTTCTGCAAGGCCCGCTGATCCAGGACAGCGTTGCCCTGCCAAACGGTAAACGATCGGGAATTCATCTGCGGCTGCTTGAGATCGATCGGCACTCTGGTCAACAGCGGGAATTTGTCTATCCACTCGATGATCCACGCAACGGAGTCAGTGAAATTCTGGCGATCAATGACGACAATTTTCTGCTGATCGAACGTGACAGCACGAAAGGCTCTGCCGCAGCATACAAAAAGATTATTCATGCGACGACACAGGGTGCTACGAATATCAGCGGGCGTCACGAACTCCCCGCGCATGAACTTTCCACAGATATTCGACGGATGCAAAAATCTATTCTGATAGACCTGTTGGATCCAAAATACTTTCTGCGGGGTGACCTGATGCCCGAGAAAATTGAGGGCCTGACATTTGGCCCCGATTTGCCCGATGGGCGAAGACTGTTGATGATTTGCTCGGACAATGATTTCGTTACTGACGAGCCCAGCCGTTTCTACGCCTTTGGAATCAACTCCACTTTACTGCCGGGATTTGCATGGGAAAGGTAGTGTGCGGTCACCTGAAGTAGCTCGATGCCAGAAGATCGCACAAACTGTCCTGGCGTCACCAACTTTTCGGCGGGAGTCTCTTGTCGCACAGGGGGGCGAGAATGAAGAGTCTCTGTCGGGGAAATTGTCGATGGTGAGTGCCTGGAGGTTCGCGGGTTGGGTCCAATGACGGCGTTCAATTTAATCCGAGAGAATTTAAAAAATCAATTCTCGGCGGTTGACTCAACATTCGACGTCGGCAGATGTACAATCTGGCTCTACTTGCATCACGCTCGCGGATAAGTCGGAGTCAACTGGCATGATCCTTGATTTTTGGCGAAATCATTTATCTTTCGTTGTGTGTGTGATTTTCGTGTCAGTGGTGGCAGGACTTGCGTTCTCCGACGACGTCGCTCGCCGTGCGGCCGATGGTCAGCCGCTCGCCGCCAATGTGAGCCGTCTACTGCAGGCACTGGATTCACTTGGCGCACCGCTGGAAGCCTCCAGGCTCGAATTGATCAACAAGGCAATTGCAGGAGAAAACGGTGTCGAATTGCAGACTCTGCTCGATCCCGTCGCGCTGTTCGTAATCGAAATCAATCCTGAACTGCGTGTCAAAGTCAAACGCGGGCCAGGTGATCCGATACTGCAGCAAGGTGGATTTACTCCGATGATCGTCAAAGTTATCAACGACGCGACGCTGGCGCGTCCGCTCAATATCTCAAGCCCGCAGGCTGGTGCGATCTACGCAGGTTCCTCTGAAGGCATTCTGCTGCGGCAGGCTCAGACGGAATTGAAACGAAACGAAAACATCAATCGTGAACGACGTTTTCTGGATGTCGAAATGTTTGATCAGTCGCCGATGACCTCTAAACTCAGTGGCCTGAATGTGGAATACGCACTCGCCCTGATCCATTGCAGTGAAGTTGGGGCGCGCGAAGCCACAATTGTGTTCGATGTTGGCGAAGGAACGCAGGATCTCGGTTTTCGCAGCGAAATTCCGGTCCTGTTCAGTGTTCGTCCGGCGATTCCCGTCAAGCTGTCGATTCACGATGCGGACGGTCAGCCAACAACGTCTCGGCTGGAGTTTCGTGATCGGCACGGTCGCGTCTATCCGCCACAGGCCAAACGGCTTGCCCCGGATTTTTTCTTTCAGCCGCAGATCTATCGTAAAGACGGCGATGTTGTGATTTTGCCGCCGGGTGAGTTCACCCTGGAAAGCAGCCGAGGCCCGGAGTATCGCCGCAACATTCGCACGGTTACGATAAAAGACACACCAGATTCTGCACTCACGGTGAATCTGCAACGATGGATTGATCCGGCGAAATACGGATTCTTCAGTGGCGATCATCATATTCATGCCGCAGGCTGTTCACACTATGACAACCCGACTCAGGGTGTGACACCTGCTGATATGTTCAATCAGGTGAAAGGCGAAGGATTGAATGTGGGTTGCGTGCTGACGTGGGGACCATGTTTCGATCACCAGAGAAATTTCTTTTCGCCCGCTGCGGATACGATCAGTGAGCCACTGACATTGCTGAAATACGACCTCGAAATCAGCGGTTTCGGATCTGCCGCACTGGGTCATGTCTGTTTGCTGGACTTAAAGAACCAAACCTACCCTGGTTCAGAAGGCACGAGTACTCAAGGATGGCCAACATGGACCGTTCCCGTAATGCGCTGGGCGAAAGAACAAGGCGGAGTCACGGGATATCCGCATTCCGCATTGCACGTCGATCCTAAACAGGCGGCAGCACGACTGATGCAAAACCTTGATGCCAATCAGGATGGGTCACTCAGCCAGGACGAAACCCACGGTCACTTGCTCCCGGAAGACTTCCGCAGGATTGAATCTGACCGCGATGGAGTGTTGTCCGAATCCGAACTTCAGCGGAGCGAGGATCGAGCGGCCGATCAGCTTCCGAACTTTGCATTTCCCGCCATGGATGGTGGCGGGGCAATGGAGATTTTTGTCAGCACGTCCGAAGGCGTCTGCGACTTCATCAGTGCGATGGATACCGCGCGAATTCCCGAATGGAACACATGGTATCATCTGCTGAATTGTGGCTTTCCGCTGAAGCTGAGCGGTGAGACCGACTTTCCCTGCATGAGCAGTCGGCGTGTCGGGCAGGGGCGAGTCTACGTGCAGCTTGGCAAAGTCCCGCATCTGGATTTTGCAGCATGGTGCGATGGAATTGCCGCTGGTCGCTCGTACGTCTCCGATGGCTACGCGCACGCAACTTCGTTTGCTGTCAACAACGCTGCTCCCGGAACCGAAGATGTCCTGCTGGACAATGCAGGATCTGTTATTGTTGAAACGACAGTAGCTTTCGCTTCAGAACAGCCGCGAGCCGTCGCATACGGGACTCTGCTTCCACCCACGGGAAAACGCATGGTTGGCGACACAGTCAATCTGCACGCTCCACGCGAAACGGGTTTTGAGGAAGGCGGAGAACGTCTGGTCGAAATCATCGTCAACGGACAGGTCGCGGCCTCTCAGAACGTACCAGCCGACGGAAAACTCCATGATCTGAAGTTTGAAGTCCCTGTCAAACGCAGCAGTTGGATCGCCGTCCGTCAGTTCCCTCAACTCCATTCGAATCCTGTGAATGTCATCATTCAGCAGCAACCCATCAGAGCATCGCGAGGAAGTGCGTTGTGGTGCGCGGAATCTGTACGGTTGCTCTGGAGAAACCGCAACCGATTTATCGCGGAATCAGAGCGTCCAGCCGCCAGAGAAGCCTACGAACGCTCGTTACAGGAATTTCTGACTCGGGCACGCAATGCCGCAGAAAGTCCGGAACTCGTTGTTCAGGAGCTTCGGCTGGAATGAATTACCACGCAAAGTGGGAGAACGCTTTGTTTGCATCCGCCATGCGGTGTACGTTTTCACGTTTGTTCATTGCCGCACCTTCGCGGCGGAACGCAGCAAGCAGTTCTTCCGCGAGGGACTTGTCAACCGGTCGGCCCTTGCGGCCACGAACGGCTTCCAGAATCCAGCGAATCGACAGGGCTTGCTGGCGACGTGAACTTACGGGAGTTGGAACCTGGTAGGTTGCTCCGCCGACGCGTTTTGATCGAACTTCGATCGCCGGTTTCACATTATCGACTGCCGCGACAAACACGTCGAGCGGGTTTTCGTTCGGCAATTGTTTCTGCACAATTTCCATAGCGCGATAAAACGCGCCGGATGCAACGCTTTTCTTGCCGTCGTACATCAGACAGTTGACAAACTTGGAAATCAGCAAACTGTTAAACCGAGTGTCTGGCTTCAACTGCTTGCGGCTGGCAGTAAACTTCTTGACCATTGATCGAAACTCTCAAAACACTTGAATTATGAATCTCAGCGAGCGACGCGAGATGAGCGTAAACTACTTCTTGCCCTTGCCGGCGGCAGCGCCACCCTTTGGTCGTTTTGCCCCGTAGCAACTGCGTGCCTGGCGACGATCGCTGACGCCCAGCGTATCGAGTACACCACGGACAATCTTGTAACGCACACCAGGAAGGTCGCGTACGCGACCACCGCGAATCAACACGATCGAGTGTTCCTGAAGGTTGTGACCTTCGCCCGGAATGTACGCCGTGACTTCTTTGCTGTTCGAGAGACGAACACGAGCCACCTTTCGAAGTGCCGAATTCGGCTTCTTTGGTGTCACAGTTTTGACCTGCAAACACACACCGCGTTTCTGAGGACATCCCTCAAGTACGGGTGTTTTCGACTTGGTACGCTGTTGTTTTCGGGGATTCCGAATCAGTTGATTGATCGTGGGCATAGTTCGCCAGACAGAAGAGCTTTAAGCCTGAAACTCGGGAAGTTGGTATCGGTTTCTGACGGAAAAACGGGAAGCGGGGCACTGTACCCGCGTTTTCTCCGATCGTCAACCTTGCGTGTCAATGATCATTCGAATTCACAAATCACATTAACTCATCTGGCGTCAAATCGGCAAGTGACGGTGCCGAAGGACGATCAGGATCGATGCGCCGTGCCTGCATCTCAGGATTTCCCATCAAATCCTTGCGAGCCGCATGCATTCGCATTTTTTGCTCTTCCTGTTCCCGCAGAGCGGAATCATGAATGCGCACCTGAGATTCCTGATGCAGGTGAAAGCCGGTACCAGCCGGAATCAGATGCCCAAGAATCACATTTTCCTTCAGTCCAACCAGATAATCGACTTTGCCACCCAATGCGGCTTCGGTCAGAACTTTTGTCGTTTCCTGGAAGCTGGCTGCGGAAATGAAGCTCTCGCTGGAGACCGCCGCCTTTGTAATTCCAAGTAGCTGTGGACTGGCCTTCGCCTTTTTAAGCGTCGTATGTTTGACGGGTTTACTGACTTCCTGATTGACCGCTTCGATATCCTTGAGTTGAACGCGATCACCAATTTCAAAGTCAGATCCGCCTGGATCCGTTACCTTGCCCATCGACTCCAGACCGTCATTGATTTTCTTGAGTTCAAACTTATCAATCAACACGCCCGGCAGCAGATCCGTATCGCCAACGCTGTCGATGCGGACCTTTCGGAGCATCTGAGCGATCACAATTTCGATATGCTTGTCATCGATTTCAACGCGCTGCGCGCGATAGACGTTCTGGATTTCATGCAACAGATACTGTTGTACTTCCTCCGGCCCGCTGACTCGCAGAATATCCTGCGGAACAAGCGGCCCTCGCACCAGAGCGTCACCGGCTTTAACCAGGTCACCGGGATGCACCTGCAAATCCTTGCCGTGCGGGATGACATGTTCGACCTCAGTGCCATCTGCACCTTTGACAAGCACGATTCGTTTGCCGCGCTTCTTATCCGGCGGAAATTCGACTTCACCGTCGATCTCAGCAACGACCGCTGGATCTTTAGGTTTGCGAACTTCAAACAGTTCGGTCACTCGCGGCAAACCTCCCGTGATGTCCTGAGTCCCGGTGGATTCACGAGGTGTCTTTGCCACGACGGTTCCTGCCGTGATTTGTCCGCCGTCTTCGACGTCCAGACTCGCCCCTTCCGGCAGGTAGTAGAAGTCCAGAATCTTTCCGGCACCATCTTCTACCACGACCTGTGGATGCAGCCCGGCTTTATGTTCGATGACTGTGCGCCGCATCGTTCCGGACTGTTCTTTCTCAGTACGAATCGACTGGCCTTCAACGCAATCATCCAGCCGGGCACGACCGCCGACCTGTGCAATGATCGGAATTGAGTGCGGGTCCCATGTACACAGGACTTCTCCTGGATTGACATTCTGATTTTCTTTGACCTGCAGCACGGCACCATTCGGTACTCGCTGTTTTTCCACTTCGCGTCCTCGATCATCCACGATGCTGATCTCACCGTTTCTGCCAAGCACAACCTGTCCGCCTTCGGCGTTGAACACACTTCGGATACGAGTGAACCGGACCTGACCTCCGCGTTTTGCGAATAGTTCGCTCGTTTCAACATCCTTCGATGCGACACCGCCGATGTGGAATGTACGCATCGTCAACTGCGTACCAGGTTCGCCGATACTTTGAGCGGCAATAATACCGACCGCCATGCCAAGTTCGACCATATCGCCCATCGACAGGTCCATACCGTAACACTGCTGGCACAATCCCAGCGTACATTCGCAAGTCATCGGACTCCGAACCTGAATACGTTCGAGTCCCATTTCTTCGATCTTGCGAGCCTTTTCGACGGTGATCAGTTCACCCTCTCTTACGATCGGCTCTTCAGTGATCAGATTGACGATATTGGTGCGGCTGACACGACCACGAATCGCATCGGCCAAACCAACTTCAACCTTTTCACCACGGTAGACAACCCCGCGAGTCAGACCTTTGGTCGTGCCACAATCATGCATTGTGATGACCATGTTCTGACAAACGTCGGCCAGCTTACGAGTCAAGTAACCGCTGTCTGCAGTTTTCAGAGCCGTATCGGCCAGCCCTTTGCGGGCTCCGTGAGTCGAACTGAAGTACTCCAGGACCGACAGACCTTCGCGGAAGTTCGACTTGATTGGCGTTTCAATGATTTCGCCACTCGGCTTGGCCATCAAACCACGCATCCCGGCCAACTGCTGAATCTGGCCCACACCGCCTCGGGCACCAGAATGAGCCATAAGATAAATCGGGTTCACGTACGCACCAGATTCACGAACGTCCTCCTTGAGCTGTTCCATCATAGACTTCGTGATTTCTTCACGAGCGTGCGTCCAGATGTCGAGCACCTTGTTGTAACGTTCCACGTTCGTAATGACGCCACGCTCGAACAGTTTCTGCTGTTTCAGCACTTCTTTTTCCGATTTCCCGATCACTTCCTGTTTGTTCGGAGCAGTTTTCAGGTCACTGACCCCGAACGAAAGTCCGCTCTCGGTCGAAGCTCGGAACCCACAGGTCTTCATGCGGTCCAGCAGGTCAATCGTTTCACGCCGACCAAGTTCCTGATAACAGTCAGAAATAACTCGTGCCAAATCCTTGCTGCCAAGCGTCTGGTTATAGTAAGACATCTTCTTAGGCAGAATGTCGTTGAACATCACGCGACCCGGCGATGTCTCGACTAATCCGCCCGGAAGATAGGTCTCGGCTCCATCACCTTTGACACGTTTACCGCGCGGCAACCGCAGCCGGATAGTCGCATGGCGCGTGACTTTGCCAAGCTGAAACGCCATGAAAACTTCTTCCGAAGACGCAAACACCATGCCTTCACCAGGGCGATCAGGACGCATCAGCGTCAGGTAATAACATCCCATCACAATGTCCTGCGATGCGCTGATGATTGGCGCACCGTTGGCAGGACTGAAAATGTTGTGCGTTGACATCATCAACGTCGTTGCTTCGATCTGGGCTTCCATCGACAATGGGAGGTGAACCGCCATCTGGTCACCATCAAAGTCCGCATTGAAACCTTTACAGACCAGCGGGTGCAGTCGAATGGCGTTGCCTTCGACCAGAGTCGGTTCAAATGCCTGAATCCCGATTCTGTGCAGAGTCGGAGCACGGTTCAGCAACACCGGATGATTGCGAATCACATCATCCAGAATATCCCACACATCTTCATCACGACGCTCAAGCATTCGCTTCGCGCTCTTGATCGTGTCGGCGTGACCCAGATCTTTCAGACGTCGGATGACGAACGGCTGAAACAGTTCCAGCGCGATTTTTTTCGGCAGACCGCATTGGTGCAGCTTGAGTTCCGGGCCGACGACAATCACGCTCCGTGCCGAATAATCGACGCGCTTGCCCAGCAGGTTTTCACGGAATCGGCCCTGCTTGCCTTTAATCATATCGGTCAAAGATTTGAGCGGACGATTTGAGGAACCCAGAACCGGACGCTTGCAGCGATTGTTATCGAACAACGCATCAACAGACTGCTGCAGCATTCGCTTTTCGTTACGAACGATGACTTCCGGTGCATTCAGATCCACCAGCTTTTTCAAGCGGTTGTTGCGGTTGATAATTCGGCGATAAAGATCGTTGAGGTCACTTGTGGCAAAGTTGCCGGAATCCAGCAGGACCAGTGGACGCAGGTCCGGTGGAATGACCGGGATCACATCCAGCACCATCCATTCAGGTTTATTTTCGCTGTCGCGCAGTGCCTCGACGATTTTCAGTCGCTTGATCAGATCCTTAATTTTCTGCTGACTGCCGGTCTTGGCCAGTTCAGCACGCAGCTCACCAGACAATTCGGCCAATCGCATCGATGCCAGCAACTTCTTAATAGCCTCGGCACCCATGCCGATTTCGAATGTGCCTTCACCATAATCGCGACGTGCCTGACGCGCTTCTTCTTCCGTCAGCATCTGGCACTGTTTGAGCGGAGTGTCGCCCGGATCGACAACGACATAATCCTGGAAATAAATGACCTTTTCCAGAGATGTCGTTTTCATGTTCAGCAGCGCGCCGAGGCGGCTGGGCATGGACTTAAAGAACCAGATGTGAACAACTGGTGCGGCCAGCTCAATATGGCCCATGCGCTTACGACGTACGCGGCTGTGTGTCACTTTGACGCCGCAGCGGTCGCAAATCATTCCCTTGTACTTCATACCACGATATTTGCCACAAGCGCATTCCCAGTCCTTTTCAGGTCCGAAAATTCGTTCGCAGAACAAACCATCCCGCTCAGGGCGGTAGGTTCGATAGTTGATCGTTTCAGGCTTTTTAACTTCGCCAAAAGACCAGCTTCGAATATCGTGTGGACTAGCCAGGCTGACTTTCACAGAGGCATAGTCGTTGACTCGATCAAATGTACCTTCGCTGACACTCACGCAGGAATCTCCTCAGTGTGGAGTTTCAAAACGCAGCACCCGTTCCGGAAAGTCCGATTCGGTGTTTGCTGCCTAAATTCGGGAAGAACTCAACGCCGCTTAGTTCACGGCTTTTTCAAGTTGCAGGTTGAGACACAGCCCGCGAATTTCGTTATTTAACACGTCGAAGCTGGCCGGAGTGCCTGCTTCCAGCGTGTTCTCACCCTTGACCATACTCTCGTAGATTTTCGTGCGGCCTTCGACGTCGTCGCTCTTCACAGTAAGTAACTCCTGAAGTATGTAAGCAGCTCCATAGGCTTCCAGTGCCCAAACTTCCATTTCTCCGAAACGCTGGCCCCCGAACCGCGCCTTGCCACCCAGCGGCTGCTGCGTGATCAGTGAGTACGGGCCTGTGGCTCGTGCATGCACTTTGTCATCAACAAGGTGATGCAGTTTGAGCATATAGATCTGGCCGACAGTCGTTCGCTGTTCCTGGCGTTCGCCGGTTCGACCATCGTACAAATACGATTTGCCATCTTCCGGCAACCCGGCTTCCTGCATCGCAATTCGCACTTCCTCTTCCGCAGCTCCGTCGAACACAGGACATATGGCTCTGTAACCCATTTTGGCGGCTGCCCAGCCAAGATGCGTTTCCAGAATCTGACCGACATTCATACGACTCGGAACCCCCAGCGGATTCAAAATGATGTCGACCGGAGTTCCATCTTCAAGGAACGGCATATCTTCGATTGGCAGGACTTTGGAGATCACCCCTTTGTTTCCGTGCCTTCCTGCCATTTTATCGCCGACAGAAATCTGTCGCTTCGACGCGACGTAGACCTTTACCATTTGCAACACACCGCTCGGAAGTTCATCACCGCGTTTCATGCTGTTAAGGCGATGGTCTTCGCGATCAATAACGTCTTCGACCAGCACCCAGCTCTCACGCACAACTTTGCGAGCAGCAGTTTTCTTCTGAGGACTGCGAATGTCCATGTCCTCGAAGTGAGTATGAAATCGTCGAGCATAATCGGCGACGGCTTTTGAATCATCGACTTTCGATATTGGTCGTCCGTCAGAATCCGACACCGGCTGTTCCAATGCAACTTCCAGCTCGATAAGGAACGCCTTGAACGCTTCTGCGATCGCGACTTCGTTTTCTTTCTCAACCTTCTTCAGTTCGTCTTCGAATCGTTTGCGCTCGATTTCTGACAGACTCATACGACGAGAAAACTTCTCAGTATGAATCACGATGCCACCAACGCCGCTTGGGACTTCAAGGCTTTCGTTCTTGACATCTTCGCCAGCACGACCAAAGATTGCATGCAGCAATTTTTCTTCCGGCGTCAGTTCTGACTTCGCCTTCGGGGAAACTTTGCCAACCAGAATATCACCCGGATTGACTCGTGTTCCAATCTTCACAACTCCGGTATCATCCAGATGTCGCAACGCTTTTTCACTGACATTCGGGATGTCGCGAGTAAACTCTTCGCGGCCCAGTTTGGTCTCTCGGATTTCCACGTCGAATTCATCCAGGTGAATCGAGGTGTAAACATCCTCTTTTACGAGGCGTTCCGAAAGAATGATCGCGTCCTCAAAGTTGTACCCTTCCCATGACATGAACGCGACAAGTACGTTACGACCGAGTGCCAACGAGCCATTTTTCGTCGCTGCGCTGTCACACAGAATCTGCCCAGCTTTAACGCGTTCCCCCATCGCCACGATTGGCTTCTGGTTCAGACACGTGCGTTCGTTCAGACGTGTGAACTTACGAAGCGGATAACGCCGTCCATCAATTTCGATGTTACAGGCATCAACAAAGGTTACTTTCCCGGATTTCTCGGCTCGCAAAACCATACCGGAGTTCTGAGCGACATACTGCTCCATTCCGGTGCCGACCACCGGTCGTTCCGCAATCAGCAACGGCACAGCCTGGCGTTGCATGTTCGAACCCATCAATGCACGGTTTGCGTCGTCATGCTCAAGGAACGGGATCAGACCCGCCGAAACGCCAACCATCTGACAAGGCGCGACGTCGATGTACTGAACCTCGTTGCGATCTATCCACACGACGTCGCTCTGCGTACGAGCAAGCACGCGCTCTTCAGCAATCGCTCCATTTTCGACAAGTGTATCAGCCGGACATACCATCCCGACTGCTTCTTCGTCGGCACGCAACCAAACAACCTCGTCCGTGACCTTGGAATTCTTCACGACGCGATACGGGGAAATGAGGAAGCCGTAGTCATCGACCCGTGCATAGATACTCAAGCTTGAGATCAGGCCGATATTCGTACCTTCAGGGGTCTCGATCGGACAAATTCTTCCGTAGTGCGAAATATGCACGTCGCGGACTTCAAACCCCGCTCGCTTTCGATTCAAACCACCAGGACCCAATGCGCTCAAGCGTCTTTCATGCGTCAGCATAGACAATGGATTGGTCTGATCCACCACCTGCGACAGTTCGCTGCGTCCGTAGAAATAGTCGATCGCCGCCGAGACGCTCTTCGGATTAATCAGCGTCCGAGGCGTCATCGCATCGACTTCTTTCAGACTCATACGTTCCTGAACGGTGCGACGCAGCTTCAGAAACCCCTTGCGAATTTCATCCGCAGCCAGCTCATCAATCGTTCGGAGACGACGATTGCCCAGATTGTCAATATCGTCAATATGTGCTGTCCCATCGCCATTTCGCAGGCGGACGATGTATTTCATCGCATTGATGAAATCGTCCGGCTTCAGCGTCATCTCATCGTCGGAGATATCCTGTGCGAACTTGCGATTGATACGAAATCGGCCAACACGACCGAGGCGATAGCGATTGACGTCAAAGAATTTTTCGTTGAAGAGATCCGTCGCCTTGTCCAGATTAGGAGGATTCCCGGGTCGAAGCCGCTGGTAAATCTTCAACAACGCTTCTTCATGCGTGGACGTGCCGTCTTCCGCCAGCGTCTTCAGCATCAACAGATCCGAGGAATCTTTGACAATCTCGATGCTCTTTACACCGCAGGTAAGCAGCTCTTCCGACACCAGTTCACTAATTTCATATCCGGCATCGACCACAATTTCGCCCGCACGATCGTGTTTTTCAGGAAACACAACGTTGTCGACCGAGTACTTGCCTTCAAGTTCCTTTGCGACGGTCTTCACCGTGATCTTGATAGTGTCTGTCTCGTAGAATAGTCGAATGATGTCGGCATCAGTCGAGTATTCCTTAGCCATCGCACGCAACAGTGTGACAGCAGAAAACTTGCCGCTTTGATCAATGCGGACTCCAATGGCTTCACGCTTGCTGACAAGCAATTCGATCCAGCTTCCGCGTTCCGGGATGATGCGACACGACTGTGTCTTCCGTTCGCTGCTGGCAGTCTCTTCTGCCATCACGAAATCCACGCCCGGCGAACGATGCAACTGGCTGACGACAACACGTTCAGCACCATTGATAATAAATTCACCGCCGCCAACCATGATCGGAATGTCGCCCAGATACACCTCTTCCTCAACCGGCTGCTCTTTCACAAGTCGCAACCAGACACGAAACGGCATTCCGTACGTCAGCCGCAACTGTCGGCATTCCGCTGGAGTGTAACGCGGCTTTCCGAGTTCGTATCGAATGTATTCCAAGCGGAACTGTGCGTCGTAGCTTTCAATCGGGAACACTTCCCGCAGAATCGCTTCCAAACCGATATCCAGGCGGTCGCGTGAAGTGCGATCGGCCTGCAGGAAGCGCGAGTAAGAAGCCGTCTGAATAACAGTCAGCCCCGAGATTTCGTACTCGGCCTTAATTTTTCCGAAGTTACGAACTTCGTCTTTGTCGATCGTACGAACAGACGGAATCGGCATAACAAAGCCCTGCCTTCGCTGAAGAAACACAAATTGCGAGCCTTACAGAACTCGCAGTCACTTTTATCTAACTTGCCAAAACTCAATTCGTTCAGTCGATCAGGCAGATACAATCACCGCAAAATACGTGCGCTAACTACGGAATCGATCTGCCGGAATCCAGAACTCCCCCGGCCACATGCCACCAGTACAACTGCCCCCGCTTCGTCACAGCTCGGGCCACTTCAAAAACGGCGCGCGACGAAAGGCAACTGCCGATCAACTCGACAACTGCCTGCTTCTCTGAGCCATCAAGAACAAATTCAGAAACGTCAATAGTTCGCTGGACACAAAGTGCCGAGCCTTCATTCGCTAACGGAGAAAGTTGCCTGATTCAGGCAGCCTCCCCAAAACCACTGGCATTTAGCCACTGCCGGGGAACGATCAACGACCGTCCCCGGTCAGCGCCAACGAAAAGCTCATACGCAAAGACTGCAACAAATCAATTACTTGATGTCGCAAGTACCGCCAGCCGCAACAACTTCGGCCTTCAGCTTCTCTGCATCTTCCTTGGAGACACCTTCTTTCAAAGACTTTGGAGCGCCTTCGACAAGGTCTTTTGCTTCCTTCAGACCGAGACCCGTCATCGCGCGGACGACTTTAATAACGGCGATCTTGTTTTCGCCGAAACCGGTCAGCACAACGGTAAACTCAGTCTGCTCAACAGCAGCCTCAGCAGCAGCACCGCCACCGCCACCGCTCATCATCATCACCGCACCGCCGCCCGCAGGCTCGATGCCGTGAACTTGCTTCAAATAGTCCACAACCTGCTTGGCCTGCAGCAGGGTAAGACCAACAATCTTATCGCCAAGCTCTTTCGTCTGGCTGTCAAATTCAGTGGCTGCTTCAGCAGACATTGCCAACACCTTTCTCTTTCGGTAACACGCTTTTCGTTAACAAAAATCACATCAGCAGAATACAGAGCCGCTGAATCACCCAGATATCTCTTTTTCGGACAACGTTTTCAATTGACCCGCCAGCTTACCACCAGGACTTTGCAGGCAACCCGCCAATTGACTTCCAGGAGCAAGCAGCAGACCGGCAATCTGGCCGATCGTTTCAAGACGCCCAGCACTCTTACTGAGACTGTCAACCGCTGCCGCATTCAGGGTTTGGCCCTCAACACTGCCACCCTTAATTTCAAATTTGGGCATTTCCTTCGCATAACCTGTTACCGCTTTCGATAAGGCAACAATGTCATCCGCACCCCAAATCAGCGTCGATGGACCCGCAAGAACGGAATCCAATCCCTGAACACCCTTTTTCTTCAATGCGTTTGCGGCGACGGAGTTCTTCACGGTCAGGGCAGAAATATTGCTCTTCCGAAGTCCCAGTCGCCAGCGATTCGCTGTGATTGCATCAATTTTGGAACAGTCTACGACGATGAAATCCTTCACATCGCCGATTCGCGATTGAATTTCAGAAATCACCATCTCTTTAACGTGACGACCCATGTCTTCCAACTCACCACAAAAATGAACTCAGTAAACAACTTGTGTTCAAAATTCCGACTAAACAGCAACCAGAATCGCAGGCATCATCGTCGCTGAAACAACAACTCCGCGAACGTAGACACCCTTTGACGCATTCGGCTTAAGACTGCGAATGAAATTCAGCAACGATTCAATATTCTCCGTTAGCTTATCTGTATCGAACGACATGCGACCAACAACGCAGTGCACATTCGATCCATTGTCCACTCGAAATTCTACCTTACCCGCTTTGTATTCACGAACCGCAGTAGCGACATCCTGCGTCACAGTGCCCGCTCGAGGACTAGGCATCAGGCCACGCGGACCAAGCACTCGGCCCAGCGGACCAACCACACCCATCATGTCGGGAGTTGCAATCGCAACATCAAACTCCAGCCAGCCGTCTTTAATTTTGTCCGCCAGATCTTTCCCTCCAACAACATCGGCCCCGGCCGACTGGGCGATCTTCACATTTTCACCCTGAGCAAACACGATCACTCGCTGCGACTTACCAATCCCGTGCGGCAGCACTATTGAACCACGCACAATCTGATCGGCCTGACGAGGATCCACACCCAGTCGAACCGCGATTTCCACAGTTTGATCAAAACCAATTCGCTTAATCGCTTTTGGCATTGACTCTTCAAGCCCTTTGAGAGCCTTGACCGCATCGGCCAAACCCAATACTCCAAGCCCAGTCGCCTTTTTTGACAGAGCTTTCATCCGCTTTGACTGACCAGCCATAATTCACACCCGAACCTGTCAACTCAACCCAACAAGATAAAACCAGCCCTGTGTTTCAAGGCAACTAATCAATTACTTCAATTCCCATACTTCGAGCCGTGCCAGCAATCATTTTGCGAGCCTGCTCGGGAGACGAAGCATTCAAATCTTCATACTTCTGCTTGGCAATCTGGTCCAACTGAGCCGTCGAAACGCTGCCAACTTTTGTACGCAGCGGATTACCAGAGCCTTTAGCAACCCCGGCTGCTTTCTTCAACAAAACGGCAGCAGGAGGACTCTTCAGGACGAATTCGAACGTTCTGTCATTATAAACCGTGATCACACAGGGAATGGTTACCCCCATCATGTCGCGAGTTTTTTCATTGAACTGCTGAACAAATTGTCCAATATTTACACCATGCGGACCAAGCGCGGTTCCCACTGGAGGAGCTGGCGTAGCCTGCCCGCCTGTAACCTGCACCTTAATCTGCGCCGTAACCGCACGCTTCTTACCCATGACCGATTAACCCAACTCGCTAAACATAAACTTTGACGAAACCGCGCACCAAATTCGAAAACAGGCTGAAATTCAAACCGCCTCAACCTGCCAATGATCCAACTCCACCGGCGTCGAACGACCGAAAATCTCGATCAAAACTGACACCTTACCATTATGCTCATCCACACCCTCGACGGTTCCTTCGAAGTTTTCGAAAGTTCCCTCGCGAATCTTCACGATATCACCGGACACAAACTGAATTCGAACTTTCGGTGCAGCAGTTGCCTGAGCCTCAGCCCGACCAAGCATTCGATCAACCTCGTGCTGCTCCATTGGCATCGGCTTACCGGCCGCACCCGCAAAGTCGCCGACTCCACCGGTATCACGAACCAGATACCATGTATCATCGTTCAAGACCATCTGAATCATGATGTAACCAGGAAACAGCTTTCGATCCTGTTCCTTTGGAGAACCACCTCGCGTATCCACCACCTTCTCTGAAGGAATCACGATTTCGCCAAAGAACTCTTCCAAACCTTCGAGTTTCACCTTCTTCAGCAAAGCCTCGCGAATCGTCCGCTCTCGGTTTGTTTGCACCTTCAGCACAAACCAGAGCATATCGCTGGCCGCAGAACTCGAACCGACTGCTTCTTTGGCCATGAAGAAAAAACTCCCGAAACAACCCCATTAAGAAAAAACGAAGCTGCGTATCGTGACAATCGAACCGTGAAATTGCAACTGTTGCGCCAAACCGTTTAGTAACTTGCCAATCACCAACGGCTTGAGACTAAGATTTGTACTCAGTAAATCCAATGAAAGCGAAAACCCAAGTCCAGACAAGATCAATTAAAAACAGAAACAAACCAAGAAAAAACATCGTACACAGAACCACAACCGTGGCCTGAAGTACTTCCTGACGACCAGGCCAGGTGACTTTTTCCAATTCCGATTCCACAGAAACCAGGAAATCCGCAAATCGAGGAATGTTCACGACTCGAAAGGCCAGCCAGCAGCACAAAGCCCAGATCGCCACTGGTACGCCAACCTGAACCGCCTTGGAGTACGCCATCATCGGGCCGTTTGCCAAGGTAATACAGCCGAACGCCGCCAGGATCGCGATCGCAAAGAACGTGAACTGCCGAACCATTCGCCCCTGATTCGACTTATGGATATTGAAGCGAAATAGTTCCGGAAGAATGCTCGTCATCAAACGCTCGAACTCAAAAAATGAACTTGAACAATACTCTCGAAAACAACATTCCGTGACAGTCAACAACAAAGCACGGGCGGAGGGAGTCGAACCCCCAACCGCCGGATTTGGAATCCGGTGCTCTGCCAATTGAGCTACACCCGTTCATCCACCGCAAGAACTTGTTACTTCTTGCGAGATTCTTTATGGAGCGTGTGCTTCCGCAACTTCGGACAATACTTCATCAGCTCCAGCCGTTCCGTCCCGCGAGTCTCCTTGATCACGCGGTAGTTCCGCTGGCCGGACTCCGTGCATTCAAGCCAAACATACTCACGCATAACAAAAGCCTTTTTACAATCGACGAGACAACTACAAACGCAAAAACTGCCTGCCAGCACAACCGCCGGCAGGCAGTTAAGATTGATCCGAACAGGGAAGTTATTTCAGAATCTTCGTTACAACACCAGAACCGACAGTCTTGCCACCTTCGCGAATCGCGAATCGACTCTGCTCTTCAAGAGCAATCGGCTTGCCAAGTTCAACTTCCACCTTCACGTTGTCGCCAGGCATGCACATTTCTGCACCGCCCAACAACTTGGTAGAACCAGTTACGTCCGTCGTGCGAAAGTAAAACTGAGGGCGATATCCCGTGAAGAACGGAGTATGTCGTCCGCCTTCTTCTTTGCTCAACACGTAAACTTCTGCCTCGAAAACTGTGTGAGGCTTAATCGAATTGTTCGCCGCCAGAACTTGCCCGCGCTGAATATCTTCTTTCTTCAGGCCACGAAGCAGTAGCCCGACATTGTCGCCAGCCATACCCTGATCGAGGGTCTTCTGAAACATTTCAACGCCAGTCACAGTTGTTTCCTGCGTATCACGCAGCCCGATCACCTGAATCTTCTCGCCAACTTTAACAACTCCGGCTTCAATTCGGCCAGTCGCCACAGTACCGCGACCTTCAATCGAAAACACGTCTTCCACAGCCATCATGAACGGCTTATCAACGGCACGCTTTGGCTCAGGAATCGACTTATCCAATGCTTCCATCAAATTCGTGATGCAAGTGCTGTACTTCTCGTCAGCAGGGTTGTCCAAAGCCCCTCGAGCATTACCCTTGACCAATAGTATATCGTCACCAGGAAAGCCGTACTTGGTCAGCAACTCGCGAACTTCCATTTCCACCAAGTCGAGCAATTCGAGATCATCCACTAAGTCGCACTTGTTCAAAAACACAACAAGTGCCGGCACACCAACCTGACGAGCCAGCAGAATATGCTCGCGAGTCTGAGGCATTGGACCGTCAGCAGCGGAGACCACCAAAATCGCCCCATCCATCTGTGCGGCACCGGTAATCATGTTCTTGATATAGTCCGCGTGCCCCGGGCAATCAATGTGAGCGTAGTGGCGATTCGGAGTTTCATACTCGACGTGACTCGCCGCAATCGTCACGGTTTTCGTGGCGTCACGCACGGTTCCGCCCTTGGCAATATCAGCATAAGCCTTGACAGTCGCCATTCCCTTCGCAGCCTGCACTGCCAGGATTGCCGCCGTTGTAGTCGTTTTGCCGTGGTCAATATGACCGATAGTGCCGACATTGACGTGCGGCTTCGTTCGCTCAAAGGTACCCTTTGCCATTACCCAAACTCCAGATCAATCTGCGCCAGGACACTACACGCAGCCCGGCAAAATCACCTCAAAAAGAACACTTGGTGCCCCACGCGAGACACCCACACATCACTTTCAGTCACCCACACGAATTACTTCGAACACTCAACACGATTCGACAAGAGCAGAAAAGCTGCTGAAGGGACTTGAACCCTTGACCCCGTCCTTACCAAGGACGTACTCTACCAACTGAGCTACAGCAGCATTTACTGCGGTCAAGCTGCCCCCAGAACACCGAGAGCGGGCGATGGGAATCGAACCCACACAGCCAGCTTGGAAGGCTGGAATTCTACCATTGAACTACGCCCGCACTATTCTTACTCGCACTCCAGACTGCACAATCCTGCAACGAAAGTACCTCGCAGTAACCCGTATTTAAAGTGGAAACTGGGGGAAGCAGGATTCGAACCTGCGAAGGCTAACGCCACCAGATTTACAGTCTGGCCCCTTTGGCCACTCGGGTATTCCCCCCCAAAATTGATCATTAAGTTCTTATTGCCCTGTCGGTCTCTTCAAAATACGTCCCTGGGATTTCATTTGGAGTTACCCGAGAATAACAGGCCAATTCGAGCGCGAAGCTAGCGGAGGGACTTGAACCCACAACCACCGGTTTACAAAACCGGAGCTCTGCCAATTGAGCTACACTAGCGCAGACCGCGTGCGATGGCGAGCGGCGGAGTATAGCAATCGGTTTCTGACAGACAAGCCAGATCCCCAAAAGCTCCCAACAACGGGGGAAGTCGCCGCCTTGCAGCATCCAAATTCACTGAATACTTGCGGTATGGAATTCATAGACCAAGGTTTAGGCGTCTTCGGTTCGTGATTTTGCATCTGCCACACACAGAAGCCACCTCACCTTCATTGCCCGGGACAACAAGAGCCAGCTCAGAATTTTCTCAGTTTCGAAATCCGCTCTGCCCGCCGCTATTCATCGCGACCGGGACTTTTCAAATCATGCGGCTCGCACAGCGCACCATACATTTCCGGACGCCTGTCCGCCATCCGATCAATCTCATGCTTGCCAGGAATTCGCACGATCCGCTTGGCCCGAGCGGCCGCTGGGTCAATCTCCGCCCGGATCGTGCCGGGCGTATCGTTGTCGATGGAAGTCATCGTCGCCCCGAACGGGCTGCAAATTCGACTCTTGCCAATGAATCGGAAACCGTTCTCTGTCCCCACCCGATTTACCGCAGCGAAATAGACACCATTTTCCATCGCACGCGAATTGATCGAAAATTGAGCCATATAGTCGCCGCCTGGTGGCCAGTTCGTCGGCAGCAAAATTACGTCCGCACCGCGTAATGCCAGCACGCGGGCGGCTTCCGGGAACCCGCCGTCGTAACAAATTAACATGCCGATTCGGACGCCATCTGCCTCAAACACTTCAAATGGTCGATCTCCTGGCGTGGTAAATCGATCGATTCCCAGATAAGGCAGATGAATCTTGCGATAACTTCCGATCAAGCCTCCCGGCCCGACAAGGACAGCCGTATTGAAGATTTTCGTGCCGGATTTCTCCAGCATCCCGCAGACAATGAAGGTTTTAAGCTCCCTGCACAAGCCCTCCAGTCGCTCAGTGGTCGGGCCAGGAACCGTTTCCGCAAGCGGAAAAGCCTCGTCCAGTGAATCGAAACAATATCCGGTTGTAAAGCATTCCGGGAAAACCGTCAGTTGAGTCCCATGGGTGACCTCAGCACGCACATGGGATTCGAGTGCGGCCAAATTCGCATTGATGTCACGAAATACGACGTTCGTTTGAATACCGGCAATGAGCATAGACATTCTCTTTCACGATGCGAGGAACTTGTGATCGGCAGTCTTTGCCGATTAACGCACCATTTGTCGATGGGCGCGAGAAAAGCTGTAACGATCGCAACGATTCTATCAAATCAAGCGGCATCCCGAGTCGATGAATACGAGGGACGACCGAAAAGCGCCGATTGCAGGCAACGATCGTCATCGGTTAGAGACTTGCTGACCGAATTGTCACTGTCGAACGAAGGTAAGATCCGTGAAGACAATCGAAGGCCGCCCCGGAATTCTGTTGACACTTGCTGCTGTTATCGCCTCAAGTGCGCTACTGACCGGTTGTCAGACAACGATCGGCGGGCAAACCCTGCCTTCGCCAGATTACCTGACCGACGACGTGCAGTACTTCCCGGCTGGTCCGGAGTTTAAGCTGTCGAATCAGGTTGAAGCATCTCGCAAACAGGCCGCAGAAAAAGAAAGACTAAAAAAGGGCTTTTAAGCTCTCGTCGGCTGCTTTACGCCCCGGCTTCCTATGAATCACCGCAAAGGGACACTCAAAATCGTTGATTTGAGTGTCTCTTTTCGTTGCGCTTTGGCTCAAAATGCTCCAGCATGCGGCCCACACTTCGTTGTCATATCGCACGTCACGACAACACTTGTCTGGACAAGTGTTTGACGACTGTCTAAAGTCTTACGCAAGACGGCTTGTTGAGTGGAGTAGACGTATGCTCCTGCCCGTTTTGCGTCCTGAAAAATGTTCCTGATCGCGAGG
>Ga0105047_10000290_pt1 | contig 79643 bp, 78 predicted proteins | sample MAT04_FD_78384 | JGI IMG/M metagenome (GOLD analysis project Ga0105047, IMG submission 78384) | Freshwater microbial communities from Lake Fryxell liftoff mats and glacier meltwater in Antarctica - MAT-04 (megahit assembly) | ecosystem: Environmental > Aquatic > Freshwater > Ice > Liftoff... | reverse complement strand
CGGCCAGATGGGCTTTCACCCACGACACCGGCGACGGCCACCCCTCCACATCGTGGCGACCGGCCCGGATGAACCCGGCCAACGCTTCGACCAGTTTCGCTTCGACCCGGTCGTGCCCCCGGGCCAGGTCGGCGATCAGTTCACTGTCAGCGGCGACGGTGTCGACCTGTTCGATGCGCTCGAGGAGCCCGGAAACCATGCCCGAACTCTACCAAACATGTGTACGAGGAGCAACCGAAAACCCAACAAATCCCTTCTGAATCTGCTCACATTCACGATGGGTCGAGGTCCCGATGGCAGACCCGGCCGATCGTCAGAGGATCGCGAATCGCTAACTGACCATGCGGCCTCGCCGCCGCGTGGTTCAGCGCAGCCCGAGGCGCCCCGGGACCACGGCCATCGACGCGGTCACGGCTTCACCGATGATGGCGGCGGGGTGGCCGGTGGCCCGCAGCGCATCCACCATGGCGTCGGCGCGATCGGGATCGACTCCCACGACGAGGCCGCCCGAGGTCTGGGCGTCGGCCAGGATCGTGACGTCGAGGTCGTCGACCCCGGCACCGATGTCGAGGCGGTCGGCCACGAAGGCCCGGTTGCGGCCCGATCCCCCGGGCACCACGCCGGCAGCGGCCAGCTCGCGCACCCCGTCGAGCACCGGCACTGCGGCCACGTCGATCACGACGTCGACCCCCGACTCGATGGCCATGCGCCCCAGGTGCCCGAGCAGGCTGAAGCCGGTCACGTCCGTCGCGCCCGTGGCCCCAGCCGCCAGCGCTTCGGTGGAGGCCTGGGCGTTGAGGCGCAGCATGGAAGCGACGGCGGCGTCGGCCACGTCGGCCGGGGCCACGCCCCGCTTGACCGCCGTCGACACGATGCCGGTGCCGAGGGCCTTGGTGAGCACCAGCACCTGCCCGGCGCGCAGGCCGGCGTTGGTGAGCAGGTGATCGGGGTGGGCCTCCCCCACCACGGCCAGGCCGTACTTGGGCTCGGGATCGTCGACGGAGTGGCCGCCCACGATGGCGAACCCGGCCTCGGCGGCGATGTCGTTGGCCCCGGCGAGTACCTCGCCGAGCAGGTCCATCGACAGCTCGTCAACGTTCCATGCCACCAGGTTGAGGGCGATGAGCGGCCGCCCGCCCATGGCGTACACGTCGGAGATGGCGTTCACCGCGGCGACCCGTCCCCAGGTGCGGGCGTCGTCGACGATGGGCGTGAAGAAGTCGGTGGTGAGCACGAGGGCCCGGTCGGCGTCGAGGCGCCACACTGCGGCGTCGTCGCCGGTGACCGAACCCACCAGCAGGCGTTCGTCGGTGACCGGGGCCAGCTTGCTCACCACGTCACCCAACAGCCCCGGCGGGAGCTTGCACGCGCACCCGGCGCCGTGGCTGTACTCGGTGAGGCGCTTCGGACGCGCCGTGGTGTCGGTCATGGATTACCTCCGGAGGACACGTCAGGGGATTCCGATCGTCTTGTGGGTCTGGACCGACAGCCGCCAGCGGGGGTCGGTGAGGCAGTACTGCACCGCCGCCGCGGTGTTGGCCGCCACCTCGGGGCCGTCCATGGGTTGCAACAGGTGGTGGTCGGCGGCAAAGTCGACCCAGCGTTCGGGCTCGGCGCCGGGCTGGGGGAACACCAGCTTCAGCTCGTCGGCCCGTTCCAGCACCACGTCGGCACCGGCCTTGGGGCTGAGGCACACCCAGTCGACGCCGGCGGGCACGGGGCGGGTGCCGTTGGTCTCTATGGCGACCTCCAGGTCGAGATCGCGCAGGGCCGCCACCGCCGCGTCGTCGAGTTGCAGGGTGGGCTCGCCGCCGGTGCCCACCACGAAGCCCCGCCCGGCGGTGGGCCAGAACGAGCGCACGTGGGTGGCCAGAGCCCGGGCCGAGCGGAAGTGCCCGCCGCCGGGGCCGTCGGTGCCGACGAAGTCGGTGTCACAGAACTGGCAGATCGCGCCGGCCCGGTGCTCCTCGCGTCCGGTCCAGAGGTTGCACCCGGAGAACCGGCAGAACACCGCCGGACGCCCGGCGTGAGTGCCCTCGCCCTGGAGGGTTAGGAACGTCTCCTTCACCAGATAGGTGCTCACGCCGGTGAGACCACCCCGGCGGCGTAACGGGTGGGGTCGGGCACTTCGGCCTCGGCGAATCCCTTGGCCCGGAGCAGGCAGGCGTCGCAGTGCCCGCAGGCGCGACCATCGGGCGCGGGGTCGTAGCAGGTGGAAGTGACCGAGTAGTCGACGCCCAGGGCCAAGCCACGAGCCACGATCTCGGCCTTGGTGAGCTCGATGAGCGGGGTGTGGATGGTGAGTCGGCTACCTTCCACCCCGGCGCGCGTGGCCAGGTTGGCCAGGGTCTCGAAGGCGGCGACGAACTCGGGGCGGCAGTCGGGGTAGCCCGAGTAGTCGACGGCGTTCACGCCCACGAAGATGTCGGCGGCGCCCCGGGTCTCGGCCACGGCCAGGGCGAGGGCCAGGAAGATCGTGTTGCGGGCGGGCACGTAGGTGACGGGGATGTCGCCGTCGCTCGAAGCCGTGTCGGCGGCCAGAGCAGCCACGTCGTCGTGCTTGGGGACCACCAGCGCATAGTCGACCAGTGCCGAACCACCGAAGGCGGCCAGGTCGATGGCGGTGACGACGTGCTCCACCCCCGCCGCGGCGGCGATGACGGCGGCGCAGTCGAGCTCCACCGTGTGGCGCTGGCCGTACCGGAAGCTCAGAGCGATCGGGGTGAACCCCTCGGCGAGAGCGATGGCCAGGCAGGTGGTGGAGTCGAGCCCGCCCGACAGCAGCACCACCGCGACCGGACGCCCCGCCCCCGAGCCGACACCGTCCACGGTCACATCAACCCGGCCCAGCAGTCGAGCTCGGCCCGGCCGGGGTCGGCGAGGAGCTCGGGCGTCACGTCCAGGCGCATCACCGGGCGGGCGACGGGGTCGAAAGCCGGCCACGACGGAAGCGCGTCGGTGGTGGGGTCGCCGGTGCGGGCGAAGGCGATCCAGGCCTCCTGCATCGCCTCGGCCAGGGTGTGCAGCTCGGGCCCGGCCGGCCCGCCGAGGAACATCTCGGCCCCGGACCGACCCAACGTGTCGAACACGAACGGGATCTCGAGGGCGTGACACGAACCCACCAGCCCACCGAAGGCCGGCGTGGGCCAAGTGAACAGGTACTCGTAGCTCCGGACCCCAGGGGCGGCCGCGGCGTGATGGGCCTCGAGCAGCCGCACCGCCGGCACCCGGAACGCGGCATCGGTGAGCACCGCGCTCCACAGCTCGTCGGGGGTCGCGTCGGGGCGAGCGGCGGCGTAGGCGTCGTGGAAGCGGTGGCCCTCGCCGGCGATGCGGTCGAGGCGCTTCAGCAGCTCCGGGTGGTCGAGGCCACCCGGCATCATCAGGCGGAACAGGTTCCACTCATCCCGATTGGTTCCGGCCAGGAGGGGGACGTCGGCCGCCGAGCCCGCGGCGACGGCGGTGACCGGGTCGTGGGGCAACCAGTGCCCGTCGACCACGGGCTGGAACGGCATCGCCAAGGCGATGCCCGAGCGCTTGGCAAACCGACCCGGCTCACGTAGCACCTGGGTGGTGATCGCCGCTTCGACCGCGATGAGCTTCTCGGGCGCGAGGGTGAGCACCGCCTCGGCGTCGACGAGACCCAGCTCGGCCAGCACTGCCGCGGTGACCTCCTCGGCCAACGACGGGGGGAAGGTGTTGTCGCCGGCGCCGCTCTGGGCCACAGCCCGATGGAACAGGCCCCGGGCCGACGGGACCGCCAACAACGTGCCCACGCTCATGCCTCCGGCCGACTCGCCGAAGAGGGTGACGTTGCCGGGATCGCCACCGAAGGCGGTGATGTTGTCGCGCACCCAGCGCAGGGCGGCCATCTGGTCGAGGACACCGTTGGTGCCACTGGCCCCGAATTCGTCGCCCAGCGCACCGAGCCACAGGAACCCGAGCGCGCCGAGCCGATAGTTGATGCTCACCACCACGACGTCGCCTCGGCGCACGAACGGCGCGCCGTCGTACCAGGGGGTCGACGATGCGCCGCTGGTGAAGCCGCCACCGTGGATCCACACCAGCACCGGGCGGGCCCCGTCGTCGCAGGCGGAGGTCTGCACGTTGAGCGTGAGGCAGTCCTCGGCGCACTCCATCGCCACTCCCCCGAGGGTGGCCTGCAGGCCGCCGACGTTCTGCCACGACGGCGCCCCGAACGACCGGGCGTCAAGCGTGGCGTCCCACGGCTCGGGCGGCTCGGGCGGCCGGAACCGCCGCGAGCCGACGGGCGCCGCCGCGTAGGGCAAACCCCGGAAGTTGAGCACGCCGTCGTGCTCGAAACCCTCCACCCGACCCTGCGCGGTGCTGACGATCATGGCCCGAGACTAACGGGGCACCCCGGTTCCGAGACCCCGGCCAAGACCTGGCTCGGGCGGAGGCCGGGGTGTGTCGGTGGTGCCCCCGAGTCGATCGACCCTCGCGATCAGCTCGTCGACGTCGGCGAGGAACGCGGCCATCGGATCGGCGTCCGTCGACGGCGGCGAGGCGCCCGGACCATCGCCCCGAGGGGGCCCCTCCTCGCCGACGTCGTGGTGGTCACGGCCTTGGACGTCGTGCCCCTCGACGGGCAGAGCACCGCGACCTCCGACGGCGACTCGACGGCGGCGGGACGTCCACAACACCAGCACGACCGCGAGCACCGCCACCACGATCACGGCACCCGCCACCAGCGCGCCCTGCGAACTGGTGGTCGCACCCGTCGAGGTCGACGCGTCGGGCGCGGGCCCGGCCAGGGTGTCGTCGAACCAGGCCATGGTGGCGCCCACACCGGCGGTGGCCAGCACCTCCCCGCCCCCCAAAGCGAGTCGGCGGCCGGCGGCGACCCGGGTCGTGGGTCGATCGAAGGGGGGTCCGCCCACGGCCTCGTTCAGAGCTTCGAGATCGAAGGTGACCGTGGCCGGCGCCCCGGGGGCGGTGGACGACGGTGGGTTCACCAACCACGCGGTGGTGCCGGGCACGGCCACGACGGGCTCGGTGCCCGGCACGAGGAGACGCACCTCACCGGTGCGGCGGTCGATCTCGATGCGGTCGGTGCGGTTCGCGGCCCCACCCGCCTGGGTGATGGTCGCCGAATCGATCACATCGACGACACCGGCACCGTCGACGGCGGTCGGCACCGGGGCGCTGGTGGTGACCTCGAGTGAGCGCCCCACGACCTGCACGGTGGGGCCGGGCGAATCGAGGGCGACCGGTGCGGCGTCGAGGTTCCCCTGGGCGTCGGCGTAGGGAGACGTACCCACGGCCGGACCGGCGCCATCGCCGAGCAGGTCGACCAGCGCGAAGGTCGGGGAGCGGCGGGCCACGATGGCGCCATCGATCGTGGCCTCGGCCTCCACCCACACCACCGCGTCGGGGTCCGCCCCGGCCACCGGCACACCGATCTGTACCACCCCATTGCCGGCGGCCACCACCTCGGTCACGCCGCCGTCGTCCCACGGGGCGTCGTCGCCCTGCTCCACCAAGCCCGACAGCCCCACGCCGCCCACGCTCACCAGCGACGCTCGCACCCGGCGGCCCCCAGGGTCGCCCACCGAGACGGTGACCCGCCAGGGTTCGCGGGGTACCGGGAACGCCGTCGAGAACACCACCACGGCGGTGGCCGTCGGGCTCCCGGCCGGCCCGTCCAACCAGAAGCTCTGGAGCTGCACGGGGGCAGGATCGAGGTCGAATCCGCCGACCACCGCCACCAGCGGTTCGGCGGCGACGTCGACCGCATCCACCGGGGTGCCCGCTTGAGCGTCGGCCGGCAGGCCACCGAGCGCGGCCATCGATCCGATCGCGACGATGGTGGCGAGCAGCCAACCCGCCCCTCGCCCAGAGGTCGTACCGACCAACGAGCCGGACGGGCGTGGGGTACTCGATACCGAGCGCGCAAACGACGTCATGGCGCCGACCAGTCTGGCCGACGCCGGGCGCCGATCCCGGGACTCTCGGGGTTCGGCCAGTCCCCTCCGGAGCTCCGACGCGAACTCCGGTCGAATGGGGCGGCCAGGACACCGGCCCATAGGCTGCACTGCCGTGAGCCGCCGTTCGATGCTCCCCGTGGCCCTGGCCATCGGTGTCGTCACCGGAGTGACGGTCGCCGCCATCGTCCGGCGTGGTGCTCGCCCGGCGGTACGTCACCGGAGCCAAACCGCCCGCACCGCCCGCATGGCCGGCCTGGGAGCGCGAACCGGTGCCTCCTACGCCACCCTCCGGGCCCGGCGCGTCTTCGCCGACGCCGACCGGCGCCGTGAGCTCGACACCGCTTTCGAGCTGAAAACGGCCGAGCAGGTCGCCGAGACGCTGGGGCAGATGAAGGGTGCCCTCATGAAGCTGGGCCAGATGGCCAGCTACCTCGATCAGGGCCTCCCCGAACCCGTGCGAGAGGTACTCGCCGAGCTCCAGACCGACGCCCCCCCGATGAGCGCCGAACTGGCGGCGGGGATGATCGAAGCCGAGCTCGGAGCCCGCCCCGACACCGTGTTCGCCGAGTGGGACCCGCGACCCATCGCGTCGGCCTCGATCGGACAGGTTCATCGGGCCATGACCCACGCGGGCGAAGCCGTGGCGGTCAAGGTGCAGTACCCGGGAGTGGCCGAGGCCGTGGCCGCCGACCTCGACAACGCCGGGCTCATCTTCGCCGGGCTGGGGCAGCTGTTCGGTGGCCTCGACCACAAGGCCCTGGTGGCCGAGCTGCGTGAGCGCCTGCTCGAGGAGCTCGACTACGAGCTCGAGGCCGCCAATCAGCAGTTCTTCATCGACCTCTACGCGAGCCATCCCACGATCCACGTCCCCCGGGTGCTGCACGAGCTGAGCACGGCCAAGGTCCTCGTCACCGAACTGGCCGACGGGGCTCCGTGGCGTGAGCTGCTCACCTGGAGCCAGGCCGAGAAGGACCTCGCCGCCGAGACCATCTACCGGTTCGCATTCGGGAGCCTCTACCGGTCGGCCGCCTTCAACGGTGATCCTCACCCGGGCAACTATCTGTTCCACCCCGGCGGCCGGGTCACGTTCCTCGACTTCGGTCTGGTCAAGCGGTTCACCCAGGCCGAGCTCGACGAGTTCGCCGATCTGATCGTCAACATCGTGGTCGAGCCCGACGCCGCCGCCTTCCGCTCCACGGTCGAGCGTCTGGGCCTGCTCCCGGCGGGACTGGCGGTCACCGACGACGAGGTCGTCGACTACCTCGGCCACTTCTACGAGTTCGTGGCCGACGACGGCCCCTACACGATCACCCCGGACTACGCCTCGGAGACGGTGCGCCGGTTCTTCGACACGAGCGGCCCCTACGCGGTGATGCAGAAGGCCGCCAACCTGCCCGCCAGCTTCGTCGTCATCCAACGGATCAGCCTCGGCCTCTACGCCATCTTCGGTGCCCTCCGCGCCACCGGCAACTGGCGCCGCCTGGCCGAGGAGATCTGGCCGTTCGTGGCGGGGCCACCATCGACCCCGATGGGTCACGAGATCGAGGCGTGGCGACGAGATCAATCCCGACCCCAGGTGGTGGGCGCATGACGAACGACCCACAAGGTCAGGTCGGCCCGCCCTCGACGACGCACGACGAGTGGGTGGAGCGTGACGCCGCTGTCGTGTGGCACGGCTTCACCCAGATGTCGAGCTACGCCGACAACGCTCCGATCATCGTGGAATCGGCCGACGGACGTGAGCTGATCGACGTGGACGGGCGCCGTTACCTCGACGCCATCAGCTCGCTGTGGGTCACCACGCTCGGGCACCGGGTTCCCGAGCTCGACGACGCGCTGCGCGCCCAGATCGACCAGATCGCCCATTCGACGCTGCTGGGCAACGGCAACCGCACCACGGTGGAGCTGGCCGAGGACCTGGCCCGGGTCGTGCCCGTCGACGAACCCCACTTCCTGTTCGCCTCCGACGGTGCCGCCGCCGTCGAGCAGGCCCTCAAGATCGCCTTCCAGTACTGGACCAACCAGGGGGTCACCGGCCGTACCCGCTACCTGGCCCTGGGCGGCGCCTACCACGGCGACACGATCGGGGCGATCTCGCTGGGCGCCGGCGGTTTCGGCACCGACGTCTTCGACCCGCTCCGCTTCGCCGTCCTGCGCACCCCGGGATACAACGACCCGTTCTGGTGCGACAAGGCCATCACCTTGCTCGACGCTCACGCTCACGAGCTGGCCGCGGTCGTGATCGAACCCCTGGTCCAGGGCGCGGCGGGCATACAGATCACCGACCCCGGCTCGGTGCGTCGGTTCGTCGACGCCTGCCAGTCGCGCCGGGTCCTGGTGATCGCCGACGAGGTGGCCACCGGTTTCGGCCGCACCGGCACTTTGTTCGCCAGCGAACAATGCGGGGTCCGACCCGACCTCATGACCATCGGCAAGGGCCTCACGGGGGGCTACCTGCCCATGGCCGCGACCGTGGCCACCGGCGCCGTGTACGCCGCCTTCCTGGGCCCCGATCTGAGCGAGTTCACGCTCTACCACGGCCACTCGTTCTCCGGGAACGCGATGGCCGCGGCGGTGGCCCGACGCCACCTCGAGCTGATGGCGCAATGGGACGTGTTGGCCAACGTCGGAGCCCGGGGCGAGCAACTCGGTGCTCAGCTCGAGGCATCGATCGCGTCGCGCTCCGACGTGGCCGCCGTGCGCCGGGCCGGGCTCATGGTGGGCGTGGAGCTGGCGCCACCGACCGAGGGCCTGCGATGGGGTCGCCGGGTGTGCGCGGCAGCGGTGGCTCGCGGTGTGCTGCTGCGGCCCCTCGGTGACGTCGTGGTGATCATGCCGATGCTCACCACGACTGCTGACGAGATCGACCGCATCGTGACCACGCTGGCCCACGCCCTCGACGAGGTCACGGTGCCCGAGGCGGCCTCGACATGACTCCGCCCGAGGACCAGCAGGCGAGCCCCGACCGGTCGGCATGGTCCGTGTGGGCCGACGACGCCAACGCCGTCACCCGCGCCGCCGATCAGTGGCGGGCCCCACGCCCGTTCGACGCCGCCGGCCCCACCGGCGTGCTGACCACCACCGGCCAGTTCGTCGTGTCGTTCGCCTCGAACGACTACCTCGGGCTGTCCCAGCACCCGGTGGTGACCGACGCGGCCCGAGCCGCCATCGACCGGTGGGGGACCGGTTCGGGTGCCGCCCGCCTCATCGTCGGTTCCCGCCCGGTGCATCACGACCTGGAGGACACGCTCGCGGCCTGGCGCGGCACCGAGGCCGCCGTCAGCTTCCCGACGGGCTACGCCGCCAACCTCGGTGTGCTCTCCAGCCTCGGCGCTCCTGGGGTCCGGATCTGCTCCGACGAGCTCAACCACGCCTCGATCATCGACGGGTGCCGCATGGCGAGAGCCAACGGGGCCGTACTGAGGGTGTTCGCCCATCGCGATCTCGACGCCCTGGATGCGGCGCTGCGCGCACCGGGAGCCGAGCGCCGCGTCGTGGTCACCGACTCGGCGTTCTCGATGGACGGCGACCTGGCCGACCTGGCCGCCCTCGGCGCACTGTGCCACCGCCACGGTGCCCTCCTGGTGGTCGACGAGGCCCACGCCGTCCTCCAGGAACCGCCAGCACCTGACCTGGCCCCCGTCGTCCTCCAGGTGGGCACCCTCTCGAAGACCCTCGGTGCCCTCGGTGGTTTCGTGGCCGGGCCCCGGAGCTTCACCGACCTGTTGGTCAACCGAGCCCGCTCGTACATCTTCACCACCGCGGCCAGCCCCGCCGACGCCGCCGCCGCTCTCGCCGCCATCGGCATCGTCACCTCGGCCGAGGGCGATCGCCTCAAGGCCCGCCTCGCCGCCCATGTCGAACGAATGGCCCCAGGACACCGCACCCCGATCGTGCCGGTGGTGCTCGGCGACGAACAGGTCGCCCTCGACGCGGCCGGGCGCCTGCTCGACCGCGGCCTGCTGGTACCGGCCATTCGACCCCCGACCGTGGCACCGGGCACCAGTCGCCTGCGCATCGCCCTCTCGGCGGCCCACACCGACGCCCAGATCGACCAACTGGTCGAGGCCCTGGCCGACGTGACGCCGACCACCACCTCCGTCGGGGGGGAGCGGTGAGGACGGTCGTCGTGGTCGGCACCGGGACCGAGGTCGGCAAGACCTGGGTGAGCGCCCACGTCCTGGCCGAGCTCCGGGCGCAGGGCGTGACGGTGGCCGCCCACAAGCCGGCCCAGTCGTTCGCGCCCGACGACCCCACCACCGACGCCCACGAGCTGGCGCGTGCCACCGGCCAGGACCCGAGCGACGTGTGCCCGCGTCACCGCTGGTACCCGGTACCGATGGCCCCCCCGATGGCCGCCGACGCCCTCGACCGCCCCCCCTTCACCATCGCCGACCTGGCCGCGGAGATCGACTGGGGGATCCCCACGCCCGACCTGGGTCTCGTGGAGACCGCCGGTGGGGTGCGCTCGCCTCATGCCACCGACGGCGACGCCGTCAGCCTCATCGAGCAGCTCCAACCCGACATCGTGGTGTTGGTCGCCGACGCCGGGCTGGGCACCATCAACGCCGTCCGCCTCACCCTCGAGGCCCTCGACCGCGGGGCCCACGTCGCCACGTTCGTCATCCTGCTGAACCGCTTCGACGCCACCGACGAGCTGCACCTGCGCAACCGCGCCTGGTTCGACGAGCACCTCGACGTCGAGGTCCTGGTGACGATCCGATCGCTGGTCATCCGCCTCCGACCAGCATGAGCAACCCGGAGGCGACAACTTCGCTGGCCCCGCCGTTCGGTCAGCTCGCTCAACTCGGTCAGCGGGCGGTTCGTCAAGCGGTCGGGCGACGATCAGTTCCTTCTTCGGCGGCGGCGATGAAGGCGACCAGACCCTCGACATCGCCCTCGTGGCCCTGCTCGAAGTAGACGCGCGTCCAGGCGTCGATCTCGGTGTCGGTGAAGCCGTCGGCCCGCAGTCGACCCCGGGCCTCGTTGGCCAACAGGCGGTCCCCCTCCACGTCGACCTGGGGCAACACCGGCTGGTCCAGGCCTTCGTCTTCGGGGTGTTCGGGGGTGATGGCGTCGGGTGGGGTGGGCATCGTGACGGCTCCAGGCGGACGGGGATTCGGGTTCGGCTCAATCATCGACTGCGGAACGCCGATGAACAAACGTGCACGATCCCGACCACGAGCGCAGTCCCGTCGATGGCGATCCCGTCGACGCCCTCCACCAGGGTCAGCCGGCGGTCGACCACCCCGATGTGGAGGATCTCCTCTACGACAACGGTGCCGACGACGTCGGGTACGAGGACGGCCTCGAGGCCCAGATCCAGGCCCGGCTGCGGGCCTCGATGGAGGACGCCCGGGCCCAGGCCCCCAACCGGATGGCCGCCGCAGCCAAGGCGGTGGCCATCCTGCTCGACGAACAGAACGGCACCACCACTGCGACCCTCGCCCCACCCGCTCCTGCACCCAAGCGCGCCGCCCCCGTTCTGGCCCCGCCCGCCCCGCCCCCGGTCGTCCCCACCGCCGGGCCTGCTGCCGTCTTGTCGTCGGTTCTGGCCGCGTCGGCGAAGCCCCAGGGACCGGCCCCGGGTCGTCCGCTGTTCGAGCTGCGCCCCGCCACTCCCGGGGGTCACACCGATCCGCGTGGCGAGAACCTCCTCGTGTTCGCCGAACGGGTCGAGCATCGGGACCGCTACGGCCGGCTCCGCCAGCGGATGCCCATACTCGACGTGGCGGACGTGGCCGTGCAACGCCGCCTCACCGGTGCCACCGTCACCGTGCAGTGCCGCACCGGCGCCGACCTGGTCATCAAGGGCCTCCGGCCCGATGAGGCCGACCAGATCCGCTACGCCGTCCTCCTGGCCCAGACGACACCCGGAACCACCTCCCCGGTTCCGGCCGGCACGGCCGCCGCGGAGGACTGGGCGCCCGTGGCGGCGATCTCCGGGGCGGCGACCCTCACTCCGGAGATCGAACCCTTGCGGGCGGTGCGGCTCCCCTTCGACGAGGCCGGCCTGCTCGCCAAGCTGATCGATCTGCACCGCGCCGGCGTGATCGACGAACACGAGCTGGCCGAGAAGACGATGGTCGTGGCCGGCCTGGCCCAGCAGGCCCGGGTCGACGGTACCGACCCCCCACGCGCCTCCGGCTGAGCGGTACCCTGCCTGTCGGTGACAGAGATGGAATCCGTCGCCCGAGCCGATGGGTGAGCGGCCGATGGCGGTAGCTTCTTCCCGTCCACCGTGACGGGAAGGACCCCGAGTGCCCGGCGAGACCGAGTCCCTCACCCTGAGCCTCCAAGAGGCCGCCGACAGCCTCGGCGTGCATTACATGACCGCCTACCGCTACGTGCGGACGGGTCGTCTCGCCGCGACCAAGCGGGGAGCCGAATGGCGTGTCGCCGTCTCCGACATGGAAGCACTTCGCGACCGCAACGCCAGAGGTCACTCGACCTCGGCCGGCGAACAGAGCTCTGGGAACCCCACGCCGACCCGGCGCCGCATCGACTACCACGAACGCCTCGAGACCCGTCTCCTCGCCGGTGACGAGGCCGGATCATGGGCCATCCTCGAGGACGCCATGACCGCCGGGGTCGACCCCACCGAGCTCTATCTCGACGTCATGGCCCCGGCCATGGCCGCCATCGGCGACGGGTGGGCAGCGGGGAACGTCAGCGTGGCCGAGGAGCATCGGGCGTCGGTGGTGATGCTGCGCATCATCGGGCGACTCGGCCCGCGGTTCACCCGGCGGGGACGCAAGCGCGGCTCGGTGGTCATCGGAGCGGCCCCGGGCGACCACCACGGGGTGCCCGTGGCGCTGGCCGCCGACCTCCTTCGCGGCGAGGGCTTCAACGTCATCGACCTCGGCGCCGACTCTCCGGCCGAGTCCTTCATCGATGCCGCCCGGGAGGCCGAGCGCCTCATCGCGGTGGGGATCAACGCCACGAGCGGCGACAACGAGACGGCGATCGCCTCGACCATCGTCGCGATCAAGGCGGCACTCGACTGCCCCGTTGTTCTCGGGGGGAACGGGCTCAGCAGCATCGAAGCCGGCCTCGCCCTCGGGGCCGACCGGGTGACCTTGTCGGCCCCCGACGCCCTCGCCGCCTTCTCCGAGCTGGCGGCGGCCCGTTCGTCGCGTGCCTCTGGCGCGGGCTGATTTCTGGAGACCGCTCAGGTGGGAGCCGGGGTGATCGCCGGACCCCCCGCGAGCACCTGGAGCACGTTGTCGATGCAGAGTGCCACCATCGCGGCGCGAGCCGCGGTGGTGGCCGACCCGAGGTGGGGAGCCAGGACCACGTCGTCGCGTCCGAGCAGGCCCGGGTGCACGACCGGTTCGGCCTCGAAGACGTCGAGTCCGGCCGCCGCCAGCTGGCCGCGGTCGAGGGCGGCCACCAGCGCCGCCTCGTCGACGAGTGGGCCCCGGGCGGTGTTCACCAGGACCGCGGTCGGCTTCATCCGGGCCAGTGCCGCGGCATCGACGAGGTGATGGCTCTCCGAGTTGAGCGGAGCGTGGAGCGACACGACGTCGGCGGTGGCGAACAACTCGTCGAGGGGCACCCACACCGCCCGCAGCGCCTTCGCCGCCTCGGCCGGCAGCGGGCGGCGGTTGTGGTAGACGATCGACATCTCGAACCCCCTCGCCCGTCGGGCGACGGCCTGCCCGATGGACCCCATGCCCACGATGCCGAGGCGACGCCCGGCAATCGCTTGACCGAGAAACTGGTTCGGGGCCCAGCCCAGCCATTGGCCCGAGCGGACCAGGCGCTCACCCTCCCCCAGCCGACGGGACGCGGCGAGGATGAGGGCCCAGGTCAGGTCGGCGGTGGCATCGGTGAGCACCCCGGGAGTGGTGGTCACCTCCACGCCCCGGGCTCGAGCGCGAGCGACGTCGATGTTGTCGAAGCCCACCGCGAAGTTCGCCACGATCCGCAGGCGGGGCGCCCCATCGAGAACCGAGGCATCGATGCGGTCACGCAAAGTGCAGATCACGGCGTCGGCGTCGGCGAGGGCCGCACCCAGTGCCTCCGAGGAGAGCGGCGAATCCTCGGGCTGGACCACCACCTGACAACCGGCCTCGACCAGGCCCGAGGTCCCCGGTTCGGGCAGCGGTCGGGTCACGAAGACGGTCGGAGGGCCACCCAGGATCGGTCCGACGCCTCCGGAGCTCACGACCGGGCCCCCATGGCCGGCCCAGCCCCGTCGGCGGGAACGGGTGGCGCGGGCGCAAACGTCACCGCGGCACCGAAGGCGGCTCGACGCGACGCCCGGCGCAGCGCCGCCAGGATGGGCCGTCCGGCGAGGAGCAGGAAACCACCCGTGAAGAACGCCCGGGGGAGATCGAAGCCGAGCGAGGTGGCCAGGTGGAAAGCCCAGAAGCGCGAGAGGTTCTCATCGAGGCCCGCGCCGGGCGCGAACGCCAGCGCGGTGGCACCGCCGGTGACGAACGGCCAGAACCACAGGTTCATGACCAGCCCGTAGGCCAGCGAGGCCACTGCGGCGTAGGCGGCGAGCATCACCACCTCGGCCCGACCCCGGAGCGGCGGCAGACAGCCGGCGAAGAAGCCGATCCACGCCGCACCGAACATCTGGAAGGGCAGCCACGGTCCCACTCCCCCGGTGAGCAGAGCGGAGACGAAGAGGGTGAGGGCGCCGAGCACGAACCCGAACCCGCGACCGAGCACCCGTCCGGCCGGCACCAGCAGGAAGAAGACGGGTTCGAAGCCGGCGACACCACCGCTCGGGAGACGGAGGGCGGCGCCCAGCGCCGCCAGCACGCCGAGGAGGGCGATGGCCTTGGCGTCGAGCGCCCCCTCGGCCAGTTCGGCCAGCACCACGGCGAGCAGCAACGGGAGCAGCACGACGAACAGCCACGGGGCGTCGGCGGCATGAGCGGTGTCGACGCTGCCGGTGGGCGAGGTCAGCAGCGGCCATCCGAACGCCACGACACCGAGGCCGGACGCCGCGACCAGAAGCAGCCACGAGCGCCAGCCGAGGCGTACGGCGTGACGCGACGAGGGGCGCGGGGTGGCCACGGTGGGGGTGGCGGGACTCAGGGGCGCTCCGCTCATGCCCGGACCCCGGCCGGGAGCGCCGCGACGACCTCGGCGACCGTGAGCCACGCCTCGGGAGCCATGACCTTGGCCACCTGAGGGGCGAACACCGGCGAGTGCACCACGACGTCGCGAGCGGGGCCGTCGGCGACGATCTCCCCTTCGGCCAGCACCACGGCCCGGTCCGCCACCTCGGCCACCACCTCCACGTCGTGGGTGGCGACGACCACACCCCGGCCCTCGGCCGCCAGCTCGGCGATGATCTCGGCCAGCCGGTGCTTGGCGGCGTAGTCGAGACCCCGGGTGGGCTCGTCGAGCAGCACGAGCGGCGGCTCGGCGGACAACACGATGGCGAGTGAGAGGCCGAGCCGTTGCCCTTCGGAGAGGTCACGGGGATGGGCGTCGGGGGCCAGCCCGGGGACGAGTCGGTCCAGCATCCGGCGGGTGGCACCGGCAGGGAGGCCGGCGTCGTGGTCGGAGGCCGAGCATTCCGCCTCGACGGTGTCGTGATAGAGGAGCACGGCACCGTCCTGGGGCACGAGCCCGGCGCGTCGCACCACCTCGCGAGCCGCGAGCGTGTGGGGTGCCGACCCCGCAAGGTCGACCGATCCACGCTGAGGAGCGGCCAGGCCGACGAGCTGGGACAACAGGGTGGACTTCCCCGCTCCGTTTCGGCCCATGAGGGCGACCACCTCACCGGATCGGATCTCGAAGTCGACGTCACGAAGGGCCGTGAGAGATCCATAGCCGGCAAAGAGGCCAGTCGTCCTCGCCAGCACCTCTCCCGACCTGGCCCGACGGGCCGGAGGGTCGACTCCCACGAGATGACCACGGAGCTCCCCCGCCCGGCGCCGAGCGTCGCGGACCGACAACGGCAGCGGCGTCCATCCCACCGCCCGACCCAGCGCGACCACCGGTGGGACGACGGGCGAGACGGCGAGCTGATCCACCGGCGCTCCCACCGACACCCGGCCGGCCGCAGGTCCACCCGACGGCGCATCGACGGCGGCCGGATCGTCTCCACCCACGATGACTACCCGATCGGCGTACTGCACCACCCGCTCGAGACGGTGCTCGGCCACGAGCACCGTGATGCCGAGATCGTGCACGAGCCGGGTGAGGGCCGCCAGCACCTCCTCGGCCGCCGCCGGGTCGAGGGCGGACGTGGGCTCGTCGAGCACCAGGACGCGGGGCCCGGCCGTGAGCACCGATCCGATGGCGACACGCTGCTGCTGACCACCGGACAACGTGGCCAGTGGACGCTGGCGGAGATCGTGCAGGCCGAGCAGATCGAGCACGTCCTCGACCCGTCGCCGCATCATCGACGGGTCGACCCCGAGGTTCTCCATCACGTAGGCCAGCTCGTCCTCGACCAGGTCGGTCACGAAACCGGCCGCCGGATCCTGACCGACGACGCCGACGATGTCGGCCAGCTCGCGCGGTGCCCACGCCTCGGTCGGACGACCGTCCACGCTCACCGTGCCGGTGAGACGCCCGCCGGTGAACCGGGGAACGAGGCCGTTGACCGCCCGCAGCAGAGTGGACTTGCCCGAGCCCGTCGGCCCGATCACCAGGCACAGCTCGCCCTCGGGTACCTCGAACGACACCTCGTGCAGCGCCGGCACCAAGGCGTCGGGGTAGGTGAACGAGACCCGGTCGAAGCGGATCACGGCGCCGCCTCGGCGCGGGAAGGCGACACCGACAGCGAGGGAGCGGCCGGCGGCCACGGCTTGGGCAAGGACCGACGCTCGGGTGCCGTCGGGCCGGCGTCGAGCGTGGCGAGCATCGGGGGCAGCGGGGTGAGCCACGCCGGCAGCACCCCGACCGCGATCCCGGCCGCCGCGGCCCAGGGCAACGACGGCCATTCGAGCGGTTGTACCGACGGTTCCAGCACGGCGCCGGCCCGTCCGGCAACCACGATCCCGACGACCATGGCCAGAGCGCTGAACGCCGTGACCCATTCGGGGAAGGCCCACGGATCGGGTCGGTACCGGCTTCGCTGCGAGCGCCGTCCGCCGAGCAGCAGGGCGCCCGCCAGGGCCAGCAGCCCGAGCGACAACGCCGGCACGCCGAGCACGAACGGCGCCGACGCATCGAGCAGGCCGTAGCTTCCCACCGCCGCCGCCATCAGTCCGAGCATGGTGAGACCCGCCGCTCCCCGCCGGGCCATGGGCGCGGCCGACCCCCGTCGGCCGTACCCGCGGGCGTCCATCGACGCGGCCAGCGCCACCGACCGTTCGAGGGCCCCTTCGAGCACTGGGAGGGCGACATCGGTCCAGGTGCGCAGACCCCTCCCGCTGCGGCCGCGCAGGCGGCGCGCCTCGCGGACGCGACGAGCCGAGACGACGGCTTGGGGAGCGGCCGTGAGTGCAACCGAGACGGCGACACCGGCCTCGTAGAGCACCGAGGGCAGGCTGCGGAGGAGCCGGTACGGGCTGCACAGCGACGACGCGGCGGCGAAGCAAGCGATGACGACTGCCAATCGCAGGCCCTGGTAGGCGGCCCCGACCACCGATTCGAGGGTGACCGGCCCCCCGACACTGACGCCTCCGGCCCAGTCGGGCAGATCGACTGCGGGCAAGGTGAACAGCGTGGTCCCGGGGATGCGGTTGCCGAAGACCACCTGGAACACGACCCGGATCACGATCACGAGTGCGCCCAGTCGCAGCGCAGCCGAGAAGGTGTGGGCCCAGGGGGCGTCGCTACGACGGCACACCACCACGTAGGCCACGACGGCGAGGAGGAGGCCGAGCAGCAACGGGTTCGTGGTGCGCAGGGCCACGAAGGCGCCGCAACCCGCCCACAACCACCAGGCCCCGGGATGAAGGAAGCGCCGGACGACCCGGCTGCGGCGGTTCATCGCCGTCTCCTCGAGCGCACGATCGCGGCCACGACGAGTGCGGCGATCAGCAGGCCGGCGACCGCCAGCCCGACCGGACCTCCGCTCCCGCCGGCGGACTCGGCCGGTGACGAGGCCAGCTCGGGCGCGAGGTCACCGTCGGCCCCCGACGAGGGTGCCATCGATGAAGCCGTCGTGGTGGTGGCCTCGGTGCCGCCACCAGCGCCAGGGGCGGTCGGCGCCGCGGTCGGGGCCGGTCCCTCGCCGGCGGCTCCGGCGGTACCTGGTTCCGATCCATCCCCGGCGCCCGGGTAGCGACCAGAACCGACCGACGGCCCCGATCCCGATCCCGAACCCGACGACGGCGCGGGGGTCGTGCCGGCCCCGATCGTGGGAGCGGTCGGTGGCGCGGCCAGGGGCGGGAACAAACTGGGCGAAGGGGCCAGACGCGGTGGAGGGTCCTGGCCGGTGCCGGTGCCCTCGACGAATCGCCAACCCTCGATGTCCCCGTCGGCCAGGCGTCGGATGAAGGGATTCCCGGTGCCGTAGGACCACGACCCCGAGTTTCCCGAGAAGTAGGCCCAGTAGCGGTACCCGCCGCCGGGAAGCGTCTCGCCGCATCCCGTTCTCGGGAAGCCGTCGATGCCGCACAGCAGGCCCGAGTCGGCATAGCGCGGTCGCGAAGCGCCGAGGGCGCCGGCCCGCTCGGCCAGCAGCTGCGCGCCCGTCGTACCTCGCGATACGGCCAGGCACACCGAGCCCGGACCCACCGGGCCCCCGGGCCCCGGATCGACCACGATCACCACACGGACCTGCCCCTCGCCGACGCCGGCGGCGCACGAGGCGGCGGCGGCGGCGGGGGTGGACGAAACCACCGCCGAGGAGACGGCGATACCCCCGACCAGCAGGGCGGCACCCACGACGACCACGAGCCACCGCAGGGCACGTGACGTCAGGGCGGATCGGTGGGGCACGGGACGATTCCTGACGCGGGCGGCGAGCCCGAACCCGAGGAGGCTGATGCCGCCACCGACCCGGCCCCGCCTCCCGCAGTCCGACGGCGGGGTGGTGGCGGAGCATCCCTCCGATGCAGGCATTCCGGCTCGTGCTCGTCGCCGGCGGGGCCGGTCACAGGCACTCACGGCTGCGGGACAGCGCCGGAATCCCACCGGCTTCCCCTGCATCGCAAGGTTGCGATTTCGTTCCACCGAACCACACCCAGATCGGTACGTCAATCACCGCTCCGAGCGCGCACCCCGCCGACACCGCTCGTATCCTGGGGATTCATGGCCTCGATTCCCCGGTTGCCGGGCCCGTTGCTCTTTCGGTTCGGATCCGCGCCGTCAACACCGTGGTTCGAGCGACCCGATCCGAGGGCTGTGCTCGAATCGAACGTGGCCGAGCTCCGCCGCCAGCTCGCTCGTACCGTCCACGCCTCGTTCGCGGGCGACGCCCCGGCGCCGACCGAGCGCCGCTCCCGCGCCTCCGACGACGGGCTCTTCGCCCCCGACAGCGTCACCCGGCGCGTGCACGCCGACGTCGCCATGTTCATCGGCGGCGTGCGGGCGTTGCTGTTGCAGACCATGCATCCCCTCGCCATGGCCGGCGTGGCCGAGCACTCCGACTACCGGCACGACGCGCTCGGGCGGCTGGCCCGCACCGGCGCCTTTGTCGGCACGACCACCTACGGCAGCCGAGACGAAGCGGTCGCCGCCGTGGCCATGGTGAAGCGGGTGCACCGCCGGGTCACCGGGGTGGCGCCCGACGGCCGCCCCTACTCGGCCAACGACCCTCATCTGCTCACCTGGGTCCACCACGCCGAGGTCGACAGCTTTCTCGCCGCCTACCAGCGTTACGGCGCCGAGCCGCTCACGGCCGCTGACGCCGACGGCTACGTCGACGAGATGGCCGACCTGTGTGAGCTGTTCGAGGCCGAGCCGGCGGCCCGCAGCGTCGCCGAGCTCCGGGCCTACTTCGTCGACATCGAGTCCGAGGTGCGAGCGACGAAGCAAGCTCGCGACATCGCCCGCTGGATCATGGTCCCGCCCCTCCCCTGGCGGGCCCGACTGGCCTACGGCGTCATCTTCCCGGCGGCGTTGGGGTTGCTCCCCGCCGCCGTTCGCCGCGACCTGTGGCTTCCGTTGGCGCCGGGCATCGACCCGCTGGTCGTGCAACCTGCCGCCCGGACGTTCATGCGGTCGTTCGCGTGGGTGATGGGCGGGCTCGAAGAGGACTCGACGAGTGACGACGTCGACGGCGTTCCCGAGGTGCCGGCGGCCTGAGTCGGCCGCCTCTCAGATCCCGTAGCCGCCGTCGACATCGAGGGTCTGGCCGGTGATGAAGTCGGCCCGGTCCGAGGCCAGGAAGCAAACCGCCTCGGCGATGTCGACGGCGTCGCCGAACGTGCGCATCGGAATGTTCTGACGGGTGACGGCCAGGGCGTCCTCGTCCAGATCCCCCGAGGCCATCAGCCGGGCGGCCATGCCGTCGGTGAGCATGCCCGGACCCACGCAGTTGGCCCGCACCCCGAAGCGACCCTCCTCGGCGGCCAGGGCCTTCACGACCTGCTCGACCGCTCCCTTCGTGCCTGACGACAGGCCGTCGCGAACCGGGTACCGACGGGTGGCGGCGGTGGTGACGGCCACGATGCTTCCCCGGGTCTCGCGGAGCGCGGCCAACGCCGGCTGGACCACGTTGAAGAACCCTGCCGCTTCCCCTTCGAGCTGCGCCCGGTACTGCGACGGAGAGACCTTCGACAGGTGAATCTGGGGGATGTGCGGTCCGGCGGCATGAACCAGGGTGTGCAGGCCCCCGAAGCGCGCCACCGTCTCGGCGATCAACGTCGCCGCCGCCGCCTCGTCGACGAGATCGACGGCCAACGATGCACACCGCACACCGAGCGCGCCCAGCTCTACCTCGAGCGCGGCCGCCGCCTCGGCATTGGCCCGATAGGTGAAGACCACGACGCTCCCCCGCGCCGCCAGCATCCGGCACACCGCCGCCCCGATCCCGCCGGTGCCGCCCGTCACCAGCGCCGCGCCCGTCCGTCCTGCGAAGTCCTGTGGGTCCATGACGCCAGAGTCTCGCGCCGGGCGCGCCCCTCACCGGGCGTCGGTGCAGACCGGTGGCCCGCCCAGCTCAACCGTCGCCGCTGCGTTTCCCGTCGGGACCGTGACCACGCGCGGGGGTGGCGGTGAACGCCACCTCGAAGAGACCGCTCACCGTGCCCCTCGCGCCGAGGTGCTGGGCGTCGAACCCGACCGGCGTCCCCGCCGGGACCAGAACCCGCAGCCCACGCGGGTGGGAACGGAACTCCAACGGCGGCTCGAGCTCGACGTACTCGCCATCGAGCCCGACCCCGACCGAAGGCTGCCCGGACTCCACCCGGAAGGTCTCCGCCGTCCACGGCCACACCCCCGCGGAGCGCTCCGGGTGGCGGGCCGCAGCCAGGATCGCGAGAGTGACGAGGTCGCCGGCATGGTCCACATCCACGGCAACGATCCCCAACACCCCTTCGTCCAAGCGGAAACGTCGGCCCAGGTTGGGCCCAGCCATGTCGTAGACACCGTTGGACACCTGCAACAGGGCAGCACTCTGCCACCACCCGACCCCCGGGACCTCGAAGCGCAGATCGAACCAAGGGCCACCCTGTCCGACCAGGTCGGGGATCACGGCGAGCGCGGTCTCGACCTTGGCATCGCGGTAACCGGGTTGGGCCACCGCGGCGGCATAGCCGCCCAGCGAGACGTTGTTGAGGAAGAAGCGGCCGTTCACCTCGCCGTAGTCGATTCGATGCTCCTCGCCGTTGACGAAGGCCGCGAGGGCCAACGAGGGATCGTCGCGATCGAGGCCGAGATCGAGGGCGAAGTGGTTACGTGTCCCCGCGGGCACGCACACGAACGGCACGTCGTGCCCGACGCACACCCGGGCCACCACGCCGAGGGAACCGTCACCGCCGGCCATGCCCACGGCGTCGGCGCCGGACTCGATGGCCCGCTCGGCCATCACCCCCGGATCGTCGTCCTCGCCGAGCACGACGATCTCGACACCGTGGGCCCGCGCCAGGGCCTCGAAGTCGTCCCCGATCGCCCCGCCCCGACCCGAACGCGGGTTCACGACGAGCACACCGCGTCGGGTCGTCGGACCGTGCCGGGGCACCGCCCACACCGTGTCGGCAGCCGGCAGATCCACCCGCAGGGCGTATCGGGCCAGCACGGCGGCGAGCCCGAGCAGCACCAGGCCGATCGGCCCGCTCCATCGGACGCCGTCGTCGCCGACGGTCTTGAGGACGAGGCCCACCACGAAGCCGGCCGCGGCGACGAAGGCGAGGCCGGCCGTCACCCACCGACGGAGCCCCGCGGTCGTGAGGGCCAGGAACCCGAAGTACAGAGCGGCCAGAGCGCACAGCAACAGCACCACGAAGAGCACGGGCCGGTTGGCCAGGTACCAGCCGACGAAACCCACCCCGGCGGCGCCGATCACCAACGCCCCGACCGCCGCCGACCGTTGGAGCGGCTTGTCGCCCACGTGTCGGCGGGCGAACCGAACCGGATGTCGCCGCTGCACCTCGGTCATCGTAGATGAGCCACCCGGCTGACGATGAGCGCCGCGACCCTCGCCTCCACCTCTCGACTGCTTCCTGTCAGCGACAGCCGGCGAGGCTCGTGGCGACTGCGTCGCCGAGCACGACGTTGCCCCGCTCGTTCGGGTGCACCTGGTCGGCGAGCAGTGGTCCGGCCGCGTCGGCGTCGTTGGCGTCGAGCACCTGGGCCCACTCGATGATGCGGACCCTGGGATCGGTCGCGAAGCCTCGCAGCATGGCGTTGAAGGCCACCGCCGACGGGATCACCTCGGTGGCCCGGTCGGGGCGGAGCTTGTCGGTGACGGTCACGAGATGGATGCATCGCACACTGTCGAACTTGGCGAGGATCTCGTCGAGCGAGCGCCGAGATTCCTCGAGCGGCACTTCTCGGAACACGTCATTGGTGCCCAGGTTCACCACCAAGTGGTCGGCCGGCACCGCCCGGCCTGCGAGGCGCTCCGCTCCCTGGATCTGGTCGGCCGTCGTCAACCCGGAAATGGCGTCGAGGCGCACGTTCCACCGGTCTCCGAGTGTCTGTCGGAGCGTGGCCTCGGCCCCGGCGAAAATGGAGTCGCCGAGCAGCGAGACCGAATCGCGGCGTGTGATCGGGTCCGCCGGGCTCGGCTCCCGCCACAGGAGGACGACGCCGGCCACCACTGCGAGCACGAGCAGGGCCAGAAACACCCCTGGACGGGATCGCGGGAGATGGTGGCCGGTGGGCGTCGTCATCGGGGGGAGGTGGCGGCCGGCCGGCCGGCCGACGGAAGCCGTCGACGGCAGGGCCGTTGACACCCAGCCTACCGGTCGCCCCCCGACATCACGGGGGGAGGCTGGTCGCTCCGGTCCGCGGCGTGTGCTCGTTAGCATCGGCCTCCACGTGACCGCCCCATCCCCACCTTCCTCCCTACCGAAACCGGTCCGGCCATGGCGAGCCCGGGTGGCGGTGAGCGTGGGGGGCGCAGTGGCGGGTGCCTCCCGACTGGTGCGTTTCGGGTCGGGAAGCGTCATCGGCGGTCGGGCCGCACTGGTCGTCGACCCGCGCCTCCTCCGCCACCTGACCACGGACCGCGAGGTGGCGGTGGTCAGCGCCACGAACGGCAAGACCACGACCACGCGGCTCCTCGGCGTCGCGCTCGGCACCGATCGGCTGGTGGTGTCGAACTCGCTCGGCGCCAACATGACCCCGGGCATCGTGGCCGCCCTCGGCCCGGCCGACCCCACCGCGGCCGCCGTCCTCGAGGTCGACGAGCGCTGGCTCGAACCGGTGCTGACCGAGACGGCGGCCGACACCGTCCTGTTGCTGAACCTCAGCCGCGACCAACTCGACCGCACGCAGGAGGTGCGCAAGCTGGCGCAACGGTGGCGCCGCGCCCTGGCGACCGCCACCCCGGCCCGAGTGGTGGCCAACGCCGACGACCCCCTTGTCGTCTGGGCCGCACAGACCGCCCCTCACGTCATCTGGGTGGCGACCGGTCTCGACTGGACCGCCGATGCCGCCGGTTGTCCGAGCTGCTCCGGCCGCATCGAGTTCGAGCCCGATTCATGGCGCTGCGCCGAATGCGATCTCACCCGTCCCGACCCCGCGGTCCGCATCGTGGCCACCGAGGCGGGCGCCACGGTCCTGCTCCATTCGGGGCCGGTCACGGTCGAGCTGGCCCTGCCGGGCCGGGTCAACCTCGTCAACGCCGCCTTCGCCATCGCCGCCGCCGAGGCGATGGGGGTCGACCCCCAACGGGCCGCCGCCGCCCTCGCCCGGGTCACCGAGATCGCCGGCCGGTACCGGATCGCCGAGGTCGACGGCGTCAGGGTGCGGCTGGTGCTGGCCAAGAACCCCGCGGGGTGGCACGAGGCCCTCGACCTGCTCACGCCCGCGCCCGCACCGCTCGTGATCGCCATCAACGCCCGGATCGCCGACGGTCACGACCCGTCGTGGCTCTGGGACGTCCCCTTCGAGCGACTCGCCGGCCGCTTCGTGGTGGCGACCGGAGAGCGGGGTCCCGACCTGGCGGTGCGCCTGCGCTACGCCGACGTCGAGCACGTGGTGGCCGACGACCTCGTGTCCGCGATCTCCGCCCTGAGGGGTCATCCCTCGTTCTCTCCGCAGATCGTGGTCGACGTGGCCGCCAACTACACGGCCTTCCAGGAGTTCGTCGACCAACTGGGTGGGCCGGGATGAGCGGCACCGCGGTGCGCATCGGGGTGCTCTACCCGGACCTGCTCGGCACCTACGGCGACGGCGGCAACGCCGTGGTGCTGGCCCAACGCCTGCGCTGGAGGAACATCGGGGTGGAGTTGGTGACGGTCGCGGCCGGGCAGCGCGCCCCCGATTCCTGCGACCTCTACGTCGTCGGCGGGGGCGAGGACGGACCCCAGACCCAGGCGGCTCGCGACCTGGCCGAGAGCCGGGCGCTGCACCGCGCCGTCGACCGGGGCGCGACGATCCTGGCCGTGTGCGCCGGCATGCAGATCCTCGGGAGCCGCTTCCCCGATGCCGACGGCGCCGATCGACCCGGCCTCGGGCTGCTCGACTGCGAGACCGTACGGGTCGACCGGCCCCGGGCGGTGGGCGAACTGCTCACCGCCCCGGCCTCGGTGGCCGACCCCCGCGGGGCCGACCAGCCCGTCGACCTCGGCGTGCTCACCGGATTCGAGAACCACGCCGGGCGCACCGTGCCCGGCGCCGAGGCGACGACGCTCGCCACCGTCGAGGTGGGTGAGGGCAACGGCGACGGCACCGAAGGGGTGGTGACCGGTCGCATCGTGGGTACCTACCTGCACGGTCCGGTGCTGGCCCGCAATCCATCGTTGGCCGACCTCCTGCTCGGTTGGGTCGTGGGCCCTGACGCCCTCACCCCGCTCGACGACACCGACGTCGAGCGCCTGCGCGCCGATCGCCTCCGTGCCGCCCGCGAACACGAGCTGGCGCCGCGGCGATCATGGCGGGATCTGCTCCGCCGTTCCTGACGGAGCGCTGGCGGCCGCCGGCCCCTGCGTGCGCTCATTCCCCCCGCAGCACCGGGCCGAGCTCGTCGAGCACGGCAGGATCCTCGATGGTCGACGGCACCTGGGGGTCGCGGCCGTCGGCCATGGCCCGCATCGTGGCCCGAAGCAGTTTCCCGGACCTGGTCTTCGGCAACCGGGCCACGACGACGACCCGCTTGAACGAGGCCACCGCCCCGATCTCATCGCGGACCATCTGCACCAGTTCGGCCTCGAGGTCGGCCGGGTCGATGTCGACTCCGGCCTTCAACACCACAAGACCCAGGGGCAGTTGCCCCTTCAACTGATCGGCCACCCCGATGACCGCACACTCGGCGACGGCCTGATGGGCCGCCAACACCTCTTCCATCCCACCGGTCGAGAGGCGGTGCCCGGCGACGTTGATGACGTCGTCGATGCGGCCCATCACGAACAGATAGCCGTCGGCATCGAGATGGCCGCCGTCGCCGGTCAGGTAGGAGCCCGGGAACTGGCTCAGATAGGACGAAACAAAACGGTCATCGTCCCCCCAGAGCGTGGTGAGGCAACCCGGAGGGAGCGGAAGCCGGATGGTGATCGACCCTTGGGTGTCGGTCGGGGCCGGTTCGCCGTGCTGGTCGAGGACCTCGAGTTGGTAGCCGGGCACCGCCCGGGTGGGCGAGCCGGGCTTCACCGCCAGCGCCTCGATACCGAGGCAGTTCGAGGCGATCGCCCAACCGGTCTCGGTCTGCCACCAGTGATCGATGACGGGAACCCCGAGCAGTGCCCCCGCCCACTGAAGCGTGTCGGAATCGGTGCGCTCACCGGCGAGGAACAACGCCCGGAGCCGGGACAGGTCGTGGCCGGAGCGAAGGCGGCCGGCGGCATCCTCCTTCTTGACGGCGCGCAACGCGGTGGGCGCGGTGAACATCACGTCGACCGCGTGATCGGCGGCCACCCTCCAGAACGCTCCGGCGTCGGGGGTGCCGACGGGCTTCCCCTCGTAGAGCACGGTCGTGCACCCGGCGAGAAGGGGGCCGTAGACGATGTAGCTGTGACCGACCACCCACCCGACATCGCTCGCCGCCCAGAACGTCTCGCCGGGCTGGACCCCGTACACGTGGGGCATGCTCCACCGCAGCGCGACCGCATGGCCGCCGTTGTCACGCACCACCCCCTTCGGCTTGCCCGTCGTCCCCGAGGTGTAGAGCACGTACAGCGGGGCGGTGGCGTCGACGCTCACGCACGGGTGGGGCTCGGCGGCGGCCATCGCCTCGGCCCAATCCAGGTCACGACCGGGGCGCAGGCTCGCCTCCACCTGGGGTCGTTGCAGCACGACGCACTGGGCGGGGGCCGCCGACCCGGCGAGATCGAGGGCGCGGTCGAGCAGAGGCTTGTACTCGATGACCCGGCTGCCCTCGATCCCACCGCTGGCCGACACCACGACCTTCGGTCGGGCGTCCACGATGCGCACCGCCAGCTCGTGGGGAGCGAACCCCCCGAAGACGACCGAGTGCACGGCCCCGAGCCGGGCGCAGGCCAACATGGCGATCACGGCCTCGGGCACCATCGGCATGTACACCACGACCCGGTCGCCCACCCCGACGCCGAGCCCGGCCAGCACCCCGGCGAAGCGGGCCACCTCGTCACGAAGCTCGGCATACGTGAACCGAGTGACCGACCCGGTGACCGGGCTGTCGTGGACGAGGGCCACCTGCTCACCTCGCGTGCGGTCGACGCCCACGCCCCCGTCGACCCAGCGATCGAGGGCGTTGAAGCAGGTGTTCAGCCGACCTCCGGGGAACCACCGGTAGAACGGCGCGCCGGACGGGTCGAGCACCCGTGTCGGCGGCGACTCCCAGTGGATGGCCTGGGCCGCCTCCCCCCAGAAGCCTTCCGGGTCGGCGATGGACCGGGCGTGGAGGTCGTCGAGGGCGCCCATCGACCGCTCAGCCGAACCGCACCGAGGCCAGCACCTCGTTGACCGGGCGGACCAGGGCACCGCGAAGGCGGTAGCTGCCGATGACGACGTAGAGGCAGAAGGGGCGGCCGTCGGCGAGGAAGAACCGCTGCAGGCCGGCCTGTCCGGCGATGCCGCGCTGCAAGGAGTCCGGGGAGAAGTCGTCGGCGGCGAACGGCCAGGGGATGCCACGCCCGGCGAACAGTGCGGTTCCAGCTTCCTCGGCCGGGTGCTCGAGCAGGGAGACGAACACCGCGCCGCTGCCCATGAGCTCCACTGCGCCCCCGCCGAAGTCGCCTCGCTGGGGCGGGAGGGCGAAGTTGGCGACGTGGGCGATGGGCGGCACCGACGACACCGACATGAGGCCCCGGGCCTGAGGGGCCAGCGGGTCGGGGAACGGGTCCGGGTCACGGCGGAAGATCTGGCCGTCCCAACCGGTCGGAGGGGTCACGGTGAGCCCGTGGGCCGCGATGGTGGGCATCCATCGATTCTGCCACCACCGCCGCCCTCGGGCCCCCCCTCGGGCCGCGTCGCCCGCCTCAGGCCGAGACGAGCAGGCCGAGGGCGACCCCGATCACCACGACCTCGGCCGCGACCGTGAGACCGCGGGCCACGGGAGCCAGAGCCTGAAGCCGCTGGTGGAAGGCCACGAGGCTCGCGGGGTCGTGGACGGAGCGGGCGGTGAGCAGCGCCAGACCCCGGCTGGCCCCGAAGGTCACCCCGAGCAGCGCCCCAGCTGTCCACGAGCCCGAGAGCAGGCACAGCGCGAACACCAGGTACACCAACGCGCTGGTGACGATGGTGGTCAACCCGGCCCCGAGCTGAACCCCGTACCCGAGTCCGTAGACCCAACCTCGATACGAACTCATCCAGTCCTCGTTGACCTGGCGCCCGTACCGGGGCAGCCGGAACCGGGGCCCGGCCCCGTCGAACACGAGCGCCACCACGCCGAGCACGACGACGAGCGCCGCCAGCCCCACCCCGCGCAGACCGGCACTGCGGAGCAGGCCACCCAGCAGCCCGAGCAGAGCGCCCACGGCGGCTCCGCCCACGGCCGAACCGAGGATGTAGGCGCTGGCCGTCAGCCACCATCGTTGGGACCGTCCCCGCTCACCGAGCGGGGTGATGCTCGAGAGCATCGACTCCCCTCAGGGCGACCACGTGGAACGGATGGCGCCCGCGACCGCGGCAACCATCCCGGCGACCAGAAGGGCCGCAGGCACGGTCAGCCCGGCTCGTCGTCGGCCACGAGCTGCTCGGGGTAGAGGCTCGGGTGGCCGGGACCGATGCCGGCGGCCCGCAGTTCCTGGTCGGCGCGCACGGAGCGTTCGGGGCCGGTGAGGCGCCCGGGCGGAGCGGAGGCCACCAACGGTGAGCCCGCGAGGTCGTGGCCGGCATCGGCCGCGGCCTGGCCGAGCAGGTTGGCGACCTGGGCCCACGACGCCGCCGCCCCCTCGCCGACCACGGCGCCCATGGGCCCGTCGACGAGGATGAAGTAGGGGTTGGCCGGCACGCGGTAGTCGTCGTAGGCCTGGTCGGACATGAGTGTGGTGATGCCGGCCGGCGCCAACCGGGCGACCTCGCTGACGCTCTCGAGGGTGGGGCCCTTGGTGACGATGACCAGCCGGGTGTCGTGACCGGGAAGGCGGGTGCCCTCGCCGTCGCCGAAGGCGCGCCAGAAGTCGGCGCAGGTGCCGCACCCGCTGGAGAGGAAGGCCAGCAGCGTGGTGTGCTTCGTTCCCACCACCCCGGCCACGGCGGCGGTGCCGTCCGGGGTCACCCCGCTCAGGTCGTGGGCGTCGCCACTGGTTGCGGCCTGGGTGTCGCGGGGCTCGGGCACACCGGGACGGGTGCGGATCTCGACCGGGCTGCGGACACCGGTGGGGGGCGCGGTGGGTGCGAGCGCGGCCTCGTCGTCGTAGACACCTGCGCCCAGTTCACTGAGCCGGCGAAGGATCTCGGCGTGCGTGCGCAACAGGCCCACGACGAGCACCCCGAGTAGGGCCACCACCAGGGCAAGGATCACCACGACCGCAGTCATCAGGTGACCGGCACGGTGCGACAGGTCAACAACGGGTTCGTGTTGCCCGAACCTGCGTTGATGGCGTACACGCACACCTGACGCGCTCCCCGGGCGGCGGGCAGGGTGACGTCGAAGCCGTGATCGGCACCGTACAGCGGATACGCCATCCCGACATCGGGCCGGCTCCGGTTGGCGAAGAGCTTCCCGCCCCATTCCCCGTCGACATAGACGTGCAGCTCGATCGGCCCGGCCGTGTCGGGGTCGATCACCCAACCGCTGATCCGATAGGCGCCGACTCGGCCTTCGACGATCTCCACGTTGCCGAACGGGTTGCCGCCCACGAACACCTGCCGCGTGCCGACCACCGGATTGTCGGACCCCGGCCCCCGGTTGATGGCGTTGACCTGGACGGTGTGGAGCCCCGGCGGAGCCGGGACGGTGAAGTCGAAGCCCCGCACCGGCCCGTACCCAGGAAAGGCCGCAGCCACGTCGGCGCGGGCGACGTTCGCCACGCCGAGCCCGCCCCACCCGCCGTTCACGAAGACATGGACGTCGACCGCGTCCACGACGTCGGGGTCGAGCAGCCAGCCCGCCACCCGAACCCGTCCCGGACCAGCGGTGACGGACTCGAGGTTGCCGAACGGGTTCCCCGTGAGCACGTCCACCGTCGTCTGGGCGATCACGCGGTCGGCTCCGATCCCGACGTTGCGGGCGGTGACCGTGACGCTGCGGCGACCGGGCGAGGCCGGCACCCTCACCCGGTACCCGTGATTCGGGCCCACGCCCAGAAAGAAGTCGATGTCGGGGCGTGAGGTGTTGGCCACGGTCGTCGCGGCCACGCGGCCGTCGACTCGGATGTCGACGGTCAGTGACTGCGCGGTGTCGTCGAGGTCGACCGACCAGCCGTCGGCCAGGAAGCCACCGGGTGCCGGCTTGGCACTGTCGAGGTTGCCGATCGGCGAACCGATGTTGACGTCCTTACAACCGAAAAGCGGGTTCTCGACCCCGTTGGACCCGGTGTTGATGGCGTACACACAGACCTGATGGGGTCCACCGGAGATGGGCACGGTGATCTCGAACCCGTGGTTCGGCCCGAAGGCCGGAAAGGCCTGGCCCACATCGGGCCGCGGGCGGTTGGCGAAGCCGCGGCCGGCTCCGTTGCCGTCGATGTAGACGTGCATGTCGACGGGACCGGTGGTGTCGGGGTCGATGGCCCAGCCGGTGACGGTGATGGTGCCGGCCCCGACGCGATAGCCCTCGAAGTTGCCGAACGGGTTGCCGACCCGCACGGTCCGACAGGCCAGGAGCGGGTTGCCGTTGCCGTTGGGCCCGACGTTGATGCCGTACACGCAGACCTGACGCACCCCTGGCGCGGCCGGCACGGTGAGGTCGTATCCGTGGTTGGGGCCCATGCCCGGGTAGGCGGCAGCGACATCACCCCGGAACCGGGACGCGTTCGTCAGGCCGGCGAAGTTGCCGTCGACGTAGACGTGCACGTCGACGGGACCGTTCGTGTCGGCGTCGATGGCCCAGCCCTGCACTCGGATTCCCCCCACCACCTCGACGGCGCTGTCGAGGTTGCCCGACACGTTGTGCAGGCACGGTCGATCATGGGTGGCGGTGGCGTTGTCGACCCGCACGGTGGTGGTGCAGGTGCCGTCGACCTCCCACGGGGCGATGCAGGTGACCAGACGACAGATGATGGGCCCGAGGCACGGGATGCCCTGGTTGCACTGCCCGTAGCGGAAGTTCGTGCAGCCAGCTTTGCGATTGTTGCAGTCGCCGTTGGCACAGCCACATCCGGTACCCGAGCACGAACCGCTGCACACGCCACTACTGCCGCAACCGCAACCGTTGCACGGCGCGTTGCAGTCCATGTAGTAGCGGGGTCCGGCGCAGAACCCGGTGCCGTCGACCTTCCACCAACCAGCCAGCACCGACCCGGGGGGACACTGGTTGCGCCCGGTCAGCGTGCAGCAGAACTCGGTGTACCCGTCACAGCACAGCGACCCACACTCACAGCCCTGGCCCTGGCACGAGCAGATGGCGGCATAGGCGTCGGTCGGGGTGAGCGCGTAGGTGATGGGGTTGGCGGCGAGCGCCGACCCGACGACGGCGGAACGGGCGAAGAACCCGCGCCGGCTCATGCGCGCCGACAGCGCGCCCGAGAGCTTCTCGACGAGGACTGACGGGGCCGAGCTCATCAGCCGGAGGCCTCGACCCGGAACGCCTGCACCGGGCGGAGCCGTGCCGTCTCCGACGCCGGCCGCCGCCGAGCGGCATCGAGCGCCTCGGGCAGGGCGGTGAGCACCGCCACCACGAGCCCGATCGCGACGACGGCCACGAGCACGTAGCTGGCCCCCCCGGCAGGGAGCTCGGAGCGCAGGTCGACGAAGCCGGGGGCGGCGACGGCCGCGGCCGCCGCGGCCACGAGGGCGGCGGCGGTGTCGACGGCGACGTGGATCGTGCTGGGTGGCGCCGACGAGCGTCCGAAGCAGCCACACGAGACCGAGGCGTCACCCCGGGCGCGCAGGCGCAGGATCGACACGGTGAACCCGACGAAGAGCAGCGCGGTGAGTGCAGCCAGCACCCGCCCGCCGAGCAGGAACGTGGCGGCGCCAATCCCCACCTCGACGGCGCCGAGGAGCCGGGCGACCAGCGTCCGGGCGGGGAGGCCGAGTGCGGCCAACATCGGCGTGGTGGCGTCCGGCGCGCGGAGCTTGGCCATCCCACCGACGGCGAGCACACCCGCGACGACCCCGAGAAGGGCTCCCAGCACCACGAACTCCGATGGTAGCGCCGGGCTCACGGCCACTCGGGACCGGGCCCCGACCGCAAGCGAGAACCCGGGTCCGGGCCGCGGAGCACTCAGACCGGCGTCGGTCCCCGTCGGGTTGCGACGAGAAGCAGGTTCTTGCCGATCACCCGGCCGAGCCCACGGTCGAGGCCGCGGCTCACCGGGAAGACGAACCGGTCGTAGAAGCCCACAGAAGATTCGCTGATGGCACCGTGGCGATCACCGACGGCCCGGTAGGCCAGGGAGGCGGCGAAACCCAGACTGTCGACGTACCGGCATTCGTCGACGTGGAAGCCCCCCTGTTCCACGACATCGATCAGGCCGCGGCGTCGGTAACGACGCACGTGTCCGACCTTTGCGTCCATCGAGGAGTAGAGGACCTCGAAGGCGGGCACGAACACCACGAGACGACCTCCGGACCGCAGCACCCGGGCCAAGCCCGCAACCGCCTCTCGGTCGTCGTCGATGTGCTCGAGCACGTTCATCGAGTAGACGAGGTCGTACGACGACGGTTCGAGCGCCGAGGGATGGTCGACCGCCGAGAACCCAGACTGGTGGAGGCTCGCCTGAAGGCTGCTGTCGACCTCGACGCAGTCGACGCCGTAACCCCGGCGCCTCATGTCGAGGGCGTGGGTACCCGAGCCCGCCCCGAAGTCGAGGAGGCGAGGAGCGGCGCGGGCCGGGCCAGCCACCCCGGCGATGCCGTCGTTGAGGAAGCGCAGGTAGTTGACCGCGCCGGCCATCACTTCGAGATTGTCGATCCCGCCGTAGGTCGGGTTCAGGGCCGCAGACATGAGCCCTCATGCTAGAGCGGGCGTCGGGCCGGGCCGAGGACCCTCGCGGTCCCCCGAGCGACAACCGGGTCGAGGGGTGAGCTCAGGGGGTGATCGCGGTGCGGGCCACCGGCTCGGGAGCGGCCTGGCGGCGGGAGAGGGCCCGGCTCAGCGCCGACAGGAGCACGGTGCGGGTCTCACGAGGATCGACGAGCTCGTCGAAGCCGAGGTTTGCGGCCGATCGATACGAGGCCTCGAGCTCGGCCTCTCGCAGCCGCGCCGCTTCGTCGGCCTCGGCCCCGGTGGCCCGACTCATGGCTGCGGCCCCCATCGCGCCGAGGGTGGCCCCCGGGTAGGCGAACGTGGCCGACTGCCCGTCGAAGCCGACCAGCGCCATCACCATCGACCCGAAGCCGTAGGCCTTGCGCAACGTCAGGTGGATCTTCGGACTGCTGGCCTGGGTCTGCGCCGCGAACATGCGGGCGCCGCTGCGCAGCACCCCCGCCCGCTCCGACACCCGGCCGGGCAGCATGCCGGGGTTGTCGGCCAGGAACACGAGCGGCAGATGAAAGGAGTCGGCGACCGTGATGAAATGGGCGGCCTTGTCGGCGGCATCGGCGTCGACCGAACCGGCGAGCACACGCGGCTGGTTGGCGATCAGGGCGACCGGCGCACCACCGAGGCGGGCGAGGGCACAGATGATCGAGGGACCGAACCCGGGTTGCACCTCGAACCAGTGACCGTCGTCGACCACCACGTCGAGGACGTCGGCCATGTCGTAGACCTTGCGGGTGTCACGGGGCACGATGCCGAGCAGCTCGTCGGTGGAGCGGGGTCCCTGGTCCGTACCCGACACCGACGGCGGGTAGGCCCAGGCACTCGAGGGAAAGAACTCGAGGTAGTGGCGCAACATGTCGAGGGCCGACGCGTCGTCCGGCGTGACGTTGTGGATCAGCCCACTCGCCACCGCCACCGCCGGGCCCCCGAGGTCCTCCTTGGTGATGTCCTCCCCGAGGGACTCCTTGACCACAGGAGGACCAGCGGTGAACACGGCGGCGGTGGCGGTCATCACGCTGAAGTCGGCCATGGGCACGATCAGGGCGCCGTGACCGGCCGAAGGGCCCATGACCGCGCTCAACACCGGAACCCGGCCCGAGCACTGGGCCTGGATCAACAGGTCGGTGGGGGCGCGACCGCCGTGGCCACCACCGCGATGACCGGCGCCCTCCAGCAGCATCAGAAGGGGCATGCGATCGCGCAACGCCAGCTCAGCGATGCGGTAGCGCTTCGAGCTGCTGCCGGGGCCGATGGACCCGGCCATTGTCGTGAAGTCTTCGGCGCCCACCATCACCGGCCGCCCGTCGATCGTCCCGGCTCCGGCCACGATCCCGTCGGAGGCGATGTCGTCGCCGACGAGCGTGCCGATCTCGGCGAACGAGCCGGGATCGAGTAGGTGGTCGACCCGCTGCCGGGCGTCCATGAGGCCCCGGGCGTGGCGCTTGGCCAGGCGTTCCTGTCCGCCCATCCCCCGAGACGCGGCGCGGCGTCGCGCCAGGTCGTCGAGGGTGGGGCCCCACCCGCCGGGGAGCTCGTCGGCGCTCACGGTGTCCGCCCGGTCATACCTCGAGGGCCGGTTCGATCGGGGCCGGCCGCATGTCCGGGAACGCCCGCAGGGTGTGCCCGCCGTCGACGGCGAGGTGCTGGCCGGTGACCCAGCTCGACTCCGGACCGGCGAGGTAGCGGATGGCGCGGGCGATGTCGTCGGCCTCACCACCGCGGGCCAGGGGCTGGCCGGCGAGGAACTCTTCGAACAACCCTTCGTCGGCGAACAGATGCTCGGTGCTGGCCGTGCGGGTGAGGCCGGGCCGGACCGAGTTGACCCGAATCCCCTCTTCGCCCAGCTCGTCGGCCGCCACCTCGACCAAGGCGTCGACCGCGGCCTTGCCGGCCTTGTAGGACGCCAGACCTCGGGTGGAGAACACGGCGGCGGTGGACGACACGGCCACGATCGAGCCACCCGGCGGCATGGCCGGGACGGCGTACTTGAGCAACAGGAACACCGGGCGCACGTTGGCGTCGACCTCGGCGCTGAACTGCTCGGGGTCGAAATCGACCAGGCGGGAGGGGGTGCCACCGCCGGGCACGGTGACAGCGATGTCGAGGCTGTCGCCCTCGGTGGCGATGGCCACCGCGTCGGCCACCTCCATCGGCCGCAGGGTGTCGCACGGGCACGGGTGCACCGTGAGCCCGTCGGCAGCCAGGGCTCGCAAGGCGTTCACGAGGCGCTGCTCGTCGCGCCCGGCGATGGTGACGCGGCATCCGTCGGCGGCGAGGAGCCGGGCCGTGGCCAACCCGATTCCGCTGCTCCCACCGATGACGAGGGCCCGGGTGCCTTCGAGAGGGTGGTCCTGCGCCATGGCGCGGTTCTAGCAGCCCCACCCGCGTGGTGCGCCCGGGCCCTCGGCGCCGGAGCGAAGCCGGGGACACCCGCCCGGTGGGGTGGCGCTACGGTCGCGCCGCGCCGCGCCCGCGGCAAGGGGGGTTCAAGGGCCGTGGAGACCGACATCGACATCCTGTTGGCGAGAGCGGGCGAGGCCGCCGGCGGCCTGACCGACGCCGGTGACCCTTCGTGGCGTGAAGGCCTCGGCGTGCTGTTCGACTCGCTGACCGGCGACGCCCGGCTCGACGGCATCGGAGAAGCCGCCGCCGAGACGTCCATCACCGGTCACCTCACCAACCGGCTGAAGGTCATCGACTGGCACGACCGACACCCCGAGCTGGCCGACACCCCCGTGGAGGCACCGATCTTCCTGATCGGCCTGCCCCGCACCGGCACCACGGCGCTGAGCCACCTGTTGAGCGCCGACCCGACCAACCGATCCCTCCTCGGTTGGGAAGCGGGTGATTCCGTGCCACCGCCCACCACCGACGGGTACCGCGACGATCCGAGGTTCGTGGCGGCGATGGAGGCGCCGAACATGCTCGACCTCATCAACCCGGAGTTCAAGGCCATCCACTTCGATCCGCCCGACATGCCGATCGAGTGTGCAGTGGTGCTCGCCCAGCACTTCACCAGTCTCATCTACCCCACGATCTACAACGTCGAGGGGTACCGGCAGTGGCTGTTCGAGGCCGACCACAGGCCCGCTTATCGCTACCACCGCCAGCTGCTCCAGGTGTTGCAGTCACAATTCCCCGGGCGATGGCAGCTGAAGTCGCCGATCCACCTCGTCGACCCCTGGGCTCTGGACGAGACCTACCCCGACGCCCGTTACGTGCTCACCCATCGCGATCCCGTGAGGGTCACGGCGTCGGTGCTCAGCCTGGTGCGCTCCCTCACCGGCACGTTCACCGACCACGACTTCACCGACTACATCGTGGCGACGTGGCCCGAGACGATCGGAACGCTCCTCGATCGTCAGTCGGCCTTCCGTGACGATCTCGTCGCCGCCGGCAAGGGCGACGCGTTCATCGACGTGGCCTACGCCGACCTCGTGGCCGACCCCACGGCCACGGTGGGCTCGATCTACGACCGGCTCGGTACGCCGCTCTCGACCGCCGGAGAGACGGCGATGCGCGCCCACGCCGCCGCTCATCCGCAGGGCGCCCACGGTACCCATTCGTACTCGCTCGAGGAGTTCGGTCTGACCGCCGCCGCGCTCACCGAACGATTTGCCGACTACACATCTCGCTACCGCCCGTATCTGGAGCCGCCGCGATGAGAGGCGTCGACGAGCTGTTCGACACACGGGATGCCATCGACCTGGCCTGGATGGTCACGATCGGTGAGGTGACGGCCCGAGAGCTCGTCGAGACCGCCATCGCCCGGATCGAGGCCCGCAACCCGGTCCTCAACGCTGTCGTGGCCGATCGCTTCGACCGGGCCCTCGACGAAGTCGATGCCGGCCTGCCCGACGGGCCCCTCAAGGGTGTCCCGTTCGTGGTGAAGGACCTCGGCTGCGACGTTGCCGGTCTGCCGGCGACTCGCGGGAGCCGGCTCTTCGCCGATGTCGTGGCCAGCGAGGACTGCGAGCTGACCCGGAGGTACAGGGCCGCCGGGCTGGTGATCCTCGGCAACACCAACTCCCCCGAGTTCGGAAAGAACGCCAGCACCGAACCGGTCCTGCACGGACCGTCGCGCAACCCGTGGCGCACGACCCACTCGACCGGCGGGTCGAGCGGCGGGACCGCCGCCGCGGTGGCGGGGGGAATGGTGCCGGCCGGACACGCCAACGACGGCGGGGGTTCGATCCGCATCCCCGCCTCGGAGTGCGGCCTGTTCGGGCTCAAGCCCACGCGGATGCGCACGCCCTCCTGGCCACAGGCGGCCTTCTTCGCCTGCCCATTGGCGGTCGGCCATGCCCTCACCCGCACCGTGCGCGACAGCGCAGCGTTGCTCGACGCCGCCGCCGGCGGGCTTCCCGGCGACCCCGGTTCCACCCCACCGCGACCGCGGGCCGGCACCTTCATGGCCGTGCTGTCCGAGCCGCTGCAGCCCTTGCGCATAGGGGTGGCCACCACGTCGGTGCGAGGGAACGAGGCCCACCCGGCGGCCATCGCCGCCGTCGAGCAGACGGCCCGACTGTGCGAGGAGCTCGGCCATCGCGTGACGTACGCCTCGCCGACCTACGACCCCGACGCGGTCATCGAGTGCCTGTCGGTGCTGATGGGGGCGGTCGCCGCCGGTCAGGTCGAGGCCCGGCTCGCCGAACTCGGGCGACCGCTGGCCGACGACGACCTGGAACCGTTCAGCCGGTTCATGCACGAGCGGAGCCTCGGCCTGACGGGTCTCGAGGTGATCGCCGCGCTCCAGGAGCTGGAGGTGGTGAGTCGCTCGGTCGCACCGTTCTTCGAGCCCCACGACCTGTGGCTCACGCCGACGCTGCTCCCACCCGTGCCGGAGCTGGGTTGGCTCGACACCACCGATGTCCAGGCCATGTTCAACCGGGCCGGACGCTTCAGCGAGATGACGGCGCTGGCCAACGTCACGGGCCAGCCGGCGATGTCGGTGCCCGCGGGCTTCGACGACGCCGGCCTGCCGGTGGGCGTGCAGTTCCTCGCCGCCCACAACCGTGAGGGGATCCTGCTGCAGATCGCCGCCCAGCTCGAGTCGGCGGCGCCGTGGCCCCGCACCGCCCCCTGGCCCTCTCCCGCCTGAAGGAGACGGCATCAGGTGCCGCGTGCCCAGGGGCACAGCGAAACCGACGACCGCGATGTGTGCCGGGCCCGTTCCGCGGGGTTCAATGGTGACGTGACTCCCGCCCCGTCGATCAGCGTTCCTCGCCGGGCCGAGGCCCCACGCTCGCCCAGGTCGAGCGGGGTCTGCGCCATGGTGAGCACCGCACCGGACTCCGTCGTGACGGGACCGGCGCGATGAGGGCGGAGCGCCCCCTCGGGCGGCGGGGGTTCCTCGCCGGCGCGGGCGCGCTGGCTGCGCTCACGCTGATGGGCTGCGCCACGGCCCTCGACGACATCGGCGGGTCCGACGAGGACAACCGCAACTTCCAGGGCCGGCTGCTCCCCCAGCCCGTGGCCAAGCCCGATGTGACGTTCACCGACACCGAAGGCCGGCCCTACGACCTGCGTACGGCCACGGACGGCGAGATGACGATGGTGCTGTTCGGCTACACGAGCTGTCCCGATGTCTGCCCGATCCACATGGGGGCCCTGCCCCCCGCCATCGAGAAGGCCCGTCTGCCGGCCGGCGACCCCAACGTCGTCTTCGTCGGCGTCGACACCGCCCGCGACACGCCGGAGAAGATGCGGGAGTTCCTCGACCAGTTCGATCGCCGCTTCGTGGGTCTCACCGCCACCCCCGAGGAGATCGACCGGGCCCTGGCCGAGGTCGGCTTCCCCCCCGTCGTCATCGACCCCGAGGGCAAGGGGGGCGACGACTACAGCGTCGGCCACCCGGGCCAGATCCTGGTGTTCACCCCGGACAACCTGGCGCACATCGTGTACCCGTTCGGCACCCGCGAGCAGGCCTGGGCCGAGGACCTCCCCCGACTGGCCACCATCGATTGGAACCTCGCGTGAGGCGCGACTCCGACACGAGCAGCGTGGGGACGGCGGCACCGTGAGCTGGTGGTGCTCGGCCGATGGGCGGGCCTGGACCTGGGAATGGCGCCCCTACCTCGGCGCGTGGCTCCTGGTCGGGTTCCTGTTCGCCGTCTACACCTGGGCCTACCGCTCCGACCCCGACTTCCCCCTGCGCCGCAAGCTCTGCGCCCTCGGCGGCATCGTCATCATCCTGATCGCCACCGACTGGCCGATGGCCTCGCTCGGCGCCGGCTACCTGCTCTCCGTGCAGATGGGCCGGCAGGTGCTGATCGTTCTCATCGCCGTGCCACTCCTGATGTACGGGGCGCCTCCCGTGGTCGGCCGTTGGCTCGACGGCTCGCAACGGCGGCGATCGGTCACGAAGGTGCTGAGCAACCCGCTGTTCGCCGTCCTGGCCACGAGCGGACTGCTGCTCGCCGTGAACACCCCGCTGGTGTCGGACCGCACGATCATCAGTCCGCTCGGGTCCTTCGCCGTCGACTTCCTCTGGATCGTGGCCGGGGTCCTGATGTGGTTCCCCGTGCAATCACCGTCACCGATGGCCCCGCGCCTGGTCGGGCCCCTCGCCCTCGTCTACCTGTTCATCCAGTCCATCGCGCCCCTGCCGACCTCGTTCTTCATGACCTGGGCGGAGTACCCGCTCTTCGCCACCTTCGAACTGGCCCCCAGGGTGGTGCAGGGCTTCAGCGCCGTCGACGACCAGGAACTGGCCTCGGGCATCGCCCAGGTGCTCGGCGGTCTGGTCATCTGGTTCCAGATCACCGCCCGGTTCCTGCACTGGGCCATCCTGCGCGAACGCGAGGAGAACGCCACCGTCCCGGACTTCATCCGCCGGGCCGACGCTCGTGAAGCGGCCCGCGCCGCGAGAACGGACCGGTAGACGCCAGCGTCAGTCGACCGCGGTCACACCCCCGTCGACCACGATCGAAGCGCCGGTGATGAACGACGCGGCGTCCGACAACAGGAACGCCACCGGGGCCCCGATCTCCTCGGGGCGCCCCACCCGGCCGAGCACCGACGAGCGATTGAACTCGTCGCGCACCTCGGGGATGTCGAGGGCCACCTGCAACATCGGTGTCTCGATGTACCCCGGGCACACGGCGTTGACCCGGATGCCCTCGGGGCCGAGTTGATGGGCCATCGAACGCACGGCGCCGAGCACACCGGCCTTGGACGCGCAGTAGGCGGGGATGGCGGCGTTGCCGATCCAGCCCTCGATGGAGGCGATGCCGACGACGGCGGCGCCGGACACCGACCTCAGCTCGGGCAGCAGAGCCTGGACCAGCAGGGGAAAGGCGCGCAGGTTCACGTCGAGCACGGCGTCCCACAACTGCTCGTCGAGCAGGCCGAGGTTCTCGGCCCGCACCACCCCGGCCGCGTGTACGAGCCCACCGATGGGTCCGACCACCGCTCGGCTGGCATCGATGGCCGCGCCGAAGGAGGCAGCGTCGGTGACGTCCACCATCGCGCCGTGCGCCTCGACGTCGAAGTCGCCGGCGATGGTCGCGGCCTCGGCCGTGGCCCGGTCGCCGTCGAGATCCCACAGCGCCACCCCTCGGCCTTGCCCGGCGAGCGCCCGGGCGCTGGCCCGCCCGATCCCCGACGCGCCTCCGGTCACCACCACTGCCCCTGCTGCGTGCATGCGCTTCCCCCACGAAGTCAACCGGGCCTGCGTGTCGAGCCCGGGCCGCGGCAGTCGAGCGCGCCCGGCGGGGATCTGTCAAGGTTCGAACCCGCTCACCAGCTCGGACCACCTGGTCGTGGTCACACCGACGGACCGATCACGAGGGGGACCCGATGGACGACGGACGATTCGAGGGCAAGGTGGCCATCGTCACCGGTGCGGCCCGGGGGATGGGCGAAGCGATCACGCGTCGACTCGTGGCCGAGGGCGCAACCGTGGTGCTCACCGATGTCCTGGTCGACGACGGTGAGGCCGTCGCCGCCGACCTCGGCGACGGGGCCCGCTTCGTGGCCCACGACGTGACCGACGCGGCCCAATGGGCCCGGGTCGTGGCCACCGCCGAGGAGGAGTTCGGATCCGTCGACGTGCTGGTCAACAACGCCGGCATCTTCTGGCGCTGCGCCCTCGAGGACGAGACGGCCGAACGTCTGCGTCGGATCCTCGACGTGAACACGATCGGTCCCTTCCTCGGCATGCAGGCCGTCCTGCCAGCCTTCCGCCGAGCCGGCGGGGGCGCCATCGTGAACGTCGTCTCGCTGGCATCGATGCATGGTTACGCCTGGCAGGGCGCCTACGGCGCGTCGAAGTGGGCCCTGCGCGGTCTCACCCGCACGGCCGCCCAGGAGTTCGGACCCGAGGGCATCCGGGTCAACGCGGTGATGCCCGGTCCGATCGAGACGGCCATGCTGCCACCCGACACCACCGGCCTCGGCCCCGCCCGCTTCGCTGGCATACCTCTGGGCCGTTCGGGCCAAGCCGGCGAGGTCGCCGCCGTGGTGTGCTTCCTGGCCTCGGCTGATGCGGCCTACGTGTCGGGTGCCGAGATCGTGGTCGACGGCGGCTCGTCGTCGGCCCCCGCCGCAACCCCCCGCCCGCCGGTCGGGTAGATCCTGGGAATCGGGCCGAGGCGCGACCTCCCCTCCGTCCGCCCCGACTTCGTCGACGATCGGCCTACCGTGGGCAGGTGCCGAGCCGCGATCCCGAGGTCCAGCGCCTCGCCGACATCGAGGCGATCCGCCAGGTGGTGCTGCGGTACTGCCGGGGGATCGACCGGCTCGACCTCGAGCTGGTGCGGGCGTGCTATCACCCCGACGCCACCGACACCCACGGGACGTTCACCGGCACCGTCGACGAGTACCTGGTGTGGGTCGAGCGGGTCCTCGGGCGCTACGAGGACACGTTCCACCTGATCGGCAACCACCTCGTCGAACTGGTCGAGGGCCCGTCCGGCGACCCGTCCACGGTGGCCCGGTCGGAGGCCTATGGCGTGGCTCATCACCGCAGCCGCGACCCCGACCCGCACCGCAACCTCACGGTCGGCTTCCGGTTCCTCGACCGGTTCGAACGTCGCGAGGGCGGTGAGTGGCGAATCGCCCGGCGGATCGCCACCACCGAGTGGGTGACCGCCCTCGGCCCCGAGCAGCGCTGGCCCCTGCCCGCCGGCGGCGCCGTGGGCGGACGCGGCCGCCGCGACCCGTTGTACGGGCTGGTGCCGGAGCTCGACAACTCCGGCGAGGCCCCCTGACCAAGGCCGGCGACCCCTCAGCCCCGCGCCCTTCTGGTGGCCGGTGGGTTGACTAAACCGCCAATGTTAGGTAAACCTAACAACAGCGGTTCGAGGCGTCGGACCCATGAGAGAACGGAACCCGCCGTGATCATCTGCCACTGCCGAGGGATCAACGACCGCACGGTCCGCGACGCCATCGCCGCGGGGACGGTCACGGTCGACGAGCTCGCCGAAGCGTGCGGCACGGGTTCGGACTGCGGCGGGTGTCGCCCGGCTCTGGCAGAGTTGATCGTGGAGCACACCGGTCAGCCGATCGAGCTGGCGTACCGAATCCGCACCGCCCTCGCCTGACCGACCGGCGGACTCTCTCCCAGGAGCAAAATCGTGAACGGCAATCCCGAGGTCATCGAGATCCTGAACGAGGTCCTCACCGCCGAGCTCACCGCCATCAACCAGTACTTCGTCGACGCCAAGATGCTGCAGAACTGGGGCTACGAAAGGCTGGGACACAAGTTCCGCGACGAGTCGATCGACGAGATGAAGGATGCCGAGGCGCTCATCGAGCGCGTGCTGTACCTCGACGGTGTGCCCAACCTGCAGCGCCTCAGCCCGGTGCGGGTGGGCGAGAACGTCACCGAGAAGCTCCAGCTCGCCCTCCAGGTCGAGATCGAGGCTGTCGAGCGCCTCACCCGCGGCATCGAGTTGTGCTCGGACCGCCACGACCACGGTTCGCGTGAACTGCTCGAACACATCCTCGAAGGCGAGGAGGAGCACGCCGACTGGCTCGAGGCCCAGCTCACCCTGATCGAGCAGATCGGCGCCGAGCTCTACCAGGCCCAACAGATCCACCAGGACTGACCCCGGCGCCCGCCCCGCCCGCCGCCTACTCTCCGTCCCGGTGCCCGCGACCCGGGCATCAACCAGTTCGTCACCCGGGAGGGCAGATGCCGGTCGAAGGTCAACGCGATCCTGCGCTGGTGAAGACCGCGTTGGAAGGGTGGCTGGGGGCGCAGATGCCCGACGCCCGTGACGTGGTCGTGACCGATCTCGAGGTCCCGCAGTCGAGCGGGTTCTCCAACGAGACGTTCCTCCTCGACGCGGCCTGGACCGACGGGGACGGCACCCCGGTGGCGGCGGAGCTGGTGCTGCGCAGCCAGCCGCTGGTGCACAAGCTCTTTCCCGAGAGCGAGCTGCTCGTGCACCAGTACGAAGTGATCCGCCACCTCGGCGAGCACACGGACGTGCCCGTGCCCCGCACCTTCGGCGCCGAGCGCGACCCGGAGGTGCTGGGGGCCCCGTTCTTCGTGATGGACCGGTTGCACGGCCTGGTGCCCGGCGACGCCCCGCCATACACGCAGGAGGGCTTCGTCATGGAAATGGCCCCCGAACGGCGTCGGGAGTGGCACACCAACGCCGTCGAAGCCCTCGTGAAGGTCGGCCAGGTCGACTGGCACGCGGCCGGGCTCGAGTTCCTCGACCAACCGCACCACGGCCCGCTCGGTCCGCAGCAACGACGCAACTACTTTGCCGGCTATTTGGAGTGGGCCACCAAGGGTGAAGCGCACCCGATCGCCACTCCGGCGTTCGAATGGCTGGATGCCAACTGGCCCGACGACGGCGAACACTTCGGGCTGAGCTGGGGCGACGCCCGGCCCGGCAACCAGATGTTCGACGGCACCGAGGTCATCGGTGTCTTCGACTGGGAGATGGTGTCGCTCGGCAATCCGGAGCAGGACCTCGGCTGGTGGCTGTTCCTCCAGCGCTACTCGACCGACGGCGTGGGGGCGGCCCTGCCCGACGGCTTCCTCGACCGGGCCGAGACCATCACCCTCTGGGAGAGGTTGATGGGCCGTCGCGCCAACAACATCGACTTCTACGAGCGGTTGGGCGGCTTCCAGTTCTGCCTGGTCATGGTGAAGCTGGCCGAGATGTACTCGATGTCGATGGGTCCGGCGGCGCTGGCCATGGCCATCTGGAACCCCGTGGCCGAGATCACCGCCGAGCTGCTCGGCATCGACATGCCACCCCCTCCCGAGGCACCGGTCGCGTCCTGAAACCACGCCACGTCGGACACCGGGCCGCTCTCCCGCTCACCGCCTGCTTGACTGCCCGGTCATGAGGTTCTCCCTGTCGCTCCCCCTGCTGAAGGACCTGGCCGCCCCTGATCCGTTCCGCGAGACGTTCGATCTCGCCGTGCTGGCCGAGGAGTGCGGGTTCGACACCGTCACCATCGGCCATCACCACTTCATGCCCGGCAACATGAGTGACCCCCTCACGTTCCTGGCCGCAGTCGCGGCGCGCACATCCACCATTCGGGTGGGCACCGGCATCTTCCAGCTCCCGGCCCACAACCCGGTTCGGGTGGCCGAGCAGGTCGCCACCATCGATCAGCTCTCGGGCGGGCGGGTGTCGCTCGGCGTGGGCCTCGGCTGGTGGCCGCTCGAGTACGAGGTGCAGGGTTCGGACTTCCGCCGGCGCGGAGCCCGGATGGAGGAGGCGCTGCGCATCCTGAAGCTCGTGTGGACCGAGGAGGACACCTCGTTCGAGGGACGGTTCTGGTCGTTCCCCGAGCTCACCGTGCACCCCCGTCCCGTACAGGACCCCCATCCGCCCTTGTGGGTGGCGGGGGTGGCCGACGCCGCCGTGGATCGGGCCGCTCGGCTGGGCGATGCGTGGCTGTGCGGGCCGGTGCAGTCACTGGGCAAGGCCGAATCGTGCCTCGACGTGTACCGAGCGTCGTGCCTCACCGCTGGCACCACGCCCGACTGGGTGCTGCGCCGCTACGCCTGGGTGGGCGCCGATCGCGCCGAGGTGATGGACGAGGTGCTGCCCGAGTACGTGGGCGGGCTGATGGAGCACTGGCGCGAATCGGTGGAGGACGACGAAGAGAAGGCGCTGTTCGCCCGCATCGACGCCGGCGACGCCGTTTCTCCAGAAGAGATCGCCGCCGACCGCCTGTTGTTCGGCGCCCCCGAGGACGTGATCGGGCAGGTCGAGCGCTACCAGGAGGTCACCGGGTGCGAGCACGTGCACGCAGCGTTCGGGGCCGGCCTGCCCGGCGCCAGCGCCAAGGCGTCCCTCGGCACCTACGCCGAGATCGCCGAGATGATCCGGCTGTTCGGTCGCGAAGTCATCCCCGCTTTCGATCCAGCGACGTCTAGCGTGTCCAGTCCATGACAACCGACGTGCGGCGCGACGACGAGCGGAACCGTGACCGCTACCGGAACCTACGGGCCTGGAACGTGGGGGTGGGCTCGGCTCACCTCCTCCAGGGTGTGGTCATCCTGGCCATCAGCGCCGCCTTCGCCATCCCCGTGGTGGCCACTGTGCAGACCGGTCCGCCGGGCGGGGCCGGGTCGCTCGACCAGACGACGACCTTCTTCGAGTTCAGCTTCCCGATCGCCATCGCCCTTTTCCTGTTCCTCGCCGCCGCCGACCACCTCCTGATGGCGGCACCACGCATCCACCGCTGGTACGAGGCGAACCTCGGCCGCGGCATCAACGTGGCCCGCTGGATCGAGTACTCGATCTCCGCCTCACTGATGATCCTGCTCATCGGGCTGCTGACCGGCATCAACAACCTCTACGCCATGATCGCCATCTTCGGCGTCAACGCATCGATGATCCTGTTCGGCCTCGTCATGGAGCAGGTCAACACCGACCGCACCAAGGTGAACTGGTGGCCCTTCGTGTTCGGCTGCATCGTAGGCATCGTGCCGTGGATCATCATCACGACATCACTGATCGTCTCCTCGGTCGACGACCGCGGCGACGGCGACGGCGTGCCGTTCTTCGTCTACGTCATCTTCGTGACGCTGTTCCTGCTGTTCAACTGCTTCGCCCTCAACCAGTGGCTGCAGTACCGGGGCAAAGGTCGTTTCGCCGACTACCTGTACGGCGAGAAGGTGTACCTGGTGCTGAGCCTGGTGGCCAAGACCGCGCTGGCCTGGCAGATCTACTTCGGCACACTGGCCGACTGACCCGACCACCCGTGACCGCGCCACCGTACGGCCCTCCCCCAGGTGCGGCACCTCCGCCCCCTGGACACCTGCCCGTCGGCGGGCCGTACCCGCCGCCCTACCCGGGAACCCCTTACTACGGCTACCCACCGGCCCGGCCGACGAACAGTAACGCCCTCGTCGCACTGATCCTCGGGATCGTCAGCCTCCTGCTGTGCCAGCCGCTCGGGCTCGTGGCCTTCTTCATCGGGCGTGGGGCCCGCCGAGAGGTCGCCGCGTCCAACGGCCGCGAGGACGGCGACGGCATGGCCCTGGCGGGACAGATCATCGGGATGACCTCGTTCGTCCTCTTCGTGCTGAGCATCCTGGTCGCCGCCGTCATCATCGTCATCGCCTTCGTCGGGGCCGCCGCCAGCGACGGTGGAGGCGGCGGACTCAGTGTCTGAGCACGCCGACGCCTCCGACCCACTCCCGTACACCGAGGCCGACGTCGAGGCCGCGCTGATCGCCGTGCGCGAACGGTGCCTGGCCCTTCCCGAGACCACCGAACGTCTCTCCCACGGCGCCCCGTGCTTCTTCGTGCGCGACAAGAAGACCTTCGTGTACTTCCACGACGACCACCACGGCGATGGTGAGCTGTCCATCTGGTGCGCCGCCGCGCCAGGGGTGCAGGAGGAACTCGTCGGCGCCGAGCCGCAGCGGTTCTACCGGCCGCCGTATGTCGGTCACCGGGGCTGGGTCGCCGTTCGCCTCCACGTCGAGGTCGACTGGGACGAGATCGCCGAGATCGTCACCGACGCCTACCGCTGCGCAGCCCCGAAGACTCTCGTCACCCGCCTCGACGGCACCTGAGTCTGGAGGGCGAGGGCTCCTCCCACCGGCCGACAGCGTCTGGACCCGGGCTGGCCTCACCGGTCGGCCGTCGACCTCACCGAGGTGCGCGCCGGGCCGGTCCGACGAGCGGGGCGACTCGGAGAGAAGTTCGTGACCGCCCGTGATCGCCCTCGGCAAGCCGGTGATAACCGGAACCGAGCCCTGACGCCACCGAACGCGACGTTCGACACCCGCCACGAGACCAGCCGCAGCACTGCGGCGGTACCGACGGTACGGTGCGGGCGTGACATCTTCTCTCCTGCTCTGCGTCGACGGCTCCGAGGCCTCTCTGGCCGCCATGACCGCCGGGCTCGAGTTGCTCGGTCGGGATGGGCCGATCGCCCTCGTCACCGTCGTCGACGACCCCGACCCCATGCTCGTCACCGGTACCGGCTTTGCCGGAGGGGTGATGACACCCGAGGGTCTCGACGAGATGACCGCGGCGGCCAACGAGGGGGCACGGGAGATCCTCGACGAAACGGCCGAGACCCTCGAGCTGGCGGACGCACCCACCTACATCGTTCGCGGCGACGCCGCCACCGCCATCTGTGCGCTGGCCACCGAGCTCGACGCCCGGGCCATCGTCATCGGTTCGCGGGGACGCAGCGGCTTCAAGCGGGCCGTCCTCGGTTCGGTGTCCGACCACGTCGTGCGCCACGCCCCCTGTCCGGTTGTCATCACCGGCCACTCGCTTACGACGTGACCCCACCAACTCGGCCGGAGTCGCACCGGGCGAGGGAAGGCTGATCCGACCATGGACCTCACCACCGGCCTCGAGTACGTGCGCTCGCGTCGCAACGGCGTGCTGATCACCCTCAAGGGCGACGGACGACCGCAGAGCTCGAACATCACCTATGTCGTCGGCGACGACGGCCTGATCCGCGTCAGCGTCACCGACGGGCGGGCCAAGACCCGCAACATGCGGAGCGACCCCAGGGTGTCCCTGCACGTCAGCGCCGACGACTTCTGGTCGTACGTGGTGGTGGAGGGCGACGCCGAGCTGGCCCCGGTGGCGTCCGACCCGAACGACGCGACGGTCGACGAGCTCGTCGACTACTACCGCACGATGCAGGGTGAGCACCCGGACTGGGATGCCTACCGCGCCGCCATGGTGAGCGACGAACGACTGATGCTGCGCATCCACCCGACGAGGGCCTACGGCATGCCCGGCCCGGGCTGAGCGCTCGGTGTGACGAAGGAGACCACCATCGGCTCGCAGTACTGCAGGGTCCGTATGCGGATCACCGAACTGCTCACCGATCTCGACCCTGCGCTGGTCGACCAACCGGTGCCGGCCACACGGCGGTGGTCGCGGGCGCAGATGGCCGCCATGGACTGGTCGGCCGATCCCTCACCGTTCCTCGACCATCTCCACATGTTCGGCCCGAGTCCGGTCGACATCATGGAGTGACGAGGCCGCCAGCCCGAGGTGGTCACGGAGCCGGCCAGGGGCCTGCGCAGGCGCGCAGGCTCAGGTGAACACGACGTCGTCGCGAAGTGAGCGCTTCAGCTCGGCGAAGCCCTTCGTGGCCGCCAGCGTGCGCACGGCGTCCCAGAGCCGTACGGCGTCGTCGCCCCGCGGGATGTTCGAGATCACCGGACCGAAGAGCGAATTCTCTCGGTCGGTACCGGGGTCGAAGGTCAGGATCGGCGTCCCGACGTCTCGGCCGGTACGTGCGAACGCGGTGTCGGTCTCGTCGCGCAGCACGTCGTCCCATGCTGGGTCACCCGCAGCCGCTCCGAGGGCGGACGGCAGTCCGGCCGCGTCGACGACCTCGTCGACGAAGCCGGTCGGCACCTCCGCCCCGCTCCAGATGCCGGCACTCAGCCCGCCCGGGTGGAGGCGCTCGCCCATCGCCGTGTACAGCCCGCCAACGACCTCGTCGCCCTGCTCGGCGCGGGCGGCGGCGCACACCCGGAGGAGGTCCCGGCCCAGCCCGTGCAGGGTGGGGTACGCCGGCGGGAAGTCGGCGCCGTAGTCCTTGCCCTCGTTGACCACCGCGAGGGAGATGAAGCGCCATCGCACCTGGTAATCGGTCAGAGCGACGACCTCATGGACCCAGCGACTGGTGATCCAGGCGAACGGACAGATGGGGTCGAAGAAGAACTCGAGATCGGGCTGGTCGCTCATGGCCCTGAGGATACGGGACCTCTGACGGGATGGGACCCGTTCCGGCTGACGGACCTCGACCGGGTTCGGGTCAGCTCACCGTCAGCGGGCTGGTCGCCGGGAACTCCCAGAACTGGAGCTCGCACATCAGGGGGAGCAGGAAGCCCACGTAGATCGAGTGGATCTTCACGACGACGTGGTCGTCGACGATCACATCGATGAGATCGAGCCGCGGATCCTTTTCGCCGAAGGCCCGGGCCCGGTCGCGCGCGGCCACCAGCTCGTCGAGCGTGCCGACGGCCAGTCCGTAGTGGTCGAGGCGGGCGCCGTGCATGGGATCATCGTCGGCGATCAGGAAGACGAACTGGTCCCAGTGCCCGCAGCTGAACACGAGCCGGTGGCGGTCGGCGGTCATGGTCGGGAGCACCTCGAATCCGAAGACCTCGTCGAAGAAGCGGATGAGGTCGTCGCGATCGGCGCCGTCGAGCCGGTCGGGGGGCACGCTCATGGCCACATGGTTGAACCGGGGTGGGCCCGACGGGTACAGGTTGCGGCTCACGGACTGCTCCTCCGGGGCACGACCATGGCCTTGGCGGCGATGGTCCCGCCGGCCAGGGCGTGCATGGTGTCGACCAGGCGGTCGAGGGGTACGTCGTCCGGGGCGATGAGGGCGTCGAGCGGGAAGCCGTCGGAGGCCAGCAGTTCCAGGGCCCGGTCGAACCCATCGGCGTCGTAGACGAACGATCCGCACACGGTGAGCTCGTTGAGCAGCATCCGGTTGGGGTCGAACGTGGGGGCCTCGATGCCCGCACCCACCATCACCATGCGTCCGCCGCGACGCAATTGGCAGAACCCGGCCTCCATCGCCACCTTCTTCCCCGAGCACTCGAGTACCACGTCGACCGCGCCTTCGGCGATCCGCTCGGGTTCCCATTGCGGGAACACCTCGAGGTCGCCAGGGTCGAGCACCGTGTCGGCGCCGAGCTCGGCGGCCAGGTGGCGGCGGCTCTCCCCTGGCTCGACGACGGTGATCGGGCCCACACCCCTGGCCACCAACGCCGCGACCGAGAGGGCTCCGATGGGTCCGGCGCCGATCACCATCACCGAATCGCCCTCGACGATGTGGGCCCGGGTGATGCCGTGCAGGGCAACGGCGAGGGGCTCGGCCAACGCCGCGGCTCGGGAAGACAACCCGTCGGGCACAGCCAGCAACTGGCGGGCATCGACGAGCACGTACTCGGCGAAGGCGCCGTCGAGGACGGGGCCCTCGCCCATCGACCGACCCCGGTTCTCGCACTGGGACGGCTGGGCCTCGCGACAGCGCCGGCAGTGCCCACATCGTGGTGAGGGCCCGCCGACCACCTTGTCCCCGCGAGACCATCGCTCGACATCGGGTCCCACCGCGCTGACGACGCCCGACCACTCGTGGCCCTCCACCCGACCCGGCGTGCCCCATCCCTCCAGGATCATGTGGATGTCGGAGCCGCAGATCCCACAGTGACCGACCTCGACCAGCACTTGGCCAGGTCCGGGCTCGGGCACCGGGCGCTCCTCGAGCACCACCTCACCCGGGCGGGTGTAGACCGCGCTCGCCATGACAACCGGAATCTCGCCCATCGGTTCCCCCTCGAACCGTCGATGTCGGGTCCCCCGCCGACGAGATGATCCCCACCGGCCCTGCTCCCAGGATCTGACAAGCACGTCAGCATAGAGCCTGCGCCCCTGATGGGCCGAGCGACGAAACGACCGGGCGCCGGTCGGGCGTCGACTACTCCAGCGGTTCCAACTCGGTGGGCTCGATACCGAGGTAACGCTCGAGGTTGCGGTGCAGGTTGATCACCCGTACCTCCTCGGAACCCACCACCAGATGGTCCAGACCGGGTTGGTGCAACCCTTTCTGCGCGCTGCGCAACAGCGCCACGTCCTGGTCCATGACCTGGCCGAGCGACGTGTCGGCCGGGAGGTGAACGTCGGTGATGCGGGTGCGCGGCGAGCCCGGCGGGCGTCGGTGGAAGAGGTACATGCAGAACTGCGCCTCGTCCACGCTCGGGCCCGGCCGGGCGATGAGGACGTTGACCATCTCGCCCCACACCAGCACCGTGGCGTTCGGGAACAGGTTGTACTGCGAGAGCGTGAGCAGGCCGTCGGTGTCGAAGTCGGAGAGGTCGACACCTCTCGCCGCCTGCACGTCACGGATGCCCTGGGCCATCACGTCGCGCAGGGTCTGGCCCTCGGGTACCACGGGCACGGGATCACCGTCGGCCGCGCCGATCCGTGCTGCGCCCTGGGTGGCCAGCATGTTGTCCCACACGTCCTGGTCGGTGGCGTCGCGAACGCGGGGGCTGGGCACGCCGTACTGCTGGTACGACGCCCCACAGTGGGTCCAGAGCCGCTGCGGGGCATGGACGTCGTCGATCGTGTACAGCATCTCGGGGTGGATGCCCTGCACGTGGTAGGTGTCCGAGAAGCCCTCGGCCACGACCTTCCAGTTGCTCGGCACCGAGATGGTGAGCGAGGCGTCGGCGTGGAACTCTTCGAGCCGGGCCCAGTCGGCGTCGTTCCACATGCCGTCCATGTAATCGGGCAACGACATGGCGCCGGGATCGAGGTTCACGAAGACCAGTGGGCCCCACGTGTCCACCTGCGCCTCGAACAGCGGGTAGTCCTCGTTCCGGAACCCGGCACCGAATCCCTTGCGCGAGGGGACCTCACGCAGCTTGCCCTCGAGGTCCCACGCCCACCGGTGGTACGGGCACCGCAGCTCGGACAGCTCGGAGCCCTGCCCATTGCAGATCACCGACCCGCGATGACGGCACACGTTCTGAAAGGCCCGCAACTCGCCGTCGTCGCCCCGCACGACCAGCACTGACAGGGAGCCGGAGACGTACTCGTAGAAGTCGCCCGGCTCGGGCACGTGATCGATGGTGCAGGCGATCTGCCAGGCGAAGGGCCACATGCGTTCAGCTTCGAGGGCGGCGAAGGTGGGCGACACGTAGCGCGCACGGGGGATGCGCACGGGGGCCACCGCGGGAGTGATGGCGGTGTCGACCATGTCGCCGTCGGTGAGGCCGGTCACAGGGTGGCCGATGGCCATGGGCGCTCCTCGGGTGGGGACAGGCCGCAGGCACGGCGAGTGGTCAGGCGAGCAGAGCCGGGGTGGGGACGCACCCGAACCCCCGGATGGCGCGCGAATGCCACCTTGCCACAGCGGGCCGGCGGTGAGGACACCCGCAGGCCACTGATAAGGTCGTCAGCCGACGGGCTCGGCCCCTGGCGCCGGACCCGAACAGATCGCGATGCCGCTTCCGACGGCATCCTCCCGGCTCCCGAGGTCACCAAAGCATGTCTGACAACGCGCTCACCGTGGACCAGATCGACATCTCGAGTCGTGAGTTCTGGGGCCGGCCCTGGGCCGAGCGCGACGCCGCCTTCGCCACCCTGCGCAGGGAACGGCCCATCGCCTTCTTCGACGAACCGGTCATCGAGGCCATCCCTCCGGGACCGGGCTACTGGGCCATCACCCGCCACGCCGACATCATCGAGATCAGCCGGAACCCGGAGGTCTTCTCGTCGGCCGCCGGAGCGGTGTCGATCCTGGACCTGCCTCAGGAGATGAGCGAGTTCTTCGGCTCGTTCATCTCGATGGACGACCCCCGCCACGCCCACCTCCGCAAGATCGTTTCCGGCACGTTCACCCCGCGAATGCTCGACAAGATCCTCGCCGACGTCGAGCGGGTGGCGATCGACATCGTGGCGGGCGTGGCCGGCAAGGGGGAGATCGATCTCGTCACCGAGGTGGCCAGCCCGTTCCCGCTGTTGGTCATCTGCGACATGATGGGCATCCCCGAGTCGCAACAGCAGATGGTGCTCGAGCAGTCGAACATCATCCTCTCGGGCGCCGACCCCGAGTTCATTCCCGAGGGCACCGACCCGGTTGCCGCCTTCCTCGGGGCGGGAGCTCTCCTCGAGGGGCTGCTCAACGAGCTCGCCGCAAACCGGCGCGCCGAGCCCACCGATGACCTGCTGTCGGCGCTGGTGAACACCGACGTCGACGGTGAGCGCCTCACCCAACAGGAGCTGGCGTCGTTCTTCATCCTGCTGGCCGTGGCGGGAAACGAGACCACTCGTACCGCCACCAGCCACGGGGTGGCCCACCTGGGGGCCAATCCAGACCAGCGCGCCATCTGGATGGCCGATGTCGACGGGGTCACCCCCACCGCGGTCGAGGAGATCGTGCGCTACGCATCCCCGGTCGTCTGGATGCGCCGCACCCTCACCCGCGATCACGTGGTGTCGGGCCACCAGTTCCACGAGGGCGACAAGGTGCTGCTGTTCTACGGCTCCGCCAACCGTGACGACGCAGTGTTCGCCGACCCCGACCGCTTCGACGTGCGTCGCGACCCCAATCCCCACGTGGGCTTCGGTGGACCCGGGCCCCACTTCTGCCTCGGTGCCCACCTGGCTCGACGCGAGCTCGGCCTCATCTTCCGGGAGATGTTCCGCCAGCTCCCCGACCTCGAACTGGCCGGCCCGCCCGATCAACTGCACTCGAGCTTCATCAACGGCATCAAGCACCTCCCGGTGCGCTTCACTCCCACGACCTGACCGGCCGCCCCTCGCCTGACCCCCAGACCGTCGCTCCCCTCTCGCGTACCTGTCGAACAACACCGCCCCATTCGACAGGTTCGGTAGACAGGTTCGGGTGAAGGGCGCGGTCAGGAAAGGGCGCCGCTGCGGTCGGTGGCCTCGATCAGCTCCAGACACTCGCCGTCGGGACCGGGCCAGAAGAGCACCTCGAGCAACGGCAGGTCGTCACCCACGCTCAGTTCCCCAGTGGGGGCGAAGGGCACACTCCCGGCGGCACGTACGACGGCCTCGTCGCGGGCGCAGTCGTCGGTGGACCAGGCCATCCGGAACAGACCGAGCTCGTTGGCGGCCCGGACCCGGGGGCCACTCGCGGTGCCGTGGTGGTGCCACTGCACGAGCGACACCCCGAACTGCGACCCGCTGTCGGCGAAGTCGGCCCGGCTGGTCTCGACGGCTCCTTCGATCCCGTGGACGGCGCCGTCGGTGACGTGGGTGTCCCATCGGCCGACAAGGTCGAGGCCCAACACGTCGCGGTAGTAGACGACGGACACGTCGAGATCGGTCACGTTCACCACGACCCGGGCGATCCGGGAGTCGGGGCCGGCCTCGAGTTGCACGGCGACCCCGTCAGGGTCGTGCACCACTGCGGTGGCGACCGGGGGTCCGGTTGGCCCGACGATCGGAAGGGGGCCGGCGACGAGGGTGCCCCCGGTTGCCAGGCCATCGGCGATCGTGGCCTCGATCGTCGGACTGGTGATCACGAGATGGTGCAGGCCCAGCGCCCACGGCGTGGCCGGTGGGGCGCCAGTGGGCTTCGGCACTGTCCACTGCAACAGATCGAGCGACAGCCCGTCGAACCCCACGTCGCCTTGGAGCATCCACGCGTCCCAGGCCACTTGGGCCAGCCCGAAGGCGACGCCGGGCTGGGGCCGACTCGGCACGGTGTGGGTGGTGGCACGAAGCCCCAGCGCCTCGTAGAACCGCTTCGACGCCACAAGGTCGGTGCAGTTGGTGTTGACGTGATAGATCCGTGATCCCCCGATCGGCATGGGTCGCACCGTAGCGGCGACCGGCACGGGGCGACGTCAGTCGAGGGTGGGAGAGGCCGGGAGCTCGAGCACCTGCATGTCCTCGTGACGGCTGCGGATCTGGTCGTGGAAGCTGGGCTTGGTGGGGATCCAGAACCGGTCGTGGCGCACGGCGTCGAGCACCAGGCCGGCGACCTCGTCGGGCGCCATGCCCCCTGCGGTGGCGTCGCGAATGGCCTCTGTCACGAACGCGGCGTCGGGGGTGGGATCGGGATTGAGCCGGTCGACGTGGCGCTCGGGGCGATTGCGCTCCGAGAACCCGATGCCGGTGGCCACCAGGCTGGGCACGAGGCACGACACACCGATCGGCGCACCCACCGACGCCAGGTCGTGGGCCAGGCACTCCGTCACCCCCACGGCGGCGAACTTCGACGCGTAGTACGGCCCGGAGAAGGCGTTGGTGACCAACCCTCCCATCGATGCCGTCGACACGAAGTGCCCGGGCTGCCCACCGGCGATCATCCGGGGGATGAACGACCGGATGGCGTTGACGATGCCGTAGAAGTTGACGCCCATCGTCCATTCGAAGTCGGCAACGGGCCGCTCCCACACGATGCCGCCGCTGAAGACCCCGGCGTTGGCGCACACCAGGTGCACGGCGCCGTGCTCGGCGTAGGTGGTCTCGGCCAGTCGCTCCACCTCGTCGGCCGACGACACGTCGGTGCGAAACCCGATCGCTGTTCCTCCGGCGGCGGTGATGGCGGCCACTGTCTCGTCGAGCGCCGGCTTCTCGACGTCGGTGACGACCACCGACATCCCTTCACCGGCGAACCGTTCGGCGATGGCCCGGCCCATGCCGCTGCCGGCACCCGTGACCACGGCAACTCTCCCCTGCAGGTCATCCATGGATCGACACGCTAACCGGGCCTCCGTTCGCGTCGGGGCGGCGGACGACCTCCGCCGATCAGAACGATTCGGGGTCGGCCTGCACCTCGGGCGGCACGGGGTGGCGGTACAACTCAGAGGCGTTCTGCCAGGTGATGCGGCGCACGTCGTGGAGCGGAAGATCACCGATCTCCTTGCGCACGATCTCCTGGGTGTTGGGCCAGGTGGAGTCGCAGTGCGGGTAGTCGCTCTCGAGGAGGATGTTCTCGACGCCGATGCGTTCGCGCTGCACGAACGCCGAGGGGTCCTCCACCGCGCAGAACCAGAAGTTCCGGGCCAGCACCTCGGCCGGGGTGAGGTCGGTGCCCTTCCATGTCCCGTACATCTCGTGATAGCCGAGCATGTGGTCGAGCCGGTCCATCAGCCCGGCCACCCAGCCGATGCCACCCTCGCTCATGCACAGCTTCAGGTCGGGGAAGCGCACCGGCAGCATCGAGTAGAGCCAGTCGATGGCCGCGAACATGGCGTAACCGAAGAAGAGCACGCCCACCGTGTCGGGGGGGGCGTCGGGAGCGGTGGCCGGTGACGTGCCCGACGAGCCGATGTGCAGGTTCACCACGGTGCCCGTCTCGGCACACGCCGCCATGAGCGGGTCCCAGTGCCCGGTGTGCAGCGACGGCAGCCCCAACAGGTGGGGGGCCTCGGTGAAGGTGATGGCCTTGAAGCCCCGTTCGGCGTTGCGCCTCACCTCGTCGGCGGCCAGGTGGGGGTCGAGCAGCCACGGGATCTGGCACGGGATGATGCGCCCCGGGTGGGCACCGGCCCAGGCGTCGATGTGCCAGTCGTTCCAGGCCCGCACCGTGGCCAGGGCCAGGTCGGTGTCGGTGGTGGCGAGTTGCAGACGCTGGCCGGCGAACCCGGGCAGGAACGACGGGAAGTTGACGCTGGCGTAGACGCCGTTGAGGTCCATGTCGGCCACGCGAGCGTCGATGTCCCAGGCGCCGCGTCGCATCTCGTCGAAGCGCGCCGGCTCGAACGAGTACTCGCTCACCGGCCGGCCGACGACGGCGTTGAAGCCCACGTTGGGGAACTCCTGGCCGTCGTACACCCACACCTCGGCACCGTCGTCCTTCTCCACGATCCTCGGCGCCCGCTCGGCCAGCGCCGCCGGCACCCGACCCTCGAAGGTGTCGGGGGGCTCGACGATGTGGTCGTCGGCGGAGATGATCGTGTAGTGCCGCTCCCGACGCACGGGCTCGGGCAGGAACGTCACCTTCCCGGTCTTCGACTTCCCGCCCACGGTGAAGTCGGCGTTGGCGGCCAGGTCGTCGATGCTGATGCTCACGTGAGGACCTCCGGGTGGTCACGCAGGAGTCGGCGCACCGCGCCGGCCCAGAACACTTCGGTGCCCCGTTCGAGCAGCGACGCCTTCATGGCGGGGCGCACGACGGGTGGGACGGTGGTGGCCTCTCGACCCGAGCTGACCACGTCGAGCATGAGTCGGCACTGGCGGTCGAGGGTGGCGGCCTTGTACGTGGCCTCTTCGATGGTTGCGGCGGTCACGATCACCCCGTGGTTGGCCAGGATGACCACCGAGGCTTCGCCTATGCGCTCGGCCAGGTCGGCCCCCAGCTCCGCCGAGTCGACCTCGCCGGCGTACTCACTGACGAACCCGATCTCCCCGTCGTACATCGACGACTGTTGGTGCAGGAACTCGGGCACGAGCCCGAGCGCCGCCAACACCACTGCATGGTAGGGATGGTTGTGCACCACCACCCGGGCGTCGGGGCGCCGACGGTGCAGTTCGGTGTGGATGTGGAAGGCGGGCGTGACGTCCCATCGGCCCTCCAGCACCCGACCGTCGGCGTCGACCCGGCAGATGTCTGAGGCGGTGATCTCGTCCCACCACAGCCCCCACGGGTTGACCCACATCGATTCGTGGCCCTCGGGCGCCCAGGTGATGTGGCCGGCGATGTTCTCCACGAAGTCGTGGGCGGCGAGGATGCGGAAGGCGCAGGCCAGGGCCTGGCGTCCGTCGAGATCCACCCCGATGGGTGGGGTGATGCTCGGCGACCAGACCGCGGCACCGCCCTCCGAGAGCGTGAGGCCATCCGGCACCGCGCCGTCGATGATCGGGGCCGGGGCCGGGGCCGTTCCCCCGTGCGCGCTGTCGATCGTGGACATCTCAGCCATCCCCCTGTCGCTCTCGTGCGACACCGAATCCTACGCCCCGGGCGACCAGTCGGCGTCTGGGGCTACCGTCGGCCCCGATGACCGGATGGGATCGGGAAACCGTGGTGACCACGACGGCCGGCGCGGTGAGGGGCCGAGCCGGCGAAGGTTGTGTGGCCTTCCTCGGTGTTCCCTATGCCGCACCGCCGACCGGTTCTTCACGCTGGCAACCACCGGTGCCGCGAGCGGCCTGGGATGGCGTCCTCGACGCCACGGAGCACGGCCCGGCACCCTGGCAGCCGCGTGAAGGACCCCTCGAGGCGCTGGTTCCCGGAATGGACCCGCCGACGATCGGTGACGACGCGCTGTCGATCAACGTGTGGGCCCCGGCCCCGGATCAAGCATCCTGTCCGGTTCTCGTGTGGGTGCACGGGGGCGGTTTCAGCCTTGGCGCAGGCTCACTCCCCGTGTACGACGGCGCCCGCCTCGCGGCCGAGCACGAAGTCGTGGTCGTCACCTTCAACTACCGCCTCGGGGCCCTCGGCTTCCTCGTCCTCGACGACCCCTCGTGTACCGCGAACGTGGGCCTGCTCGACCAGGTCGGCGCCCTCGAGTGGGTGCGCGACAACATCACCGGGTTCGGGGGTGACCCCGGCAACGTCACCGTCTTCGGTGAGAGCGCCGGAGCGGGGAGCGTCCTCTCGTTGCTCTCGATGCCTTCGGCATCGGGACTCTTCCACCGGGCCATCGTGCAGAGCGGGGCCACGGACCTGCTCCTCGACCGGCAAGGAGCGAGCGTCGTCGCCGACGCCTTCGCCGTCGCCGCGGGGGTGGAACCCGGCGACATCGAGGCCTTGCGGTCCCTTCCCGGCGCCGCCGTCGTCACCGCCCAGGCCACCGCCGCCGCTGCCCTGTTCGCCGCCGTCGGCACCATGCCTTTCCACCCGTGCGTCGATGGCCACGTCCTCCCCACCACCTGGCTCGAAGCGGCCGAACAGCGCACCGACCCGGTACCGCTGATCATCGGCACCACTCGCGACGAGATGGCGCTCTTCGCTGGCTTCGACCCGACTGCGGCCGAGCTCGACGACGAGCGTTTGGCCCGCCGCCTGGCCAAGCTCGGTGTCGACCCAGCCGACGCCATCGACGCCTATCGGGTCTCGGGGGTCGTCGACCCTCCGGGGATCTGGTCTCGGGTGCAGACCGACACCCGGATGTGGATGCCGGCGCAACGTATCGCCGAGGCCCACGCCGCCCATGCCCCGGTGTTCGTGTACCGGTTCGACCGCCCGGCGGCGAACCCGGCGCTCGGGGCATGCCATGGGGTCGACATCCCCTTCCCCTTCGGCACCACGGACGTCGACGGGTGGGATGAGTTCCTCGGCGACCCGCCGGGCGCGGCCCGCCTGTCGGCCACGATCCATTCCCTCTGGACCTCGTTCGCCCGTGACGGTGTCCCGGCGGCGCCCGACGTCGAGTGGCCTGCGTTCACACCGAGCCGCCGGTCCACCCTGATCCTCGACGACCACATCACCGTGGTCGACGATCCCGATGCCGGCATCCGGGCGCTCTGGGACGCACCAGTCGGCCCGTCAAGGGCAGGTTGAGAGCTGACGACGAGCGCCTGTCGGCGACACGGCGACCAGGTCAGGTCGTGACGGCCCGGAACCGGGACACCACGTCGGTCAGGTACTCGGTGGCGGCTTGGCGACCGTCAGGAACAGCGAGGGACAGGCGCACGTCGGTGATGCCCGCGTCGAGCAGGGCCGGCACCCCGTCCATGGTGGCGTCGAGGTCGACCACGCCGTCGTCGCCGCGCACGATGGCGGCGTAGCCGAGGACCTCGAGGGTCGATGGGTCACCCCCGGCCGCGACGACCATCTCGGCCATCTGGGCGACGCCGCTGATGGGGTCGGCCATGGCTGGCCCCCACGGGATCCAACCGGTGCCGAAGGTGACGAGGCGGCGGGCCACCGCCTTGTTCGGGGTCCCGCTGATCCAGATCGGCACCCCGCCGGCTTGAGTGGGCTTCGGCATCTGGTGGATGCCCTCGAACGACAGCTCCGCTGACGAGTACGAAGCCCGCGACTGGCGCCACAGCGTCTGGCACACCTCGAGGGTGTGGTCGAGAAGACGACCACGCCCGTCGAACGACAGGCCGGCCGCCTCGTACTCCTGGCGCTGCCATCCCACCCCGACACCGAGGTCGAGCCGGCCACCGGTGAGCACGTCGATGGTGGCGGCGGTCTTGGCCAGCACCACTGGTCGGCGCAGCGCCGCCAGCAGGATGCCGGTACCGAGGCGCACCCGCTCGGTGAGGGCGCCGATCGTGGTGAGCACGGTGAGCGGCTCGAGCCAGTGCCCGTCGGGTCCGGTCGGCTGCTTGCCTCCGGCCGAGCCCCCGGTCCTGGGGTTGCCATAGGCCTCGAGGTCCTCGCCGAAGGCCACGTGGTCCGACACGACGAGCCGGTCGATGCCGGCCGCGTCCATGGCCAGGGCCTGGTCGAGCATGGGCTGCCAACCGCCCGGGTCGTCGGGCGCGAAGGTGCGCAGTTGCATGGAGATCTGGGGGGCAAGGACGGTCATCGGGAACTCCAGGGTCGAGTCGGGCACCGACAGCCTGCCCCACGCGGACAGGGCGCACACCCGGGTGAACGGGTGCGCGCCCTGTGACGCAGACGGGAGATGGCGGCTGAAGCGCTACTGACCCTGACCCAGCGAGTATCCCGGGGCCCCGTCGAAGGTGTAGAGGCCCTCGGTCTTGATGAAGTCGTAGCCACCCTCGTGGAGGCGGACGAGCAAGGCGATGGTCTGGTCGGTGGTGAGCACCTCACCGTCGTTCACCGAGTGGTACCGGCAGCGCCAGTGGTCGGTGCAGAAGGTCTCGGGCACACCGCCCGGATACACCTTCTGACCCCGGTTGGAGATCATGACCAGCTTCAGATCTTCGCCCACGAGCTTCTGGAGCTCGCCGCCGAGGTCGTCAGGGGTTCCCAGTTCCCAGTCGAGGAACACATCGATGCCGACGAGCTCCTTGACCGGCGTGGGCCGGTCCATCAGTTGGATGCTGATCGGCTCGCCGAAGTCGGGGTAGGTGACGGCGTTCAGCTTCTCGGGGCGCTGGCCGATGCGGGCGATCACGGCGTCGGCGAACTCGCGAGTTCCGACCTTCTCGGTGCTGACGCCCTCGACGTAGATGTCGTAGGTGTGCACGCCGTCCTCGATGGTCTTCAGCCAGGCGTTGTGGACCTTCTCGGCCACGTCACCCTGGCCGATGTGCACGAGCATCTGCACGGCGCCGAGGAACAGGCCCGACGGGTTGGCCAGGTTCTGGCCGGCACGACGGGGGGCTGACCCGTGGATGGCCTCGAACATCGAGACCTCACTGCCGATGTTGGCGCTCCCGGCCAGGCCGACCGACCCGGCGATCTGAGCAGCCACGTCGGAGAGGATGTCGCCGTAGAGGTTCGGCATCACGATGACGTCGAAGATCTCGGGGGTGTCGGCCATCTTGGCGGCACCGATGTCCACGATCCAGTGCTCGTTCTCGATCTCGGGGTACTCGGCCGCGACCTCGTCGAACACCTTGTGGAACAGGCCGTCGGTGATCTTCATGATGTTGTCCTTCGTGAAGCACGTGACCTTTTTGCGGCCGTAGCGACGTGCGTACTCGAAGGCGTAACGGCAGATCTTCTCGCAGCCGGGGCGGCTGAGGATCTTGAGGCACTGCACGACCTCGTCGGTCTGGCGGTGCTCGATGCCGGCGTAGAGGTCCTCTTCGTTCTCGCGCACGATCACCACATCCATGATCGGGTGCTTGGTCTGGATGAACGGCGAGTAGGACAGGCAGGGACGCACGTTGGCGTACATGCCGAGGGTCTTGCGCACGGTGACGTTGAGGCTCTTGAAGCCGCCGCCCTGGGGAGTGGTGATGGGAGCCTTGAGGAAGACCTTGGTGCGCCGCAGCGAATCCCAGGAGCTGGGGTCGATGCCGGCGGTGACGCCACGCTCGTAGACCTTCTCGCCGATCTCGATCTCCTCGATGTCGAGACGGGCGCCTCCGGCTTCGAGGATCCGGAGCGTGGCGTCCATGATCTCCGGGCCGATGCCGTCGCCGCGGGCGACGGTGATGGGGGTTGCTGCTGTGGACATGGAGCCTCCTGGTTCCATGAGGGAGTGGGTCCGAGAACACGTCCAGCGGTGTCGATGGATCGTTCCCGCCGGTGAAGGTACCTGCAGACCGCAAGAGAGACCATTTACGTCAGAGCCGGCTCGAACCCCGCCATTGCGACCGGGAAGCGCCCGCCGGGCGGGGCGACTGGTCCATTCGGCCCTACCCGGTACCGGCCCCCCGGGAACGATACGGCCCCTGACTTCGTCATCTCTTCCATTTAGTGCTAGACAGAACTAAGATACGGGTATGTACCGGGTCCGGCTCGTCTACGTGACAGTCGTCGCCGTGGGCGTGGTCGGCACGGCGATGGCGGTGTGGCGACCCCACTGGGGCGGCTGGGCCACCCGGACCGCCGACCTTCCGTTCCTCGCCGTGAGCCTCGCCACGATGGTCGCCGTCGCCGTCGCCGCCACCCGCGTCCACGGGCCCGCCCGGCGAGTGTGGCTCCTCCTCGCGTTCGGCATGGCGCTCAACGCCCTCGGCGACGTGGCCTTCGTAGTCGTGACCGCCTACAACCCCGGCCTCGTCGTCTCCCCCCTCGACGCCGTGTACCTGTCGAGCTACCTGTTCATCGGCGCCGGCCTGTGGCTCCTGGCCCGGGCGCGAGGCCGAGGCACTGCGGCTCGGGCCGCCCTCGACGGCATGGCCCTGGCCGCCGGTCTCGGCCTGCTCGTGTGGCAGGGCGTGATCGTGGCCCCGGGAGGGCTGAGCGAGGCGTCGAGCTGGATCCACGGCGCGGTGCTCGTCGCCTATCCCGTGCTCGACCTGCTGCTACTGGCGGGGGTGGCGACAGTGCTGCTGTCTTCGGTGCGGCGCGAGCCATCGTTGTGGGGTCTGGCCGCCTTCGTCGGGATGTTCCTCGTGTCCGACCTCGTGTTCGCCGCGGTGTCGGGTTCCGAAGACGTACTGGCCCGCTGGGCCGACGTCGGTTTCGCAGTCAGCTTCGTTGCCTTGGGTCTCGCCGCCCTGCACGACTCGGCCGGCCACGTGACCGACGAGGAGACGACCGAGTCGGCGGGGCTGGCCCGCTTCCTCGTCCTCGGGCTCGCGCTCGCCGCCCCCGGGATCACCGCCGCCGTCGCCGTGGCGATCACCGGTGGAGTGAACACCGCGATCCTCGTGATCACCACCGCCTTCATGGTGGCCCTGGTCACCGTGCGCGTGGCCGTGACCATACGGTCGGAGATCGGCGCCCGGCGGGCGGCCGAATCGGCCCAGGCCCTGCTGGCCGCGCAGATGCACCTCGACGGCCTCACCGGACTCCCCAACCGGGCCGCCCTCATGGACCGACTGGCGCCGATGGACACCGATCGCACCCCCGCCCTGCTGTTCGTCGACCTCGATCGCTTCAAGATGGTCAACGACGCCGCCGGCCACACGACGGGCGACGTGGTCCTCCGCCAGGCGGCCGCGCGGATCCGGGCCAGCGTGGGGCCCGAGGACGAGGTGTACCGCCTGGCCGGCGACGAGTTCGTCGTTCTCTGCCCCAGCAGCGCCGACGACTCCGCGGCCGAAGCCACGGCGGCTCAGGTCGTCGCCGCCTTCGGCCCGCCGTTCGTGGTCGGCGCGTTGGAGTGGTTCCTGGGGGCCAGCGTGGGCATCGCCATCGGCGTGCCCGGCGACTCGGCGGGTGCCGATCGCCTCCTTCGCAACGCCGACCTCGCCATGTACGAAGCCAAGCGGGACGGCCAGCGATCGGTACGACGTTTCGACACCGGCATGCGCGACCGCCTCCAGCGGCGCCAGGACCTGGAGGTCTCGCTGCGCAGCGCCGTCGAGCACGGCGAGATCCGACCGGCATTCCAGGCCGTGGTGGCGCTGGGCGACCGCCAGATCGTGGGGTTCGAGGCGTTGGCGCGATGGCGGCGTCAGAGCGGCCTCGAGGTCCCGGCCCGCGAGTTCATCGACGTGGCCGAGTCGAGCGGGATGATCGCCGGGATCGATTCGTTCATGCTGCTGCGGGCCTGCCACTTCATCCGGACCTGGAACGAGCAGCGTCCTGACCGAGCCCCTGCGTGGGTGTCGGTGAACCTCTCGCCCAAGGAACTGGCCGCTGGTGACCCTGCGGCACGAGTGGCTCGGGCGTTGGCCGACACCGGGATCGACCCTGGTTGGTTGATCATCGAGCTCACCGAGGGTGCGCTGGCCATGGATCCCGACCAGGCCATCCGGCGTCTCACCGCGGTGCACGAGCTCGGCGTGGGGTTGGCCGTCGACGACTTCGGCACCGGGTACTCGTCGTTCGCCCATCTGCTGCGCTTCCCGGTGGACCTGCTGAAGGTCGATCAGCTCTTCGTCGCGTCCCTGACCCGGGAAGGCGCCGAGCGCAGCGTCGCCGCCGCCGCCGTCGGTGTGGCCCGGACCCTGGGCATCCCGGCGGTGGCCGAGGGCATCGAGACCGCCGAGCAGGCCGACCTGCTCACCGAGCTGGGCTACCCGCTCGGTCAGGGTTTCTACTTCGCCCGACCGGTGAGCGCCGCCGCCGCCGCCCGCCTGCAACTCCCGGCCCGGTCGACGACCGGGTCCACGGCGCCGGTGACGCCGTCGACGTTGCGCTGAGGCCGGAAACACAACGGTTGGCCCTCAGGGGCCGGCCGGGACCGGTTCGACCTCGTCGAGGGTTCCGTCGGCATGGCGGGCGAAGCGGAGGGCGTCGCCCCCGTGCACCGGGTCGTCCTGCGGCCACGGCCACCCCCCGAAGCCGGTGCTCTGGTAGTCCGCGAAGGCCTGTTGGATCTCGGCGCGGGTGTTCATCACGAAGGGCCCGTACCGGGCGACGGGTTCACCGATGGGCCGACCCTGGAGCACCAGCACCTCCACCGGGCCGTCGTCAGGGGCCATCAGGTCGAGGGCGACGGCGGCGTCGACCAGAGCTCCGTGAGCGCCGGCGACCGTCTCACCCCCGATCGTGAGGCCGGTGCCCTCGAAGACATAGAGCACTCGAACCGTGTCCACCGACCGGGCGGCCGGCAACTCGACCCGGGCACCGGCCTCGAGTTGCAGGTGCCACACGGCCAGATCGGCGTCGGGGTTCGACGCCCACGAGTGCGGCGGTGGCGAGGGCGGCACGGCGGCGTCGAGGGCGCCGGCGATCACCGTGATGGTGGTCTTTCGTCCGGCGTCATCGGTGCGCACCACCCGAGGGATGTGTTGATCCCAGAGCATCGTGAAGTGCGGTTCGACGAGCTTGTCGACCGCCGGCAGGTTCACCCAGATCTGGAAGAGCTCACCGGTGTTGGGACCCTCGGTGTCGAGCAACGGGAACATCTCGCTGTGCACCACACCGCGACCGGCGGTCATCCACTGGGCGTCGCCCCGCCCGAATCTCGCCGCGGCACCCATCGAGTCAGAGTGGTCGATGAACCCCTGGCGGGCGTAGGTGAGCGTCTCGAACCCTCGATGAGGGTGCTGGGGGAACCCGGGCACCTTGTGCCCGTGGTACAGGCGCCAACCGTCGATTCCCTCGAAGTCCTGGCCCAGATCGCGACCGGTGAGGGTGGCCTTCGGTGCGAACTCACCGTCGCCTTCGGGGTAGTTGTCGAGGTGGTGCACGCAGAAAAGGAACGGGTCGAAGGTCGGCCACTGGAAACCGAGGGGGAACGTCTGCTGCACGGGCGAGGTCATGCCGTCAGCGTAGAAGTCCTTGCGGACACAAACAACCTCGGGGCCCGACCGCCTCGTTGCGCCGGGCCTCACCGGCGGCTCGCGCCGGTAGCGTTTCGGGCCATGACCACCTGGAGCCTCGCCGACGTCCCCGACCTCACCGGAAAGGTGGCCCTCGTCACCGGCGCCAACGCCGGGCTGGGCCTCGAGATCAGCCGCGATCTGGCCGGGCGGGGCGCCCGGGTGCTGATGGCCTGTCGCAACCAGGCCAAGGCCGAAGCCGCCGCCGCCGAGATCCGGCTCCACATCGGCGACGGCACCGGGGCGGCCGAGGTGGTGTCGCTCGACCTCGCCGATCTGTCATCGGTGCGCAGCCTCGCTGCGGCGTTGCGTGAGCGCGAATCGCAGCTGCACATCCTGGGCAACAACGCCGGACTGATGGCCCTCGACGAGTCCCGCACCGTGGACGGCTTCGAAACCCAGTTCGGGGTGAACCACCTCGGCCACTTCGTCCTGACCGCCGAACTCATGCCGTTGCTCCTGGCCACCCCAGGGGCCCGGGTGGTGAACCACGCATCGATGGGGCACCGAGCGGGCAGGATGAACTTCGACGACCCGATGTACGAGCGTCATTCGTACCAGCGCTGGCCGGCCTACTTCCAGAGCAAGCTCGCCAACCTGCTCTTCACCGCCGAACTGCAACGGCGCCTGGCCGAGGCCGGGGCCGGGGCCATCGCCGTGACCGCCCATCCGGGGGGTTCCGACACCGACCTCGGACAGGAGGGCACCAGCGTGGTCAACAAGGTCCTCGGTCCGGTCTACCCGTTGTTCACCCAGTCTGCGGCCCGAGGCGCCGAGCCCTTCGTACGGGCCGCCACCGCCCCCGATGTCGTGGGTGGTGAGTACTACGGGCCCCGACTCTTCTTCATGGGTCCCGCAGTGCTCGAGACCCCGAGCCGCCGGGCCCGCAACGCCGACGATGCGCGCCGCCTGTGGACCCTCTCCGAAGAGCTCACGGCGACGCCGTTCTCGATACCGGCCGCCTGAGCCGGACCTCGTCGCCCGGTCCCCTCGCAACGACCCGGGCTCAGCGGCCCCGGCGCAGCCCCATCGACGCCTTCCAGCCCAGAGCGGCCGCCGGGATGGCCAGACCCCACGTGGACGCCAGACCGGCCCAGCCCAGCTCCTTGCGCCACACCAGCGCGGCCACGGCGTCGGAGGTGTCGGCCACCGCGCCCATCGTCACCCACCGGGTCTCGGGCTCGCTGTCCTCGTCGTCGACGGCCAGCTCGAGCAGGGCCCCGGCGCCGAGGACGGCGTCGCGGATGCCGAAGGCCCGGCACATCCACACGAGCGGGCCCGGCCGCTGGTCGGTCACCCGCCGGAGCACCAGGTTGGGGACGAACAGCATGACGAGGCCGAAGCCGAGACGGCCGGCGGCGATGGCACGGGCGAGGGAGCGATCATCCATGCCGACCATGGTGGCCCAAACGGGCGCGGCGCGCATCGGCGATCGGGCGATGGCCCGGCTCGTGTGGGGCGCGAGCGGCGGCGCGGTTCAGGTCCGGGCCACCTGGCCGGCGCCCGTGATCACCGGGAGATCGAGCGGGCTCACCGGGCCGACCGGCGCGGCCACGACGGCGGGGATGGCGTTCACGATGCGGTTGGCGGCCGAGGCGTTGCCCCCGCCGGCAGCACCGGGTTCGCCCGGCTCGGTGCCGTGCACGCTGACCGTGAGGTTGGGGTGCCCCGACATCACGATGCGGTGCTCACCGCCCGGTGACGACGACTGCGGCCAGTCCGGAGCGCAGGCGTCGTCGATGCGGGTGACGTGCTCGGCCACCACCAGCGGTCGCCCCCCCACGATGGCCTGCACCTCGAACCGGAACGCCCCTTGGGTGCCTTCCTCGAAGATACCCATGCCGGGCACGTCGATGGTGCGTTCGAGGGCTCGGCGTTCGACCGTGGTACGAACCTCCTCGACCTCCACCTCGAGCATGTCGGCGACGAGGCGCACCATGGGCGCCCACACCATCTGCAACGAGAAGTCGAGCAGCATGAGGGGCAGGTCGTCCATCGAGCCACCGAAGCCGATGACCTCTCGAACCACTGCGGGTGCGTCGTAGAGCGAGTAGTTGAAGACCTCCTGCATCCGGATCTCGGTGATGCCGGCGCCGACGCCGCTCACCAGCCCGGGCAGGATGTCGAAGGCCCAGCCCGGGTCGATGCCGGACACGAACACCGACGACTGCCCCTTCTCGCACGCCGGGAGCACGACGTCGAGGAACTCCTTGGGCGCGCTCGGTGGATGCAGCAGCGGGTAGAACGACGTCGACACCACGTTGCGGCCCGATTCGAGGCACCGCAGCAGGTCGGTGACGGCGTGCTCGGGGCGGGTGTCGGCGGTGGCGGTGTACACGACGCAGTCGACGTCGTCGGCCAACGCCGCCGTCACGTCGTCGGTGGCCAGCACCCCGAGATCGTCGATGTAGGCCAACTCCCCGGCGTCGCGCCCGACCTTGGCCGGGTTCGACACGACCACCCCGACGAGATCGAGGTCACGATGGGCGACCACGGCCCGGATGGCCGGCCGGCCGGCGTTACCTGTTCCCCACACCACTGTTCTGATCCCCATGGGCGGGGACCCTAGTAGGCCATCCGACCGGACCGCGCAGGGGTGACGGGGCCGACAGCGGTCGTCGATCCGTGTCACGCTCTGGGCGTCGTCAGAACCGAGAAGCGCCACCGACAAGGGGATCCATGGCCACCGACCTCGACGCCCGCCACGCCCTCGACCGGCACGCCCCGGGGTCCGCCGCTGCCCTGCACGCGGTCGAGGGGGCCGTGTGGACCTCGGCCGTCGCCGCCGACGAGACCGACACGGTCGACCTGGTGGCCGGCATCGTCACCGCGCCCCACGGGCTGGCCCCGCTGAGCCGCCCGTCGACCCTCGGCCCGAGCCCCTGGTCCGGTCGGGCGATCGGCGACTGGCGGGCGTTCGGCGACCTCACTGCGGCCCAGCGGGTGGCCGCGGGCTTCGCCGAGCAGTTCTCCCTCGACGTGTCGGCCATCGACGTCGACGCCCGCGTCGCCATCGGCGGGGCGCTCAAGGCCGCGACGGGCGACGTGGTGCAGGCGATGTGGGTGCTCGACTACCTGCCCCGGGTGCGCGCCGCCCTCGTCGCGCTGTTCGGGCCGGCCGAGTGGCCCGACGCCGACCGGCCGGACGGGGTCGACTCCGACCTCGGCCTGTGGCCGGCGATCGACGGGTACATCCACGCCGTGCCCGCTCTCGAGCACCTCGACCCGGTCATCACCGAGCTCGTTCGCCTTCGCGGCGCCCGGGCCCACCAGTGCCGCCTGTGCCAATCGCTGCGCAGCCGCCCGGCGCTTCGGGCGGGAGCCGACGACGACGACTTCGCCGCGGTCGACCACTACCAGACGAGTGACCTCTCCCCCGCCATCAAGGCCGCGCTGGCCTTCACCGACGCCATGATCTGGTTGCCCGGCCGCATCGATCCGGCCGTGGCATCGGCGGTGCGGGCGGAGCTCACCGACGAACAGGCCGTCGAGCTGGTCCTCGACGTGGCCCGCAACGCCACCAACAAGATCGCCGTGGCCTTCGCCGCCGACGCCCCCCACGTCGACGACGGCTACGAGATCTACGAGATCACGGCCGACGGCGAGGCCCACTACGGCCTCACCCTCGACTGACTGCGCCGACCCCTCGACCTCCCGGAGCCCATGGTGCCCACTCCCGAGACCGTCACCGAGGCCGTGGCCTTCCTCGCCGCCGAGGGCTACGTGGAGGACTTCACCATCGGCCCCACCGGCATCGCCCACGTCGGCCACGACCTCCCCCACCCGGTGGCGGAGACCACGGTCGACTACACGTTCCGCTTCGAAGGCCCCAGCGATCCCGGCGACGAGGCCATCGTGCTCGGTGTGACCTGCGGGCGGTGGGGCGAGAAGGGCGTCGTCGTGTCGGCCTACGGACCCGACGCCGACCCCGAGGACACAGCCATCCTCACCGCCCTGGCCCGCCTGGGCGATCGCTGAGCGCCTGACGGCGCAGGCTCGCGTCCAGCCAACCCATGGGCCACCCTCGTCGCTCCACCTGCGGACTCAGCGAGCTTGGTCGACCCCACAGGCGTAGGCCCGCCGGTTGGCCAGATCGAACCACTCAACGGGTCCGCCACAACGCAGGCACTGGTGGCGGCGGTAGACGTAGAGCCGCTCATCGCGCCGCAACCCTGCGGGCGTACGAGGGGGGCCGTCGGGATCCAGCTCGTTCGGGTCAACGGTGACGATGCGCCCGAGGCGGACCCCGACGCGAAGCAGAGCGGCGGCGTCGGCCCACAACACCCGCAGCTGGGCCTCGTCGAGATCGCGGCCCGGCACCCGGGGGTCGATGCCGAGGCGGAAGCAGAGCTCGCTGCGGTACACGTTGCCCACTCCGGCCACCACCGACTGGTCCATGAGCAGCGCGCCGATGGCCGTCCGGCTGCGCCCGGCACGCGTCACGAACCGACCGGCATCGGAGTCGGAACGCAGCGGGTCGGGGCCGAGGCGGGCGGTCAGATCTGCGATCTCGTCATCGCCCATGAGGGAGCACGTTGTGGGGCCTGAGAGGTCCCAGGTCCACTCGGGGCCTGCGAGGCGCAGCCGCAACGCGCCCTTCGGTTCAGGTCCCGGCGTGCGGTGGCGGCGGAACCGACCGAAGAGCCCGAGGTGAACGTGCAGGGTCACTGGTGGGCCCTCGACCGGCTCGGCGTCGACGAAGAGGTGCTTGCCCAGCGCGTCGGTCCGCAGGATCCTGGCCCCGTCGAGAACGGCGGCGCCCTCCGTGAACCGCCCCTGCGGCGACGATGCCACCACCGTGCATCCCTTCAGGTCACGCAACAAGTTTCGGGCCAGACGATGGATGGTGTGGCCCTCGGGCATGCATCGATCCCACCACTCCGGGGCACCCGGCGCCCCATCGGGGCCAGTTCCTCTGGTCAGCCCGGAAGCAGCGCCGCGCCAGCTGGCTCGCAGTTGCTCGGAGACGGCGGACCCCGGCGAGGCTCGGCGGCTGGCTGTCGCGCGAGCAATGATGGTCGCTGCGCACCGGGGGGCCGGTGGACGCGCACCCCAGGAGGGCGTCGTGAGTTCGACCGTGAAGCCGTACGTGAACCTGCTCGACCCGCAGTGGTACGTCGATCCCTTCGACGCCTACCGGTGGCTGCGCGACGAGCAGCCGGCCTTCTGGGACCCGGTACAGAAGATCTGGGGCATCTCGCGCCACGCCGACATCCTCACCGTCGAGAACGACACGAAGACCTTCTCGTCGCTCGACGGCTCGCGACCCAAGACCGACCAGGGCGACGACACGTCGATGATCAACCGTGACGATCCGTTGCATCAGAAACAACGTATGGTCGTGGCCCGGCGGTTCACTCCCCGTGGGGTGCGCAGCCACGAGGACCGGGTGCGCGACCTGGTGACGCGCATCCTCGACGAGGCTTCAGTCGGCGGGGGCTGCGAGGCCGTCGAGGACATCGCCTCGCGCCTGCCGGCCATGGTGATCTGCGAGCTCCTCGGCTACGACTTCGACCTGTGGCCGCGAGTACGCGAGTGGTCCGAGGTCACGATGTTCCAGGCCGGTCAGACCCCGGCTGACGGCACCGCCCAGGACCAGAGCGGGCCGAGCATCGACGCCATCATGGAGTTCGCGACCGAGACCATGAACGTGATCGCGGCCCGGCGAGCGGACCCCCGCGACGACCTGATCTCGGTGTGGGCCCACACGGAGGTGCACGGCCAGCCCTGGGACGACGGCGAGATCCTGTCCGAGGCGCTTCTGATACTCGACGGTGGCGCCGAGACCACTCGCGCCGTGATCGCCGGGAACATCGTCGAGCTGGCCCGCCGACCCGACGAGCGCCAGAAGTTGGTCGACGACCCGGGGCTGCTCGGGTCGACTGCGGTCGAGGAGTTCATCCGCTGGATCACCCCGATCTCCAACATGCGCCGCACGGCCCTGGTCGACACCGAGTTGCACGGCCAGAAGATCTCCGCCGGCGACGAGTTGCTGTTGCTCTACGGCTCGGCCAACCGCGACGATCGTGTCTTCGACGACCCCGACACGTTCGATGTCACCCGACCGGGCAACCACCACGTGTCGTTCGGTTTCGGTACCCATTTCTGCCTGGGCGCCTCGTTGGCCCGCCTCGAGTTGCGGGTGCTGTTCGAGGAGATGGTGCGCCGCTTCCCGCACTGGCAGATCGTCGATCCCGAACCCGAAATCGTGCCCGCCACCTTCACCCGCGGCTACGGAGCCGTGCAGATGGAGTTCTGAACCGCGACCCGGCACCTACACTCGCCCGCCGTGGGGGACGACGACGCTCAAGCTCTGGTTCGGCGCTGGTGGCAGGAGATCTGGGGCGACGGCAACGTCGACGCCGTCGACGAGCTCTGCACCGATCCGTACCTGCGCCACACCAGCCTGGGCACCGAGCGCATCTCCCGGGCCGAGTACAAGAAGCGACTCACCCAGACGATGCACGTTCTGCGTGGTGCGGAGACCACCATCGACGACGAGGTCGTGGTGGGCGACAAGGTCTGGACCCGGGCCACGAGCCGGGGGGTGAACCTCACCACCGAGGACCGCCAGACGCTCACCTGGATGGTGGTGCACCGCATCGAGGAGGGCCGCATCGCCGAGACGTGGGCGGCCACCCTGCCCGGGGTCGACTGGGAGGCCTGACCCACCGCCAGTCGGCGCGGGTCGCCAACCGACGCGGCGGCGATCCTGACCTCACCCCAGGTCGAGCACCACCTCGCGTTCGCTGAAGCGGCGTCGACGCAGCACGAACACGGTCATGAAGCCGACGACGACCAGGCCCATACCGACGAGGGTGGCCCGCAGGCCGACGGTATCGGCGAGGAGTCCGAGGGGCAGGGCGGCGATCCCGAAGCCGCTGAACCCGAGCATGACCAGCGACTGGATGCGGCCGTGGTACTCGAAGTCGCTGAGGTTCAACAGCAGGGAGTTGGTCATGGTCTGAAAGGTCAGGCTGAAGGCGCCGATGAACATGAGCACCACCGCCGCGAGCCCGAAGGCCGGCATGAGCCCGAGGGCGATCACCGACAGGCCGAACCCGAAGCCGGACACGGTCACGAACTTCCAAGGGTCGTGACGACCTCCGCTGCGGGCGGTGATCAACCCCCCGACCAGCGCCCCGGCCGCCGACACGGCCGAGAGCACCCCGTACCCGCCTGAGCCCTCGTCGAAGATGCCGTCGGCGACCGAGGGGAGAAAGGCGAAGTAGGGGTAGCCCACCATCACCACCCCGAGGGAGGTGACGACGAGGAGCGCCACGGCGGGGCGGCTGCGCACGTAGCGCACCCCCTCGGCGATCTCGGCCAGCGGGGAGGGATGTTCGCGGGTCGACGGCGGCCGGCCGGGAGGCAGGAAGAGGGTGAAGACCATCCCCAGCACGCAGAGCAGGCCGCAGATGACGAAGACCGCCGCCAGACCCCAGACCGCAGCCGCGATCACGATGCCGGCGATGCTCGGGCCGATGACCCGCATGCCTTCGGCGCCCATCTGGGCCAGCACGATGGCGTTGGACAGTACGCGCCGTTCCACGAGCTCGGTGATGTAGGCCACCCGGGCCGGGCCGAACAGCGCGAAGGCCACGGCCTGCACGGCGCTGGAGGCGAGGAGCATCCAGTACTCGGCGGCGTCGAAGGCCTGGGCGATGCCGATCGGGAGCGACGACAGCACCAGCAGGAGCTGCGACACCACCAGCACGGCCCGCTTGGGGAAGCGGTCGGCGGCCACGCCCCCGAACGGGGTGGCCACGAGCATGGCCAGCCCGAAGGCCAGCAGTACCCCTCCGAGCCCGGCGTTGGTGCCGGTGAGCTCGCGGGCCAGCCAACCCCGGGCGATGGCCTGGGCGGTGACGGCCAGGAAGACCAGCAGACCGGCGAACCACAGGCGCCGGTAGGCGGGGATGCGCAGCGACGCAAACGTGGAGACGCGGTCGGGGGCCGGGTCCAGGCCCGGCGCTCCTGTCGTCTCGGCCACGTCAGCTCCCAGGTTCCGGTCGGTCCGCCTTCACCGAGCCTTGCTATCAGGCCCGACCACCGCCCCAGCCTTCCGGCCCCCGGCTGGCAACGGTGGCATGCACGCCCGGCGCCACGATCCCCCGGCGTGAGTCACGATCGGGCCGGTCGGGGCGCCAACCGGCGGCGGAGACGGCATACTTGTACGTTCCGTCGCTCGAAAGGCACCCATGGACTTCGCCATCGGCTCCAAGGTCATCTACCCGTCGCACGGCACCGCAGTGGTCACGGGCCGCTCGGTCCGAAAGGTCGACGGCGAGAAGATCACCTACCTCGAGCTGTCGGTGGCTGCCGGTGAGGAGTCGTGGCGAGGCGGGGCGCTGAAGGTGTCGGTGCCCGAGGACCGCGCCGAGGACCTGGGGGTGCGCCCGGCCATCTCCGAGGACGAGGTCGAGGACGTGCTGGCGGTGCTGGCCGTCACCAACGTGCGTGTCCCCACCAACTGGTCGCGGCGTTTCAAGAACCACCAGGAGAAGATGAAGTCCGGCGACATCTACGAATGCGCCGAGGTGGTGCGCAACCTGTCGCTTCGTGAACGCAGCTCGAAGCTGTCGAGCGCCGAGAAGGCCATGCTGGGCAAGGCCCGCCACATCCTGGTGTCCGAGCTGGCCGTGTCGTGGAACACCACCATGGAGGACGCCGGCGACCGCATCGACGCCGTCCTCGACGGGCTCCCCGTCACCACCTGACCCCCGCACGCGACGGCGCCCGCCACGAGGGCGGGCACCGTCGGGAACACCAGGGCCGGCGAGCCGGCAGGGGGTCTCAGCCCGTGAACTTCGGTGCGGCGGTCACGGCCGCTGCCGCCGGGGCCGGTTTGGTGATGGTGGTGGTCGGCTCGACCGGCACGACGCAGGGATCCATGGGGATCACGTCGACGAACACGTTCGCGTTGCCGTCGCTTCCGCCGCCGGCGTAGACGACGTAGTGGTTGCCGGCCACGAGGGTAAGGTCGCCGACTTCGATGATCACATTGTCGGGGTTACCGGCGCTCGCGACGACCACGTCGTTCGCTATGAGGCCACCGGGAACGTCCACCGTCTGCTGGCCACCCTCGGGGAGGTCGCTGATGATGAGCGTCCTCTCGTCGTTCACGATACCGGCCACATCGACAGGGCCGTCGGTGGCGGCGCCGTGGCGCACGGTGAGGCGGGCAGACGTGGCCGGCTCGTAGCAGCTGCTGTCGTTGGGCCACACCACGAGGTCAGGGCCGGTGCTCGGCCAGATGGCGGCGACGGTGATGTCGTCACCGTCGTTCACGGTGAGCTCGTCGGCCAGGCCGGTCTTGCCGTCGCAGGACTCGTCGGCACCGACGAAGACAGCCACGAAGTAGGTGTCCGCGGGCAGCGACAGCGGACCGAGCGTGTCGCCCCACCGGAAGTCGCCATCGATCACCTCGCCGTCGATGCAGACAGTGACCGGGAACGGCGAGCCGGGGGCGTTGAACGTCGCATCGTGGACGATGGTGACCTGACCGGTCGGCGCGGCGCCGGCGCCAGCGGTGGCCGGCATCAGACCGAGCGTGACGAGGGCCGCCACAGCCAACAAGGCAATTCGTTTCACTGCGTTCTCCTAGGGAGTGGTGGCTCGACGGGAGCGCGAGCCAGAAGACGACTTCCCGACCTTAGCCCGGTCGGTTTCCCGCAGAAAGGTTTCGGTCGTCCGGGCGACAGGAGAGACGACGCCGACAGCCCATCGCCCGAAGGGCGCCCGCCGGCGACTGCGTCCCGGTGCTCCACACGACGGACCGCTCGGGCAGGGGCGAGACGCGACGGTGCCCGCCCCGGAGGGCGGGCACCGTTCGGGTCCAGCGGATGAGCGGGCGTGTCAGCCGGTGAAACGAGGGGTCGCCGCCGCGGCTCGAGCGGCCGGCGCAACGGTGGTGACGGGGGCCGCCGTCGTGGGCGTGGAGCAGGTGTCGATCGGGACGAGTTGGATGAACTCGCCGATCGTGCCGTCACCGCCCCCACCCAGGTAGATGACGGTGTTGAGTCCGGCCGGGAAGGTCGCCGAGCCCACCACGTAGGGCTCGCTGAGCCCAGGGCCATCGGCCTCGATGTTGGGGATCTCCACACCGCCGGGCACCTCGAGGACCGCCTGTCCCCCCTCGGCCAGGCTCGGGATCAGCACCGTTTCGGTCTCGCCGTCGACGCTGACCACGGTGATCGGACCGTTGGTGTCGGCGCCGTGGCGCACGGTGACGCGGGCGACACCGGGGTCGACGCAGCTGTTGTCGTTCGTCCAGAGGGCGGCCCCGAGGCCTTCGTTGGTCAAGATCGCCGCGAGGGTGACGTCGTCACCGGCGGAGACGGCAAGGGGAAGCGGGCCGATGGCCGGCTCGCCCTCGCATGCCTCGACGGCGCCGCCGTAGACGGCGATGTCGTAGGTGTCGACAGGAAGTTCGAGCGGACCGAGGATGTCGCCCCAGACGAAGGGCTCCTGACCAACGCCGCCGGCGAAGGGCTCACCGTCGATGCAGACCGTGACCGGGAACGGCGAGCCGGGGGCGTTGAACGTGGCATCGTGAACGATGGTGACCTGACCGGTCAGCGCAGCGCCGGCGCCGGCGGTGGCCGGCATGAGGCCGAGAGCGACGAGGACGCCGACGGCGAGAACTGCGACACGTTTCATGAGGAACTCCAGGGGGAAGGGTCGAAACGCCACCGACCAGCGGGTGCCGCCCGAAGAGGGTACTGGAAGTACGGTCGACGTGTCGCAAACTGGGGGGACCGATGAGCAGCACGAGCAGGAGCGCTTCCGGCGGCGCGGCGCGCCGCGCCGGGTCGATGCCGCTGCTGTTCCTGCTCACGGGTGTGATGGCGCTCGGGTACGGCAGCGTCCTCACCCTGCTGGCCGACATCCGCGACCGGTTCGGGTTCGAGGACGCCGCGGTGGGGCTGATCGCCTTCGCCGGGTTCTTCACCGGCTTTCTCAGCCAGGTCGGTCTGGCCCGCTATGCCGACCGCGGCTACACCGCCGTCATGCTCCGGCTCGGCGTGGCCATCGCCGCCTCGGGGATGCTCTGGATGGTGTTCGCCACCGAGTTGTGGCAGTGGGTGGGCGCCCGGCTGCTCCTCGGCCTCGGGGCGGGCACGGTGGGCCCGGCCGTGCGCCGGCTGGTGATCACCCGTGACCCGGCCAACGTGGGCGCCAACCTGGGGCGCCAGACCGCGTTCGACGTGGGCGGGTTCGTGCTCGGCCCGCTGGTGGCGGCCGTGTTCGCCGAGTTGTTCGGGCTGCGGGCCCCGTTCCTCGTCCTGTTCGGGCTGTACGTCGCCACCTTCGCCACCCTCACTCGCCTCGATCTCGCCACCGAGGCCGCGATGTCATCCCGCCGCGCCGTGCGCACATTGCTGACCCGACCTGCGGTGCAGTCGGCCCTCTTCGCGTCGGTGGCGTTCTTCCTGACCATCGGGATGTTCGAGGCGCTGTGGTCGATCCTGCTGCGCGACCTGGGTTCTGAGACCTGGCTGATCGGGTTGACGCTGAGCCTCTTCACGATCCCGATGGTCGTGTTCGCTCCTCGTGGTGGACGGCTGGCCCAGCAGAAGGGCCCGATCAACGTGGTGTCGGTGAGCATCGTGGTCGCGGCCGCGTGCACGGCGGTCTACGGGTTCGGGCCCTTGTGGGTGCTGATCGTGATGTCGGGGGTGCACGCGCTCGCCGACGCGTACACGATGCCGGGGAACCAGGTCGCCGTGGCGCTGGCCAGCCCTCCGGACCAGTTGGCGGCGGGCCAGGGGATGCTCGGGGCCACCGGGCTGGCGGTGGCTGGCATCGCGGCCCTCTTCGGTGCCGCCATCTACGAATCGTTCGGCCGGGCAACGGTGTTCACCGGCACCGCCGTGCTGATGCTGGTGTTCGTGGCCCTCGCCCGGTGGCGCTTCGCCGTCCATGTTCGCACCGCACCCGAGGCCGGCCTCGACCCGGCCTCCCGGGTCGAACCGGCCTGATCGAAAGGCGACAGCGTCAGTCGCGACCGACGGCGAACTGGGCCAGCACGAGGGCGGCGATCTGGTCCGGGGCCACCTCGGGGAGCCAGTGCGACAGGCCCTCGAGTTCCACGAACCGGTAGGGGCCCGTGACCCAGTCGCCGGTGGTCTCGGCGCCGGCTCGGGCGATGGCCACGTCGTCGGTCGACCAGACGAAGAGGGTGGGAACGCTGACAGGGCCGATCTGGTCGAGCGAGTCGTCCCATGCCCGGTAGTAGTTGAGGGCTGCGGTCAGGGCGCCGGGGTCGCTGAGCACCCGCACGTGGGCGTCCACGGCGGTCGGGTCCATCTCGGCCAAGGCCCGACGTAGGCCGGACGCCTCGTCGGCGAGGAAGACCTCCTCGGGCCCGTCGGGCGTCTGGAAGAAGTCGATGTAACCCGACTTCTGGATCTGCACCGGGTCATGGGCCCGGGCGGCGGCGAACGAGCGTGGGTGGGGCACCGACAGGATCGACAGCGTGCGCAGCCGCTCGGGCGCCGACGCGGCGGTGGACCACGCCACCAGGGCCCCCCAGTCGTGACCGACGAGATGGAAGTGCTCGGCTCCCAGGGCGTCGGCCACGCCGAGCACGTCCGAAGCAAGTCGGGTGTGGTGGTAGGCGTCGACCCCGTCGGGCCGAGCTCCGGGTGAGTAGCCCCGCTGGTCGTAGGCCACGACGCGATAGCCGGCCTCGGCCAACACCGGCATCACGGTGACCCATTCATGAGCCGACTCAGGGAAGCCGTGCAACAACAACACCAGTTCCCCGTCGTCGGGCCCCGAAGCGAGCCCGTCGAAGGTCATGTCCCCCACCGCGATGGCGATGGATTCCATCGGCGCTCCTCTCTCGTCGGCGTCGCGACGCTACGGCACGGGTGGGCGGCGTCGGCGCCGTCGCCGTCTCGGGCTGTCTGGTTCCGGGCGAGCTGCTCGGCGCGGGCATCGGCTGATCCGGGGCGGGCCCGGACAGGGTGTCCTACGATGACGCCGTTCCCCGCAGCACGGAGGTAGGCCATGAGCGACGTCCCTACGAGCCCGCAACCGGGCGGCGCGCCCGACGAACCAGTCGACGCGGTGCCGCCCCCACCGGCGCCCGCAGCGCCGGAAGGACCGGTGTCGTTCGCCGAGGCCTCTCCGACCGCCGCCGCCGCTGCCGATGCGCCGACCGCCGTGCCGCACTCGGCCGAGGCGGCCGCCGCCGTCGAGCAACAGGTCGCCGAGGCCCAGCCCGCGGGCTACGAGGCCCCCGCCACCCAGCCGAGAGGACCCGAGCCGCAACAGCCGGCCGAGCCGGGCTGGTGGCAGGCGTCCGACGGCTGGTGGTACCCACCGGAATCCGCCGCTGCGGCGCCGGCCACCCAGCCCCAGTACGCCGAACCCGCCGCCGCGTACGCACAACCGGCCTATGCCGACCCCAACGCCGGCGCCTACCCTGCCGTCGCGCCGGCGGCCTACCCCGCCGCGTACGCCGGTCAGCCCGGTGCGGTGCCGAAGTCACGGGTGACCGCCGGGATCCTCGGCATCCTGCTCGGGGGTTTCGGGGTGCACCGCTTCTATCTGGGGTACACCAACATCGGGATCATCCAGATCGTCGTCACCGTCCTCACCTGTGGCCTCGGGTCGCTGTGGGGGATCATCGAGGGAATCCTCATCCTGGTGAAGAACCAGAGCTTCCTCACCGACGCCAAAGGCGTCCCCCTCGCTGACTGACCGTCCCCGAGGGCCTCGAAAGCCAGTGGGCGCCCAACCCGTTGCTCCGCGATTCCGGTGCCCGACAGGGTTTGCGTTCTCTTTCGTCGGATTCGGGCACAATCCGGCTGAGGCGCCGGCTCCGTAGACCAGACAGCCGGTTCTCACTGTCCCCCGAATGCAGGAGCTGTCATGAATGCCCTGGTGATCGTCATTCCTGTCGTGGTGGTGTTGGCTGCGGTGGTGGTGTTCGCGGCGTTGCGGCGCCGTGACACGGGTGAGGCGACGGGTCAGTTG
>Ga0105047_10000288_pt1 | contig 79818 bp, 72 predicted proteins | sample MAT04_FD_78384 | JGI IMG/M metagenome (GOLD analysis project Ga0105047, IMG submission 78384) | Freshwater microbial communities from Lake Fryxell liftoff mats and glacier meltwater in Antarctica - MAT-04 (megahit assembly) | ecosystem: Environmental > Aquatic > Freshwater > Ice > Liftoff... | reverse complement strand
GGCTGCGGCAGATGTGGCTCGGGTTCTTGGCCATGTTCAGCAAAAAGAAGCGCTGAAAGCGCGGCGCGGAACAAAACCATCGGGCCGAGCGTCCGTCTCACTACCGTGAGCGCCGCCCTGCCCAGTTCCGTCGCCGGCCCTTCCCTCGCCGGGCTCGCGGGCCAGAGCCAGGCGCGAGCGGATCAGCGTGCAGAGGCGGCCGTGCAGGCCTTCACCCGGATCGGCGCGGCGCCTCGCCCGACGTTCCCGCTGGCGCTCGCTTCGGTCTCCGTCGCGGTGCTCGCGATGCATGCGGACCTCGTCGCCAAGTACTCGCTCGAAGCGTTCTGGGTCGGCGTCGTCGCGACCGCGGGCCTGGCCATCGGCGTCGGTCGGATCGTGTCGGGCATCCCGGCCGCCCGTCCTCGAATGGCGGCGGCGCTCGTGCTGCCGACGGTCGGCGGCGCGCTCGTGGGCGTCCTCGTACAGGCCACGGTGCTCGTCTCGCTGCGCGACCTCGGCGGCGCGATGGCCATCAAGGATCTGGGCGGGCTCGTCGACAGCACCGAGCCTGTCTCGTGGCTGGCCGCGGGCCTGCTCCTCGGAGCGCTCCCCGCGCTCGCCGTCTCCGTGTTCCTGATGCTCTCCGCACGCGCGCTCAAAGGCCTCGTCGGGAGCGACGCGGCCGAGGGGTTCAACGTGGCGTTCACCGGCGGCGCGGGCGTCCTCGCGGCCGTCGGCCTCCTCCTCGTCGAGCCGTGGGAGCTCCCGCCGCTCCTCGCGGTGTGTGTGCTCGCGTCGGTGTCGATGCTCGTGTCGTTCCTCGTCGACGGCGCACGGCTCCGGTTCCTCTCCGAGGTCTGGGCCGGCGCGACGGGCGGCGGGGAGAATCACACGCGCAGTGCGTACGAGGTCGTGCCGGCGGATCGCTTCATGCACGACCCCTCTCTCGCGCCGATCGTCACGAAGGCGGGAGCGGTCTCGGTCCTGGTGCGTGTCGACCGCCGTGTCGGCTCGTATCGCGCCTCCGCGGCCGAGCCCATTGCGCTTCTCGCCGACACCGAGGCGGCGACGACACGGCCGCTCCGCCGCCGCCGGGCGGCAACCGTCGCGGTCGTCGCCATGATGATGACGTTCGGTGGGCTCTCGGTCCTCACTCAGCCCGCGATCAGCGCGGCCCTCGGCGCGGACACGCTCACCGGCCGGGCCTCCACGTCCGCGCACGGCCTGCTCTTCGCCGACTGACCTCGCACGACACGACGTGTGCGCGGCATCCACCATCGCTGCGGAGGCCGGAGCTTCATCAAGATCGATGATGCGGCAACCCCCCATGGCCGAAGGCGACACGAGACGCCACGTGAGTGCGACAGCCGCCGTCGCAACGGAGGTGTACACAATTTTGGACACGTCGTTTCGTCGCGGCGCCTCCCACCACTCACGTGGCAGACTGCCTCGACATGCTGGACTCGGGGGGCCGCGACGACAGGGGGAATGGGAGGGCGCGCAAGCTGACTGCGCTTCCCAGCTCGACACTCCGCAGGGTGCGCGTGGTGGAGGACGCGCTTGCGCACTACTCCCTCGACGGCGACAACGTCGTCGCCGCGCTCTCCGCGCTCCGCGAGCTCCTCGAGACGGACAAGGTGATCCTCTACTCGCTCGAGCAGCGCCGAGGCAGCGAGGATCTGCGGGTCGCGCGCAACGCAACCGTCGCAGTTCCGCATGCCGGGTGGCGTGACGCCTTCGACGAGTACCTCGTCGGACGTGGCGTCGCGTGGGGCACGTACAACGCGGTCAGCCCGGAGCCGAGCCAGCGTGACCGCATCCTCGACTCACGCCAGATCAGCGTGCTCACGGGCGGGCGCAACCGCGAGATCGAAGGCGTCGTCTACAAGCAGCTCGGAGCTCTCGGCCACGACATGATGCGCGTCCTCGTCTGCGACGGTCCGAGCATGCTCGCGTGGGTCGGCTTCGTGCAGCCCGCGAAGACGACCCAACGGCAGCGAGAGCTCTTCGCCCTCGTCCTTCCTGCGTTCCGCAAGCGGCTCGCGTTCGATCGCTTCGTGACGGAGGCGGCCGTCGCGAGTGCCGCGATCGGCGCTGCGCTCGAGGAGGTGAACGGGCCTGCATGGCTGCTCGGCCCGGGTGGTCGCATCGACCACGCGAACGCGGCCGCACGCGCGCAGCTCGATGCCGATCGCACCGCCACCGTCGCCGCTCTCGACCGATGCACCGCCGGCACGGCGGAGCGACGCTTCAGCGTCACGCCCGTGCGCGGCGCGAGCGGGAGCGCAGGTCACCTCGTGGTCGAGGCCTTGCCTCGGAGCGCCTCGCAAGGCGTCGCCCAGGCCGCCGCGCGTCTCGCGCTGACGCCCGCCCAGATCCGGGTGCTCGAGCGGGTCGCGCGTGGGGCGTCGAACGCGACGATCGCCGCCGAGCTGGGGGTGGCCGAGCGCACGGTCGAGGCCCACGTCACGGCGATCCTGGAGAAGGCCCAGGTCCCCAGCCGTGCCGCGCTGATCGTCCAGATCTTCGTCTAGGAGCCCTTCACAGGCTCCCCTAGCCGACCCGGCCCGGACGGTGTACTCCGCGCGCTGCCATGGCAGACGAGCAGATCGAACGGCCGGACGGACGCGTGGAGCTCGCCGAGGAGGTCGTCCTCGACGACCCCGCACTCTTCAATGAGGACCTCGCGCCGACGCAGATCGCGAAGCGCACGTGGAGCACGTACACGTATGCGGCGCTGTGGATCTCCATGGCTCACTGCATCCCGACGTACATGCTCGCGTCGGGGCTCATCAGCGCCGGGATGAACTGGTGGCAAGCGCTGCTCACCATCCTGGTCGGCAACACGATCGTGCTCCTGCCCATCCTCGCGAACTCGCACCCGGGCACGAAGTACGGCATCCCCTTCCCCGTCTTCGCGCGCGCCAGCTACGGCGTGTTCGGCGCGAACATCCCGGCCGTCATGCGCGCGCTCGTGGCGTGCGGCTGGTTCGGGATCAACTGCTGGATCGGCGGGCTCGCGCTCCAGACCTTCTTCAAGTCGGTGTGGAGCGGCTGGCCCGCGCTGCTCGGCCCGATGACGGACCCCGCTTCGAGCTGGGCCTTCGGTGGGCACTACCCGACCGAGTGGGTCAGCTTCGCGCTGTTCTGGGGCCTCAACATCCTCATCGTCTACCGCGGGATGGACATCGTGCGGCGCTTCGAGAACATCGCGGCTCCGTACGTTCTCGTGATGACCGCGGCGCTCGTGGCGTGGGCGATCTGGCGAGCGCACGGCCTCGGGGCCGTCATGCGGGACGAGGGTAAATTCCACACGTTCGGCCAGTTCTGGCCCGTGTTCGTCCCGAGCGTCACGGCGATGATCGGCTTCTGGTCGACGCTATCGCTCAACATGCCGGACTTCACGCGGTTCGGCCGCTCGCAGAAGGAGCAGGCCGTCGGTCAGGTCGTGGCCCTCCCCACGACGATGACGGTGTTCGCGCTCATGGGCATCGTGATCACGAGCGCGTCCGCGGAGATCTACGGCAAGCCGATCTGGGACCCGGTCGAGCTCGTCGGCATGTTCCCGTCGCGGCTTCTGGTCGCAGTCTCGATGTTCACCGTCGTCGTCGCGACGCTCGGCGTGAACATCGCCGCGAACGTCGTGTCGCCCGCGAACGACTTCGCGAACCTGAAGCCCGGAAAGATCAGCTTCAAGACGGGCGGCCTCATCACCGGCATCGTCGGCGCGATGATGCTGCCGTGGAAGCTCATCGCCGACCCGAACGGCTACATCTTCAAGTGGCTGCTCGGCTACTCGGGCGGTCTCGGCTCGATCGCGGGCGTCCTCGTCGCCGACTACTGGTTCATCCGGCGCAAGAAGCTTCGGCTGGGTGATCTCTATCGCCGCAAGGGCGTGTACGACTACGGCGGCGCGGGCTTCAACGGCGCCGCGATCGGCGCGACTCTCTTCGGCTGCGCGCTCGCGTGGGTCGGCCTCGTCGTGAAGCCGCTCGCCGTGCTCTACGACTACGCCTGGTTCGTCGGAGCCGGGGGCGCAGGAGCACTCTACGCGGTCCTCATGCTGCCGGAGCGCGCGCGTCAGATGCGCGCGGAAGTCACCGCATCGAAGCCTTGAGCTGGGCCTCGGCGAGCTGTTGCTCGGGCGTGAGCGCCCGCTTGCGCGGGGGCTCGGGAGCGATCACGACGGGCGCCGACGCGGTGAGCGGCGGTGCCGGGGCCGCGGCCGCCGTCGTCGTGTCGCTCCGCCCGAGGCCGAAGCTGCCGTCCGGCAGCGCGGGGCCCATCGACGGTACACGCGGCGACGGGCTCGCGGGACGCGCCGCAGGAGCGGCGGCCGGCGACGCGGCGGCAGCAGGCCTTCGAGGCGCCGCCACGGGCGCCTTGATGGTTGCGCCCTGGTCTTCTGCGAAGCGCATGACGGCCGGCGACCCGGCCGAGGCGGCGGGTGCGACGGGCGCGGCCGCGAGCGCGACCGGAGCCACTGCGGCCGGCGGCGCGCTGCTCGCGACGGGCACGACGACCGCGGTCGACGGAAGCGGAAGCACCGGCGCGGGCACGCTCGGCGGCTGGGCCGCGGCGTGGGGCTCCGCAACGGGCGCACGCTCGACGTTCACGGCCGGAGCAAACCGCATGGCCGCGATCGCGCCGAGCGCGCCGACCGCGGCGGCCGCGACGATCCAGATGGAGCGCGGACGCTCGCGAACCAGGATGACCGTCGGCTCGGGCGTGCCCTGGGTCGACCCGCTCATGCTCACGGGCGCGACCGAACCGACGCTGCTCTGGCTCGGCCCGGTCGGAGGAAGCGTCATCGACGAGACGGGATACGCCAGCGCGGGGGACGAACGACGAATGAACGCGGCCGGCGGAGACGAGTCACGGATCCCTGGTGCCTCGGGTGCGAAAGCACGCGGAGAAGCCGCCTCGCCCGGCAATGGATAGCTCGTGCGCGGCGCGGTCGTCGTGCGCACGAACGGCGGCGCGCTGACCGACGGCAACCGGGATGTGGACGGGCGGGAGTCGGCGGGCGGCAGATGCGGCAGTGCCTCGAGGCGGAATGCAGGGACCGGCGCCGCGGCAAGGGCCGCGCGAATGTGCGACGAGGCGCTGAGGTGCCGCGCGGACTCGTGCGACGTCGCCGCGGCGATCGACGCGAGACACTGACCGGCCACGTCCTCCTCGACCTGCTCGTCGAGGACGCGTCGCGACCCGGGCGGAAGTGCCGACCCGTGGGGTGCGCGCGTGGCCGCAGCGCGAACATGAGAGTGAGACGAAGGGGACGGAGAGGACGGCTGCTTTGCCGTCACGCGCGGAGTGATCTCTTCGACGAGGACGAGGTCGTCGTCGGTCAGCTCCACAACGTCGTTGGTCGCTTTCCTCTTCGGAAACGGCAGCAAATCCCCGATCTCCCTCTCGCGCAGCGTCCGCGACTCGATTTGACGCGCGATTCGTGCTTTGTCGAGCGGGTTCGAGCGCCGCGTCGACGTTTCGCGTCACATTCCAGCGACGCGGGAACATTGCGTCCCCACGGTTGCTGCCCGGCCCTTGGCTCGCACGCTCGGAAGGCCGACGCGAACGCGAACCAAGGACCGAACGGCCGGCGGAGGATTACTCCTCGCCGTCGTCGCTCTTGCTGCTCTTGCCGCCGCGAGCTTTGCTCTCGAGGCCGGCGTTCGCGATCTCGCGCGCCTTCGGCGGTGCCTTCTTCGCGGGGGCCGGCTTCGCCGGGGCCGCGGGCTTCGGGGCCGCCTTCGGTGCGGCTGCCTTCGGGGCAGGCGCGGGCTTGGCGGCCGGCTTCTTCGCGGGCGCCGGCTTCTTCGCGGGGGCCTTCTTCGCCGCCGGCTTCTTCGCCGCTGCCGGCTTCTTCGCCGCTGCCGGCTTCTTCGCCGCTGCCGGCTTCTTCGCCGCTGCCGGCTTCTTCGCCGCCGGCTTCTTCGCCGCGGGCTTCGATCCTGACTTCTTCTTCTTGGCCGCCATGATGTCTCCTTCGCTGAACAGCGATTGCGATCGTTGCCTGGTCGGGATGGATCCTGTCAACCAAAGACGAGCGCGCGAACTAACGCGCGCTCGACCCGCCCATGAGCACGAACGAGCCGAGCATATCGAGGAGCGGGGACAGTGCGTCGAGATAGAAGCGTGCTGCCTCACGATCGTCGACGAGGCGCGACGCGATCTGGCGATAGAACTCCTGACGCTGCTCGTCGCTGAAGACGGGCGGTCGCGAGGGGCGTCCCTCCGTGAGCTTGAACCACCAGCTCGTTTCCATCGTGTAGAAGCGGTTGTCCGTCGCCTCTGCGAGGGCTGTAAAGAAGCGCTTTTCGAAGAGGACCATCTCCTCGGCGGGGGCGCCCCGGTCGGCGAAGTCGGAGGCCATCTGGGCGATGGCCCGGAGCCGCTCCTTGCTCGCACGCTTCGCGGCGAGGAAGAGCAGCGAGTAGCCGTGGAGGAACTGGCGCTCGATGAGCTCGCGCACATCTCGCGCGGCCCCCTGCCCCAGCTTGTAGACGAGCTCGATCACGCGGAGATCACGGGCGTCGTTCGGGTGGACGACCTGCGTGGGACCGCCCTGTTTCACGCGCACGAGGCCCATGTCGGCGAGCCGGTGCACGGCCTGCCGGACGATCAGCCGTGACACGCCGAACCGCTCCGAGAGCTCGCGCTCGGGCGGTAGCGAGGACCCGGGAGGGAGCGAGCCCTCGAGGATCGCGACGGCGAGCTGATCGAAGACGGGGTCGGCCGCATGTCTCGCCTTCGGAGCGGCGGGCGCCGGCGCGGCCGCAGGCCCGGACACGGTACGGACACGACGACGGAGTGTGCTGGTCGGACGCCGCGCCATGTTGACGAAGGTAGTTCGTTACCAAGTTGAGGGTCAACCGGCTCGGATCGCGCGAAGCCCTGGAAAAGCGTTCGCGCCGGATGGAACGTGACGGATCCACGAAGACCCTATGGCGCCGGCCTGTTGTCATTGACACAACTGCGTTTTATAGCGCGGAGACTCGCCGCCGACCTCGTTACCAAGTTCAGGGCGTGTGGCGCGCAGCGTGCACCAGGGGTCTGCAACATGAAACGCAGCGCAGTTCACTGGACCGTCGCGGTGGGCTGCTTCCTCGTGAGCGCCCTCGTGGCCTGCACCGCCGAGACGCCCGCGGACGCGACCGCCGACGACCCGATCCGTGGCACGGGCCCTGGTGGGGCCGGCGGCGTCGGGTCGAAGGGCGACGCCCCCGGCGGCCTCGAGACGACCGCAACGGGCCTGCCCTGCGAGGTCGACAAGGTCCTGAAGAGCCGCTGCCAGACCTGCCACGGAAGCGACACGCGCTACGGCGCGAGCGTTCCCCTCGTCACCTACGAGGACCTCCAGAAGCCCGCCCCCGGGGCCAGCGGCAAGAAGGTCTACGAGCTCGCCGCCGGGCGCATCCACGACGCCGCGAGGCCGATGCCCCCGTCGCCCAACCCGCTGCTTACCGCGGCCGAGACGGCGACGCTCGACCAGTGGATCGCCGCGGGCGCCAAGCCCTCGACCGACACGTGCACGAGCCCGAAGGCCGACGACGGCGTGAAGCCGCTCTCCTGCAAGCCCGACACGACCCTCAAGGCGGCCGCGAAGTACACGATGCCGCAAGGCACCGTCGACCAGTACGTGTGCGTCGGGATCGACATCAACCTCGCCACCAAGCGGCACATCACGGCGCTCGCGCCGCGCGTCGACAACAAGACGATCCTCCACCACATCCTGCTCTTCCAGTCGCCCAAGGCCGAGAGCGCGACGCCGACGCCGTGCGCCGCGTTCGGCTCGGCGTCCTGGAAGCTCGTCGCGGGCTGGGCGCCCGGCGGCAACAACCTCGAGCTCCCCGCGGAGGCCGGCTTCCCCGAGGAGAAGGGCACCACACACTGGGTCATCCAGCTCCACTACAACAACGCGAAGAACCTCGCGGGGCAGGCCGACAACAGCGGCTACGACCTCTGCACGACCGAGACGCTCCGAGCGAACGACGCCGGCGTCGTCGCCTTCGGGTCGACCAAGTTCAGCATCCCGCCGCGCTCCACCACCACCGTGAAGTGCGACTACAAGCTGCCAGCGAGCTTCAAGGACGTGAAGCTCTTCAACGCCTCGCCGCACATGCACACGCGCGGTACGGCGATGTCGACCGAGCGCCTCGCCGGCGGAACGGGCGCGCCCGAGTCGATCTTCGCCAACCCGAACTTCAGCTTCGAGAACCAGGCGAACTTCCCGATCAAAGCGCAGGTCGCTCCGGGCGACGTGATGAGGACCCGCTGCACGTGGAAGAACCCCGGCGACACCACCATCGCCTTCGGTGAGAACACGGGCGACGAGATGTGCTTCGACTTCATCGGTTACTACCCGAACATCCCGGACAAGACGATCTTCGGGCTGCCGCTGTTCACCTGGGTGACCCCATCGCAGAGCGCGACGTGCACCACGGAGTGAGCCCTCCAGAATCGCCACGTCGTGGAGTGAATTCGAGCGCTCTCCACGACTCCTGCCGCCCTGCGGGGCCGACGACGACACGTGCATGAAAGAGCGAGCCATGCCACGCGTCGTCCCGGCCTCGCAGGACGGATCACGTAGCGCTCACCAAGTTTCGCACCGGGTAGCCGCCCTCCGTCCTGTCCCATCCCTCTCCCCAAACCGAACAGTCAGAGGGCGGCTTCCCGTTGCGATGTCTTCAGCTGCGGCCGGCAACGCCGCGAATCAGGTGCTTCTGGGCGATGGCGAAGAGCGCGAGCACCGGCAGCGAGAGCAGCACGTTTCCCGCCATGACGACGTGCCAGCGGACGCCGCTGCCGGGCTCCTTGAGGAGCGCGATGCCGAGCGGCAGGGTGCGGACCGTGTCGTCCGTGGTCATCACGAGCGGCCAGAAGTAGTCCGAGTAGTGGAAGACGAAGCTCACGAGGAACACCGAGACGAGCGTCGGCCGGAGCAGCGGCCCGAGGATCCGGTAGATGATCGTGACCTCGGAGGCGCCGTCGAGGCGCGCGGCCTCGATGATCTCGTCCGGCACCGAGAGCAGGGCCTGGCGCACGAGGTACGTGCCGAGCGCGCTCGCCGCGAACGGAAGCACGAGGGCGCTGAACGTATTCGTGAGCGAGAGCTTCGAGAACATCAAGAAGACGGACACGAACGTGACCTGCGCAGGAACGAGCAGGCACGCGACGACCAGGGCGAACGCGGTCTTCTTCCCGACGAAGCGGAGCTTCGCGAGCGCGTAGCCGGCGGGCAAGGCGAGCGCGAGCTGCAAGAGGCCGATCGCGACGGCGACCGCGAGCGAGACGAGCAGGTAGCGGCCCACCGGCACGAGCTCGAACACCTCGCGGTACGCGGCGAGCTGCGGATGCTTCGGAAAGGGAGCGGTCGGGTCCTGCGCGATCTCGTCGAGCGGCTTCAGCGAGGTCACGACCATCCACGCGTACGGGAGGATCCAGATCGCGGCCGCCACGCTCGCGAGGAGCGACGCGCCAAGCCCCGGACGACGCGACCGAAGGCTCATGCGCGCCGGCCCACCGTCTGGCTGTGCCACGCACGGAGCTGCGCCGCGGCGAGCACGCAGAGGACCAGGAAGTAGACGACCGCGAGCGCGCTCGCGCGGCCCACGCTCAGGTTCATGAAGACCTGCTCGTAGATCGCGTAGACGAAGAGCGTCGTCGCGCGTGCGGGGCCTCCGCCCGTCATGATGCGCACGACATCGAAGGCCTGGAAGCTCACGATGAGGCTCGTGGTGGCGACGAACGCGGCCGTCGGCTTGAGGAGCGGCCACGTCACCCAGCGGAAGCGCGCGATGGCGCCCGCGCCGTCGAGCGAGGCCGCCTCGTGGATCGATTGCGGGACCGAGCGAAGGCCGGCCAGGAACACGACCATCGCGTAGCCGGTGATCTTCCAGATCGTGACAGCGGCGAGTGTCACGAGCGCCGCGCGGGGGTCAGTGAGGAACCCGACGCGCGGGAGGCCGACCACGCGCAGGAGCGATGCCGCGACGCCACGATCCGGGTCGAGCAGGAGGACCCAGAGGAGCGCGACGGCGACCCAGCTCACCACGTACGCGCTGAAGATCGCGCCGCGGACGAAGGCGAAGAAGCGACCGGGCCGGTCGAGCAGGAGCGCGAGGCCGAGGCCGAGCGCCATCGACCCCGCGACGACGAGCACGCTGAAGCCGAGGGTTCGGCCGAGGATGCGACCGAGCTCACCGCTCTCGGCGATCGCCGCGTAGTTCGCGCCGCCGACGTACACGGGGTCGGTGAGCATGTCCCACGCGAACAGGCTCTCGTAGGCCGCCAGGCCGAGCGGCACGAAGACGAACAGCGTCCACGCGGCGAGCGACGGCCCGAGCATGAGCCACGGGTGGATGGGCGAGCGCGGCTTCATCCGGGGTCAGCCCGGCCTCGCCGCGAGGGCCCGCGCCTCGCCGAGCACCGACGCCGCATCGCGATCGAGCAGCACCGCCTCCTCGAGGCGTGGGTCGACGATGTCCCGCTCGATGCGGAAGAGCAGCGGCTCCCACGGCCACGGGTCGACGCTCGCGAGCTGGGCCTGGGCGACGTCGTCGTTCGGGTGCTTCGCGAAGAAGCCGTCGGCACGCATCTTCGCGACCGCGGGTGTGGTGATCGGGAGGTAGCCGGTGCGCGTGGAGAGGTACGCGGCCTGCTCGGTCTCGCAGAAGAAGCGAAGAAGGCGCGCCGCGGCGACCTTCTCCTCGTCGGGCGCCTGCTTCACGACCACGAAGAAGGTGCCGCCGGTGGGGACAGAGGCGCGCACGTCCTTCGGCAGCGGCGCCGCGATCACCGGGAACTTCGCGTTGTCCTCGAGGTAGCGAATGTACGCGGTGCTGGTCCAGATGAACGCCGCGCGCCCGCCGAGAAAATCCTGGTTCACGACGTTCCACGCGTCGTAGTCCCGACCGGGCGGCGGACGCATCACCTTCTCGCGATGCACGAGATCCTGCCAGAGTCGGAGCGCACGCACGCCGGCCTCGTCACCGAGCGTGGCGCGGCCCGCCTCGTCGAACACCGCGCCTCCAGCTTGCCCCACGAGCGCCACCCAGAACCACCACGAGATGGGAACCTCGTGGCCCCAGCGCGCTCCCGGACGCGTGAGCGCCTTCGCCGTGTCGACGAGCTCGCGCCACGTGGTCGGCGGACGGAGCCCCTCCTTCGCGAAGATGTCACCGTTGCAGTACATGAGCGGCGTCGAGCGGTTCAGCGGAATGCCATAGAGCGGCTTCTCCCCTCCTCCGCGGAACCCGCCCGACTGCGCGAGCGGCGCAACGAGCGGGATCTCCTTCATGCCCGGGTAGCCGTCGAGCGACTCGAGCGTGCTCGCGCGCGCGAGGTAGGGCACCACCTCCGCGACCACGTGGCTCAGCGCGGGTGCGGCCTTCGCCGCGATGGCGGTGCGCAGCTTCGCGAGCGACTCGAAGTAGTCGCCCTGGTAGACGGGCTCCACGTGGATCTCGTCCTGCATGGCATGGAAGCGCTTCACGATCTCGAGGAGCACCTCGCGGTTGCGCCCGCCGAGCGAGAACCAGAGGCGTAAGCGCACGCGCCCCTTGTCGTCGCGGAGCGCCCGCTTGCAGCCCGAGACGCCGCCGAGCGCAGCGAGCGACGCTCCGACGGCAAAGGAGCGGCGCGAGAGGCTCATCCGAGGCGCTTGCCTTCGGGGGTCGCGGCAAACAGATGCATGCGAGAGGCGTCGATCGTCACGTGCACCGCGGCGCCCATGGGCCGCGGGTCGAAGCCCGGAGCGCGCATGCGAAGCTCGACGTCGCCCGCGCGGAGGACCATGTGCGTCTCCGCCCCGAGCGGCTCGGAGACCGCGACCTCGAAGCGCGCCGCGCCGGCATCGCCTTCCTTCGCGAGGTGGACGTCCTCGGGGCGCACCCCGACGACGAGCCGATCGGGGACGGTGCCGAGCGAGGGCCTCGCCACGCGAAACGGCCCGCACGAGAGCTCGTCGCCGTCGGTGCGCGCGTCGATGAGATTCATCCGTGGCGTGCCGAGGAACGTGGCGACGAAGCTCGTCGCCGGTCGCTCGTAGATCTCGCGGGGCGGCGCCACCTGGAGGACGCTGCCCTTCTGCATCACGCAGATGCGGTCGGCGAGCGTCATCGCCTCGACCTGATCGTGGGTGACGTAGATCGCCGTGACGCCGAGCTCGCGCACGAGCGAGCCGATCTCGATCCGCAGGTCCTGCCGCAGCGCCGCGTCGAGGTTCGAGAGCGGCTCGTCGAAGAGGAAGACGCGCGGGCGCCGCACGATCGCGCGGCCCATCGCCACGCGCTGGCGCTCGCCCCCCGACAGCTCCGAGGGCAACCGGTCCATCAAGGGGCCGAGCCGGAGCATCTCAGCGGCCTCGTCGGCGCGCTTCCTTCGCTCGGCCTGCGGGGTCTTGCGCATCTTCAGCGGGAACTCGATGTTCTCGCGCACCGTCATCTGCGGGTAGAGCGCGTAGCCCTGGAACACCATCGCGACATCGCGTTCCTGAGGGGGAACGCCCTTCATCGACCTGCCGCCGATGCGCACGTCGCCTCCGTCGGCGTCCTCGAGCCCGGCCACGATGCGGAGCGTCGTCGACTTGCCGCAGCCCGAAGGGCCGACCACGACGAGCAGCTCCCCCTTCTCGACGGCGATCGATACGCCCGCGAGCGCCGCGGGCACGTCCTTGCCGTCCGCGCCCTTGGCGGGGCGGCCGCTCTCGTCCTCGAAGCGCTTCGACACCCGTTCGAGCTCGACCTCCTTCTCGGGAGAGGCGGCGCGCTCAGACATTCCTCACGAACCGCCCTCCCACCAGGACTTCGCGAACTCGAGGTCCTGGAGGGTATCGAGCTCCATGTACCCGCCATGGGTGTCGACGCGGTTGAACGTCGAGCCCTTCTGGATCATGCGCTGGAACAGGTGGATGAGGTACGCCTTGAGGAACGGGCGGTCGCCGAGCGTCTCGCAGTGGGCCTTCGCGTCGTCGTAGGCCTCCATCAGCTCGCGCGCGCCGTCCGGCGTGAACTTCGTCACGCCGATGAACTCGCCCGAGGCCTCCTCCGAGGGGATCGTGCGCGAGATGTCGACGACGACCGAGCCCTCGGCGCGCATCTTCTCGGCGTCGCTCTCGGGGTGGTTCGTGCGGCGCACGTAGCGTCGGCGCCAGTCGGTGTCGCACGCGAGAACCTTGTCCCAGGGCGCCGCCACGAGGTCCTTCACCACCGCGCCGCGGTAGAGGATGTCCGTGTACGAGGACACGAACCCCGCGCCGAGGTGCTCGCGGGCGTACATGAGCGACTCGAGGATGTTGTTGTTCTCCCAGTCGGTGTTCTCGACGAAGGTGAGCTCCGGATAGCGAGCGCGGAGAACGTCGGCCTTGTAGCCGCAGATGTAGATGACGTCCTTCCGGGCGAAGCCAGCCGCGCCGAGGGACTCGAGGATCCACTCGAGCATCGGCCGGCCCATCACGTGAACGAGGGTCTTCGGCAGCTCATCGGTCTGATGCTCGAGCCTGCTGCCGCGGCCGGCACCGATGAGAACGGGTCGCATGTTGCTCACACTTCTACCGGCCCTGGCCCCGCGCCTCAACCCTGCTCGTCGTGCGGCGGCGTGGAAGGAGTAGGATGGGCCGCGTGACCCTCACGATCGGGTTCGTCACCGACCTGCACTTCGGGCCCGCCGCCTACCACGACGGAAAGCTGCGAAAGCTCACGCACCATGCGGCGGAGCTCACCCGCGAGGTGGTCCGGACCATGAACGAGGAGCTTCGCCCCGACCTCCTCGTCAATCTCGGCGACGACATCGAGGACGAGAGCCGTGACGCCGACCTCGCTCGCTACACGGAGTGCCAGGACATCCTCCGCACCGCGAGGGCCGAGCTCGTCAACGTGGCCGGCAACCACGACACGATCCACCTTACGCGCGACGACCTCGCTCGCGTCTGGCGACACGAGGGCCCCCTCTTCTACGCGCTGGACCGTGGCGGCTTCCACATCGTGATGCTGCACACACTCGAGCGAAAGGACGTCGAGGTGCGCATCCCGCACGCACAGCTCGAGTGGCTCGCGGCCGACCTCGCCCGCACGACGCTCCCCGTCATCGTGATGATGCACCACAGCGCCAGCGAGCAGGATCTCGAGGACTCCTTCTGGTTCAAGGGGCTCGCGCACCTCGCGCTCGTCAAGGAGCGCGCCGAGCTGCGCCGCATCCTCGAGGAGAGCGGCAAGGTGCGCGCCGTGTTCAACGGGCACGTGCACCGGAACCACCTCGACGTCATCGCCGGCATCCCGTACGTGACGATCCAGAGCCTCATCGAGAACCTCGACGAGGACGCGCCCGGCCGCGCGGCGGCGGCCCATGCCGTCGCGACCATCGACGAGCATCGCATCGTCGTGCGCATCCGCGGCAACGACCCCGCCCGCTACCAGTTCGATCGATAGGCCGCTCAAGGCGCCCCGCAGGCGAGCCACTCCGCGAGCTGTTGCCGGGCGTCGGCCGGCGGGTCGTCGGGGCCCGGAGGCATCGTGACGTTGTCGGCGGCGGCGCGCGCGAAGATGCGCGCCTTCTGCGCCCGCACCTGCTCGACCGTTCCGAAGTCGAAGCCCGACGGGGCGCCCTTCCGGTCCCCCGACTCGCGGCCGTGGCAGCTCTGACAGTTGTCGGCGAGAAAGGCGCTCCCGAACGACTCGTATGTGAGCTTCGTGCCGCCGGTCGGGCACGGGTAGTCGTCGATTGACGTCTCCGCCTTGCAGCCGGTGACCAGCAAGAACCCGATCACAACGTGTAGTTTACACATGGTCAGATCCCGAAGTTGACGCCGAGCCAGAGCGAGCCGCCCGCGTAGAGCGTCGGGCCTCGAGGGTCGGGGAACCACACGCCGGACGTATCGATGCCGAGCGTCATCTCGGTCTGGTTCTTTCGCAGGACCGGAAAGTCGATGCCGAGGCTCGAGCCGAATCCGCCGCGATGACGGATGCCGTCACCGACGCCGAACACGGCGCCGAATGGATCGTCACGAACTCCGGGCGTCGGCTCCTCGTGCTGGTGGACGAACGCGAGCCGCACGTACGGGCGGAGCTTCCAGATGCGGCCGTAGAGCGTGCCGCCCAGCGACAGGTAGGTGATCACACGGTCGTCGACCGAGCCATAGCCGAGCCTGCCGACCGTATCGACGGCGAAGAGATCGCCGAAGCGATAGCCCACGCGGAGCGCCTGGCCGAAGGTGCTGTCGCCGCGCCACGACGAACCGTAGACGCCCGGGCCGGAGGCGAGCTGAACCTCCCCCGCCGACGCCGTGCGTGGGGCTGCAAGCGTGGCGGCGGCAAGTGCGAGAACGGCCGCGAGCACGCGGGACGACGAAGACCTCATGCTCGTGGGTGGGAGCCACCCGCGAGATTTATGACGGCGACTTCGAAGCCGGCGTCACTTCATCGTGCGAGGGCCGTGGTTCGCAGGCGGAGCCCAGTTGCCGCCGACGCCCGGCGTGTGCCCCGGAGCCGCCGTACGCTGGGCGCCCTCCCAGCCGCTCGGCGCCCACGCGCCCGAACGAGACGTCGAGCTGCTGCCGCGGCCGTAGTCGCGCGCCACCCCGGCGCCGCCGTACCCATAGCCGTAGCCGCCATAGCCGCCGTAGACCGGCGGAGCGCCGACGACCGTGACGTTGTTGTTCACGACCACGTTGCTGCCGTTTGCGCCCCGCGCCTGCTGCGGCGGCGCCGCCGTGTAGACCGGCTCGACCGCGCCTTGACCCAGCGTCAGCGTCTGCGAGAGGCGCGGGCGCGTCGGCGCGGCCTCGAGCGTGACCGGGGGAACGACCTCCGTCACCTCGACCACCTCGCTCGAATTGCGGGCCGCCGGCCCATCGACCGCGACCACGACCCGCTCCTGCCCGGCCGTCGCGGCGCAGCCCGTGATTGCGACAAGCGAAAGGGACCCGAGGACGAGCAAAAGGCGCATGGCCTTCCATGATGGATCCTCCCGCAGCCTCGCACCATAGGGGGGGGCAAAAAAAGGCACGTTTCTCCGAGCCTCCTGTGGCCTCCTCGGCCAGGTCGTTGCAGTTTCCCACGGTCCTGATGGCCCCACCCCTCCTTCGCCTGGCACGCCTGACCTGCGCGGGCCTCCTCGTCGTCGCGGCGACGAGCCATGCGCGCCTCGCCGCCGCGGGCGGCGCGCACGTCCTGCGTCACGAGCTCTTCGTGGGGCTCAACCTCGCGCTCGCGACGCTGCTCGTCCTCCGGCCGCGCTGGGCACTCCTCCCGACGGCGCTCCTGTCGATCCAGCAGCTCTCGAGCCACGGCTCCGACCTCGTCGACTCGGTGCGGGGCCCCGGACCGTTCGACTGGGCCTCCCTCGGCGTGCTCGTCTTCTTCCCCGCGCTGCTCACGCTGCTCGTCGTCGAGCGACGAAAAGCAGGTACACCGGAGCGCCCGCAAGCAGCACCCCCAGGCTCGTGAGGCACTCGACCGGGCGAGCGCGCACCATCGAGAACGCGATGGCCAGGTTGGCAAGGATGTAGAGTGCAGGTACCCACGGATAGCCGGCAGCGCGATACGGGCGCGGGCGATCGGGGTCGCGGAAACGGAGGACGTAGAGCGCGGACGTGTCGGCGATGGTGGCGACGACGATCGCGAAGGTCGTGTAATCGAGCGCCTTCGAGAACTTGTTGAAGACGAGCACGAGAACGGTCGCCATCGTCGCCTGCACCACGACCGCTATCCAGGGGGTCTGGGAGGTCGCGCTGAGGCGCGCCGCGCCGCGGAAGAAGAGCCCGTCGGTCGCCATCGCGTAGGCGATGCGAGGACCGACGAGGACGTTCGCATTCAGGCAGCCGAAGATCGACACGAGCATGATGGCGGCGACGACGTCGCTCCCGTTCGGTCCGAAGAGCACCTTGCCGGCGGCGAAGCCGACCGGCGGGCCCTGGTCGCTCGCCGAGAGCGCCTGCATGCCGAGCGCGTAGATGTAGGTGCCGTTCACCAGCAGGTAGAACGCGGTGCAGATCCCGAGGCCGAGGAAGAGCGACCGCGGGAGGTTCTTCCCTGGCGACTCGATCTCGCCGGCGACGTACACGCTCGCGTTCCAGCCCAGATACGAGAAGAGCACCGGCGAGAGCGCAACCCCGAACCCGCTCAGGGTCGCGGCGCCCGTGCTCTCGAGCGGCGACGGCGCGGCGCGGCTGTGCCCGATCATCGGCCCGACGAACACGATGACGACGAGCGCGGCGACCTTGAGGTAGCCGGTCACCGTGTTGAGGCGGGCGCCCGCCTTCGTCGCATACGCGTTGACGATCGTCGCAGTCCAGATGACCCCGATGGCGACGAGGATCTTCGACGTCGGCCCGAGGGTCACGAAGCTGCCGAGCGAGATCGTGAACCCGAGGGCGAGGGTCGCCACCGTGCCGGCGAAGATCGCGAAGAACGAGAGCCACCCGACGAGAAAGCCCGCCATCGGGTGGTAGGCGGCGCGCAGGTAGACGTAGTTGCCGCCCGCGCGCGGGAACATCGCGCCGAGCTCGGCGTTCGCGAGCGCCCCCGCGAGCGCGAGGACACCGCCCGCGAGCCACGCGGCGCAGAACCACCCGGGCTGCGGAAGGAGCTTCGCCACGCCGCCGGGCGTGAGGAAGATGCCGACCCCGATCACCGAGGAGACGACGAGCATCGTCGCGTCGCGCAGCGAGAGCACGCGCGGTAGCTCGGTCGGTCGGTCGCTCGGCTCCGCCATCGGCGGCGTCCACTGTAGGTGGTCCGGGTGAAACGCAAAAGGACGCCGATCAGATCCTGCCGTTGCCTCGTCCGTAAGAGGCACTACCCCCATGCCCACGAGCGAATCGAACGTCCAGAAGGTGCTCAGCGCGCTCGTGATCGCCTTCGTGCTGATCGCGCCGGCCTTCGCGCTCGCCTGAGGCGGCCTACCAGACGACGTCCTGGTCCTCGACGACGCCCGGTAGGCCGTCCACCGCGACCTCCCTGCCGGCGACCTGGAGCGTCCCGCGGAAGGTCCCGACCGGCTGGACGAAGCGTGACTTCACGACGAGGAGATTCGTGTGCTGCTCGTGGACGCCGCCCGGCCGGAACGCGAGATCGATCCCGTCGCCGACGAGCCGCCAGGGCTTCATCGGGTCCTTCACGTCGAGCTCGAAGCGCGGCTCCGCGATCGGAAACACCTCGTTTCCGAGAAACGCCGCGCACTCGGCCTCGCCCACGAATCCCTGCACCAGGTTGAAGCCGAACGGCTCCCCGGTGAGGGTCTTGCCGAGCGCGAAGGCCCAGCGCCACTGCGTGTGTCGGGGCAGGAGCCCGTGCGTGTAGTCGTATCCGGCGGTGCCGTCGTCGAGCACGACCTCGCGGTTGCCGATCCGCCCGCGGCCGCGGACGCCGAGCAGCGCGCGCTTCTCCGTCCCATTGACGAGCCCCTCGCCGAGCCGCGCGATCGCGGTGATCGCGGGCGGCCCCGTCTGCTCGTCGACGGCGGCGTCGAGCTGGAGGTCCCCCATCCGGACCTCGAGGTCGAGCGTGGTACCGCGCCGTGTGACCGTGAGCTTCGTGGCGCCCATCGCGAAGCGCGCGACCTCGCCTTGCTGATGAAAATCGTCGCTCACGCGAGCGACGCCCGGCGGGCCGAGGACCGTGCGGTCGAGCATCATCCGGTTGCCCTGGAGGTCGTAGGCGAACGCGAAGGCCGTCGCCGCGTAGCCGGTGCGCACGATCGCGAGCGAGAACCACATCTCCTCGGTAGCGACCGCCGCGTAGACCCAGCGCTTGCGGCGAGCGATGCGGTCGCGAAGGCCCAGCGGACCGAGCGAGACCGCAGGAATCGGCCCGAAGAAGGCGCCACACGAGGGCTCGCCGGTGCGCGCGTCGAGGAACGAGGCAGGTGCGGCTGCGAGCGAGGAGCGGGTCACGGGTCGATGATCGCACGGCCGCGCTCGTTCGATGCCGACTTCCCGCATCGACGGTTTCGGGGGTAGAACCAGACGTGCACCGAAATCTCCGCGCCCTCTCCGTTCGTGTCGTCTTTGCCGCGCTCACCGCCCTCGCTGCCGCGGGTTGCGCCGGCGCCGGACCGGCGACGCCGGCCGGCACCACCACCGCGAAGGCCTCCGGCGCCGCCGCTTCGAGCCTCACCCGCATCGTCTCGTTCGCCGTTTCGAACGAGAACCTGAACGTCGACAAGGTCGGCCTGCGCGACGGCTTCATGAAGCCCGACGGCAACCGCGACCTCGCCTTCACCGCGAGCATCGACGGCCCTTACGAGGCGCTCTTCATCGTGTCGACGAACGCGAAGGGCGAGCCCGGCTACGGCCTGCGCGCCGACACGCTGACGGGCATCGACGAGATCCCCACCGAGCTCGGGGGCGTCATCGACACCGGCAAGATGACGGTCGGGATCGGGGTCGTCGAGGGCGGCAAGTTCATCAATGGCGAGAGCGGCTCCGCGCACGGCACCTCGGGCCTCCACAACCTGACGCTCTACGTGCCGAACACCGCCACCCTGCAGGCCGGGAGCTTCGTCCGGCTCTACCTCCGGGTCCCTGGCGGCACGCTCCTGCCGGGCCCGATCACGCCGTATTGACGAAGGAAGTCGGGGGCTACCCGCGACGAGTGCTTCGCGCTGGGCGGTCTGTGGTCTAGACTGCCCGCCATGACGATTCGCGGGTGGAACGATTCCTGGCAGGCGATGTTCGAAAGCCTCGGACGCATGAAGGCGTCGTGGCCGACGCGCGGCTGGAGCTGGGACCCGCGTCTGAACTGCTGCACGTCGTCATTCACGACGGAGCAGGAGCCCGCCGCCCGCACGTCCGTTGCGATCGCGCTGCCGAACGAGTGGACGCCCGCGACCATCGTGCGCGCCCCGCAGCAGCTCCGTGACGTGGTCGAGCGCGCCGGCGGCGTCCGCGCCGGACAGCTCGTCCTCTCGAACGGCCCGCTCAACGGCTTGCTCATCTACGGCCTCTGGTGGCCCTGGGGCGACGCCGAGACGGTCTCGCTCCGCGTCGGCCTCGCAGACGTCGACCCGAACCGCGAGCCTTCGCTCAAGTTCCGCGACGTCTTCGGCGTCACGTTCTGAAACGAATCGGCCGCGTACGTAGCGTGCGCGAGTCGAGCTGCGTGCAGAGCGTCTCGAACGACTCGCGCGGCACACCGCGAAACTCGAGGTCGTCGAGCGACTCGGTCAGAGGAACGTCGGTCACGAGCGTCGCGAGCTTCTTGTAGAGGAGCGCGTTCTCGCGCTCGGCCGCCAGCGTTGCGGCCAGCCGCGGCGCCCCCGTGACCTTCACGTCCCAGGCGGCGGCGTCGTCCGGGATGCGCTCGATCGTGCCCCAGCGTGCGAGGACAGCCGCGGCCGACTTAGCGCCGAACCCGGCGAGGCCCGGGATGCCGTCGGCGGTATCGCCGACGAGCCCGAGGAGGTCGGGGACGCTCGCGGGCGGAACCCCGCGGACCGCGCGCACGACGTCCTCGTCGATGAGCTTGCGGCGCATGCGGTCGACCTGCACCACGCGCGTCCCCTGGACGCACTGACCGAGATCCTTGTCCGGGGTGAGGATGCGCACCTGCTCGACCTGCGGCGCGAAGCGCGCCGCCGCGGTCGCCAGCGCGTCGTCGGCCTCCCACCGATCCATCGACCAGACGACGATGCCGAGCGCTCGCATCGCGACCTCGACGAGATCGAACTGCGCAAGAATTGCCGCGGGGACGCCCTCGTCCGTCTTGTAGCCGTCGAAGAGATCGTTCCGGAACGACACGATCGGGTTGTCGAAGGCGATCGCCAGGTGGGTGACAGCCTCGTCCGGGTCGTGGAGGAGCGAGAGCATCTCCCCGACGAGCCCGGTGGTCGCCTTCACGTCCATGGGGCCCCCGGCGAGGCTCACCGTCTTGGGCGGCCGCTGGGAAAAGTGGGCCCGGAAGAGCTCGTAGGTACCGTCGACGAGGTGCACACGCATGCGAGCCACGCATGGTACGCTTTGTTGGCCAAAGGAGGGCTCGGGTTGGCGGACGCGTCGCATCCCAAGACGGGCGCCTCGCACAAGCGCGTAGGTTCCGTCGTTCGCGGGAAGTACCGCGTCGAAGCGTTCCTCGCGACGGGAACGATGGGAAACGTGTACGCGGCGACCCATCGCAACGGGTCGAAGGTCGCGCTCAAGATCCTCCACGCGCAGCTCGCCGAGGATCCGTCGCTCTGCGAGCGCTTCAGGCGCGAGGGCTACTTCGCGAACTCGATCGGCCATCCGGGCATCGTCCGTGCGATCGACGACGACGTGACCGACGACGGCTGCCCGTTCCTCGTCATGGAGCTGCTCGAGGGCGAGACGCTCGAGGAGCGAAGGCGGCGCAAGGGCGGCAAGCTCCCGCTCTCGTGGGTCTTGCCGGTGGCAGACTCGCTGCTCGAGATCCTCGCGGCCGCACACGCGCGCGAGGTCGTGCATCGCGATCTCAAGCCCGACAACGTGTTCGTGACGAAGACCGGCGAGGTGAAGGTCCTAGACTTCGGCGTCGCGCGCTGGAACGACGGCAAGACCTCGAGCGACATGACGGCCGTGGGCATGGTGCTCGGCACGCCCGCGTACATGCCGCCGGAGCAGGCGCTCGGACGGCGTGAGGACGTCGACGCCCAGAGCGACCTCTGGGCGGTCGGTGCCACGCTGTTCGTCGTTCTCTCGGGAGAATCCGTCCACACGGGCGGCGACGCGAAGGCGAAGCTCATCGCCACTGCCCGCACGGCCGCGCGGCCGCTCCGCGAGGCCGCCCCCGAGCTCCCGCGCTCCGTCACGACCGTGGTCGACCGCGCCCTCGCGTTCCACAAGTCGGAGCGATGGCCCGACGCGATGGCGATGCGCGAGGCGCTCCGCTGGGCGCGGATGACGGTCGACGATCAGGAGAGCCAGGCGCTCGCGACCACCGCCGAGACCGAGATCGACCCGATTCCTCCGCCCGTGCCGACGCGCCGCGCGGTCGACGACGAGCCCACCGTGATGCGCAGGGCGCGTCCCGACGAGGTGCCGCCGCAGTCGAAGGACTTCCTGACGAGCGCGCCGCCCATCACGCTGCGCGACCTGCCGAATGCGCGAACGACCGACATCGGCGGCCTCGCGGGCCCGACCCGCCCGAGCAACGAGCCGGTCTTCTCGCTCCGGCGCCCGAAGGACGAGGCCCCGTCGACCGAGCGCCTCCCCAACGCAGAAGCCCTGCGCGGGGTGATCGGCGACCGCATGGGCGAGGCTGACATCGCTCACGCGAAGGCGATGCCGACGTACGACCCGGCGGACGCGATGGGCGACGAGCTACCCGCGAGCGCGCCGACCGTCACGCGCTCGGTCGACGTGAACATGAGCTTCACCCGACCGATGGCCGCCTTCGTCATGGGCGCCGGGCTCGAGTCGCCTCGCCCGGCAGCCGGTGCGCCCCCGCCGGCGTTCACTCCTCCCGACGGGGTGCCGCCCCATCTCTCTTCGGCGCCGTTCGGCTCGGCGCCGCCCCAGGCGTACTCGTCTGCACCGCCGACGGTGGGGGCCCCCTACGGATTCAACTCGCTGGCGCCGCACCCGGCGGCAGCGCCGAGTCCGGCAACCCTCGCGGTCACGGCGCCCGCGATGCGCCCGCTCGCCCCGGGCTCGTCGGGAGCCCTGCCCGAATACCCGGATGCCCCGGGCCCGATGCTCTCGCAGATCGTGGAGCCGCCGAGTCGGCTGCCGCGCATCGTCGCGCTGCTGGGGTTCGTCGTCTTCGTGACCGTGGCCGCCGTCATCGCGGTGCGTGCACGCGCGGCCAGCGCCCGAAGCGCAGCAGCGGCCGCGGCTGTCGCCGCCGCGAAGGGCGCGAGCACGCCTGCGCAGACGTCGCCTCCGGCCGGCCCCGCGGGTGGCGCGACTGCGCCCGAATCGGGCGCTACCGTCACGGGCAGCGCCGCGCCGGAGACGAAGCCCGTGGCCGTCGCGCCGGCAGCGTCGAGCGCGGCACTCGCATCGGCCGCATCTGCCGCCGATCCGCCGAAGCCCAAGAAGCCCAAGAAGCCCAAGAAGCCCGTGGTCGTGAAGCCCGTCGAGCCTGCTGCAGAGCCGGCAGCGGCGGCCACCGCGACGGCCGCGGCAACCAGCGAGCCCGCGGCTCCCGCCGAGACGCCGCCGCCGAAGGAGGCGCCGCCCGCGCAGGAGCCCGACCCGAAGCCCGCGCCGCCCAGCGGCGAGAGCGCGGCCCCCTGACCGGGGGCCGCTGTCGACGCGGCCTATCCGGTCAGCGCCACTTGAAGAGGCGGAGCGCGAGAACGAAGCAGCCGATGCCCCAGGCTCCGCAGACCGCGAGCCGCGGCACGACGGCACCGAGCGATGCGCCTTCGATCATCACCGCACGGAGCGCGTCGTTCAGCGCCGTGAGAGGGAGCGCCCGGATGAACGGCTGCATCGCGTCGGGGAACTTCGCCGACGAGAAGAAGACGCCCGAGCAGAGATACATCGGGAACGAAGCGACGTTGATGAGCCCGCTCACCACCTGCGGGTTCTCCGCGCGCGACGCCAGCAAGAGCCCCATCACGGCGAACGTGAGCCCTCCGATGAGCGCGATGATCAGGAGCGAGACGAGCGAGCCCTCGATGCGCACGTCGAACACGAAGCGCGAGAAGAGCAGAAGCGGCGGAAGCTCCGTGAAGAGCAGGACCGCCCGAACGATGAGAAACGAGAAGAGGAAGTCCGTCCGCCGCATGGGCGTCGCCATCAGGCGCTTCAGCAGCTTCTTCGTGCGCATCTCGGCGAGCGAGAACCCGATGCCCCAGAGCCCCGTCGACATCAGACCGAAGCCGATGAGCCCGGGGACGAGAAAATCGATGTAGCGAGCCCCTCGCGCGGTCGCGGTCTGCAGCTCCGGTCGGAACGTGTCCCTACGCCCCTCTCCACGTTGCAGAAGATCGTCGGTCACCGCGTGCGCGAGCCGGCTCTCGGGCCTCGTCGGGTCGAAGCGATACGCGTAGCCGCCCGCCGTTGGCACGACCACGAGGCTCACCCTCCCCGTCCGTAGCGCGCTCTCGGCCTCGGGCGGCGACAGTCGCTTCGCGATCACGTCCTTCGCGTCGGCGAGGATCGCCTGCGCATGCTCGGCACGCGCGAGCGGTGCGTCCGCGGGCGCCTCGACCGCGACGACCACCGGCTCCGGCCCACGATTGCGGAACGCGATGCCGAGGACGAACGACAGAACGAGCGGGAACCCGAACGTCCAGAACATCGCGCCAGGCTCGCGATAGAAGAGCCGGAGCCGCATCAGCGCGATCTGCCGGATCGCGCTCAGACGGGTGGTGCGCCCGGATTCACTCACGGAGTGCCCTCCCGGTGAGCGTGACGAAGACGTCCTCGAGGGTCGCGTGGTGCGTCGACAGGTTGGTGAGGTCGAGGCCGCGTGTCCGTAGCTCCCCGAGAACGCCTGGCAGCGCGACGTGGAGCTCCGTCACGGTCAGGACGACGCGACCCACCTGCGGGCGCGCGTGCTGGACGCCCGGTACGCCGCGCAGGGCCTCGGCGAGGCCCGCGAGCACGTCCTCGGCGTCCGTCCCGACGGTGATCTCGACGATCTGGTTGCCGCCGAGCGAGTCGATGAGCTCCTTGGGGGTGCCGAGCGCGATCATCTTTCCGTGGTCGACGACGCCCACGCGATCGCAGAGGCGCTCGGCCTCGTCCATGTAATGGGTGGTGAGCACGACGCTGCCGCCTTGCTTCTTGAAGGCGAGGACCACGTCCCACAGCATGCGACGGGACTGCGGGTCGAGGCCGGTCGTCGGCTCGTCGAGGAAGAGCAGCTTTGGGTCGCCGACGAGAGCGCAGGCGACCGCAAGTCGTTGCCTTTGGCCGCCCGAGAGTGCGGCGTAGCGCGCGTTCTCCTTCTCCCGCAGCGCGACGAGGTCGATCGCGGAGTCGACGTCGCGGCCAGTCTCGAAGAGCGAGCGGAACAGCGCGAGGATCTCGCGGACCGTCAGCCGCTCCGGAAGGAACGTCTCCTGGAGCGAGACCCCGAGCCTCTGGCGGAGCCACGCCTCGTCGGTCTTCCAGCGGCGACCGAGGATCTCGACCTCGCCCGAGGTCGGCTCGAGGAGCCCTTCGAGGATCTCGACGGTGGTGGTCTTCCCTGCCCCATTCGGACCGAGGAGGCCGAAGCACTCCCCGCGCCGGACGTCGAGATCGAGACCGTCCACCGCGGCTAGATCGGAGTAACGCTTCACGAGATCGCGGCAGCGGACGGCGAGCTCGGGCTCATTCATCGCAGCGCCGACGAGCCTAGCACGCGGCTCGCTCCTCGGATTATCCTCGGCGCCATGTCGAACCTCACGTCTTCGCCTGCCTGGGTCGCTCTCTCGAAGCACAAGGACGAGATCGCGAGGACGAACATGCGCGAGCTCTTCGCCAAGGACCCGCAGCGGTTCGCGAAGATGTCGCTCGAGGCGTGCGGCGTGTTCGTCGACTACTCGAAGCACCGGACGACCGACGAGACGCTGAAGCTCCTGCTCGCTCTCGCGAAGCAGGCCGACGTCGAGGGCTGGCGCGACAGGATGTTCGCCGGAGAGAAGATCAACGGCACCGAGGGCCGCGCCGTGCTCCACGTCGCGCTGCGCAACCGGTCGAACCGCCCGATCGTCGTCGACGGCAAGGACGTGATGCCCGAGGTCAACGCCGTCCTCGCCAAGATGCGCGCGTTCACCGACCGCGTCCGCTCCGGCGACTGGAAGGGCCACACCGGCAAGACGATCACGGACGTCGTGAACATCGGCATCGGCGGCTCCGACCTCGGCCCGGTCATGGCGACCGAGGCCCTGCGCCCGTACTGGAAGGACGGTCTCGACGTCCATTTCGTCTCGAACGTCGACGGCACGCACATCGCAGAGACCGTGAAGCGCCTCGACCCCGAGCGCACCCTCTTCATCGTGGCGTCGAAGACGTTCACGACGCAGGAGACGCTCACGAACGCGAAGAGCGCACGGACCTGGCTGCTCTCGAAGCCGGGCTTCGACCAGAGCGCCGTCGCGAAGCACTTCGTCGCGCTCTCGACGAACGCCAAGGAGGTCTCGGCCTTCGGCATCGACACCGCCAACATGTTCGAGTTCTGGGACTGGGTCGGCGGCCGCTACTCGCTGTGGAGCGCGATCGGCCTCTCCATCGCGTGCGTCATCGGGATGGACAACTTCGAGCAGATCCTCGCGGGCGGCCACGAGATGGACGAGCACTTCCGCTCGGCGCCGCTCGAGAAGAACCTCCCCGTCATCCTCGGAATGCTCGGCGTCTGGTACTCGAACTTCCACGAGGCAGAGACGCACGCCATCCTCCCGTACGACCAGTACCTCCACCGCTTCGCCGCGTACTTCCAGCAGGGCGACATGGAGTCGAACGGCAAGCGCGTGGACCGCGCGGGCCACGCGATCAGCGACTATTCGACCGGGCCGGTCATCTGGGGCGAGCCAGGCACCAACGGTCAGCACGCGTTCTACCAGCTGATTCACCAGGGCACGCGCCTCGTCCCGTGCGATTTTCTCGCGCCGGTCGAGACGCATAACCCGCTCGGCAACCACCACGAGATCCTGCTCGCGAACTACTTCGCGCAGACCGAGGCGCTGATGCGCGGCAAGACGCCCGAGGAGGCCCGTGCCGAGCTCGAGGCCCAGAAGCTGCCGAAGGAGAAGCTCGACGAGCTCTCGGTCCACAAGTCGTTCCCGGGCAACCGTCCGACGACGTCGATGCTCGTGCAGAAGATCACGCCGAAGACCCTCGGTTCGCTCATCGCGATGTACGAGCACAAGATCTTCGTCCAGGGCATCGTCTGGAACATCTACAGCTTCGATCAGTGGGGCGTGGAGCTCGGCAAGCAGCTCGCGAGCAAGATCCTCCCCGAGCTCGAGGGCGCGGCGCCGGTCACGACGCACGATGCTTCCACGAACGGCCTCATCAACCTGTACAAGTCGCGCCGCGGCTAGAGCGACAAACGCGGCGATTCAAGGGCGTGTGGCCCCTCAGGACATGCCCATGTCTTTCGTCTTGTCGAGCAGCGAGGGCATCTCCCCCTTCAGGCGCTTCTGCCAGTCGTGACAGTCGCTGAGGTGCTCGCCCTTCGGTGCATTCTGCAAGTACCGCTGGAGGAGCGCGACGCCCTTGGCGACGTCCTTCTCGGCCTCCTTACGGGCAGCGGAGAGGAGCGCGCTGAAGTAAGCGTCGTCGATCGTGAACGGGTCGATCTCCTGCTCGACGCCGTTCCTGGCGATCGCCGCCTCGAAGTCGGTCACGGCCTCGAGGTAGCGCTCCGCGAGATCGTATGCCGTCGCGCGATCGAACAGGGGCTCGGGCCCCACGTCGCCGTCCTCGATGCTCTTCGTGGCAGCACCGATCGCCTCGTCGTACTCGCCGTCCTCGATGTGCTTCTTCGCGAACGACATCCCATAACGTCCAGCCATGCGCGACACGCTAGCACGGTCACGAACGCGTCGATTACAGTCGCCCGCCGACGCGATAGCGTAGCCCGCGATGAGCAAGACCATCTTCGTCACGGGTGCGGCTTCGGGCATCGGCAAGGCCACGGCGCTCCTCTTCGGCGGCAAGGGCTGGCGCGTCGGCTGCTACGACGTCGACGTCGACGGCGCGCGGCGGGTGGCCGAGCAGCTCTCGGACGGTGCGCACGGCCGCATCGACGTGACGAGCGAGGAGTCGTGGAAGACCGCGATCGCCGACTTCGCCGGAGGGTCCGGGGCGCTCGACGTCCTCTTCAACTGCGCCGGCATCCTTCGAATGGGCCGCTTCGAGGACGTGAGCCCTGCCGACTGTCGCAAGCAGCTCGACGTCAACGTGATGGGCGTCATCCTGGGTATCCAGACGTGCCTCCCTCTGCTCGAGCGCGCGCGTGGAGCGATCGTCAACATGTCGAGCGCATCCGCGGTCTACGGGCAGCCGGAGCTCGCCGTCTACTCCGCCACGAAGTTCGCGGTGCGCGCCATCACCGAGGCGCTCGACATCGAGCTGCGGGCCCGTGGCGTGCGCGTCGCCGACGTCATGCCGGGCTATGTCGACACTCCGATGGTGAGCTCGCAGACCCACAAGGCCACTTCGCTCCAGAAGCTCGGAGTGAAGCTCACCCCCGAGAAGATCGCCGGCATCGTGTGGGACGCCGCGCACGGCACCGGCCTTCACTACATCCCGCAGGCGGACGTGCAGCTACTGTCGCGCCTGGGCGGCCTCGTCCCCGAGCTCGGCCGCGTGATCATGCGACGTATCGCCAAGGCCTGACCGCCGACCCGCGTGCGCATTCATGTTGGGGACCTCCGGTCCCCCTCGCTGCGCGACGAGCCTCCCCCAGGGAGAATCGGCGCTGCGCGCCGACCGGCGCGCGCAGCGCACGCCGTTTCTCGATCTGCGTGATCGCTAGACCTCATAAGTGGAGGGTCACAGCCTCGCTCGACCTAGGCGTGAAATCGGCGCCGCTGCGGCGCCGTTCGCCGAAGGCGAATCACGCCGGAAAGTCCACATCCCGGGGAGGCTCGCGAAGCGAGGGGCGGAGCCCCACCTGCTAAGCGACGATGTCGAGCGCCATGCGCGTGCGCCCGACCATGACCTCGTCGCCCGCGATGAGCTCTTGCTCGCCCTTGATGCGAACGAACACGCCGGTGCGCGAGCCGAGGTCGGTCAGGAGGATCGCTCCGGCCTGCTCCTCGACGAGGCAGTGCTGGTCGTCGACGAGCGGGTCGGCCGTGAACACGAAGTCACCGATCGCAGAGCCGATCTGCATCGTCGTGCCGCGCGCGACGACGCAGGCGCCCTTCGCGCCGCCCTCGAAGAGCTGCACGACTCGGAACGACGACGGCCACTTCGGTGACGAGTAGAAGTACGTCGGACCGTCGCCGGGGCCGTCGTTGGGGTCGGGGTTGCGCTCGATGGTGAGGAGCTGGTCACCGACGATGAACTCGTCGCCGATCTCGAGCTCGACAGGCTGACGGATGCGCAGGAACACGCCGTTGCCGTGCTCGAGATCGTGCAGCCACACGCGGCCCTTCACCCAGCGGATCTGCGCCTCGCGGGGGTGGCAGAACTTCTCGTTCTGGATCGCGATCGCGCCGTCGGCGCCGATGATCGCGGCGTCGCCGAGGGGCTCGTAGAACTCCGGACCGCCGCCGAGGCTGCGCTGGACGTTGAGGCGGAACCGCGCCTTCTGCTCCTTGGCGACCGGCTTGCCGACGAGCTTCGAGACGGACGCCTCGGCGGCGGCGGGAGCCGCGGCAACCTCGACGGGCGCCGCCGCCGGCGGCGGCGGGATCGAGCGCGACGCGCCCTCGGGCGCCTCCGCGCGCGTCTCCTTCTTCGTGGCGAGCTTCTGGATCTCGAGACGGGGCGGCTCCTCGAGCTGGTGCATGCCGCCGACGGCGCGACCGGCGATGACCTCGTCGAACTTGCCCTCGCGGAGCAGGATCGCCATCTCCATGTGCTGCCCCTTCATGAGCTGGCGAACATAGGCGGCGATGTCGTCGCGCTTCACGTGCTCCGCATACGAGCGCTTGTTGCTCTTGATGATGCGGCCGCCGTCGGCGAAGAGGTGCGTGATGATGTGCGGTCGGTCGAGGCCGGAGTCTTCCGTCTGGATGTGGAAGACGTTGCCGCCGTACTTCACGTTGTTGTTGAAGCCGACCTGCGCCCGCATGAAATTCGGGCGAGCGATCTGCTTCTCGAGCTTCGCGATCTCCTCGACCGTCCACTGGACGATCGCGGCGTCGAGAGCGGCGTGGTCCTTCGCCTCGATGCCCTCCATCTTCTCGAAGGCGAGCTGCGCGAGCTGCGAGCCGGGGTCGAGCCGATAGGCCTCGGCGAGGAGCTCCTGACCCTCCTTGTCGTTCGGACCGTTCGCGGCCCAGGCACAGAGGAGAGACACCGCCTCGTCACGCTTTTCCTTGGTGACTAGCCAGCGCGCGACCTTGGCCGCGGAGCTTCGCGAAGACATGCGGGAGCCATCATCGGGGCGAGGCACTTTTCGTGCAAGCCCTTACGTAAGCTCTAGCCGTTTCTGGGCGGGTTAATCAGGCCGGCGGCCTCAGCGGCCGACGGGCGCATAGAGCGAGACGCCACGGACGTTGGTATCGACGCTGAGCGGGACCTTGATCGACGGGAGGGCGCGCTGCTCGCAGTCGGTCCGCTCGCAGAGGCGGCACGTGACGCCGACGGGGATGCACGTGTCCGGATTCGAGAGGTCGATGCCGTCCGAATAGACCATTTCCTTCGCGTATTGCACCTGACAGCCGAGCCCTATCGCCTGGACGGGATGCTGCGAGTGGTAGCCGCCCGAGTCCTTCTGGATGGTGCGAGCGAGGCAGAAGTACATGAGACCGTCCGGCATGCGCGAGACCTGGATGCGGATCATGCCGGGGGTCAGGAATGCGGCGAAGACGTTCCAGCGAGGACATGCCCCGCTGAACCGCGCGAAGCGAATCCCCGACGCGCTGAAGCGCTTCGAGATGTTCCCCGCCACGTCGATGCGGATCATGTGGAAAGGCACGCCCTCGGCCCCCGGCCGCCGGAGCGTCGTGAGTCGATGGCAGACCTGCTCGAAGCCCACGCGAAATCGACGACCGAGCACGTCGATGTCGTAGCGCTCCTCGTTCGCTGCCTGGATGAACGCGGCGTAGGGCATGAGCACGGCGCCGGCGAAGTAGTTCGCGAGCGAGACCTTCGACAGCGCGCGAGACTCGTCGGTCGTGAGGCGCGGGTCCTGGGCGATCTGATCGAGCGTGTGGCTGTACGCGACGAGACCGATCTGGTGCGCGAGCTGAAAGGTCCGGCTGCGCGTCGGGAGCAGCTCGGAGAGGACGAGCACCTTGCGCTCGGGATCGTAGCGACGAAGAACGCCTCGCTCCGAGCCCCAGCGCCCGATCTGTACCTGGATGCCGAGCTGCTTCTCCACGAAGCGAACGAGCGCGGGATAGAGGTCGTCGGTCGTGAGCTTGGCCTTGGCCGCGAGCTCCTCCGCCGCGGCCTCGAGCTCGGGGAAGTGGTTGGAGTGGCGCTGCACCATGTCGCCGACCTCCTCGCTCGGGAGGTGACTTCGATCGACACCGGTCATCTCCTCGCCGTCGGTGAGCCGCGACGAGAGGTCGTCCGCGCTGGAGCGCGCGGCCTGGTAGGCGCGGTAGAGCGAGAGGACGGCGCGCGCGGCGACGGGGCTCGCGGCGGCCATCTCGCGAACGTCGACCGAGGTGAGGTCGCGCTCCTCGAACATCGGGTCGGCGAAGGCCTCGGTGAGATCGGCGACGAGCCGCGTGTCCTCGTCGGTCGCGAACGAGTTCACGTCGACGTTGAACAGCTGCGCGAGCCGGATGAGGACGTTCGCGGGGAGCGGCCTCCGGTTGTTCTCGATGAGGTTCAGGTAGCTAGGGGAGATCCCGAGCTTCTCGGCGAGCTGGACCTGGTTCAGGCTCTCGCGACGGCGGAGGGCGCGGACCTTCGCACCGTACCTAGGAGACTCCCCCGAACCCGACGAAGAACCTGACGAAGAACCGGTTTGACGCAGGGACATTTCCGCTCTCCAGCGAGGCGATTTTGCGCGCGACAATTGACAGGCTTGACAGCTTTACATCATGTCATTGACAGGCCTAAACGACTCTTTCTTAGCCGTGCGACAACTAATGTTGACTGATGACAGGTCCGACCGCAAGCTAATGCCGCAATGCATCAGGACCCCCCTGCGGCGAGTGATTCGGGTGCCCACAGCGTTCTCGTGACGAACGCGAGGACTGGCCCGAGCGAGGCCCTCGTTCTCTCCACGGAAGCGCTCGAATTCGTTGCGGACCTCGTCCGCACCTTCCGCCCGCGGGTGAAGGAGCTGCTCGCGAAGCGGGTGGCGCGCCAGGCACGCCTCGACGCGAACGGCAGCGCCGAGATCGACTTCCTGCCCGAGACCGCCAGCGTTCGGAGCGGCGACTGGAGGTGCTCCCCGGTGCCTCCCCTCCTCCTCGATCGTCAGGTCGAGATCACGGGCCCGGTCGACCGCAAGATGATCATCAACGCGCTGAACTCAGGCGCGACGGTGTTCATGGCTGACTTCGAGGACTCGACCACGCCCACGTGGACAAACCTCGTCGACGGGCAGCACAACCTCTACGACGCGATCCGCCGCACGATCACCTTCGAACAAGGCCCGAAGAAGTACGCGCTCAACGAGAAGACGGCCGTCCTCTTCGTGCGCCCGCGCGGCTGGCACCTCCCCGAAAAGCACGTCGTCGTCGACGGCGAGATCTCGCCGGGCTCGCTCGTCGACTTCGGTCTCTACTTCTTCCACAACGCGAAGGAGCTCGTCGCGCGCGGTGCGGGCCCGTTCTTCTACCTCCCCAAGCTCGAGAGCCATCTCGAGGCGCGCCTGTGGAACGACGTCTTCGTGCGCGCCCAGGAGAAGCTCGGAGTCCCGCGCGGCACCATCAAGGCCACGGTCCTCGTCGAGACACTCCCCGCCGCCTTCGAGATGGACGAGATCCTGAGCGAGCTGCGCGAGCACTCGGCAGGTCTCAACTGCGGGCGCTGGGACTACATCTTCAGCTTCATCAAGAAGCGCGCGAACGATCCGAACGCCATCCTTCCCGACCGCAGCCAGGTCACGATGGACAAGGCGTTCCTCAGCGCATACGTGCAGCTCCTCATCAAGACGTGCCACCGCCGCGGCGTGCACGCGATGGGCGGCATGGCCGCGCAGATCCCGATCAAGGACGACGCCGCCAAGAACGACGAGGCGCTGGCGAAGGTGCGGGCCGACAAGCTCCGTGAGGTGAAGAGCGGCCACGACGGCACGTGGGTCGCGCACCCCGGGCTCGTTCCGATCGCGCGAGAGGTCTTCGACGCGCACATGAAGGGCGCGAACCAGCTCGACGTGAAGCGCGACGACGTCCACATCGGGCGGGCCGACCTCCTCGAGGTGACGCCGGGCACCCGCACCGAGAACGGCCTCCGCCACAACGTGCGCGTCGGCGTCCAGTACATCGAGTCGTGGCTGCGCGGCGTGGGCTGCGTCCCCATCTACAACCTGATGGAGGACGCCGCGACCGCCGAGATCTCCCGCGCGCAGGTCTGGCAGTGGATCCGCCATCAGGCGAAGCTCGACGACGGCACGACGGTCTCGCCCGACCGCTTTCGCAAGGTCGTCGCCGAGGAGATGGATCGCGTCCGCGCCGAGATCGGCGACGAGCGCTTCACCCGCGGCAAGTTCAAGGAGGCGCGCGAGCTCTTCGAGCGCCTCTCTCTCGCTCCTCGCTTCGAGGAGTTCCTCACCGTCCCCGCGTACGAGCTCGTCACCCTCAAGGACTAGCGATGACGCCCGACTCTTCAGCCACTGCCCCCACAGGAGACACCATCATGACTGCAGCTCGCGTCGTCGACGCTCTCGATACCTCGCTGACCGACCATCGTGAGGGCGTGGCGCGTGAGACACGCGCCCTTCTCCATGCGAAGCGCTTCGACGGCATCGTCCGTCCCTACTCGAAGGCGGACGTCGAGAAGCTGCGCGGCTCGTACAACGTCGCGTACACGATCGCGACGCTCGGCGCGAAGCGCCTGTGGGAGATGCTCCACACCGAGGACTACGTCCACGCGCTCGGCGCGCTCACCGGCAACATGGCGGTGCAGCAGGTCCGCGCGGGGCTCAAGGCCGTTTACCTCTCCGGCTGGCAGGTCGCCGCGGACGCGAACACGTCCGGCAACATGTACCCGGATCAGAGCCTTTACCCGGCCGACAGCGTCCCGCACGTCGTCAAGCGCATCAACCAGGCGCTCATGCGTGCCGACCAGATCGAGCACGCCGAGGGCAAGCGTGACCACTACTGGCTCGCCCCGATCATGGCGGACGCCGAGGCCGGCTTCGGCGGCCCGCTCAACGCCTACGAGCTGATGAAGGCGATGATCGAAGCCGGCGCGGCCGGCGTCCACTTCGAGGACCAGCTCGCGAGCGAGAAGAAGTGCGGGCACATGGGCGGCAAGGTGCTCGTTCCCACGAGCCAGTTCATCCGCACGCTCGTCGCCGCGCGCCTCGCCGCCGACGTGCTCGACGTCCCGACGCTCCTCGTCGCGCGCACCGACGCGGACAGCGCGAAGCTCCTCACGAGCGACATCGACGAGCGCGATCGCCCCTTCATCGAGAAGGCGGAGCGCACGCCGGAAGGCTTCTACAAGATCAAGGCCGGCGTCGACACGGCCATCGCGCGTGGCCTCGCGTACGCCCCGTACGCAGACCTCGTGTGGTGCGAGACGTCGACCCCCGACCTCGCTCAGGCGAAGAAGTTCTCGGAGGGGATCCGCAAGGAATTCCCGAACAAGATGCTCGCCTACAACTGCTCGCCGTCGTTCAACTGGAAGAAGAACCTCGACGACTCGACCATCGCCAAGTTCCAGAAGGAGCTCGGCGCCATGGGCTACAAGTTCCAGTTCGTGACCCTCGCCGGGTTCCACTCGCTGAACTTCGGCATGTTCGACCTCGCGCGCCGCTACAAGGCCGAGGGCATGAAGGCGTACTCCGAGTTCCAGCAGACGGAGTTCGCGGCGGAGAAGGACGGCTACACGGCGACGCGCCACCAGCGCGAGGTCGGCACCGGTTACTTCGATCAGGTCGCCGAGGTCATCTCGGGCGGCAAGTCGACGACCCTCGCGCTCGAGGACTCGACCGAAGCGCACCAGTTCTGAGCGACGGCGCAACGACGTAGCGAGAGCCGGTGGGTCGCGAGAGCGGCTCGCCGGCTTTCGGCATTTCGGAGACGGCGGGCACGCTGGAACGTGGGCCGAGCCCGTTCGGCCTGTGGCACTCTGCGCCGCGGACCGCCGGCGCTGCGCCGACGCTCCAACCCGAGGGAATCCAAGAGCACCATGAGAAACCTGATCGTCGTCTCGCTCGCGCTCACCATGCTCCTCACCTTGGCCTGCTCGAAGAAGGAAGAGGGCGGAGCTGCAGGGGCGATCGGCGTCGCCGAGTGTGACGAGTACATCACGAAGTACACGGCCTGCATCGCGAAGATGCCGGCGGCCGCCAAGGGCACCGCAGAGCAGGGTTTCAAGGCGCAGGTCGACGCGTGGAAGGCCTCCGCCGCCACGCCGCAGGGCAAGGCCGCGCTGAAGGTCGGCTGCAAGGCGACCCTCGACAGCCTCGCATCCAACGCTCTCTGCAAGTGAATCGTGGCCCGCGGCTCGTTCGCGACCTCATCCCACGATGCGGGCGCGAACGAGGCCGTGGAACAGCGAAAGGTTGTCCGCGTGGAAGGACCACCCGACGTGGCTCCCGCATCCCTTGCACAGGGCGACCTGCCACGCGCGCCCTGGGAACCACGTCCAGACGCTCGATCGCTCACCCTCGGGCATGCAGCCCGGGGCGACGGAGAAGCAGGCGACGTCGAAGCGCAACCCCGACGGGTTCATGAACGGGTGCTCGTGTGCGCCGTTCACCTCGATGCGCGCTCCGCTCGGCGCAAGGCGCGCCCCGCACGCGGCGCAGCGCACCCAGACCTCCTCGTCGGCCTCGCGAGCGTCGTCCGGTGCGAGGTCAGGGCCCGGTGTCGTCGTAGGCGTGAGCTTCACGTGGGTGCGGGGTGGTGCGTTGCGCGGAAGTCGCCGTCCGGCGACGCAGAACGGATGTTAGGATGATGGGGATCCGGAGGTCTGCGGTTCAATGAGTGAGTCGAAGAAGCCCCCTCCCCGGCGGAATACGCACGAGATGGCGGCTGCAGGGACGACGAAGGGTACCCCCGTGGGGAACACGACGGTACGCATCCCCGCTCCGCCCTCGGGCCGCTGGGAGGACGACCAGGACAGCGATCTGGCGCGCACGGTGAAGATGAACCCGCCGACGACGCCGACCGTGCCTCGTCCGTCGCGCGTCCCACGCCTCAGCGAGCCGCCGAAGAGCGGCGAGGTCGAGGGCATCGAGCTCGTCGTCATCGACGAGCGGCAGGTCGCCGGCGGCGAGCGGCGCCCCTGGCGCGCGGCCGAGGTGTGGACCAAGCGGCGCGTCTACGGGCTTGATTCCACGTTCCGCTGCGTCGAGATCCTGGACCGCGAGACGGGTCGCCCCGAGCTCACCCACGAGATGCTCGGCGCCCGCCTCGGCGGCGGACGCATGCGTGACAAGGAGGGCGTGCGCTTCAGCTACCCGCTCCCGCTCCCCGGCATGGAGGCCATGTTCTCCAAGGGGAAGAAGCACGGCTACACCTCCTCGGTCGAGCGCATGATCGTCCGCGTTCGCGTGCTCCACACCACGGCCGACGAGCTCGCGCCCTCCTGGGACGACATCGCGAGCCGCTGGTCGGAGATGCCTCCCCGCCTGTGAGCAGGAACGCGCTGTGAGCAGAAACGCGCTGTGAGCGGAGTCGCCGTGAGCCAACCATCGAACCTGAGTCGGAGCGCTCGCTCGGTCATGATCGCGACGCTCGCGGTCCTCTCCGTGGGCGGGTGCAGTCGCGCCGAGCCCGACCCGCGGCCCGCTCCCATCTCGACCGATCCGACGGCGCATGCCTCGGTAGCTCGCGCCCCCGGGGCGCCCCCCCCACCGACCGCGCTCGCTGCCGCGCCTGTCGCTCCTGGTGCGCCCGGCCCCGCCCGGTCTGCACCCGCCGGCCCTCTCGTGCTCGCACGCGGCGTTCGCATCGTTCACGCCGGCCCCGGCTCGGACGCCGCGCGTGTCGTCGTCGAGGAGCGCACCCGCGCGAAGTCCGACGGTCGTGACCTCGTCGTCTACGTCGGCGCGAAGTGGTGTGAGCCGTGCAAACACTTCCACGCCGCCGCGCAGAAGGGCGACCTCGACGGCGAGTTCCCCGACCTCACGCTCCTCGAATTCGATCTCGACGAGGACCGCGACCGGCTCGCCACGGCCGGCTACGTTTCGCAGTTCATCCCGCTGTTCGCGATGCCCGGCCCCGACGGCCGCGCATCGGACAAGAAGTTCGAGGGCTCGATCAAAGGCGACGGCGCGGTCGCGAACATCGCGCCGCGCCTACGCTCGCTCCTGCGGAGGTGACTCTCTCAGGCGGCTTCGACGAGCCCGAACGCGGCGACGCCGCGCGAACGGAGCTCGCGACGGAGAGCCGTCGCACGTGAGGGCGCGCCGAGCAGGCGCGCGACCAGATCGGCTGCCCACTCGTCGAGCATCCCGGCGCCACACGCGCCGAACTCGTCGCTCGTACCGAGCAGGATCGCGCGCCACGCGTTCGTCTGCGCGACGAAGGTCGCGCTGACCTCGCTACCGCTCGCGATCTTCGCCTCCGCGAGCGCCTGGAGGACCTCGCCGGTCATGCCCTGCTCGAGACGCCCTTCGAGAAGGAGGGCCGGGAGCACCGACGCGACATGAGGAGAGCCTGCGCCGAGCGCAACGTCGACGAGCGTGCTCAGGAAGGTCGTGAACGGATCGTCACTCGCGGCGGGGAGCGCGATCGACTCGGCGACGATGGCGCCTTCGACGCACGCGGTCTCGTCGAGCGGCGGGAGATCCTCGACGACGATCTCGTCGTCTTCGTCGTCGTCCATGGCGAGCGTGGTTCCTGCGGGGACGACGCAGCTGATGCGAGCTTCGGGAACCGGAGGGTCGTCGACGGCTGCTTCAGCGAGAGGTGCGGCCTCGATGGGCGCTTCGAGCTCGGGTGCCACGACGAGGGCCTGCGCGACGACGACCTCGGGGGCCGCGGCCTCGGCCACGGGCTCGGGGGGCGCTTGGCGCGGGCGCTCCTCGCGCACGGCGACGGCTGCCCCCGTCACTTCGAGGCACACCCAGCTCGCGCCGCAATGCAGCGCCGGATTGTCGTTCGGGAATTCCGCGGCTAGGCTGACCACATCCACCTCCACAACCCCACATCTAGTGGGATGCCGCGGAATGGACAAAAAACCAGGCACTTACGGAAGTGCGGTCAGCGCGGCCTCGCGTCCGCGACGGGCTGCGTCGCCTTCTTGATGGTCGGCGGAATCGGGCCGCCGTTGAGCAGCTCTCCGCCAGTCGTGAAGACGTCCTCGAAGGTGATCGCGCCGTTCTCGCCCGCGAAGTCGAGCCAGGCCGACGAGCCTGTGAAGTTCGACGCCTTCACGGTGTTCGGCCCCGCACCCGAGCCGTAGATCGTGATTCCGAAGATCGACTCGCTCGTCACGTGATCGATCTCGAACGACTCTGAGGGCTCGATGTGGATCCCGCAATGCGAGCCCTTGAACGTCGAGTACGAGAGCTTCACCTTCTTCGCGCCATAGGCCGAGACCAGGTCGGCGCCGTTCACGCCGTGGATCGTGGAGTCCGAGAGATCGAGGTCACCGCCCGGGCGAACCGAGATGCCCTCGCTCGCGTGCGCGTCGTAGTCGAGGCGGCTCGCGACGAGCGTTCCCTCGACGTCGGCCTGCGAGGTCTCGCCCGGCGCGAGCTTCTCCGGCGTCGTCGCCTTCACGTTCGTCACGGTGAGCTTCGAGCCCTTCCTCACGACGAACGGCTTGAGCGAGTTGAGGATCGCGCCCTCGGCAAAGCGCGACTCCTGCGCGCCGACCTCGGCCAGGATGCCGACGAGCCCGTTCTCGAGCTCGACCCCCTCGAGGTCAGCGAGCCCGCCGCTGTTCACGACGAGGCCACCCCACTTGCCACAGGTGATCTTCGCGTGCGACGCGGCCGCCTTCGCGCGGAGTGTTCCGGCGACGTACAGAGTGGCGCCCTCGGCGCAGCTGACCTTCGCGCCCAGCGCGATCTCGACCGTCGCATCCTTCGCGATCGTGACGGTCCCGGTGAGCACCGTCCCGTCCTTCCACGTGTCGGCGCCGTGCAGCTCGCCCGCCCGCGCCAGCGGGTTGTTCGCCTCCGTTCCCCCGCCGTCCGACGACGACGAGGAGCAAGCGCCGAACGCCGGGAGGACCAAGCCGAGAAGAAGAGCGCGACGAAGCATGACCATGGACGAAGCAAACCCGTGGCCAAGCCCGGCTGTCAACGGCGTGCTGGAATCCAAGGCCTGGACCGGGCGATGCCCACATCGGCGCTGAGGCCGCCGGGCTCCAGGCGGCGGGCCGCCCGCACCGGACGCCACCCGTCGAAGCTCGACCATTTCATGACAGCTCCGTGGCAGAAACCGCGCGCTCACGGCTGTAGCCTGGGCCGCGGAGCTCGTAGCCCTTTTCTCTCGGAGGTCTCTCTCGTGCCCAACGCATACATTTCCGGTACCGGCTTCTACGTCCCCCCTCGCGTCGTCACCAATGACGACCTGCGGACGCAGTACGGCATCGACACGACGCACGAGTGGATCGTGCAGCGAACGGGCATCGAGGAGCGGCGCTTCGCCGACGAGGGCGTCGGCTCCGCCGACCTCGGCGCACTGGCCGCCGAGAAGGCGATCGCGAACGCGGGCATCGAGAAGACCGATCTCGACATGATCATCTTCGCGACGCTCTCACCGGAGCACTGTTTTCCAGGCTCCGGCGTGTACATGCAGAAGAAGCTCGGGCTCTGCGACGGGCCCAACGCGAAGTTCGTTCCGGCGCTCGACGTCCGCAACCAGTGCAGCGGGTTTCTCTACTCGCTCGGCACCGCTTCCTCGATGGTGAAGTCCGGCGCAGCCAAGCACGTGCTCGTCGTCGGCGCAGAGGTGCACTCGGCGGCGCTCGATCTCTCGACCAAGGGCCGCAACGTCGCGTCGCTCTTCGGCGACGGAGCGGGCGCGGTCATCGTGAGCGCCACGGACGAGGACCGCGGCATCCGTAACTGGAAGCTCGGCGCCGACGGTCGCTTTGCGGACGTCCTCGCGCAGCGCGTCTGGGACATCCGCAAGCGCCCGTTCATCCCGTCGAACGCGGACGGCGTCGGCCAGGTGCAGCCCGAGATGATGTGGGCTCAGATGGAAGGGAAGCTCGTCTTCAAGAACGCCGTCGAGCGCATGATGACGGTGCTGATGGAGACCTGCATCGCCAACAACATCAGCGGCGCAGACATCGACCTCTTCTGCTTCCACCAGGCGAACCTGCGGATCAACCAGTACATCCAGAACGCGCTCGCCATCCCGGACGACAAGGTCGTCCACAACATCCAGCGCTACGGAAACACGACGGCCGCCACGATCCCGATCCTCCTCGCCGAGGCGGTGGAGAGCGGCAAGTTGAAGCGAGGGATGAAGGTCGCGTGCTGCGCCTTCGGCTCCGGCTTCACGTGGGGCGCCGCGATCATCGACTGGTGAGCGCGGGGCTCGTGGTTACGGCGGCCGCCCTCAGGGCGTTCCACACGTGACGGCGACGACGCGCGAATAGAACGTCTCGGAGACTCCCGTCATCCCGAGCTCCGTCGACTCCGCCGAGGTCTTCGGGAAGCACTCGAGCGCCGGCGAGCCGGCGTTCTTGTATCCCTGGCAGGCCGCGCTCTGCGCGGTCTCGTACGACTTGCAGATCCCCTGCATGCCGACCTTCTTCTGGCACTCGCTGAAGAGCGGGAAGCTGTTCGCCTCCGTGATGCAGCTGATGCATGACTCTCGCGAGCACTGCACCGCGGCGTTGTAGGCCTCGCCGCAGCCCGAGGCGCCGGCGTCGGTGCCTTCCTGCTGGACCGCGACGCAGCCGGCGATGTTGAGCGTGAAGAACTTCCGACCGGCCTGCCACTGGATGGGCCCCGACTTGTCGTCGGGCTCGGCGCAGGCTCCGCACGTCGCGTGGTCCGTCTTGAATTTCGCGCACGTCCCGTCGGCCTCGGTCGTTCCGGGGGTCTTCAGGCAGGCCGTGAAGTAGAGCGCGAGCTCCTGCGGGGTACAGGCGGCGGCGTCCTTCGTCGGCGTCTTCCACGCCGGCGTGAACGGATCGGGCAGCTTCGGGGTGCAGGTCTTCGCGCCGCCTTCGCCGTCGGCTCCTCCTCCGTCAGGGAGGAACGTGCCCGGCGCATCAGGCTCGGCATCCGGCTTGGGAGGATCGCCGCGGAACTCGCTGTTGTCGGACGAGCTGCAGGCGACGACGACGAACGTCGCGGAGAGGAGAGCGACCAGTACGAGTCCCGAAGCTGCGGAAGCTTTCACCATGTCCCGCTCATGCTGCACGTTCGACGCCACTCGTTCCCGACTTTCCGTCGGTTGCGCTCCGACCGAAATCGGTGCCCGTCGGAACCGGAATCACCGCCCGACTGTAACTCTACAAACCCCCTGAATTTCCGGGGTTGCGCAACGGATCGGGGGTTGGATCGACCGGCGGTGAAATCCCGATCCAGGCTGCGGTCTCGAGCACGCAGCACCTGCTCTATCCGACATCGGCTTCCCTCGTGAAGAACCCCAAAAACCCCGAGCGCGAGCGTTGGCCCTCTACGTGCACTCACCCTCATCGCTCCCGCCGGGCTTCCCTGGCTCCCCCCTGAACGAGGTGCAGTGACCATGATGAAGCGAGTTCTTGCAGCAGCGGGCCTCGGCGTCCTCGTGAGCTCTCTCGGCGCGCTGGCTGCCTGTAGCAGCCCGTCGTCCGACGACGAGAACGCGAAGTCGGCCACCGCGGCGCTCGAGTCCGCCAACGTCGCCATCGACCTCTTCGATGCCAACGGCTCGAAGGTCGGTGAGGGCGCTGGAGTGCTCATCGCGCCGAACCTGGTCCTCACCTCGGGTCACCTCATCGCTGGCAAGGCGAAGTGGACGATCACGACGGCCGACGGGAAGAGGACCGTCAACGGCACCCGCGGCCTCACGTACGACTGGATGGAGTACAACAGCCTCAAGTCGCACCCGCGCAAGCACGACGTCGGCGTCATCTACCTCGACAAGCCCATCCAGCTCGCCAGCTACCCGCAGCTCGCGACGACCAAGTCGGCCACCGGCTCCTCGGCGATGCGCGTGCGTCACCTCGGCGGCGGCTTCGAACTCGTCGCGCAGAAGCTCTCGAACATCCGCACGTTCCCGCACGCCTACGCGACGGAGATGTCGAACAGCGAGACCGTCAACACCGGCGGCGCCGTCATCAACGACAAGGGCGCGATCGTCGGCGTCGTCACCGGTCGCGGCATGACGACGAGCAAGCTCTACATCGCTCGCACGGACGGCCTCGCGGCGTGGCTCGCGCCCAAGGTGATGTGCGCGGGCGGCACGTCCGGCTCCAGCCTCGGCGTCCGCACCTACGGCGCTCCGCCGCCGAAGCCGGGCTGCGACGCGGGCACCAGCTCCAGCTCCAGCGGCGCTTCGGGCACGTCGGGCGGCACCTCCGGTACCTCCGGCGGCACGTCGGGCTCCTCCGGCGGCACGTCCGGCTCGTCGGGCGGCACGTCGGGCTCCTCGGGCTCGTCGGGCGGCGGCAGCTGCGATGACGGCGGCGGGAGCTGCTCCGGCGACTGCAGCGGCAGCGGCAGCGGCGGCTCGAGCTCCGGCTCCTCCGGTTCGTCCTCGGGCTCCTCGGGCTCCTCGGGCTCCTCGGGCTCCTCGGGCAGCGACGGCACCACGTCGGGCGGCACCTCCGGTACCTCCGGCGGCACGTCGGGCGCCTCCGGCGCCTCCGGCGCCTCCGGCGGCACGTCGGGCTCCTCGGGCAGCGACGGCACCACGTCGGGCGGCACCTCCGGTACCTCCGGCGGCACGTCGGGCGCCTCCGGCGGCACGTCGGGCTCCTCGGGCTCGTCGGGCAGCGACAACCTTCCCCCGGGCTCTTCCTCGGGCTCTTCGGGCGCCGGCGGCTCCGGTGACGAGGAAGTCTGCGAAGGCCCGAGCGACAACCCGAACGAGTGCCCGCCGGAAGCGGCTGGCTGCGAAGGCACGGAGTGCGGCGGCGGCGCCCCGGACAGCACGATCGACTACGGCAACTGCGCCTGCTCCTCGCCGGTCGGCTCGGGAAGCCTCCCGATCGTCCGCTGAGCGTCTGACGAGAAACGGCGTGCGCTGCGCACGCCGGTCGGCGCGCAGCGCTGATTCTCCCTGGGGGAGGCTCGCTGCGTAGCAGCGAGGGGGACCGGAGGTCCCCGACAAGACGAAATCGCCGCCCGCCTCACAGCGGGCGGCGTCGTTTTGTCTACGGCTTCATCTCTGGGTAGAGGTACTCGACGAGCGCGTTCGTCACGTCCTCGTAGATCTCGCCGCCGCCGTCGAGCTTGCGCCACTTCGCCTCGCCTGGGTCCCACACGTAGCGAACGAACGTCTTCGGCTCGCCGTGCTTCTGGCACGTGAGACCGAGCGCACCGATGTCGCGCTCCCACTCGACGGTGATCTCGGCGTTGCGCGGAGAGCGCTGCACGCGGAACCTGGTCGGCGAGTCGCGATGGAGCTTCAGGCCCGGCAGCCCGTCGGGCCCGGTGAGCTCCTTCGCGAGGTCCTCCACGATGTCGAGCCCGCGCTGCTGGAGCACGGGCGCGCCCGTCGTGGCGACCTTCTCCCTGACCTGCTTTGCGAGTTCCTTGAGGCGCTTCTTGCCTTCTTCGGACATTCCGCGAGCGTATCAGAAAGGTCGCTCAGTCCTCGGCGACGACGAGGCGCTTCCAGGCCGCGGCGAGCTCGCGGAGGATCCCGAGGGCGTCGACCGAGTCACCCTGCTCGTGAACCTCTTCGACGTCCTCGACGGCAGCGAACGGCATCGCCGCACCGACGACGAGCTGCTCCATGACGGCCTGATCCGCGAGGCGCGGGCTCTCCTCGCCACGGCGGAGCCGCGCGAGCGGGCCACGACGCGGCAGCGGCGGCGGCTTGCCGTGCAGATATCCGGCGAGGGCTGCACGCGCGGACGGGCTGATCACGTCGAAGAGCACTCCACACGCGGCGCCGTCGTCGCCCGGCCTGCGACCGTGCACGACGCGCGTGACCGTCGCCTCGGCATCGATCCAGATGCCGGGGATCGGAAACGAGATGATGAGCGAGTCGCCCGTGAGCACGTGCCCGTCGTCGTCCATCGGAAGGAGTAGCCCGTCGACGGAGATGTCGAGCGTGCGATCCGCGATGAGCTTGAAGTCCCGCTCGCGCACCGCCTGACAAGGCAGCGTGACCCCGCGTCGCGTCGAGATGCGGCGCGACGCACGCGCGGGAACGAAGGACGAGGAGGACGGAAAGGCGGTGACGACGTTCATCGGGTGAGGCTCCGGACGGTGGCGGTCCAATCGATGCGCTGCGAGCGACGAGGAAGAGGCGGCGGAACACGTCGCAAGTGGCCGCGGAGAATCAGCCGCTTCACGCGGTCGAGCGTGGAGAACGAGAGGCCGACGCCCGCCCCGCGATCGCCGGGACGGCGCCCCTTGATGACGCGGGCCACGCTCGCCTCGGTGTCGAACCAGAGGCCGAGCTGCGTGGCCTTGAACGAGACGATGAGGCTCTCGCCGATCGCCATGTCGTGGTCGCTCGCGACGAGCATCCCGTCCGGCGAGAGGTCGATCGCCTGATCGGCGATCAGCCGAAAGTCCCGCTCACGCACCACCTGGCAGGTGAGACCGACCGCGCGGCGGACCTCGCGGCGGTCGTTTCTATGAACGAACTTGAGCCCTTCGATTCGACCCGGCTGGACCATGGTCAAATCGTAGTGAGTCCACCTACATGTGGGCCAACAACTCAGCGCTTGGATCGGGGTCGCGGCGAGCGGGGCTGCGCGGCCGGCGATGCGGGCCCCGCGGAGACGGTACCGGCGACGTCGGCGCAGCAGCGGAAACCGGTCGAATAGTCGTGATAGCGCGCCTCGTGCGCGGTCGTGAGGTAGCCGCAGCCCTCCCCGTGGCCCTTGCTCGACACGTCCTGGTAGTAGCCGCCATAGAACGTCCCGCTCGGATCGGCGACCCACTCGTGGAGGTTCCCGACCATGTCGTAGACGCCGTAGCCGTTCGTGCAGCCCGAGTGCTCACCCGTCTTCGCGAGCGTCCCGTCCTGCTGATTGAGCATCGGCTGGTTCATCGTGCTCCAGTTCCAGTGGCCGCGACCATAGAGGCTGAGCACGGGGTTCTTGCCGTTGTCGTTGCAGCGACCAGGCTCGCGACGCTCGCCGTACCCGAACGACTTCGCCTCGGGCCCGCGGCACGCCTTGCCCCACTCGGCGACGCGACAGAGGCGCTTGCCCGACTCGTTGCAGGCGCGCTGCGCCTCGACCGCGCTGATGTAGCCCTGCGGAAACACCGAGCGCGCGCTCACGGCCCTGACGCGCGTGAGGTCGGCGACCGGCGAGAACGGCGAGTGCACGCGCTCCTCGCCGTTGGAGAGCACGTCCATCAAGGTCGCCTCGTAGCGATCGATGCAAAACCGACCTTCGATGTCGGCCATGCCCTCGGGACAGCGACCGCGCAGCTGACCGGAGCGCGACTCCTTCGGCGTCTCCCCGATACGCGCCTTCTGCCCGTCGGCGATCGCGCTGGCGCCGCCCGAGGCCGAGCCCGGCGTCGCGGAGAGCGAGCTCGCGAACGGCGAGTCGCCATGCGTGCGCGCGAGCGCCGCCTCGTTCGCCGGAGCGCTGCACGCGCTCGTCGCGACGCCACAGAGCGCCGCGAGCACGACCGCGTACGCGGTCGCGGAGCGCTCGAGCAGCTCGCGCATCGTCGACGTCACCATCGTCCTCCCAAGCAGCGAGTGTGCCGCTTCAACTCCGCAGGGCAACACCGCAAGATGACCGGACTTTCAGGAAGCGCAAGCGCACCACCTGACACCTGCCGCCCGGGCCTGTAACCCGCTCGTGGGTGACCGGAACACCATCACCGCTGGGCCCTTGCGCAACGGCCCGCGCGATGATGCGTGCTGTGCAACATGCAATTGTTGCCTCCAAATCGTTGGACGCCGTGAAACGAGCCTTCGCGTCGATGGCTCGGAGCTTGCGACGGTTCTCCGAGGAATGCCTCGCCGCCCTCAACGTCGCCCTTCCGACGGAGTCGAGTCCGACGACTCGGGCTCGTTCGGCGGGCTCGCGGACGTGCTCGAGCCGGACGCCGACGCCGACACGGTCACGTCGATGCGGCCGATGCCGGCGGCTTCCGTCCGCCATGCGTCGCTCCGGGCGGTGGCGCCCGCCCAGGTCCAGGACTTCGCGTTCGCCGACACCGTCTTCGCGAACGAGCTCTCCGACGACGGGCCCCCGCCGCCGAGCGGGCCCATCTTCGTGCAGGACACGATGGGCAACGCCCACTGCATGACTCCCCTCGCCTTCCCGCTCCCGATGCCTGCCGACGACGTGGGTTTGCCCACCCGGCTCCGGGTTCTCTCTGCCCACGCCCGACACTCTCTTCGCGCCAGCATCGAGGAGATGCGCGGGCTCTGGGCCGACACCGACGACATGGTCGAGGACGCCGAGCCTGGCGCGGGACGACACCTCCGGCGGCTCCTCGCGCTCTGGTCGCTCTTCCACTGGAGCCGCGCGGATTTCACGCGCGCGGCCATGATCGGCCTCGCCGTCTTCGTCACCGCGGCCGCCATCGGCGCCGTGACGATGGATCTGGGAGACGGCACCGCGACGGCCTCGAGCGACGAGGTACGTGCACAGCGCACCCTCGACCAGCACACCGGCAAGAATTTCGTTCCGCGCTCCAAACGGTGAGCCTGCGCTCGCTGCGCTTGCAACGTCCGCGATGGCACGGCACGATCCGAAGTCATGATGGCTTTGCATGTGCGCGCCGCCGCGGGTCTCGCGATCGGCGCGCTGCTCGTCGGGACCGCTTTCCTTGCTTGCGGCAGTGACTCGGGGGACGGCGGTGGCGGCACCACGCCCGCGTCGGCTGACCCGGAGCCCCTCTTCCGCGCGATCGAAGCGGACCTGAAGACGACGTGCGGTGGCGCGAACGGCAGCTGCCACGTGCGCGGCTCGCAGGCTCCGCACTGGCTCGGCGATCCTGACGCCTACCTCTCCGCGAAGAAGTATCCGGGCATCCTCCCGGCGACCCGCGAGCCCGGCGACAGCACGATCCTCACGCAGGTCGATCATATCGGCCCGTCGCTCAGGCACTACCCCAAGCTCTATGACAAGGTCGGCGCGTGGCTGAGCGCGGAGCTCCCGCCCCCGCCCCTGCCCGCCACGCAGAAGTTCCAGGTCGCGAGCGGCTTCAACCAGGTGAACCTCAACACGCTGGGCACCGGCCTCGAGGGCGCGCGCATCACGTTCCTCGCGACCGAGGCGTCGGTCGGCACGCTGTCCATCACGGCGATCCGGATCTACGCGCCGCAGAACGCGAACCTGCAGATGGAGTCGCCGTTTTTCGTCGTGCTCCCGCGCAACGGCAAGGTGAAGGCCGAGCCGACCGTCAACGGCTACCAGGGCGAGCTCACGGTGCCCGCGGGCACGAGCAAGGACTTCTACTCGGGCAACATGATCCTCACGCGCTGGGACTCTGGGGGCCAGCTGAAGATCGCCTTCACGAAGCTCTCGTCGACCCCCGGCGTCGGCGCGAACGAGGGCTGCAAGGCGCTCGACGTCTTCAAGAGCCAGGCGCTGCCGGCCATGCGAGCCCAGCTCTCGGTCACGGCCGGCGACGACAACGACGGCGGCATCTACGACGGCAGCGTCATCGGGACCGGCTCGTGCGTCGGCTGCCACGCGCAGGCCGCGAATCCCGACGAGGCCGTGGGGCCCGCGGTCTCGGCCATGGATCTACGCGCCGTCGACACCGACCCCGCGGCGGCATGCGCGTTCGCGCGCACCTACATCAGCTTCGAGAACAAGGCGCAGAGCCTCATCCTGCTGAACCCGACCGGCAAGGCGAACCCGAACCACCCGATCAAGCCGCTCCTCGACAGCGACCCCATCGTGACGGGCATCGCCGCCTGGGTGAACGCCGAGCAGCCCTGACGCAGCCCTGAGCAGACCGCGGGGCATTCGCATCAGGGCTCGAGCCCGCGGCCCGAGGGTCTCACGATCCAGCTTCGACGGATCGACCGCGGCCGGGAGCCGTGAAGGCGACCCGCCAACTAGCTCGATTTCCCGGTGATTTCGGGTGCCCTCCGGGCGGACGAGCGCCCTTCCCGATGGCGTGAACCTTGCTTCTGAGACGGTCGTGGGACTCCCTCGGTCAAACCTGGTCAAGCCTCTCCTCCCCTCGCCGCCGGCGGCGTTCGCGCCCGTGTCGAACCCCTTCGAGGCCCCTGCGGCGCGCGACGCGTTCCGCACGAACGCCGACAGCATCGAGGTCGAGATGGAGAGCCAGCGCGCTCCCGAGACGCAGCGAGACGCCGTGCCGGCCTTCACCGGCATCGAGCCCGTCCGCGGTCCCTACGCTTCGGCCCCCTCAGCGAGCGAGCTCCTCGAGCGCGCCGCAGCCATGGGCCCTGCGCGCATGACCTGGGAGAGCATCGTTCTCACCGCCGATCCGGTGCTCGACGAGAAGCGCACGCCGCACGTCGCCGAGCGTCGCGAGCGCCTCACGCGCGTCGTGAAGATGACCCTCGGCGCCTGCGTCGCGGTCTGCGCTCTCGCCCTCGGAGTGAGCGCCCTGTCGGGTGACGCCTCGGCCGCGACCTCACGTGCGCCCGCCTCCGCGGCCGCCGGCAAGACGGTGGCGTCGAAGGGCGTCGTCCCGGTCGAGCCGCTCGACGGAACGAAGCACGGCAAGGCCGCACGCCGCGTCGCGCCGGCCGTGACCACCGCCGCTATCGTGCGCCCGAAGCACCGCTGACCGCGCGCTAACGAACGAACGTTCAGCGCGCGCACGGTGACGCCAGCACACGCGCGAGCTCGGCCGCCCACGCGTCGTAAGCCTCCGAGGACGGGTGGAGCCCGTCGCTCGCCAGCTGTCCCTTGGCGGCCTGTTGCTGCATGAGCGGGACGAGGTCGACCCATTCTGCGCCCTTCGCACGCGCCTCGGCGGCGAGCGTCGCGTTGAACGTGGCGATCGACTCCGCGAGCGCGGCTTGGGTGCCGAAGGTGGCCGCGCTCGGCGACCGCGACCAGTCCGGCTGAGGAAGAACCACGACGCGCGCGCCGCTCGCCTTCGCCGCGTCGAGGATGCGTCTCACGTTCTCGCGGTACGCGTCGAGCGAACGACCGCGAACGATGTCGTTCGCACCGACGGCAACGCTCACGACGGTCGGATGGAACGAGGCGATCGACGGGAGCTCGAGCTTGATCACGTCGTCGGACGTGTAGCCGTTGACCGCCACGTTCTCGAGCACGAGCGTGCAGCCGGTCGCGCGCCAGCGACTCGCGAGGCGCGCCGGGAACGACTCTGCCGGCGTCGAACCCGTCCCGATCGTGAACGAGTCCCCGAGCGCGAGGAAGCGGACCGCGAAAGAGGCGTCCGGGCTCGCGCCCCCGGTCGCGGGCGGCACGACCGGCTGCCCGGACGAAGGAGCGCGACTCGTGTCTGCACATCCGAGCGCGATCGCGACGGCAAGAGCCGCGACGAGCGCAGCCCATCTCCGACCCCTCGATGCTGCGAACGCGCTCACCTCGCCGCCCTACGCGCGAGCCGCGCGGTCAGATCATCTCGTAGAAACGAGAATGGATCGCGACGGCGGAGAGCAGCGCCACTTCGAGGGGCAGCGCGTCGGTGGTCTTCACGAGGAAGGTGTCGCGGATCGAGAGCTCTTTCGCGATCTCGAGAACGACGGCTCCGTCTGCCTTCTTGCACTGGAAGACGCCCTTGAAGACGCCGCCGTCGGCCACGTACGCGTCGTCGCCGACGGTGAGCGAGAGGGTCTTCTTGAACGCAACCGCGGGGAACACGAGCGCGCCGAGGAGCTTGCCCTCGCCGCGGATCTCGTACTTCGTCTTGATGAAGTTCGCGGTGAGATCCGCGCGCAGCTTGCCGGAGTCACCCTCGACGAGGTGGAACTTCGGCGTGGTGCTCATCAGCTCGCCACGAATGGTGAACAGCGCCTCCTCCGTGCGCGGCCTGCGCACGTGATAGACGGTGCCCACGGTGAGCAGCACCTGGGTGACCTCGTAAGTCTCCATCTCCATCGGCAGTCCGCCAGTCTACGGTAGCATCAGCCACGTGACCAGAACGACGCTACCCTTCCCGCGAATCCTCGATCCGAGCTACCCGCGCGAGCGCCCGAAGGGCTCTTGCGGAGGAGGTCGAGGACCGGGGTGACCTGAGCGGGCTGGAGCGCGAGAGCATCCTCGAGATTGCGCTGCTCATGGCGGTCGCCAACGGGAGCACCTCACCCGAGGAGCACACGACGATCGTCGCGCTCGTCACGCATCTGGAGGGCAAGGAGCCGCTGCCGGGCACGCTCTCGACGAAGTTCGGCTCCATCGAGAAGCGAGGCCTCGGCGTGTCGGTCGAGGAGCGCGTGCGCGCCATCGCCAAGCCCCTGCGCAGGGCCCTCGCGCGCGAGCTCGCCTACAAGGCGGCCTACGCGATCCGCGTGGCCGACCTCGAGTCGAACCCTGACGAGGAGAACCTCGCCGATTTGCTCGTCGAGGCTCTTCACCTCGACGAGGTCGCTCCGGACCTCGAGAACGAGGTCAACGAAGCGCTGATGACGGCCTGAACGGCCTTCACCAGCGCTCGGAGAACTACTTCGCGGCCTTCTTGGCGGCGGGCTTCTCGGCCTTCGCGGCGGCCTTCGGGGCTCCGGCGACGGCGGCGGTTGCCTTCTTGAGGCGCCACTCGTCGAGCTGCTTCGTACGGCGGGCCTTCTGCTTCCTGCGGCGCGGTGAATCCTGCGGAGTCGTCATGTTGCGCCGGTTCTAGCAAAACGCGCGGTTCAGGTCCACGCGCGTATCCGTCCTCGGCTCGCTCCGTGGTCGCTCAGGGCCCGTTCCGCGAGATCGGCCAGCGGGAGGAGACCGATTCGTCCGGGTTCGCGTTCTCGACCAGCTCGAGCCAGGTCTCCAGTTTTCCAGTGGCCGGAGCCTCCCAGGTCATCTGGACGAGGCGCTTCAGGAGCTGGGGGGTGTGGTCACCACAGCGGGCCTTGTCGCCGAACGAAGCGCGCGCCCGATCGATCTCGTTGGCGGCGTCCTGCCAGCGCCCCTCGGTCTGGGCCAGCCAGGCAAGGGTGAGATGGCGGTGCTGACGCGGCTCGGCCTCGTCGAGGACGATCTTCTCGCACTCGACGCAGAGCTGCTTGGCCTGCAGGTCGCCCTTGGCCAGCGCGACCTGAGCAAGGAGCAGACGCGCCTCGAGATCGCCCCAGGGGTCCTGGAGGCGCTCGAAGATCTTTGCGGCCACCGAGGCATGCGCGCCTCCCGCGGCGAAATCGTCGGTGTCGATGGCGATGAGCGCAAGCAGGCGCTCGCAGGCGGCCTCGCCACGCGGATTCATGAGCTCGCGGAACGCGGCTCGGGCGGAGAGCGCGCGAGCTCGAGCGGCGTCCATCTCCCCGGCGCGATGATCGGCGTGGCCGAGCACCACGTCGCACTGCGCGATGCCGAGCCGGTAGCCGATGGCATCGAAGGACTGGCGCGCGTGGATGAGCAGATCGCGCGCGCGCCGATAGCCGCCGACGGCCGTCTCGATCATGGCGAGGAGGATGAAGCACTGAGCCCCACCGAGCATGTCGGAGACGGCGTCGCAGTGCTTGCTCGCCTCGAGGAGCACCTCGCGCGCGCGAGCGTGCTCGCCGAGCAGGTAGTCGATCTCGCCGAGCACCACGAGCGCCGCGGCGAGACCGCGGTCGTCCTTGAGCTCCTCGAAGCGCGAGATGGCGAGCGCGACCTGCAGGCGCCCCTGCGCCGGCGCCCCCACGTCGCTCGCGAGGTGACCGAGCAAGCGGAGCGCGTGCGCCTCCTTCGTCTTGTCGCCGGCGACCTCGAAGGCACGGCGAGCCGTCTCGGCCTGATCGCGAGCCTCCTCGAGCTTGCCGATGTGACGAAGCGCTTCGGCGCGCCAGTACGCATACTCGGCCGCGGCAACGCCCGTGACGCGGCCGTCGAGCATCGCGACGTCCTTGAGCGTCGCGGCGGTGTCGCGGCCGCGAGCCCATGCGCCCTCGATGAAGCTGAACATGAGGCGGGCAGCGACGTCGTCGTCACCTGCGCGCAGCAGGTTGCGGACGCGGTGCTTCATGATGCGCCGCGAGCCGACCTCGGGGTGCTTCGCGAGCGCGTTTGCCGCGAGCCGGAAGATCGCGGGCGCGTCGTTGCGCTCGTGGAGCCGACCAAGCAGGTGCTCCTGGAGGAGCGCGTGCGGCCAGCGGAACTGATCATTGCCCGAAGCGAGGAGGATCTGCGCGCGCGTCAGCGCGACGAGCGCATCGCGCGGGTCCATCCCGAGCGCCGCGAGCAGCGCCTTCAGGACCACACCGCGAACGTCGTCGCCGAGGGCCGCCGCCGCGTACGCCGCGAGCCGCAGGTCGGTCGGCACGGCGCGAAGGCGCTCGTCCCAGAGATCGGCCGTGGTGATGGCACGCCCGTGGAGCGCCTCCTCGGGGACCTTGTACTTGCCGCCCTCGAGCGTGAGGTAGCCGCCACCAGCCCAGGCGTGGAGGAGCTGGAGAGCGAAGAGCGGATTGCCGCGGCTCTGCGCGACGGCCGCGTGCACCGCAGACTCCTGGAGCGGCAACGTCGCGCGCAGGAGCACCTCGGTCTCGTCGACGCCGAGCGGCTTCAGATCGAGGACGCGACCTCCCCAATCGGCGCGGAGGGCCTCCATGCGCACGGCCGCGTCGAGGTCGGTCTCGAGGGATTCGCTACGCGCGGTCGCGATGATGAGCAGCCGCAGCTTCGGGCTGTCGCGCTTCATGCGCGTCAGCATCTCGAACGTGTTGGCGCTCGTGAGGTGGAGGTCGTCGAACCAGATCATCAGCGGCCGATCGGAGCCGATGCGCTCGAGGACGCGACGCGAGACCGCGAAGCGGAGCTCTGGGGTGTCGAGGACGAAGCGCTTGCCAGTGGGGCCGACCGGCGGGATCGTTCCGGGCGGTGTGGGGCGCAGCCACTCGGCGGTCGCGGCGACCCACGAGAGCTCCTCGCCGTCGGCCTTGTCGACCTCCCAGCGATCGAGGAGCGTCTGCTCGACGGTCTCGCGATCGGCGCCCTGGAGTCCGTAGAAGGAGTTCACGGCGCCGGTGAGGCCGTCGAGCGGAGACGGCGTGCGACCATAGCGAGCGCGCAGCGGCCACATGAGACCGCGCTCGTGAACCTGCTCGCAGACCCACTCCGCGAGCCGGCTCTTGCCGACGCCGGCCTCGCCGATCAGCGCGACCATCCGATGCTGCGGCGGCTGCCCGGCGCAGACGGAGAGCACCGTGTCCATCATCTCCTGGCGCTCGGGCTCGCGAGCGACCATCGGCGACGGACGAAGCGAGAGCAGGCCGGGAGCGAGGGCGCGCGCAGCAGCGACGGCACGACCCATCTCCGGCGTGGACGACGGCTCGGGCGGCGCGACGGGCGCGCTCGCGACCGTCTCCTCGAGGGTCGGCGCATGACGCGGACGGAACTGCGCCCAGACGCGACGCGCGTCGGCGGCGAGGTCGAAGCGATGCCACGGCTTCTTCGCGAGCAAGCGCTGGATGAAGACGCCAGCCTGCGGGGGCACGCCTTCGGGGAGCGCGGGCGCGGGCACCGGCGTGCGCTTGTGCGCGCGGAGCACCTCCTGCGCAGTCCCCTCGAAGACCTCCTTGCCCGTGAGCACGCGATAGAGGATGCAGCCGAGCGCGTAGAGGTCGGTTGCGGGCCCCACGAGCGTCGCTTGCTTGCGAATCTGCTCGGGCGCGACCCAGCCGACGGTGCCTGCTCCGGCATGCACGGCGAGCTCGGGCTCGGGCGCGCCGTCGAGACGCGAGTCGTGACGCGAGTCACGCAGCCATGCGAGCCCGAGGTCGAGGACGTAGGCGCGAGGGCCGCGGCCCGTCGACGCGAGGTCGAGCATCACGTTCGACGGCTTGAGATCGCCGTGGATGATGTGCCGAGCGTGCGCGTGACCGAGACCGGCGAGCACCTGGTCGACGAGGGCCCAGATCACCGACCACGGCATCGTGGTGGTGTGCATCCATTCGTGGACGCTGCGTCCGGGCAGCGCGTCCATCACGAGGTACGGCGAGCCGTCGTGAAGCGTACCGAAGTCGCGCGCGCGAACGATCGCAGGGTGGTCGAGCGCTGCGACGGCGCGCGCCTCCTGCTGGAACCACCAGCTCTCCTCGGCGCGCGTGGCCTTCGCTTCGTCCGGCGGTCGCAGGCGCTTCAACGCGATGCGCTCGTGCGTGACGAGGTCCTTGCAAAGGTAGACGACGCCCATGCCTCCACGACCGAGCTCGCGGAGGACCTCGTAGCGATTCGCGAGAATCGTCCCGAGCTCGGACTTCTTCTGCTCGTCCGTCGTTTTGGGTGCCTTCTGCCCCTGACTCATATCTCTTATCCAGGTGCCCTTCGGAGACCGCGTCCGAAGTCAGATGCCACGCAGACTATCAACATTGGCGCGGCAGATCGCGTTTCGACCGGATCCGATCGCATCGTGCGTGTCGGGCACGCTCGGTCGGTCGGCGCGTTGGACGGTCATCGAGGCGATTCTATGCCAGCAATCGCGTAGGGTCATGCACGGAATCGTGCGCCTGCCTCGCACCTGCCGGCACCGCCCCGCCTCTGGTCATTTCCGGAGACCGCCGCGCGAGACGCTACTGCGCGGCCGCGCGCGGGCCGGCGACGGGCTTCTTCACGTGCGGCATCGTCCGGAAGACGAAGTCCCAGAGCGGCGACGACACGCCGAAGCCGCCATCGTGATCCATGTGGTGATGGAGCATGTGGTGGCGCTTGATGAACCGGCCGACGCGGTTGTGCTGCCTGAAGTGGTGCACCGCGTAGTGCGTGCCGTCGTAGACGAGGTACCCGATGACCAGGCCGACGAAGAGCGGCTCCGCGACGCGGACGCCGAGCAGCGCGTAGAAGGCGCCGTAGAACATCAACCCGAGCGGGAGGCTGAACGGCAGAGGCATCACGAGCCGATCCTTGTCGTTCGGAAAGTCGTGGTGCACGCCGTGGAGCAGGAAGTGAACACGGCGACCGAACGCGCTGTCGTCCGTCCAGTGGAAGACGAAACGATGGAGGAGGTACTCGGTCAGCGTCCAGATGATGAGCCCGGCGAACACCAGCCCTGCCGTCACGAGGACCGGGAGCTCATGACGCATCCAGCTGCGGTAGAGGACGGCCGCCACGATCGGCACCCACACGACGAAGATCGTGACCGGGTGGATGCGAGAGAACCGCTCGAGGAAGTCGCTCTCGAACATCCGACACGTCTCTGGACGCTTGGATGCGGACGTTGATCCCGAGGGTGCGGCAGGAGATCCGGCGCTGGTGGACATGGTCGAGGAGCTCAGTTCAGGGCCAGCAAGATGGAGGGGAGGCGTCGACAGGCACCTACCTCGCGGACACGCTAAAGCGCAATCCGTGTGCGTGCAACCCCGTGCCGCCTCTTCTCGCGACCGTCGGGGAAAAAAAACGACGCTGCGGAGCGCTGGCGCAAGGGCTCGGCCCCGCCCCCCGGCGGACGCGACGCGGCCCCCATGAAAGCGACTCCGAAGTGCCTCGAGAAGGTCACGACATATCGCCGTCTTGCCGCTCTGTTGCTGGGACCGGCAAACTCGACGCTTGACGCGGAACCAAGAGTTGTAGACTACATGACCTCTTCCCATGGCCGATCAGGACCGGTTTGCGCGCGCTCTCCTCGCTCTTGCTCGTGGTCTCGGACGCATTGCACGCGAACGCGCGCGTGCGGGCGACGTGACCCCTCAGCAGGCCGAGACTCTGCAGCTCATTGCACAGCGCGGCGCGCTGTCGACGTCTACGCTCGCGACGCTGCTCGGCATCGATCCCTCCACCGCGAGCCGTAACCTCTCGGGTCTCGAGCGGGCCGGTCTGATCGCGCGACAGAAGGGCTCGGACGACGGACGTCAAACGGACGTCCGCCTGACGTCACGCGGCAAGCGCGCTGCGGCTTCCGTCGGCTCGGGCGCAAGCTCGGCCTTCGGCGGGCTGCTCGACAAGGTGCCGCGCGCCGAGCGCGCTCGTGTCATCGAGGCGCTCGAGTCGGTCGCGAAGATCGTCGACGCCGCGCAGCCCGAGTAGGCCGCGCCGTAGGTCAGGTTGCCCGGTCGGCGCCGCGCCTCAGCGCGCGACTGGGGCGCCGAGCGTGAAGCTCTTGCCGACGCGCACCGGCGCGCCGTCGAAGGGCGGCACGACGGCGCGGAAGAAGGACGCCGACACGCAGCGTCCCGCGGGCGTACCCGAGAAGCTCGGGTCGTCGACCACGACACCCGAGACGCGGCCGTTCGCGTTGAACGTCACCGTCACGTGCCCGGTGCCGACCTGCCCGCTCGCCGCGCAGTGCGCGACCGACGTGGCCGCGAGCGCTGCCGCAGCCGCGCCACGATCGAACGGGGCGCCGTTGTTCTGCTGGAAGCCGAAGGTCTCCCCTTCGACCGGGACGAGCTCGGCCTCCCACCGGGCGTCGACACGAGCGACCTGGGCGCGGGCCCCGGTCAGGGTGAACGGCACCGTCTGCGTCTGACCGAAGGCCCGGATCGTGAGCTTGCCGGTGACGGGCACGTCGCGCCCCTCCCCTGCCGAGCTGCGGACCATCTCGACGACGAATGCTCCTGCCTCGCCGGTCGCGAGCGCGAGCGTCTCGTGATCACGTGCCGTGGCGCCCTCGATGCGTGCGCCCTTCATGCGGGTGGCAACGCCTGCGCGCCGCCCGCCCGGGTCAACCACCACGACGTCGAGGTCCGCGCTTCCGTCCCAGGTCGCGCTGACGACGACGTCGCCGTTCGCGACCTCCGTCTTGGCGGGGTCGACCTTCGCGGCCGCATTCGTCACGGCGAGGCGCTGCGGCTCCTTGAGCGAGGCGAGCCAGCGCTCGGCGGAGCGGGCTCGACCGTTCCGGCGCTCACACGAGACGGCACGCGCCATCGCGTCCGTGTCGGTCGGTCGGATCTCGGCGGCCGTCACCTGGAAGGCGCACGCCTCGCCCCGTCCGAGGCGCTCGTAGCTCCGAGCCACCGTCGTCGCGAGGACGAACGCGTCGTCGCGTGACATGGCGCTCGCGGCGAGCGCGCCGCCCAGAATTCGAAGCGAGGCCTCTCGATCGCCGCGGCGAGCGGCGAGGTCTGCGCGGCCGACGATCACATCGGCGTCGAGCGGGTCGCGCACCGACCACTTCTCGAGCGTCTCTCCGAGCTCGTCGAGCTGCCCGCCGAGCGCGAGCAGCTTCGCCAGCTCCTTGTGCTTGCCACGTTCGTCCGGCGCAGCCTGGACCGCAGCGCGAGCGAGCGCGATCTTCGCCGCCGGAACCGCCGGCGTCGGGTCGGACGAGATCGTCGCGTGTCGCACGAAGACCTTCCGCATGAGCTGGCCGGGGCCGCGACGACGACCGACCGTCGCCGAGAGGGGCTCGCCGAAGTCGCGGGGCGCCGACTGAGCGGACGGTGCGCCGTCGTCGGCGCGAGGAGCGGACTTCGCCGGCGGGGACGCCGGCGCGGCCATCGTGGCCGCGGGCTTGGCGGCCGGGCGAGGCGCGCCGCCGCTGCCGAAGCCCTCCGCCGAGGCACGACCGCCGCCACCGACGCCGATGCCGGAGAGACCGAGGCCGCCCTTGTCCTTCTTCGCTTCTTCCCTGTCGAGTAGCGCGTTCGAGGAGACCTCGTCGGCCCCGAAGGGGTCGCTCCTGTCGAGCGACTTTCCGGCCGCGACGCCCAGCGCACCCGAGAGGTCGCCTGCGCCGTGTCCGTTGGCGGGCGCGAGGGTGGCCACGAGGGAGCCCTGGGCCGCGGACTCACCGGTCCACTGCGCGCCGTGGTCGGCCCGTTCGATCCCGAACGCCTTGAACATCGCCTCGCTCTCGAGGACGAGAAGCGAGGTGAAGCGCGAGGGCACCGAGAAGCGACGGGAGAGCGCGACGAGCTCCGACTTCTGCGCGTCGGTCGCGTCGCGCTCGCGGTCCGCGATGCGCGCGGCTGCGAAGAGCCTGGGCACGAACGCGTTGCCGGCCTCGCCGGTCGCCTTCACGTCGATGGGGTACTTCGCCTCGAACGGATCGCCGCCGACCTTGCCGCGGAGAATGATGTCGCCCTTCACGGCGTCGCCCGAGAGTCGTGCCGTCACGATCGTCTCCGAGCCCGCGCGAAGAGGCGGGAGCGACGCCGGTGCCACGTCGCGGAGGCCCGGCGGAAGCACGACCTCGACGTCGCGGAGCGTGGTCCCGTAGGTCGCGTTGAGGATCTCGAGCGCGGTCGCCTCGAGACGCTGGCCCGGCTGGTACGGGACGACGACGCCGCCACCGCCGCGGGCGATCTCTCCGAGCAGCGTGACGTCGGCGTCGGCGCCGATCGGCACCGTCACCACCTCCGCGCGCCCCTCGTTCATCGCCTCACCGACCTCGGTGGCGATGCGGCCGTTCGAGCGATAGCCCGCGGTCGCGACGCCGTCGCTGAGGAGGACGACGCGAAGATCGCGTTCCTTGTCGTGGCCAGCAGTCTGCGTCGCCGCACGCACCGCGCCGACGAGGTCGCTGGCCCCGTCCGGCGTGTGGCCCGCGAGGAACGCGTCGACATCGTGTGCCGCGGGCGCGCCCGGAGCGACGAACCCGCCGGGCATCGTCTTGCACGTCACGTCACAGGCGAGCACGGTGAGGCGATCGCGCCGATCCATCTCCTGCGCGATCTGCACCGCGAGGCGCTTCGCGCGGGCGAAGCGCTCGCCGAACATCGCGCGACCGGCATCAACGACGACCACCTGGTCGCGCGGCTTCGTGTCGGTCCACTTCGGGAGCTTCGGCCGGAGCGCGATGGCGACGAACGGATCGTTGCCGATCGTGTCTGCCTCCGTCTTCGGGCCTTTCGCGCCGTTCGGGCTCGGCGGCGCGGCAGCAGTGACGACGGACGGCGCAGTGTACGCCCAGACCGACGCGTCCGTAGCACGGTCGTCGAGGCCGTACTCGATCGCGAGATCACCCGACGGGGTGAAGGCAGTCATGTTGCCGGTGAGGCGCTCGGCGTTGCCTTCGCTCTTCTTGGCGAGCTCGTAGCCGCGCGTGCGCACGCCGGTCTTCGCGTCGTGGCCGAGCACCTGCGCGTCGACGGAGAAGCTGTCGATCGTGAGCTGGCTCGAGGAGCCTTGCGGCAGCGGATAGACGTAGCGGCGCACGCCCGAGACAGGAGCGACCGTCTCGGTGTACGCGATGACGACGCGCCGCGAGCCCTTCTTCGGGATCGGAAATATCTTGAGCTCGAACCGACCGCCGCGCGCCCACTCGAGGAGCGCCGGGTCGTGCCACGGACCGGGAACCCAGACGAGCTCCTCCTTCGGCTTCGGCTGCTGCGGCGCGGCGTTCCGGATGGCGCCACGCCAGATCGCGGCAGCCTTCGCCTTGTCGATGAACTCGCCGTCGACGAGCTTGCCGTCGACCTCCAGGGCGAGCCGCTCGATCTGCGCGCCGTGCGGCAGCGGGAAGCGGTAGATGCCCTCGAGCTCGTCGTTCGTGTCGTTCGAGAATTCCTCGTCGATCTCGGTGCGCGCGACGTTGCCGGCAATGCGGACCTTCACGCCGTGCTTCGCGAGATGGACCGCGTGGTCCTTCTCGTCGGTTCTGCCGGGACGACGCGCCCGCAGCTCGCCGAGGCCGCTCGCGGCCGCCTCGGTGTCCTCGTTGTGCGTCGTGATGAGCTGCTCGCCGAACGCCGCGCGCTGCGCCAGATCGTTGGCGGGTGCGACGTCGATGCGACCGTCCTTCGAGACGACGCCTTCCTGGCCGGCCGAGACGTGCTGCGGCGCCCCGGAGGACCCCGCGACCTCGACCTCGCCGCGAAGGACCTCGACGTTCATGCGGTCGGTCGCCGCCGTCACGGCGAGCTTCGTCCCGAGAACGCGGACCTCTCCCGTCGGCGTCTTGATGAGCGCGCCGGGGGCGGCGTCGACGTGAGCGACGTCGGCGATGAGCGCGCCGTCCGTGAGGGTGACGGTGCGCGGAGCGCTGTCGAACGACAGCTCGGTCGCGCGATCGAGGACGATGAAGCTGCCGTCGTCGAGCTCGATGCGGGCGCGCGTGCGGCCGTCGGTCGACAGGCGCATGCCCGCCTTGATCTCGGAGCCGTCCCCGAGGTCGGCCTTGCCGGAGGGCGTCGTGACGGAGAGACCGCCGGTCTTGTCGGCGCCGCTACGAGCGACCTTCGCGACCTTGCCGTGCCAGGCACGTGTCGCGGCGAGCTCGGGTGAGCGCTGACGGTCGGCGAGCTTGAAGCCCACGACCGTGCTGATGCCTACGCTGGCGCAGGCGGCGAGCAGGAGCCAGACGGCCTTCTTGCTCGGGGGCTTCGTTCGAGATGCGGAAGCGGACGCAGAAGGCGAAGGCGAAGGCGAAGGCGAAGCGGATGAAGAGGACGATCGAGACACTACGGGCGAGACCACGACGGAGTCGGCGACGGAGGGTGCCGCGTGTGGAGGCCCGGCGGCCGAGGCCGAGGCCGAGACCGACGCCGACGGCGCCGCCGCGGCCGCGCGAGCGGCAGCCTCGTTCGACTCACGAATGCGGGTCTCGCTGACGCGCGACGCGGCCGCCTCGACGACCGCAGCCGCGAGCCGCTCCGCGAGCGCCGGCGTGTACTCGAAGTCGTCGCCTGCGCGCCCGACGAGGCGCGCGACGTTCTCGAGCTCGTGCCGCGCGTCGCGGCAGAAATCGCAGATCGCGACGTGCTCCTTCAGCGACTCGGAGGCGGTGCCCTCGAGGAGCCCGACGATGTCCTCTTCGAACCTCGGACAGGTTGTGTTGCTCATCGTCGTTTCTCCTCTTGAACCAGCTGTGAGACGCCGCGCGCGATCCTGCCGCGCGCCGTCGCGAGATCGACCCCGGATGCCTCCGCGACCTGCGCCGCGTCGAGGCCGCCCACGAGGTGGAGCACCACCGCCTCGCGCTCGGTGGGCTTCAGCTTGCCGATGGCGGCGCGTGCGAGGCCAGGCTCGCGGGCCGCGCCCGGCTTGGCCTCGCCTTCGCCCCAGCCCGCCGTGCGAATCGGCAACTTCGACAGCTGGTTCGCGCACGCGCCGCGCGCGATGCCCATGAGCACCGTTCGCGCGTCCTTGCCGTCCTCGAACTTGGCGACGCCGACCTCGCGCGCGACGCGCTCGAGCGCGAGCTCGGCGGCGGCCGCGTCACCGAGCAGCGCCATGCACACGCGCGCGACGACCGCACCGTGCTCCCGCATCACCGCGCTGCCGCGGGGCTCCTCTGTTCGATCGCCCGCGCCCATTCCTGCGATGACACCCCTGGCGTGCGTCCCCATGACAACCGGTTCGGACGCCCGGGCGAAGCAAAAGTTTTGAGGTTTCTACGGAAACGCCCGCAGGAGCACGAGACCTACCTGTCTCACCTCTCGCCGCGGCCGCCGGGCGGGCGACCGCCAAACGGAAGGCGGGTCTGCTCCATCGCCCCCGGCACCTCCTCGGCCTCCGCGTCGAGCATCTTCTGTTCGCGCTCGAGATCGGCTTCGAGCACGTCCTGGTTGTCGTACGCGAAAGCGAGCGCGCAGAGCACCTTCGCCGGACCGATCGCGGGATACCGCTTCACCAGCGTCTCGACGGTGACGCCCTTGCGATGCCACGCCCACAGTCGACGAACAGGCACCTTCGTACCGCGGACGACCGGGCTTCCGGCGAGGAGATCGGGGCGAGCCTCGACGTGCGGGTAGTGGACGCGGATGGGCGGAAGGGCACTCACGACACGAGAGAAGCCGAGGCACCGGCGACAGGCAACAAACAAGGCATCACGAGATGGAAAGACAACGGGAGCGAAGCCGCGTCGTGCGCGTCTCCACTCCCGTCGGGAGGCCCCCCTTTGGGCCGCTGTCGATGGTCGTTCCGCCCAAGCGCGCATCCCTGTCCGGAGGCGCAGGACAGAGCGGGCATCACTCGGTCGCTCCCTCCTTCGGCTCGACGCTCTTCGGCGGCGAAACGTTGGCGTTGCGAGGGCCGCGGCCGCGGCGGACGTGCGGGGCGACTCCGCCCTTGCGTCCAGCATTGCGTGCTTCGTCGCTCGAGAACTGATGAGCGGTGCCTGCCGCATGCGCCGCCTTGCCGCCCTTGCTGGCAATCTCGCTGACCTTGGAGCGGTCCATGGCAGCAAACCCGCGCGGCCGGCGGGGCTTCTGGGGCTCGGGAGCGGACGTGTTCGCCTCCGACTTCGGGGTTTCCGAGGCCTCGGTGGAGGACTGAGTCGTGGGATCGAGAGGATTCATGATGCTTTTGCTCCTGCTGAGGGCGTAGCCCCGCCGTTCCCCCCGAGATCGAGCACCCGCCGGGAACCAGTTCCTTTGGGGGCTCGAGGGAGAGACGCGTGAGGCGCCCGAATTGTTCCGATGCGGCCGGGCCACATCGCGTCGCGCGTGTTGTGGTTGGGGTTGTTGGTTGCCTAGTTGAGGACGCGCTGCGAGAGGTGCCGAACCGCCTCGGCAGTTCCCCGCTCGATCTGAGCCTTCGCTTCGGACGCGCTCATCGACTCGTCCACGAGGATGCCGAGCTGGCCGTCCTTCGAGAAGAAACCACCCGCCGTACCGTCGCCGTCCTTCTCGAAGGACAAGGACTGGACGGCGAGGTCGAAGACCTGACCCCCGACGACCACGCGAACGAAGCCGAGCAGACGGGCGCGATCGAGAGCGAACGAGTCGCCGTTGTTTTGGGCTCCATTTTGCATGTCTTGCAAACTAAGAACGATTCCAGGGCGCGCAAGCGGCGATTCCGCAGCAATTTCGCGGGATTTTGCCACAAATCCGCCGCTCGAAGGGATCTGTCGACACCCACGCTCCCACGGGAGGCGGCAGCAGAGCCTTCGTCACATCCGATCCTACGTCCCAGCGACGCGTCGGGTTTCGGCGATTTGTGCGCCCCGGACCCGTGTATCCTCGCGAGCCCGCGCGCAAGGGGCTGAGCGCGGAGGACTTCGAAAAAGCCAAGCTCGGCTTTAGTCCTCGAGGAGAAAAGACCATCGTGCAGGCACCGAATCCCCTCCGTCGTGGGCTCGTCGAAGATCGTACGGGCGACGCTTGTGCTGTCGTCATCTTCGGAGCGTCCGGCGACCTCACGCGGCGCAAGCTGATGCCCGCCCTCTACAACCTGGCCGTCAGCCGCTCGCTTCCCAGCGGCTTCGCCGTCGTCGGTGTCGCGCGTCGCGAGAAGTCTCACGAGGCCTTCCGTGGCGAGATGAAGGAGGGCGTGAGCTCGTTCTCGCGACGGAAGCCCATCGACCCGGCGCTCTGGCAGGACTTCGAGCGTGGCATCAGCTACGTGGCCGGCACCTTCGAGAACCCGAAGACGTATGCCGATCTTCGGGCGCACCTCGAGCATCTCGACAGCGAGCGTGGGACCGCGAAAAATCGGCTCTTTTACCTCGCGGTGCCGCCGGCCGAGTTCGGCGTGATCATGAAGAACCTCAAGGAGGCCGGCCTCGTTGCGCCTCCGAGCGCGCCGAATTCGGGCGCGCCGTGGACGCGCGTCATCATCGAGAAGCCCTTCGGGCACGACCTCGAGAGCGCGAGGGTCCTGAACGACACCGTCGGCCAGACGTTCGACGAGTCGCAGGTCTTCCGTATCGATCACTACCTCGGCAAGGAGACCGTCCAGAACCTCCTCGTCTTCCGGTTCGCCAACAGCCTCTTCGAGCCCCTTTGGAACCGCGAGCACGTCGATCACGTGCAGATCACCGTGGCCGAGGAGATCGGCGTCGAGGGTCGCGGCAAGTTCTACGAGCAGACGGGCGTGACGAAGGACATCGTCGAGAACCACCTGATGCAGCTGCTCTGCCTCACGGCGATGGAGCCACCGATCTCGCTCGCGGCCGATGCTGTGCGCGACGAGAAGGTGAAGGTCCTCCGCTCGCTGAGGCCGATGGAGCGCTCGATGGTGCAGGAGAACGTCGTGCGCGGACAGTACGCGCGCGGGTACGTGAAGGGCGAAGAGGTCCCGGCCTATCGCGAGGAGCCGGACGTCGCGAAGGACTCCCGCATCGACACGTACGTCGCGATGCGCGTGCACGTCGACAACTGGCGCTGGGGCGGTGTGCCCTTCTACGTCCGCGCGGGCAAGCGTCTCGCGCGCCGCGTGACCGAGATCGCCATCCAGTTCAAGAAGGTGCCCCACGGCCTCTTCCGCGCGCCCGACGGCGGTATCTCGCCGAACGTGCTGACGATGCGCATCCAGCCCGACGAGGGCATCGCGCTGCGGTTCACCACGAAGGAGCCCGGGCAGGCGACGATCCTCCGCGACGTCGCGATGGACTTCCGTTACGGCGCCGCGTTCGGCTCGAACACGCCAGAGGCGTACGAGCGCCTCCTGCTCGATTCGATGCGCGGCGAGGCGACGCTCTTCACGCGCCGCGACGAGGTCGAGGAGCAGTGGGCATACATCGACAACGTCTTCGACGCGTGGCGCGCCGAGGCGAACGCCCCTCCCCCGCTCTATCCCGCGGGTACGTGGGGTCCCGAGCAAGCCGACGATCTCCTCGCACGCGACGGGCGGCGCTGGAGGAGGCCGTGAGCAACGGCAGCGCAACCCGGCTGATCGCGCGCCTCGAAAAGGAGCTGCGCGATCTCTGGAGCCCGCCCGAGGACCCGACGGCGATCCCGATGTCGCGCGTCTGCACGATGAACATCGAGGTCGTCGCGGGCTCGCACGAGCTGCTGGAGCGCTACACGCCCGTCATCGACGAGGTGACCTCGAGCATCCCGTCACGCGTCATCCTCGCGTCGATCGAGCCGGACACGGCCGGCGACGAGATCACCGGCAGCGCGACCGCGGTCTGCTCGATCGAGGGCGGTCACAACATCTGCTCCGAGCGCATCACGCTGCGTGCGACCGGCAATGCGTGCGCGCGCTCGGCGAGCGCCATCGAGGCCTTCCTCGTGCCCGAGATCCCGACCGCGCTCGTCTGGCTGGGACGCGTACACGTCGACGATCCCGTGTTCCAGGATCTCGCCAACGACGCGCATCGCATCGTGCTCGACAGCATGTACACGTCGCTCGCCTCGCTGCTCCAGGTCGTGTCGTGGGCACGGAAGCAGGCGAATGCCCCCGAGATCTCCGACATGGCCTGGACACGCCTCGCCTCCTGGCAGGAGATGACGGCACGCTTCTTCGACAACCCGGAGGCGCGCCACCTCGCGTCGAGGATCACGAAGATCACGCTGAGGCAGGCCTCCGAGCCGGGCGCACGCCTCGGACCCGAGCCCGCGTTGCTCCTCGGCTGGATCGCCACGCGCCTCGAATGGAAGACGTCCCGCCTCGGCGGAAAGACTCGCTTCAAGCGGCCCGACGGCGGGACGGTGACCATCGAGCTCGGCTCGGTGCCGTTGCCCGAAGGCATCGCTCCGCAGACGCTCGCGGCCGTCGCGCTCGAGGCCGAGCTCGACGGCATCACGATGACCGGCTCGATCGAGCGCGAGCTCGGGAGCGGCGCCGGCAGCGGCCAGGAGGACGCGACGCTCGACGCCGACGTCATGGTCTGGAAGCTCCACACCTCGGGTGGACCGCCGCTCGAGCAGCGCGTCCGCCTCGGCGCGAACAAGGCAGCAAAGTGGCTGGAGCGCACGCTCCACCGTCCGAAGCACGACCCGGCGTTCGACGAGTCCGTCGCGTTCGCCGAGCACATCGTCCAGGACGGCCTCACGGTCTGAAGGAGGAACGCGTGGTAACCAAGGTCGTCCCGGGGCTCCTCATCGCAACGCAGGACGCGGCGCAAGCCGCACACGAAGCCTGCGGGCGAATCACCAAGTCGATCCACGAGGCCATCCGCGATCGCGGCACGGCCACCATCGCGCTCTCGGGCGGAAGCTCGCCGCTCGACGCCTATCGATTGCTCGCGAAGGCGACGATCGACTGGAACAAGGTGCACGTGTACTGGGTCGACGAGCGCGCGGTGCCGCCCTCGCACGAGCGGAGCAACTACGGGCAGGCGAAGGCGGCGCTCCTCGACCCCGCGCACGTCCCGGAGTCGAGCATCCACCGCATGCGCGGGGAGGCCTCGGACCTCGCAGTCGCCGCCGCGGACTACGAGGCGGAGCTCCGTGAGACGGTGAGGGCCAAGCTCGGCGGGCTGCCGAGCCTCGACCTCCTCGTCATGGGGATCGGCGACGACGGCCACACCGCCTCGCTCTTCCCCGGCGACCGCACGATGTACGTGACCGACAAGCTCGTTGCCGCCGTACCCGCGACGGCCGACCGCGAGGCGCGGCTCACGCTCACGACGCCGATGCTCGAGAACGCGCGCTCCAGCGTGGTCATCGTGCTCGGCAAGGCGAAGCACCCCGCGCTCGAGCGAATCTGGGCGACGAGCGGCGACCTCGACGAGACACCGGGCCGGGTCATCCGTGGCTTCCGCGGCTCGATCTGCTGGGTGATCGACCGCGCAGCGGGCGGAATGGGCTGACGAAGCGTCGGGGGCCGTCAGGCAGCGATCGGCGGAACGGACCGACACGCGCGCACGTGACCTCCGCAAAGATTTTCGCGCTCTTCCACGCGGCTGGTCAGTCGCCGTACCCTTGGCGGTAATGCGCAAATGGCTGTTTGGCGGCTCGGTGGGTGCTGCACTGGTCGTCGGGGTCGCGTGTGGTGGGGGTGGAGACGTCTCGCAGTTCGTCCCGCCGCTCGAGGAAGGCGGCACGGTCGAGACGCCGCCGCCGTCGTCCTTCGGCGATAAACCGGAGGCGAGCACGCCGGAGGCGAGCACGGTCGACGCATCGCTCGACTGCGACGCGAACCCGGGCGCATGTCTCCCGCCCTCCGTGTGTGGCGACAAGAAGGCCGGCCTCGGCGAGAGCTGCGACGACGGCAACACCAAGGCGGGCGACGGCTGCTCTGCCACGTGCCAGATCGAGGCGCCGTATTGGGCCTGCGCGTTCGGCTCTCCGTGCATCGACGTCCGCGACTGCGCGGCCATCGCAGACGCGGGCGGCGACGGTGGATGCGTGATCCCGCCGAAGGCGGTCGTCTGCGGGGACGGGTTCATCGACCCCGGCGAGGCGTGCGACGACGGGAACACCACGGCGAACGACGGATGCGCGCTCGACTGCAAGGCGATCGAAGCAAACTTCGTCTGCCCCACGCCCGGCGTGAAGTGCGTCTCGACGATGGTATGCGGTGACGGCGTCCTGCAAGGCACCGAGCAGTGCGACGACGGCAACATGAACGGCACCGACGGCTGCAGCTCGCTCTGCAAGCTCGAGGCGGGCTGGGCATGTCCCCTCCCCGGTACAGCATGCAACGCCGCGAGCTGCAACGACGGGATTGTCGCCGGAAACGAGGAGTGCGACGACAAGAACAACGCGGACAACGACGGCTGCAGCGCGACGTGCCGACTCCAGACGACCACCCTCACCGTCGCGCCGACCACGACGACGAGCGGCAAGACGACGGTCGTGAACTGGGCATGCCCCACGCCCGGCGTCGCCTGCGTGAAGACGACCTGCGGCACCGGAAGCGGCGTCCGCGAGGGCACCGAGCAGTGCGACGACGGGAACAACAAGCCTTTCGACGGCTGCTCCCCCGACTGCCGGCTCGAGCCGAGCTGCCCGGGCGGCAAGTGCGTGGCCGTCTGCGGCGACGGCCTGCTCTTCGACTTCGACGCGAACGGCGACGGCATGCCCGACGAGGCCTGTGACGACGGCAACACGCGCGCGGGCGACGGCTGCTCTCCGACGTGCACGATCGAGCCGGGCTACACGTGCAACCCCGTCATCGCGGCCGACCCTCCGTACCTCGACCTCGCAACGGTATTCCGCGACTTCAAGTACTACGACAGCGCGGACAGCGAGAGCCACCCGGACTTCGAGCGCTACGGGTGCGGAGTCGCGAGCAAGGGGCTCACGCTCGCGACGCTGGGCGCTGCGCCTCGCGTGCCCGTCTTCGCGAAGTCCCCCGGTGAAGCGAGCTGCAACACGGTCAATCAGCTGACGAGCGCGCTCGACTTCACCGACTGGTACGCGGACGCCATGATCGGCGGAAAGCAGCGGGGCAAGCGCTTCGACGACACGATGCTGCGCCTGACCCAGCAGCCCGATGGCTCGTATCTCTTCGACAGCGACGCCGACGAGCCCTACAAGTCGCGCGGCGGCTTCTACCCGATCGACGGCAGGGGCTGGGGCAACCAGAGCACGGGGCACAACTTCGCGTTCACGAGCGAGCTCCGGTACTGGTTCACGTACGACGCCGCGAAGTCGCCGTCGCTCGACTTCAGCGGCGACGACGACGTCTGGGTCTTCGTCAACGGCAAGCTCGCGCTCGACATCGGCGGCCTTCACCCGCGTCTTGCCGACTCGTTCGTGCTCGACCCCGTGAAGGCCGCGGCGCTCGGCCTGCAGGACAAGCAACTCTACGAGGTCGCGCTCTTCCACGCCGAGCGGCACACCAACGCGTCGAACTTCAAGCTCACGCTGCGCGGCTTCGTGAAGAAGCGCTCGGTCTGTGCGGAGGTCTGCGGGGACGGGCTCAAGACGGCCTCCGAGCAGTGCGACAAGGGCGCGGCGAATACCAACTCGGGCGCCTACGGCTCGTGCCGGCTCGACTGCAAGCTCGGGCCGTACTGCGGGGACAATGCGACCACGAACCCGCCCGAGCAGTGCGACGACGGTACGAACCTCACGGCCTACACCCCGAGCCTCTCGATGTCGTGCGGACCGAGCTGCAAGACGCCGGCGTATTGCGGTGACGGCATCGTGCAAGGCACGTTTGGCGAGAAGTGCGACAACGGAACGGCGAGCAACCTCGGAGGCTACGGCCAGTGCAAGCCCGACTGCACCCTCGGCCCGCGCTGCGGGGACGGCGTCACGCAGGCCGTGTCCGGCGAGGCGTGCGACAACGGCTTCAACCTCACGGACTACGTGAAGCACCCCACCGCGAGCGACTGCGCGCCGACCTGCAAGAAGCCACGGTCGTGTGGCGACGGCGTCGTCGACTTCCCCTTCGAGCAGTGTGACAAGGGCGCGGCCAACTCCAACGGCGGCACCTACGACGGTTGCACGACGGAATGCGTGCTCGGGCCCCGCTGCGGAGACGGCGTGAAGAACGGGGCCGAACAGTGCGACGACGGCAACCGCACCAACGGTGACGGTTGCTCGGCGGCGTGTATCACCGAGGGCGGCGGCCCGAAGTGACCCGGCGGAGGCTCAGGCCTTCGCGAGCGACCTGGCGGCCTCGATGACGTGCTCGGCGGTCATGCCGAGCTCCTTCATCACGGTGCCGCCGGGCGCAGAGATACCGAAGCGATCGATCCCGAGCGTCACGCCGTCGAGCCCGACGTAGCGCGACCACGAGGACGGCACCGCCGCCTCGATGGAGACTCGGCGGCGGCACGACTTCGGGAGCACCTCGTCGCGGTAGGCCGCCGGCTGGCGATCGAACCGCGCGAAGCACGGGATGCTGACGACGCGCGTGCCGGCACCGAGGGTCTCGGCCGCCTTCATCGCGTGCTGCAGCTCGCTGCCCGCGGAGAGGAGAATGAGGTCGAGGGGCGCCGTCTCCTTCTTCGCGATGTAGCCGCCCTTGAGGACGCCTTCCCGGCGGGTCTTCACGGGGATCTCGGTGAGCAGCGGAACGGCCTGGCGCGAGAGCGCCAGGAGCGTGGGACCGCTCGTGTGCTCGAGCGCCGCGACGAACGCGCCGGCGGTCTCCTCGGGGTCGGCCGGGCGGATGACGTCGAGGTTCGGGATCACGCGCAGGCCGGGGATCGTCTCGACCGGCTCGTGCGTCGGGCCGTCCTCGCCGACGGCGACGCTGTCGTGCGTGAAGACGTAGATCGGCGCGAGATGGCTGAGCGCCGCGAGCCGGATCGCGGCGCGGCAGTAGTCGGCGAACACGAGGAACGTCGCGCCGCTCGGCCGGAAGATCCCGTCCGCCGCGATGCCGTTCATGATCGAGCACATACCGTGCTCGCGGATGCCGAAGCGGATGTTGCGGCCGCCGCGATGGTTCGGGACGAAGTCGTCCGGGGTCTTCATGTCCCCGATGTAATTGAGGGTCGACCCGTAGAGGTCGGCGCTGCCGCCGATGAGGAGCGGGTTCGCCTTCGCGAGCGGCTGGAGCACGTCCTGACCGGCCTTGCGCGTCGCGATCTTCGTGTCCGCCGCGAACTCCGGCACCACCGCGAACAGCGCGGCAATGTCGGGCGTCTTGTGGGCGGTATCGGCGGCGAGCGACTGCGTCGATGCGCGCGTCGTGGCGAGCTCGGCGGCGAGCGCGGGGTTCGCGACCCTCCATGCCTCGAACGTCTTCTTCCACGCGTCGTACTGCGCGCCGAGCTCCTTCGCGTGCTCGGAGAAGAACGCGCGGACCTCGGGCGAGACATAGAAGTGCTCGGCCGGGAGGCCGAGGTTCTTGCGCGCCGCGTCGGCGAACTTCGCGCCGCCTTCGCCGTGCGCCTTCTGCGTGCCGGCGACCTCGGGGATGCCCTTGCCGATGAGCGTCTTCGCGATGATGAGCTGCGGCTTGCCGCTGCCCGCCTTCTTCGCGCGCTCGAGGGCGGTCGCGAAGAGGTCCATGTCGTGACCGTCGATGGTCTCGACGTCGTAGCCGAGCGCCTCGAAGCGCTTGGCGGCGTCGAGGCTCTGCGTGGCCTCGGCCATCGCGTCGAGGGTGACGGCGTTCGAGTCGTAGATCAGGATCAGGTTGTCGAGCTTCTGGTGCCCGGCGAACTCCATCGCTTCGAGGGCGACGCCCTCCTGCATACAGCCGTCGCCTGCGAGGCAGATGACGTGGTGGTCGAAGATCTTGTGGTCCTTGGTGTTGAACCGCGCCTCGGCCATCTTGGCCGAGAGCGCCATGCCCACCGAGTTCGCGATGCCCTGGCCGAGCGGACCGGTGGTCGTCTCGATGCCGTTCGGGGTGTGCTCGAGCTCGGGGTGACCGGGCGTCTTCGAGCCGAGCTGGCGGAAGCGCTTCACCTCGTCGAGGGTCATCTCCTTGTAGCCGCTGAGGTGCAGCCACGCGTAGAGGAACATCGAGCCGTGACCGGCTGAGAGCACGAAGCGATCGCGATCGAGCCAATCGGGATGCGCCGGGTCGTGCCGGAGAGCGTTCCCGTAGAGCACGGCGCCCATCTCGGCGCAGCCGAGCGGCAGGCCGAGGTGACCGCTCTGGCTCGCGTGAACGGCGTCGATCGCGAGGCCTCGGGCGATGGTGGCTGCGCTGGCGAGTTTTTCTTTGGGGAGCGTGCTCATGCGGGGGCGAAGCTATCACGAACTCCGCGGCCGCCACAGGGTCGCTAGACCCTGTTTTTGCGGGTCTTCCGGGCCGCCGCGCCCTTCCCCGCCGACTTCGAAGCCGCCTGCTTCGCCGCATGTGCGGCAGCGCCGAGGAGCCCCGCGAAGGGCTCGGTGCAGATGGCGATCGGGATCTTCTCGAGCAGCGGCCGCATGCGGCCCTTGTCCATGAACGCGTCGAGGAACGGGCTCCGCTGAACGGGCCCGCTCGGGGACCGGCCGCTCTTCTTCCGCGCGGGCAGCCCGTGCGCGAGGACCTCCGCGAGACGGGCCGACGCGCCGCCGCATACGTAGACGCCGGATGTCGCCAGCGACTTCAGCGCGAGGTTGCCCGCTTCGGCGCCGTAGACGCTCGACCAGAGCTCCACGGCGCGCATGGCCGCCTCGCTCGTGCCGGCCTCCGCGAGCTCGACGACCGCGACGTTCTGGTCCGGGGCGCGAGCCACGAGCGCTGCGCATGCCTTGGACTCGCGGATGCGCTGGTTGCGCACGAAGAACGTGTAGAGCACCGAGATCGTCGAGCCCGATGCGACGCGCTCGTAGCTGACGTGGCCGTACTGGCGCGTGAGCACGTCGAGGAGCTCCGCCTCGACCGGCGTGCGCGGCGCGAAGTCGACGTGGGACCCCTCCGTCGGGCATTCGACGTGGGTGGTGCCGTCCCAGACGAACGCAGCCTCGCCGAGCCCGGTGCCGGCCGCGATGACGGCGAGGTTGCCGCCCGAGCTGCGTGGCTTGCCCGCATGGATGCTGCGGATCTTCGAGGGGCCCGCCGCGATCGCGCCCAGGCCGAGGGCGACGAGGTCGTTCAGGAGCGCGACGCGCGCGATCCCGAACTCGTCGGCGATCGTACGAGCGTCGATGACCCACGGCAGGTTGGTCGTCTTGACGCGCTGATCGACGACCGGCCCGGCGATCCCGAAGCTCGCGGCCCGGATGGCGCCCTTCAGCTTCGCCGTGGCGCGCGCGCCCTGGATGAAGCGGGTAAGCGCGGCCTCGAACGTCGGGAACGTCCGGCTCTCGAGTACGTCCTGGTGGAGGACCTTGCGACCGCTCTCGTCGAGGATCGCGAAGCGTGCACGCGTACCACCGACGTCTCCGGCCAGGATCAAGCTCATGGCCGGGTTATAAGAGACCGCGCGGCGCGGGCGCTACAGCGTTCGGTCAGGCCGTGTGATTCCGCACGACACGTGCCTGACCGAAGGTCGCTCAGAGCTTGGAGATGAGCTGGTCGCCCATCGACGGCTGATCGATCTTCCCGAGCCAGATGCTCCAGACCGCCTTCATGAAGTCCGCGCCTGCGATCGTCGCAGAGCCGGCGCCCTGCACCCAGATGGTCACGTTCTTCGCCGTCGCGTTGTAGCTGATGACGACCGCGGAGTTCTCCTTGACCTCCTCCTTGTTGAACGCGCCGACGAACTGACCGGTGCGGCCGGCGTCGTTGAAGCCGTTCAGCTGGAGCGCCTCGGTGAGGGCCTTCTGGATCTTCTTCGAGTCGACGTCGCGGAGCATGCGCCACGTGAACTTCTTGTCGACGTCGGCGTCGATGACGGCCTGCTTCGACTTCGTCGCGGGCTTCTCCTTCATGTCATGGCGGATCGAGTAGACCTTCGCCGTGAACGGCCCGACCGACTTCGTGCGTACCGCGTCACCCGTGTAGACCATCGGGTCCGCGAAGGCAGTCGGCGCGGCCGTCACGGAGAGCGCGAGGAGAGCGGAGGCGAGGAGCGAACGAAGCTTCATGCCCGAAGAATAGCGCCTCGAAAGGCCGGCGTTCAACGGTCTCAGTGGTCTCCGTGATCGCGCTGATCACGCGGATCACGCTGGGCACGGTCGCGCAGATCTTTCACGGCCGTGTTGTGCTCCTCGATGGTCTCGCTGAACGCATGGCGCCGCCCCTCGCCGCGGGTCACGAAGTAGAGGTACTTCGTGATCGACGGCGCGAGGACCGCCTGCAGGGACTTCACCCCGGGGTTGGCAATGGGCCCTGGTGGGAGGCCCTCGTGCGTGTAGGTGCTGTACGTATTCTGCGGGTCCATGTTGATGGCATGCGTGATCTTCCCCGCGTAACCCGCGCACGCCGGGAGCTTCTCCCGCAGCACGAGGCATCCGTAGCCGGCGGTCGGGTCGCACTGGAGGACCTTCCGCTTGAACGTGGAGTCGCGGAGTCGATTCAAGAACACGCTCGCGATGATCGGGCGCTCCTCGTCGACGGCAGCCTCCTTCTCGACGAGCGACGCCATGGTCACGATGTCGCGCCGCGACCAGCCGAGTGTCGCCTCGAGGTTCGCGCGCCCGAGCCGGTGGTTCTGCTCGAGGGCCGAGAAGCGGCGGTCGAACTCGCTCTTCAGGCGCCGGACGACGTCGCGCGGGTCGGAGTCCTTGGCGAGCTCGTAGGTCGCCGGGAAGAGGAACCCCTCTGCCGTGTCCCCGTCGAGGGCGAGCTCGCGGAGGAGCAGCGCGTCCGCGGTCGCCACGAGGAAGGCCGTCTGCGAAGCGACGTGGAGGGTCTGCAGGCGCTTCGCGATGTCGAACCGATTCCACCCCTCGGGGATCGTGACCTTCGCCTTCGTGGCCGCGCCGAGGCGCTCGAGCCTGTGAAGGAGCTCCTGCGGACTGGCGTCGTCGGTGAGGAGGTGCGGGCCGGGCGCGACGGTCGGCGACACGAGCCGTGCGTAGAGGGCGAACCGCGACCGTGAGCCGACGAGGCCCGCGCGATCGAGCTTCTCGATGACGGACGCGAGCGGCTCGTCGCGGTCGATGGTGACCTCGACGTCCTTGCCGCTGCCGGGGCCCGAGCTCGCCGGGTAGATGACCAGGATGTACGTCGCGCCGACGGCGAGGAGCGCGCCGAGGACCGAGACGATCCAGAACACGAGGCTGCGCGGCTCGCTCGTGGGCTTGTCGGTCGGGACGCGCTTGCTGCGGCGCCGGCGCTCACGCCTCACGCGCTCGCCCTTACCCGAGGCTGTCCCCTTCCCCGAGCTCGGCGAACGTGTGGACTCCGGCGGCCCTTCGCTCACTTGCGGGCCCGCTTCTTCCTCGCGGCGCGCGCGTCGAGCCAGGCCTGGAGGATCTCGACCGCAGAGGCCTCGTCGATGCGGTCACGAGCCTTCTGGCCGTGCACCTCGCTCGCGTCGAGCGCGCGCTTGGCCTGCACCGTTGTGAGGCGCTCGTCGAAGAGCTCGACGTCACACGCCGTCGCGTCGGCGATGTCCTGCGCGAGGGCCCGGGCGCGACGAGCCGCTTCGCCCTCCGTGCCTCGCATGTCGAGGGGGAAGCCGACGACGATGCGAACGATGTCCTCGGCCGCGACCAGATCGCGCAGGGCCTCGAGGAGCTTCGGCCGCGGCCGGGCGGCGATGACCCCGCGAGGATGGGCCATCAATCCGAGATCATCCGAGAGGGCGACCCCCACGCGTGCGGCCCCGAGGTCGAGCGCGCAGACCCGCCGCCGACCCGGCGCGCCAGCGGCCGAATGCGACGTTTCGGTCTTCGAGGGTGCTGCGGGGGGCGCCAAGGCCTGCATTGGAGAACAGGCCAAGATGACAGGCAACAGCCAAATCCTCTGCTTGACCCCGCATGCCAGGCGAGGTGATAAGCAGTCCCCCGTGACGGCCCCTACCCTCGTCCGTGCCGTAAAGGGCATGAATGACGTGCTCCCCGGCGAGATCGGTCGGTGGCACCGGGTCGAAGCGGCGTTCCGTTCGTCGATGGAACGGCTCGGGTACCGAGAGGTCCGCACGCCGTACGTGGAGCCGACTCCCCTCTTCGTCCGGGCGATCGGCGAGGCGACGGACGTGGTCGAAAAGGAGATGTACTCCTTCGTCTTCCACGACGAGCCCCTCACGCTGAGGCCCGAGGGCACCGCCGGCGCCGCGCGCGCCTACGTCGAGCACAAGGTCCACAACGAGGAGCCCGTCTCTCGCTGGTACTACCTCGGGCCGATGTTCCGCGGCGAGCGCCCCGCGAAGGGCCGCTACCGCCAGTTCTACCAGGTCGGAGCGGAGTGCTTCGGCGACCCCGGGCCCGGCTGCGACGCGGAGGTGATCGACGCACTGGTCGGCTTCCTCGTCGAGATCGGGATCCCGAAGCCGGACGTGTTCGTCAACTCGATCGGCGGCGCAGAGACCCGTGCAAAGTACAAGCAAGCGCTCGTGGCCTACCTCGACCCGATGAAGGAGACGCTCAGCGCCGACTCGCAGCGCCGTCTCGGTACCAACCCGCTGCGCATCCTCGATTCGAAGCACCCGGCCGACAAGGCCGCGATCGAGGGCGCGCCCACCATTCTCGAGCTCCTCTCCGAGGACGACCGCGCGCACTGGGACGGCCTCCGCCGGAACCTCGACGCGCTCGGCACGCCGTACACCGTCGACCCGAAGCTGGTCCGCGGCCTCGACTACTACGGGCGCACGCTCTTCGAGATCAAGGGCGCCTACGACAAGCTCGGCGCGGGCAGCACGCTCGTCGGCGGCGGCCGCTACGACGCCATGATCGGCGAGCTCGGCGGCCCCGACGTCCCGGCGATCGGCTTTGCGGCCGGCCTCGAGCGCCTCCTCATCGCGAGTGACGTCGCCGCTCCGGCGAACGTCGTAGACGTCGTCATCGCGCCCATCGGCGACCGCGCGACCTCCGAGGCGCTCGTCCTCGGACGCGACGTGCGCAAGGCCGGCCTCCGGTGCGAGGTCGACACGCGCAAGGCCTCGATGAAGGCGCAGCTCCGTCGCGCGAACTCACTCGGCGCGCGCTTCGCCGTGATCCTCGGCGATCGCGAGCTCGACGAGGGCGTCGTCGAGGTCAAGGACCTCACCGCGCACTCGCAGGAGAAGGTCCCGAAGTCGGAGGTCGCGCGCCGTCTCGTCGCGCTGCTCGCGGCGGTCGTCGTCGCTCTCTTCGCGACCACCGCGCTCGCGCAGGGCGCCGGCGGGCCCGGTAAGCAGGGCGGCCCCACGCAGTCGAGCCCCACGCGAAACAAGCCCGTCGGCCCTCAGCGCGGCGCGAGCCCCGATCAGGAGCCGCAAGGCACGTCGCCCGCCTCGCGTCCGCTCGACGAGCCCACCGCCGTCGCCCCGACCGATCCGCTCGCGATTCCCGAGGGTGTCGGCGACCGCATCGGCAGCGACTACGACGGACGGCCGCCTTCACCCGAGGGCTCGCTCCACCGCTCCTACTTCCCGTACTACGAGGAGCGCCGCGGCGACTACCGCCTGCGCCTCCTCCCGCCGCTCTACCTCGAGCACACGCGCGGTCTCGACCCGAAGACCGGTGAGACCACGCCGCAGACCGACCGCGAGTCGCTCGCGGCTCTCCTCTTCTACCAGCGCCGCTCGCCGAACCAGGACGCTGACGTCCTCTTCCCGATCGCCTGGCGCGTCCGCGATCGCCAGAATCACGTGCTCGTTCTCGGCCCCCTCGCCCACCGCGAGGCTCCCCAGGAGCACGACAACTGGCTCGCGCCGATCCTCTTCGAAGGCAGCCGCAAGGACGGCGGGTACGTCCACTCCCCGCTCACCCTCACGACGTCGCACTGGGACGCGAAGGGCGCCTTCACCGTCGTCGGTCCGTACTTCCGCGATCGCGCGCTGAAGGACGTCGACTGGGGCGTCGCGCCGTTCTGGTTCCACGGCGACAACGGTGACGAGGAGGGCGCACGCAAGACGTACTCGCTCATCCCGCCGCTGCTCTACTTCCATCGCGAGCGCGAGATCGAGCAGAGCCAGCTCACGGTCGTCGGGCCCGTCATCTCCAAGTCCGACCCGAAGCGTTCGGTGTTCGACGTGGCCCCGCTGCTCTTCACGATCACCGGTCGTCCCGAGACGGGAGGCGTGAAGGAGTTCCACTACACGCTCTTCCCGCTCTTCCACTACGGGCGTGACCCCGAAAAATCGCTCTTCGTGCTGCCGGGCTACCTCCGTCGCGTGACCCGCTCGGCGGACACGATGATCACGCCGTTCTTCACGCTCGCGTCGACGCGCAACAAGTCGACCTCGCTCACGATGGTCGGCCCGATCGTGCCGATCTACTACCACTCGACCGACGTCGACATCGGCTACAGCGCGACCGGGATCTTCCCGTTCTTCTACAACTCGAGCAGCCCGGCGGGCCGCACCTTCGCGACACCGCTCTTCGCGCGCTCGGAGAGCTACAACGTCTCGCGCACGAACTGGTTCTTCCCGACCATCGTGACCAGCACCGACACCAAGGGCTGGGAGGTCGACATCCACCCGATCGTCTACCTCGGGCGGAGCGAGCGCTCGACGCACACCGTGTTCGCGCCGATCCTCTGGGACTTCGCGTCACCGAAGGGCCGCACCACCATCGGCTTCCCGCTCTTCTGGCGCTTCGCCGACACCGCGGACGAGACCGTCATGCAGGTCGCGCTGAACACGCTCTACAAGCAGAAGCGCGTTCCCGGCGGCCTCGACTGGCAGTTCCACCTGCTGCCGGTGTTCTCGTACGGGCAGAGCCCTACGGGCAGCTGGGCGAACCTCCTCTTCGGTCTCCTCGGCTACGACCACGACGGTCCCACCACGAAGATCAAGGCGCTCTGGCTCCCGATCACGGTCGCCGGCGGCGGCTCGGCCGCGGTCCAGGGCCCCCCGCCCGCTCCGCCCCCGGCCGCAGGAAAAGGCGACGAAGAGCCGCCCCCTCCGACGTCCGCCGCCCCGGCGCGCTGACCTCCCGCGGATCGCGGATCCGAGAACCAAGCGGGGACGCAGAGGGCGCGGAGGGACGCGGAGGGGTCCCGCCTCGGCCTCGACCTGCACCCTCGTCAGATGCTCGGCAATTGCCGCAGACGGCAATTGCCTGCGCGAATTCTACCTCTCCCCGGGGGACCACCTCTCCCGGCCCATCGACCGTTGATTCGGGCAGCTTTGGCGGGACGGTGGTGCCGTCCGGATAGAGGCCTGCAGGACGGAAGTGAGGGGGAAGAACACCGCGCAGGGAAGCTCCGTCTTCGGAGCTTCCCGAGCATCCCGGGCGGGTCCAGTGGGGAAGAGAGGCGAGACCTCTCCGCGTCGTCTCCGCGCCTCCGCTTGTTTCTCGAGTCGCGGCGGCGCGAGCTACGCGCGGCGCGCGCGGAGGGTGACGCGGCGGAAGGCTTCGAGCGCGCGCGTGATGTCGTCGTCGCCGGTGGTCTCGCCGAGCGAGCAGCGGATGCCCGACGCGGCGTCGCGGTCGCCGAGCATCGCCGCCAGCACCGGCGACGGCTCGACCGTGCCCGCGCTGCACGCCGCGCCGCTCGACACGCTCACGCCCTCGAGGTCGAGCGCAGCGACCAGCTCCGCCCCCGACCACCCTGGCCACACGAGTATCGAGACGTGCGGCGCGCGCCGCAACGGGTCGCCCGCGACCCGCGCCGAGACCTCGCCGGACAGCATCGCGACGAGCGCATGCTCGAGGGCATCCCGGCGCGGGGCGATGGCTGCATAGCGCACGCTTCCGCCGCAAGCGTGCTTCGCGGCGACGCCCAGTCCCGCGGCGAGGACGGGGTCGATGGTGCCCGGACGGAGGCCCTTCTCCTGAGCGCCCCCGAGCAGCACCGGCGTGAGACGGAGGCCCGCGCGCGCGACCAGAGCGCCCACCCCCTTCGGACCGCGGAGCTTGTGGGCCGCGAGGCTCGCGGAGTCGGCGAGCGCGAGCGCCGACGTATCGATCTTCCCCCACGCTTGCACGGCATCGACGTGGACGCGCGCGCCCGCCGCGTGCGCGATGGCGACCGCCTCGCGAACGGGCTGGATGACTCCGGTCTCGTGGTTCACGGCCTGCACCGTCACGAGCGCGATCGGCTCACCGCGCGTCAGGGTCTCGGCGATCGCGCGTTCGAGATCTGCGAGATCGACGACGCCGCTCGGCTCCACGCGGAGCCAGCGAACCCGCGCGCGCCCCTCCTGCTCGAGCGCCTCGGCCACGCGTGCGACCGAGGGGTGCTCGAGGCGGCTCGTGAGGATCCACGGCTTGCCGTCGCCTCCCACCGCCGAGCGCACCGCGATGTTGTTCGCCTCGGTGCCTCCCCCCGTGAGCACGACGTCGCGTGCGTCGGCCGCGCAGAGCTCGGCGACCGCGGCACGTGCGTCCTCGACCACCGCTCGCGCCGCCCGACCGTCACCGTGGATGCTCGACGGGTTGCCCCACGTGCGTGCGCCGACGTCGCGCATCGTGTCGAGCACCTCGGCGAACGGAGGCGTGGTGGAGTTCCAGTCGAGGTAGACGCGGCGCGCCGGGTCCATGCGAGGCCTTTCAGACGCTGTCGACCACCACGGTCGGGGCGCGCTTCGCCACCGAAAGGGCAAACGCGGCGCCACCGAGGAACATGCCCTCGATGGTCGCCCCCGCCGGGATGAGCTTCACGTCGCCGCCAAGGCCGCGCGCCACACGCCGCGCGATCGCGAGCCCTACGCCGGTGCCGCCGTGCGCGCGCGTCGCGGAGCCGTCGACCTGGAAGAACGGGTCGAACACGCGATCCATCCGCTCCTTCGGAATGCCCGGGCCCGTGTCGGCAATGACGAGCTCGTACGTGCCGTCGTGCGGGCGCACGAGGACGCCGACGATGCCTCCCTCGGGCGTGAACTTCGCGGCGTTGTCGAGCAGCTGCGAGATGGCGCGGCCGAGGCGGTCGCTGTCGCCGTATCCAGGCAGCGGCCCGCGCGGAAACTCCTCGAGCATCGTGAGCTTTCGCTCCGCGAACGCGTCTGCATGCCAGGCGATCGCGCGCCGGACGGTGTCGAGGAAATCGTACTCCTTGTGGAAGAACCGCATCTTGCCGGTCTCGAGGCCGGTCACGTCGATGAGGTTGTCGAGCTGCCCGCGGAGGCGACGCACGCAGTCATCCATCGCGCGGAGCGCCTTGCGCTGCGGCTTGCTCGTCTC